>Ga0302267_10000104_pt1 | contig 100533 bp, 80 predicted proteins | sample III_Bog_E1_3_FD_194555 | JGI IMG/M metagenome (GOLD analysis project Ga0302267, IMG submission 194555) | Peat permafrost microbial communities from Stordalen Mire near Abisko, Sweden - III_Bog_E1_3 | ecosystem: Environmental > Terrestrial > Soil > Wetlands > Peat | place: Sweden: Abisko... | reverse complement strand
CTAGTGGTGTCCGCCACAGAGATGGTCATTTAACCAATTTGAAGGGTACGGGCTTTAGCCCGTACGTAAAAACTGTAAAATCAACCGGGCTTTAGCCCCCGAGGGAACACTTGCTTGGTCAACCAACTCATAAACGCCCGAAGATAGGGGATGTTATTTCCGGCGGACACCGCTAGAAAGGTCTGTGGTGGTGTTTGCCCGCGCCTTGGCCGATTGAATCACTGCCTTTGCCCACCGAGTACACATCAGCGTAGTTATGCGTCTCGGTGGCGTTGGTTTCTACGTTGACCAGCGTGAACGAGTGGTCGCCAAGTTGGCCAATAGAACCGGTGCTGTCGCTGTTGTTGGCAAAAACCACGTGTAGCAACGCGCCTTTCTTGTAATGGGCGAGCTTTTTCTCAATTTTGCGCGCGTATTTGTCGGGGTCAGGCGTGGAGCGGGCATGTACCAAGGTGGCCGGTGCCAGCAGAGCAAGCGCCAGTGCAAGGAAGGTACAGCGCCGGGCAAGGGTGAGTGCGGTCATGGTGCCTCCTGAAAAAGGGAAAATCGCTCTGCCGCTCTGGAACAGCGGCCGTTGTTTTGAAAGTTGAGTCTACAGTGATTTAGACGCTGCGTGGAAGTGCCATGATGACAGTAAGAGTCGGAGAGGCGCCGTGGAGGGAACCTCTCCGGGCAGGTGCGCGAGGTGGCAGCTATCTTCAGAGGCGGAAAAGCGCCACAAGAAAACGAAGCCTGGTGCTAAGAAGCTGTCTAAAAACTCAGCTTTGGTCGAAGGGTACGGGCTTTAGCCCGTACATTAAAGGCCGAAGTAGAACAGGGCTTTAGCCCCCGAGGGAATCGATTTCAGCCATTTGTAGTCCCTCGGCGGCTAAAGCCGGATAGCTTTTTGATCCTACAACGGACGGGCTGAAGCCCGTCCCCTTCATCGTCCACAAGTTATTAGACAGGCTCTAAGATTAACGGACGTTAGCAGTTTCGGAAATTATGTAGACGCGAATGTTCGTGGTATCCCACCCATTCGACGGTGAGGCTGTCGAATGGATGGGGCACGGTGCTTCTATTTGAAGGCCGGATTTCTATGGAGTGTAGCGCTTTTCGCCGGCCTCGATGGCCGTGTCGAGCCGATTCTGCTCGGGTGGCAGCGGGCAGGTGGCGTAGGGGGTGTAAGCGCAAGGGGGATTCTCAAGCCGGTTGAAGTCGAGCACCAGCGAGCCGGGCTGATCGAGCCCGTGGTCGGGAATCTGGGTGTGGAGAAAGCGGCCGCCCGGATAGGTGGAGCTGGTGCTGGTGGCATCGCGCAGGATGAACAGCAGGGAGCGCGCCTGTGGATCTTCGAGCACGGGCTCAAGCTGCACCGGATCGCCGTTGAGCAGGAATAGGACCACGCCAGGCGCGGGCATCTGCAGGCTGTTGCCGAGGGCGGTGGGGATTTGGACGATCTGCGGCGGCTTGTAGGGAATCCAGCGAGCCTCGATGACCAGTTTGGGGTCGGGTGGGAACCAGTTGAGGCCGTGGAAGGCGGTGCGGGCCTCGGAACTGGAGTCCTTGATGCGCAGCACGAAACGCCCGGCGCGCTCCATGACCACCATGGAGAGCGATCCGATGGCGAGGGTGGAGGGTGCGGCGTCAGAGGTGGAGAGCGCGATCTCCCGCGCGGGCTGGCCGTTGATGGTGAGCCCGGCGGGGAAGCCGCCGGCGGGCGAGAGCAATTGCACCACCTTGCCGCTGACGGTGATCAGGCCTACACGCTCTGGGGCTGAGGCGGGCAGGCGGAGCTGGCTGGCGGCGTCGGAGCCAAGCGAGTTGAAGCCTGGCTTGAGCCAGTCGAGCGCGGCCAATGACAGCCATCCGTCGGGCGCGGAGATGGCACGCGCCTGCACCGAGCGCCAAACGTCGAGGTCGCGGCGCCATGCGTCGGGGTCAGTGAGCGACTGGGCGGTAAGCGAGAGCGATGCAGCAGCAAGCGCCAACAATAGAGCAAGGAAACGCGGCCTGCGAGTCATGATTTCCATTGTGAACGGTGCGGGCGAGGATGAAAAGGGTGAAGCTGGTGCAAGAAAGGCCAAGCCGTGTGTGCGAGAGCCCTCCTCGAACTTGACAATAACGTTATCAAATTTCTAAAATTATAGAGGCGTACTTTTCCTAAATCAGAGTCAAATAGTTGAATAATAAAGAAGTTAGCGGAAGGTATAGGGAAAGGGCGCAGGCTGCGGAGCCCGGTTTACAGACCGATGCAAGCGCAGCAGGAGCAGACCCAAGATGCCCCAGATGCGCCTGAGTCCGCGGGAGCGGCTGGTGCTCACCGCGATTATCGAGCTCTACATCGCGACCGGCGAAGCGGTGGCGTCGAAGGCGCTTGCGCGTTTTTTGACTAACCGCGACGGGCTGAGCTCGGCTACTTTACGCAACGTAATGGCAGTGCTGGGCGAGGCGGGGTTGCTGGAACAGACACATACCTCGGCCGGGCGCGTGCCCACGGCGGCGGCCTTCCGCTACTACGTGGAGCAGATGCAGCGGCCAGGGCAGTTGGGCTCGGGAGTGCAGCCGGCCGGTTCGCTGCCCGGAGCGGTACTGCCGCTGAGCGAAGCGCGTCGCGACCAGATTGAAGAGAGTTTCACTGGAGTGGCCAGTTCGCACGAATATCTGGAGCGCACCTCGCAGGTGCTGGCGCTCATCTCACAAGGGTTGGGCGTGGCGCTGGCCAACTCAACGGTGAGCCAGGTGCTTGAACACATCCATTTTTCGCGTCTTACGCCGGGCCGTGTGCTGGCCGTGCTGGTTACCCAGGCGGGAGCCGTGCAGGACCGCGTGCTGACGCTGGATCGCGACCCCTCGTTCACCGATCTGGAGACGGCGGCGCGTTATTTGAACGAGAATTTTCGCGGCTGGCCCATCGAGCGGATTCGCACCGAGATTGCGCGCCGCGTGGACGCCGAAGAGCTGGCCTATCACGAGACGATTGCGTCTATCGAAGAGCTTTGCCGCAAGGGAGCGCTGACCACCGCAGCGTCAGGCCCGGCGATCTATGTGGACGGCATTGCGAACCTGATCACTGGCGAGCCGGACCGCGAACGGTTGCGGCAGATGCTGGCCGCACTCGAGGCCAAGCAGCACCTGATCGAGCTGCTGAATGCGTACGTGGACGGCCGCCAGCAGGAGGTGCGCGTGGTGGTGGGGCTCGATGAGGCCTCGCCGGCCATGCCGGATCTGGTGCTGATTGGCGCTCCGGCGCGCGTAGGCATGGAGAGCCTGGGCACCGTGGCTGTGATCGCGCCGACGCGCATCCAGTACCAGGAGATGATTCAGGCGGTCAGCTACATTGCGCGGCTTTCAGAGAGGATTCTGGAGCGGCCTGTCGATTAGGTATTGAGGGCAAGCAGGACAACCAGGGCGGATGGACTTATGTGCTCTTGGCGCAAGCGCGCCGCTGCCGGAAAACGTAGGATGAAGAAAGAAGGCTCCGGCAAGCTCAGTGTGGGTGCAGGCGGGAGCGAGGGATAGCCTCAGGTACAAGCGCCTGGCTGGTTTTCTTGAAGTTTTGCAAAAGGGGCCAAACCCCTGCCCGAATGGGGCCAACGAAGCAGCGCCAGGAATGAGGCAGTTTTGTTGAAGTTGAGGAGAAAAGCAAACATCATGGCAGAAGAAAAGACAGATACGGCCCTGCAGGAACCACTGGAGATTGCCGCAGGTGCATTGGCCGGCGACGAATATACACCAGACGCTGGGGTCAGCGGGGCGTTGGCGAAGGAAGAGACAGTCAGCCGCGTGGAATTCGACCAGATGAAGACAGAGCGCGACCAGCTAGTGGACCGGCTGGCACGTTTGCAGGCGGAGTTTGAAAACGCCCGCAAGCGCGCCGAGCGCGAGCGGGTGGAGTTTCGCGACTACGCAACCGGCGCGGTGGTGGAGCAGTTCTTGCCGGTGCTGGATAACTTTGCGCTGGCGCTCAGCGCGGATGGCTCAGCCGAGCAACTGCGTTCCGGTGTGCAGTTGATTGTGAAGCAGATGGAAGACGTGCTGAAGCAGTTGCAGGTGCTGCCCGTGCCTACCGTGGGTGAGCCGTTTGACCCGCGCGTGCATGAGGCCTTGGGTACGGTGGAGCGCGACGACATGCCCGACCATTCCGTGGCTGAGGAGATTCGCCGCGGCTACAAGCTGCGCGAAAAGCTGCTGCGTCCGGCCATGGTGCGCATTAGCAGCAATCCGAAACAGGTGGCGGAGTAAGACTAAGGGAATAGGGATTAGGGCGCAGGGAATAGGAGCCAACAGCGAGCGATCTGGCTGGCTCCTTATCTCTGATACCTGACAACAGAAAAGAGATTGGTTATAGCGTGAGCAAAGCAGACTATTACGAAGTACTTGGGGTTTCGCGCGAGGTCAGCGATCAGGAGCTGAAGAGCGCCTATCGCAAGCAGGCGATGAAGTTCCACCCTGACCGCAACCCGGGCGATCATGCGGCCGAGGAGAAGTTCAAAGAGGCCAGCGAGGCTTACCAGGTGTTGAGCGATGCCGACAAACGCGCCGCCTACGATCGCTACGGCCATGCGGGCGTGAACGGCAGCTCCGGAGGCGGCTTCAACGGCGCGGGTCCATTCGCCGGGGGCGTGGATATTGGCGACATCTTCGGCGACCTGTTCGGTGAGATGTTCAACATGGGCGGCAGTAGCGGCGGCCGCGGTGGACAGCGCCAGCAGCGCGGCGACGATCTGCGCTTCGACCTGGCTATCGACTTTGAAGAAGCCATCTTCGGCATGCAGACCGAGGTGAAGATTCGCCGCCTTGAGCCATGCGGTACTTGCAAGGGCCGCGGCAGCGCCTCAGGGCGTGGGCCGAGCATGTGTCCGCAGTGCCAGGGGCGCGGCCAGTTGCGCTACCAGCAGGGCTTTTTCTCCGTGGCGCGTGCCTGCGGCAATTGCGGCGGAACGGGCACGGTGATTGCCGATCCCTGCTCAGTGTGCCGCGGCGAAACACGCACCACGGCTGAGGTGAAACTGACGGTAAAGGTTCCGCCGGGCGTGGAAGACGGCACGCGCATCCGCTACACCGGTGAAGGCGATGCGGGCCGCAACGACGGGCCAAAGGGCGACCTTTACGTGGTGCTCGCGGTGCGTCCGCACGACTTTTTCGAGCGCCGGGGCAACGACCTCTACTGCGTGATTCCCATCAGTTTTCCGCAGGCGGCGTTGGGCGACGAGTTTGAGATGCCAGGCATCGACGGGCCGGTGAACCTGAAGATTCCCGAAGGCACGCAGAGCGGTCGCGAGCTGCGCATTCGTGGCCGTGGCGTACCCATCTTGAACGGGCGCGGCAACGGCGACTTGTTGGTGAAGGTGCTGGTGCAGATCCCGCGCAAGCTGAGCCGTGCACAACGCGATCTGGTGCACAAACTCGGCGAGACACTGACTGTCGACAACAAACCGGCTTCGCCTGGGCTGCTGGACAAGATGAAAGACCTGTTCAACTAGAGCGGCGCCGGGCCAAGAAAAAGAAGAACGAAAAAGAGGGGACGCAAGCGATTGCGTCCCCTCTCGGTTTGTAGCGGAGATGTTTGATGAGCGCTTGATGACGGCGGCTACAGCGCCAGCAGTCCAATGGCGGCGACGGCTGCGCCGATGAGCAGACTCATCTTGTCAGTAAGGGCAAAGGCCACGGGGTCTTCGTCGAGTTCGCCGCGCGAGGCCAGCAGCCATACGCGATTCAGCCAGAGCAGCATGAGCGGAACCATAAGCCAGAGCAGGGGTGGATTGCGGTAAAGCTTCATCACGTCGAGGCCGCTGATGTAGATGGCGAAGACCACTACTGCGGCATAGGCGCTGGCGGTGCCAAAGCTGCGCAACTGCTCGAGGTCGGCCAGCAGGTAGCCGCGGCCGTTCTTTGGCGTGGCGTTGCGGACGCGCAAGTTTTCAAGCTCGGCAAAGCGCTTGACGATGGCCAGCGAGAGAAACAGAAACAGCGAAAAGCCGGCCAGCCAGTGCGAGATCGGTGTGAGCGTAGCTGCTCCGCCAGCCAGCAGGCGCAGGATGTAGAGGCCGGAGAGCACCAGCACATCGACCAGTGCAATGCGCTTAAGCCAGAGCGAATAGGCGAGCGTGGTGACCAGATACAAGAGCAGCCATGCGAAGAAGCCAGCGTCGAGCAAGTGGGCCGCGGTGAAGGCGATGATCAGAAACAGAGCGGAAAGAACAGCGCCTGAAAGAGCGCCGAGATCGCCCGAGGCAAAGGGACGGAGCCGCTTGCGCGGATGGCGGCGATCGGCTTCGATGTCAAGCAGGTCGTTGACGATGTAAGCCGACGATGCCGTGAGCGAGAAGCAGAGGAAGGCCGCCAGCGCGGTGAGCAGCTTGGTGGGCGAAAGCGCGTGCGAGAGCAGCAGGGGGACAAAGATGAGCAGGTTCTTGGCCCACTGGTGCGGGCGCATGGCCTTCAGCAGCGCCGCAGCCAAAGAGCGCCGCTCGACAAATGTGCGCGAGGGGAGCAGCTTGCGCCAGCGTAGGCCCAGGCTCAGGCGCAAGGTGGGGTTGGCAACCATGGGCTCAGCCGAGTGAGCCAGCAGCGCAAGATCGGGCGTGTCGTTGCCGATGTAATCGAACGCGTCTGCGCCGAGCTGCGCACGCAGCCGGTCGAGTTTGCGCATGCCGGTGAGATTGATCGATCCGTCCGATCCGAGTACGCCGGCAAACAAGCCCAGGTGCGCGGCCACTCGCTCAGCCAGCCGCTGGTCGGCGCCTGTGGCCAGATAGAGCGGCCTGCCCAGCGCGTGCTGGGCTTGCAGGTACTGCAGGAGCTTGCGGTTGTAAGGCAGATGAACCACGTCCAGCGTAACCGAACTAGTGACGAAGGCTTTGAAGGCAGCCTTGCCGTGCAGCAGTTGCGCGGGCAGTTTGAACAGAAGAGCGGGATGGCTTCGGGCCAGAACCAGAAGCGAATCAACCAGGGTGTCGGACTTGACGAGGGTGCCGTCCAGATCGACGCAAAGCGGCCGCAAGTGAGGATATTGAGAACAAACTAAAGATACTTGCTGGCACAATGTTGAACCTCCTTGATAAAAAACAAATTGAACTCGACACATCATTGCCAATGACGAGGAGTGAAACCTGCTCCAGTTTTGTAGCGCGTTTATTAAGCGATTTCTGGCGTTTTTCCAGAGAAAGACGCATTCTTTGACTGCAATTCGTGAGCGAGACCAGCAATAAGGAGGAGAAAAGGAACATATAAAAAACTCAGATTGCGCAGTTCTCCGGGAGAACAGAACAGAAGAAAGAGGGGAATATTGATAATAGACGCAACGATGGAGAAGCGGCGGATAGAAATGGGAAGAGATTTCCACCCGTTCCAAACAATCCAGAAAATAAGGACTAAGGATATTGGATTCAAGCTCGGGAGGAAAATTATCCCATAGGTAGAGTCGAGGGGAGATAACATTCGAAGTGGATTCAGGAAATATAAAATTTGGGCGAACATGTGGAATTGAACTGTCCCGCCTGGATTCTGTGCGTAACGAATGCGCAGTAGAAAGACTACCAGGCCGCAAGCCACCCCATTCGCAGCAGTAGCCACAAGAGCCATTTGTCTTGAGTACTTCATGCGAAGAAGAGGATAAAGGCAAGGGACAAACAGGAGGAAGGATTCCTTGTTCCACGCGGCGAGCAACGCAAGCGGGATAAGCCATCCCCAATAAAAGCGCAACGCTATAAGTACAGCCAGAACAAGAAAAGTTAATTCTACATAGTCATAATAATATCCCCCAACGCTCATGAAAAATGGCATCAGTAAAATGAAGAAGGCAGAAGAAAAAGTTGCAACCAGCGGGTCGTATCCCATATTTCTGACAAGGAAGTACATGGCACAGGTTGAGGCAAACGAAAAGAAGAACGTAAGCAGATAAATAATCCAGTAGCGGAAGAAATAATGTCTGTCTTGTGCAAGAGTGGCGACAAACAGACGTTCTCGGAGAAGATGCCCGCCGGGAGTAGTAATCGAGAATAGCCTGTCCTTGAGAGTCTCAGGAGTTGCACGATCAATGCCGTTGGCAATCATCGGTAATAGCTGCCTGTATACGAATGGGCGAGGCGCCGTTCCGTCGAGAACTTTATCAAGGCTGCCGCTAAAAGCCTGTGCGTCTAGATCAGGATGGGCGTCTCGAAAATGCCATTTACCATAAAAGCCAAAGAAAGAAGCGCTTGAAACGATAAAGAAGACCATGAAACCACAAGTGAATTCCGAAATCTTCTTGAGCAGTCCACTCACAAATTGCCTTTCAGAGCAAGGCTGGAGAGTTGGCTTAATGGGAAATATTCTTTGTCTGAAGGCATAGCGCCGATACGAAAAACGTCACAGCCTGTCAAGTGCAAAAGAGTTTGGTGGAGCTGAGCGGGATCGAACCGCTGGCCTCCTCGTTGCGAACGAGGCGCTCTCCCAGCTGAGCTACAGCCCCACAACCTTCACTATCTTAGCAGCGGAGAGGGAAATCTCAAAATACGTTCTCGCCGTGGTCATGGCACCTGCGGTGCGGCAGGCGCGCTATGCGCCATTCGTCCGGGATGGGGGTTGGCAGGGATGGACGCAGGCAGGATTGGGTTCGTGACTTCCCAGGTCTCAGAATCGAGACCTGGGGCACCCGCGCATTCTTGTATGGGACAGAGTCGAGAGCCATAGCATAACGAGAAAAGCCGCCCCGGAGGGCGGCTTTTCTGCTTCTAACTCAATGTTGCTTGCCACGTAGAAGCAGTTCGCAGCGGCAGGAATGGCGGCGAAGCCGCAGTTGGCCGCACCGCAGGTGCCAGGCGTTAGAGCTGGTTCATGTTGGAGAGGAACTCGGCGTTGTTGCGGACCTTTTCCAGGCGGCTGATGAGCAGTTCCATGGCTTCGACCGGCGAGAGCGGATTGAGCACGCGGCGGAGGATGAAGATGCGCTGCAGATCTTCCTTGGGGATGAGCAACTCTTCCTTGCGGGTTCCGGAGCGCTGAATGTCGATGGCCGGAAATACTCTCTTATCGACGAGCTTGCGGTCAAGGATGATTTCCATGTTGCCCGTGCCCTTGAACTCTTCGAAGATGACCTCATCCATGCGCGAGCCGGTGTCAACCAGGGCGGTGGAGATGATGGTCAGCGAGCCGCCTTCTTCAATGTTGCGGGCCGCGCCGAAGAAGCGCTTGGGGCGCTGCAGGGCGTTCGAATCGACACCGCCCGACAGCACCTTGCCCGAGGGCGGAACGATGGTGTTGTAAGCGCGGGCCAGACGGGTGATGGAGTCGAGCAGAATGACAACGTCGCGCTTGTGTTCGACGAGGCGCTTGGCCTTCTCGATGACCATCTCGGCCACCTGTACGTGGCGCGCAGCCGGCTCGTCGAAGGTGGAGCTGATGACTTCTCCCTTGACCGAGCGCTGCATGTCGGTGACTTCCTCAGGGCGTTCGTCGATGAGCAGAACGATGAGGACGACTTCCGGATGGTTGGTGGAGATGGAGTTGGCGATGGCTTGCAGCAGCATGGTTTTGCCGGTGCGGGGCGGGGCGACGATGAGGCCGCGCTGTCCTTTGCCGATGGGCGTGAGCAGATCCATGACGCGGCCCGAGACGGACTCGCGGGTGGTCTCCATCTTGATCCGCTCCTGCGGATAGAGCGGAGTCAGATTGTCGAACAGGATCTTGTTGCGGGTCTCTTCGGGCGACTCAAAATTGATGGCCTCGATCTTGACCAGGGCGAAATATTTTTCCCCTTCGTGGGGCGGGCGGACGTTGCCCGAGATGGAGTCGCCGGTCTTGAGGTCGAACTTGCGAATCTGCGAGGGCGAGACATAGATATCGTCGGGGCCGGGCAGATAGTTGTAATCGGTGGAGCGAAGAAAGCCGTAACCGTCAGGAAGGATCTCGAGGACGCCCTCGGCGAAGATGTGCCCTTCCTTTTCACTCTGGGCCTGGAGGATCTTGAAGATCAGATCCTGTTTGCGGAGGCCACTGGTGCCGGGTATTTCAAGTGAGCGCGCGATGCGGCTCAGTTCGGTAATATTTTTTTCTTTCAGTTCAGCGATGGTCATGTTCACCTGCGAGGCGGGATGAGATAGAAGGAATCTTTTTGGGGAGGAGAACTCCGATATTCAGGGGGAGGGGGTGGAGATCGCCGGATCGAGCTGAACTCGGGCAGAGCAGAATGCGCAACCGCGCAAAGAGCTGCAAGAGCCGCGAGGAGCCAGGAAGCGAGAGAACAATAGCAGACAAAAGAATCGTTAAGAGAGCGGTGAAACGGTAGAAGGCGCCCTAAGCAGCGCGACGCCGTTCCTCGGGTTGAACCGCTACGGCTACAGGAGCTGCTGCGGAGGCAGGGTTAGCTGTCTGGAACTTGGACAGAACTTCGTTGGTTGTGTCCTGCAGACGGGTACTGGGCTTATGCAGCATGCGGGTGGCTTTGCTGGCCAACTGACAGAGCTGATAACGATTGGACACGTGAGAGAGTGCCCCAAAGACTAAATCGGAACGCATTGCAGTGTCTCCTTATTGTAACCGCCCGGCCTGTGCTACTTGGCGCCGCCGGTGCGTCGTGAGGCACCGGACCTTAGGGGGCGCCGCACACGATGGTTCATGTTTTTAGACGCATAAATGACGTCTACAGTTCAAAATCTTGACGCAGTTTCGCACAGTATGAAACTGCGACGAACAACAAACATCAACGAAATAGCCGCCATGGGCCCGAATGTGCACAGCATTCCCGGAAACGGAGAGCATGGAAACGCAACGGGGCAGCAACGAAGAGCCAAAGCTCGAAATGATGCTGGGAGTAACCGATGGGTATGCCAGACGCGCTGAGCACACAACCCCTAGTGGATGGCTGACCTGAATGTAAACCCAAGCCGGAGTAAGGTCAACAACAAATTGACACCGCAAAACGTGGGTAGTTTCATGCTTCCCGCTATGGGAATTGACGCAAGGTTAAGCAAGTCAGAGGTTTGCCTTCATCTATCGCGATTTCTCGAAAACGTATAGCGGAGAAATTTACCTCTGGGAGCGAGAAAATCCACAGCATAAACGGATCAGACTCAGCGCTCTTTGTTGAGCGGCTTGCCGTCTGGCTCACAATTGAGATGCCCCGCGCCTGGGCGATGAACGGGCTTGGTTGGAGGGTTAGAGGTGGGCTTGTGCTTGCGCGCCAGCAGCTCATCCAAGCGGAAGATGCCCACGGCGAGGACAACGATCATGGGAACGCCGAACAAAACCAGATCGCGCCCGGATTGAAAAGATTGATCGAGCACAATGTACCCCAAAATAGCCTATCCAGGACTAATCTCCAAGACCTTCCAAGAGTATCTTGCGCCGATCCGTGTGCGGTGGCCAGTATTGAACAACGATGCACGAACAATAGAGCCTGTTGCAAAATTCTATCGTGGTGGCAAGAAGTGTCAGGGCACGACTTCAGTCGTGCCGGAACGAGCAACAACAGGTTTCAGGGCTTTAGCTCCTGCATCTTGTTTTTCAATGGCTTGCAGTCCCTCAGCGGCTAAAGCCGAGGTCTCTTTTAACTACTTTGCGGCACGACTGAAGTCGTGCCCTGACGCTATCCATACGCCTCTGGGCAATTTTGCAAGAGCCTCAATACTGCAATTAAGCAGCCTGGGACGCCTCACGCCCTCCAGGGCCTTCCGTCGGGGTCAGAGAACATGGGGGAGGGGCCTTTGCGCAGATGCATCTGCTGGTCGCGCTCTTGCTTTGGAGGGGTTTTGCGAGCGCAGAACAGCTCGTCGAGGCGAAACATGGCCACCAGCAGAACCACAACAAGAGGAAGAGCATAAAGGATGGCGTCTCTGCTGGAGAGAATTACGGTTTCCTGCATGGCGAACTCCAGACACTTGAATTGCGGTGGAGCGAAGCTGCAGCTTCACCGTACTGGTGTCATCGGCAGGAAATTAGAAGCTCCTTAGAATCGAAAGTAATGGGTGGGGGCGTGGGGCGGGTGGCAGGGGCGAATGAAGCTTGATTCAGTTTCATTCTCCGCTGTGTCTTCCCTTATTGATCCGTCCATGGGAGAGTGTGCAGGCTTCCCGCCTGTTGCGCGATGTAGATCTTGCCCTTAAATAGCGTGCAGGCTTCTCATCCATTTCGCGATGAAGCCTGCGCAATGGATGGGGCACGGTGCGTCTATTTGAGAGCCGGATCGAGTGGGGCTAAACAGGCTGCGGGGCTAAGCCCAGTAGCTGCGGTCGAGGGTGCGGTACTGGATGGCTTCGGCCAGGTGGGGCACTGCCAGCGACTCAGCGCCTTCGAGGTCGGCGATGGTGCGGGCGACCTTGAGGATGCGGTCGTGGGCGCGGGCGGTGAGGCCTTGCTGCTGCATGGCGCGCTCGAGAAGGCGCTCGGCGTCTTGGCCCAGTTCGCAATGGGTGCGAATCTGGCGGGTGGTCATCTGGGCGTTGGAGTAGATTTTTTCACCGTGTTTGCGGAAGCGGTTGCGCTGGCGTTCGCGGGCCGCAAGCACACGCTCGCGAATCTCGGCTGAGCCTTCGGCCGCCGCGCCGCCGCGCAGTTCCTTGTAGGCAACGGCCGGCACCTCGATGTGGATGTCGATGCGGTCGAGTAAGGGGCCGGAGATTTTGGCAACGTAACGCTGGATCATGGGCGGGGTGCACATGCATTCGCGGCTTTTGTCGTTGAAGTAGCCGCAGGGGCAGGGGTTCATGGCGGCGGCGAGCATGAAGCGCGCCGGAAAAGTGAGGCTCATGGAAGCGCGGGCGATGGTGACGGTGTGGTCTTCCAGCGGTTGGCGCATCACCTCAAGCACGTTGCGGGGAAACTCGGGCAATTCATCGAGAAACAACAGGCCGTTGTGCGCCAGGGAGACCTCGCCCGGGCGTGGCATGATGCCGCCGCCGATCAGGCCCGCATCGCTGATGGTGTGGTGCGGGGAACGGAAGGGACGCTGCGTGACCAGGCCTTGTGCGGCGTCGAGCACGCCGGCGACGGAGTGAATCTTGGTGGTTTCGAGCGCCTCTTCAAAGCTGAGCGGGGCGAGGATGGATGGCAGCCGCTTGGCGAGCATGGTTTTGCCGGAGCCTGGAGGTCCGATCATCAATATGTTGTGGCTGCCGGCGGCGGCCACTTCGAGGGCGCGCTTGGCGGTCTGCTGGCCGCGCACATCACTGAAGTCGACGGCGAAGTGTTGCAGCTCGCCGAGCAACTGCTGCGTGTTCACGGTGAAGGGTTCGCGCTGAATGTGGCCGACGACCGAGGAGTTGATGAGGTCGAGCACATCGATGAGCGAGGAGACGGGATAGACGCTGACGCCCTCAACCACGGCGGCCTCGGCGGCGTTGGCCAATGGCACCACGAGATTGGGAATGCCTTTCTCGCGGGCGAGGATGGCGATGGGCAACATGCCGGGGATAGGGCGAACGGAGCCATCGAGCGAGAGTTCGCCGGCGAACAGAAACTGGCTCAGGTCAGTCTGCTTGAGCGCGCCGTAGGCGCCCAGCAGACCGATGGCCATGGGAAGGTCGAAGCCCGAGCCTTCCTTTTTGATGTCGGCGGGAGCGAGGTTGATGGTGATGATGGTGGGCGGAATCAGATAGCCGGAGTTCTTGATGGCGGCGCGGACGCGGTCGCGGCTTTCGCGCACGGCGGCGTCGGGCAATCCGACGGTGTGGAAGATGTCTTTGTCCGTAGCGGCGCCTGAGTAATCGACTTCAACGTCGATCAGGTTGGCGTCGATACCGTAGACTGCGGCGCTGAAGGTTTTGAAAAGCATAGGAGGGTATTGCAAGCGAGTGTAGCAGAAAGGCAGGGGACGAGTGCAGCACCCGTTGAGGCAGGAATTGGGGGAATGAATATGGGTGAGATTTGGGGTTACGAACTTCGGGTGGAGATCTCGATTCTTAGGCTAGGGAAAGTACAAATGCGTCACGGTGCTACACCGACTCACGCTGAATGAGGGGCGCATCCAGGTAGATGCGGCGTACCTTGCTGGTGTGGGTCTGCACTACTTCAATCAGCAATTCGGCAGCCTTGCGGCCAACCTCAAAGGGCTGAATGGCAAAGGTGGTGAGCTGCGGATTCAGGGCCGTGCAGATGGGCAGATCGCCGCGGCTGAGCACGGCCATATCTGTGGGAATCTTCAGGCCCAGTTCGTCGAGCGTGCGGTAGACGTCGGGCGCAAGTTGATCGTCGGAGCAGTAGATGGCGGTGGGCGGATGCGGCAGCGCGCACCATGCGGCGATCTTGTCGTGGATCACGGCGGCGTTGTATTCGCTGGCCGCGTGGAACCGCGTTTCGAAGCGCTTGCCGGCATCGGCCATGCCCTGCTTGAAGCCAGAGATAAACGCCGGCGTCATGGGACTCTTTGAGGCGCCCGTTACCAGCGCAATGCGCGTGTGGCCGCGTTCGGCAAGGTACACGGCTCCGCGGCTGCCCACGTCGGCATCGTCCACGCCCACATAGTTAATTTTGTCGTCGCCCGCATAGCAGTTGGTCATCACAAAGGGGATCTGCGCATTGTTCAGATCCTCGATGGAGTCCTTCATATCCTGCAGCGAACAAAGGCGCGTATTGAGCATCACTACGCCATCGACAAAACGGCTCTGGGTCAGCTCGCCCTTGGTGATGCGGCCGCTCTTGGCGCTGTGGGAATAGATCATCAGGTGATAGCCGCGATCCATGACGCAGCTCTGGATGCCGGCCAGCACGCCCGCAATGAAGTTGTTGAAGAAGATGGGGTCGCGCATGGGCACGACCAGACCGAGAATCTTGGTGGAGCCACGGCTCAGGGCACGCGCCAGTCCGCTCGGCGAGTAGCCAAGCTGCGTGGCGGCATCGAGAATAATCTTCCTCTTTTGCGCGCCGACCCTGGGTGTCTTGGGGTCGTTCATCACCAGGGAAACCGCGGCGATGGAAACACCGGCGGCCTTCGCGACGTCGTAAATGGTTGCCATGTTAGCCCTCGAAACCGTGCGAAAAGTAACTTCCGCGGCAACAACTTACATGATTGTAGAGGATCGATGCGCCGGGCCAATAAGACTCTGCTGGCGTGGGTTGAAAATATGCGGGAGCCCGGCTGCAAGACAGCGGCGAGCCCCCGGAATTATCGCGGGAGCTACTCCACGCGATAGGAGTGGCCCGGAACCAGTCGAAATTCAGTGGCAAAACGCGCCTTGCTGGTGGGAACGCTCGCGCCCGTGCTCAGGTCAGTCACTGTGAGCGAGGACCAGTCGCGCACAGTGAGATCGATGGCCGAACGCGTGCGTCCATCCGCATCCCAGAACTCCGTGGATGCGGTTTTGTCGATCGGATAGATGCGCGCCAGCAGCGTGCCTTTCTCAAGTTCGACAACAATGCCCGTGCCGCCGACAAACAGCGGCGTCTTGTCTACCGGAATGGCGTGGTCCCTGAGCAGCGTGGGCCCCGCGAAGCGCTCGCCGGTCTCGTAGTCGATCCAGATTCCCGTAGGCAGGTAGATGTCGCGCGTATTGGCGGTGGCGTAGTCGTTGCCGTAGAGCGGGGTGGCCAGCAGTGCATCGCCGATCATCCACTCGTACCCTCGCACCTTCTGGTTCTCGCGGCCGTAGACGCCGTCCTCGTGGGGAAATGCTACCGGCAAAGGCGTCATCGTCCACGGATAGCCGTCGTGCACGAAACGTACCGCCTGGCTATAGATGTAGGGATGCAGACGCTCGTGCATTTGCGCCGCCTTTAGCATTACCTGGCCGACCTGCGGGTTCTTGAACAGCCACGGCGGCTGACCCATGGAGAGCGAAGGATGCAGCGCTGCCCACTGCGCATTGCGCATCATGTAAGCAGCCATGACCGGCGTTTCGCGTGTGTCGAAGCGGTTCTCGCCAAAGGTTCCGCCCACGATGTCGGGATAGACCAACGGCAGGCCGGAGTAGGCAAAGGAGAGTGCGTTCACCGGCCCGCGATCCTGGTTCTGGTTGTAGTTGAAGTCGTCGATGCGCTGGATGTCGCCGTCGGAGGCCATGTAGCCGTTGCGCTCGATCAGGTCATAGCCGTACTCCATCAGCCGGTTGCTGATGGAGTTTACCTTGTCGTCGCGCAAATCGTATTTGGCATAGCCGTAGAAATCTTCCTTGAAGCCGTCCACGCCAAAGTTCTTCCACTTCGCGACCAGGTCGAAGTACCAATCAACGGCGCGCGGCGACTGCTCGTCGAGCAGGTAACAAGGCAGGTCGGGCCAGCCCGCCTTGAAGACTTTCGGCTGGCCGTCTTCCTCGATGAAGTAGTGGTTGCGCACGCCCTCTTCGGCATAGGGGCCGGTGGTGATGAAGGTAATGCGGAGGCCAAGCAGAACACGCAGCTTCTCGTCGTGGAAGTGCTGCAGAAAGGTGCGGGGATCGGGATAGCGCACCTTGTCCCACAGGCCGAAGCTGGTGGTCTCGTGCATCTCGTCTGGCTGGTTGGGCCAAAAGCCGGAGCCGATGACCATCCACTGGAGCGGATAGCCGAGCGCGAGGTATTGGTCCACATTCTCACGGATGGTCTGCTGGTTGGTGTTCCAGCCAAGCGCGCCAAAGGCCTCCCAACCGACACCGAACATCTCGTACTTGGGCGTGAGCAGCGGATAGCCCGCATGGCGGCGGTCGCGCGCATACGCGGCGTAGATTTCATGCGGCGTGCCAAACAGATAGTGGGCGGTGAAGGGTGCGTCGGCCAAGGCCACGCCCTGCGCGTTCTCATCGGCGGTGAAGCGCACCATCTTCGCCTTGGGCCAGAAGAGCAGTTCGGCCATGCCTTGCTTGGGGAAGATGGCAAAGTTGGCGGCAAGGCGGCTGATGCTGGAGTCGGTTCCGGTTGTTTTGAGTCGATCATCCACAATACCGGTCAGGTCGGTATCGTAGTGATGCTTGCCGTAGGCCATATCGGAGAAGCCGTAGACGGGGCCGATGCCGGCGGTGCGCAGCAGGACCGAGGCTGGCCTGGCGGGAGCAACGGTGATCGAGCAGTCGTCCGCGGCCAGTTCAACGGCAATCGAAACCGCATCGCCTGAAGCTGTGGCGGCCGTGAAGGTGCAGTTGGTCTGGGTGCATGGTCCCGGCGTGACAGCGGCCACTGGCGCGCCGTCCACCAGGATGCCGGAATCGGTATGCGGGGTGGCAATCTGCACCGCACCGCGAGAGAAGCCAAAGCGGAAATGGTCGAGCGAAATCTCCATGCGGGTTTGGCCCGCCTGGAGGACGACCGGCGCGGCGGCGGCTGGCCGGGGAAGCGCCGTAGCCGCCGGCAGGACGCAAAGAAGCACTGCCAGAATCTTTTTCATGGTTTCTCCGTCTGCCTCAACGCGGGCAGGGCCATGGTAAGCAGTGACGCGGATCAAGTCAAGCGCTTAATGTTGTGATTTGTCTTGCCGTGCATTCGTGGCGCTGAGGCTCATGAGGATGATCGTCCCAGAGCCTTCCCCAGTTGTGTCGTTGGACACGAACGAGGGAATTGGCGTGAAATTAAGCGCTTGACAAAGCCAAAATCCTTCTACTAGGATTGCGCGCATCCATAGACCTGCTCAATTCGAGTGAGGTCAAGAGAATGCCAAGGCGGGTTCCGCCTGTTTTTTGGGGTTCTGAGGTTAAGCGCTAGACTTGAAGTTTCTCTCTGCGCCGCTCCAGGTCCATCAGCCAGTTACCATCACGAAAGGATCTACTTATGAGGTCAGTCATGTCTCAGCTTCTTGGACGCAAACAGCGGCGCACGCCGCTTAAAGGCGCCTTGCTCTGCGCGGTCTTCGCGATTCTGTGCGTGTGCACCGGCCGTCAGGCCCTGGCGCAGCAGGACGTCGGCTACATCTTCGGCACCGTAACCGACCAAACCGGTGCTGCCGTGCCCAACGCCAAGGTCACTGTCACCTGGCAGGCCACCGGCCTGGCCTTGACGGTGAACACCAATGAGACCGGCTACTACGTGTCCCAGCCGCTGCAGGTGGGCCAGTACACGGTCTCCGCCGACGCAACCGGGTTTACGCCGACTGCCATCCGCAACCTGACCGTCGATGCTGCCGCGCATGTGCAAGCCAATCTGGCGCTGCATATCGGCTCCGCATCGGCCAATATTACGGTGCAGGATACGCCCCCGGTCATCGATACCACAGACCCGGTGATCGGCAACACCATCGACAATCGTTCCGCGCAGCAACTGCCCGTGAACGGCCGCAGCGTGCTGGCGCTGGCCACGCTCTCGCCCGGTGTTGAATCGGCAGTGGGCGCGGTGAGCGAAGGCTTCCAGAATCGCGGCACGGCGGTCTCGGCCATCAAGATCGGCGGCGGCGTGAGCGGCCTGAACAACAACATTCTCGATGGCGTCTCAAACATGCAGGACTGGCTGGGCGAAGTAGCCATCAACCTGAAGTCCGACGCGGTGCAGGAATACCGTATTCTTTCCGGCATCGTGCCCGCGCAGTTCGGCTACACATCGGGCGGCGTGGTGGACGTGGTTTCGCGCTCGGGCGCCAACAGCTTGCACGGCAGTGCGTACGAGTTCCTGCGCAACGACGCGCTGGATGCGGAGACCTCGTTTCCGCGGCCCACTTACGGCAAGTCGGAACTGCGCTACAACAACTATGGCGGCACGCTGGGCGGACCTGTACTGCGCGACAAGCTTTTCCTGTTCGGCAACTATGAGCAGTACAACTACATCAGCAAATACCCTTCCTATTTTTCAGTGCCTACGCTGGTTGAGCGTACCGGCGACTTCAGCGATCTGGGCCAGACGGTAAGCGGGGTTTGCACACCTGTAAACATTTACGACGCCGACAACGTGGTAGGCGGCCAGCGCCAGCAGTTTGTGACCAACGGTGTGGCAAACGTTATTCCCACGGCACGGCTTGACCCGGTGGCGCTTGCCTACCAGAATCTTTTCTATCCCAAGCCCAACAACAGCACCGGCGGTTATAACCCCTGCTCCCATGCGAATAACTACGAAGGTCAGGAGCCGGTGCTTTCGCATGAGCGCCAGGGCATTGTGCGCGCCGACTTCAAGCTCTCCGACAAGGACAACTTCGTCGGCCGCTATGCCTACTACCTCAACTTTACGAACAACGGCTCCAACACAATAGGCGGCCTCAGCAATGCCTACACGGGCCGTAACGACAGCCTGCAGACCCAGAGCGCGGCTCTGTCGGAGATTCACGCCTTCCGCCCCAATTTGCTGAACGATGCGCGGCTGGGCATCCTGATTGGGGATTTTCCTTTCCAGGCAGCCACCGCCTATGAGGGCATCGCCTCCAAGATCGGTCTGCCCAATGACACACCGACCGCGGCTCCGACGATGAATAACAGCGTAGCCACGCCAAACATCACGGTTGGGTTCCGTGCTTCTACAACGATCGAATTGCTCGACGACGTCACCTGGATCGTGAAGAACCATACGGTGCATTTGGGCGGCAGTGCCCGCTGGGCCGAAGCTTACAACAACCAGACCGGCTCTTCGCCCTCTGGCACATTCAACTTCAGCGCCAGCACAACCGAGCAGGGTAACAACACAACGGTCGTCTCCGGCTCCGGCAACACATACGCTTCCTACATGCTGGGCCAGGCCACCAGCGGCAACCAGCTTGTGCAGCAGGGCAGCGCCTTCCGCCGCATGATGTACGCCGGCTACATTCAGGACGACTGGCGCGTGACGCCGCGGCTTACCATCAACGCCGGCCTGCGCTACGACATGATGACCCAGGCCGTAGAAAAGCACAACGGCTGGGAAAACTTCGACATCACACAAAAGAACCCCAGCAACACCCTCTTCTCCGGCCTCGTGGAATACGCCGCGACGAATGGATACGGCCGCAACTTTGTGAAGGAAAACCTTGGCGACTACGGCCCGCGCCTTGGCTTTGCCTACGCGCTCGCTGACAACAAGACCATCCTGCGCGGTGGTGTGGCAATCTACTACCCGTCCACAGCCGTTCAATCTTACGACCAATCCTCGGGAAACACCGCTGGCTACTCATCCATGACGACCTCATGGAATGCAACCACCGCGAATGGATACCTGTTCAAGCTGAGCGGAGGACTTCCCGGCGCGTGGGCGCTGCCGCTGGGTGCAAGTGGCGGCTCCAACATCTTCCTCGGCCAATCGGGTAGTTATATCAACCCGGCGGCCAAGGACCCATCGTCCCAGGTCTTCGGCCTGACGGTGTCCCGCGAATTGCCCTGGAGCGTGGTCGTGGATGCCTCTTACGGCGGCAATCATGGCAACCACTTTGAGAACTTCTCACCCAATCTGAATGCTCTGAGCCCCTCCTACTACAGTCTGGGTACTGCGGCACTTTCGGCGCAGGTGGCCAATCCTTACTACGGACTGTTTACGGGAAGCACTCTGGGCACTGCGGCGACCATCACCAAGAAACAGTCACTGCTGCCTTACCCCTACATGTCCGGCGTCAGCATGCAGAATCCGCGCAACGGCTATTACTGGTCGAACCTCGGAATGCTCTCAGTCCAGCGCCGTGCGCAAAGCGGTTTGGCCGTCATGGGCGCTTACACCTTCGGCAAGGTCACCGATGCCGGTGTGCAGGGCGTCTCCGATATATCGGCCTATGGCTCGGGGACTAGCGCCAGCCCGCAGAATCCCTACAATCCACGCGGCGATTATTCGGTGGACACCATCGACGTCACTCACCGCGCCTCAATCTCCGTTCTCTACGATCTTCCCCTCGGAAAGAACAAACCTTACTTCAACTCACCTCGCTTTGATCGGGTGGCAAGCGGCTGGCAGATTGGCTCCATCATCTCCATGGAGTCAGGCCGTCCGCTGAGCATCACAGGCGCAAGCAACCAGCTGGCCAGCCGGCCTAACTTCGATCCTAACGTCAGCTATAAGGTGTCCCATGCCAGCCGTGCCTCTCTCTACAAGAACGGCTATCTCGAGTGGTTCAACCCGAATGCCTTCGTCAACCCGCCAGACTACACCTATGGCAACGTGCCGCGCAGAATGTCTACGTTGCGCGCACCTGGGTTCGGCAATGTCGATCTGTCGATGTTTAAAACCACGCACCTTATCGGGCGCTCGAGTTTCGAGTTCCGCATCGAAGCCTACAACGCGCTGAACCACCCTAACCTGCCCAGCCCTGGCACTGGCTTTGGGGCTGGCTCTCCTGCTGACCCAACCAACCCGTATGCCGAGGGAGGACGCAACACCAGCACCAGCTTCGGCATGATTACCAGCGGCGCCATCAGCACGCGTAACGTGCAGCTGGGCGGCAAGGTGTTCTTCTAAAAACTCGACGCAGCCCACCGCGCAATCGGAGGGCGCAACATCGCTTTATTCGAGTGGGCTGTCTCGAGGGTCAATCCTTTGAGACAGCCCTTTTTATTTCCGCTATGCTTTCCAACACACGGAGAAGATGCACCATGGCTTGCTTGAAATCCCTGCAACAGAAGTTGCTCCTGGTTCTTTTGCTGGCTACCGCCGCGCCCCTGTTCGCGGCAACAACGGTTGACTTGAGCGGCGCGGGCTGGACCTTCAAGCCAACGCTCGGCGACAAGATCGCGGTCACCGTGCCGCATAGCTGGCCGGCCAGCGAACAATATCGGCGCTACATTGGCACAGCCATCTACGAGCATGACTTCGACGCGCCGGCAACCAAGCCGAGCCAGATTGTGCGGCTGCATTTCGATGCGGTCTACGAGCACGCCAGCGTGTGGCTGAACGGCCGCCACCTGGGCACGCACGATGGCGGTTACACGCCCTTCGAGTTCGAAGTAACCTCTACGCTCAAGCCGGGCAGCAATCATCTGCTGGTGGAAGTGAACAACACGCCCACCATCGATTCCATTCCTGCGCTTGCCACCTCGAACGGCCCTGGCTCGCGCAACTATCCGCCATACGGGACAGCAGCGGGCGAAGGCATTGTGGGATGGATGCCCTATGGCGGCATTGTGCGGCCGGTGAGCCTTCTCATCAGCGATGCGATCTACCTGCGCGACATGAAGATCGACGCCAAACCGGACCTGGCACACCACACAGCACAGATTACGGTGCGCGCACGGCTGCACAATAGCGGCTCGTCCACTGCAACGGTGGCTCTGCACGGCACAATCGCAGGCCTGCGTGTATCGTTTCCAGGCGTGAGGGCTGCCGCGGGCAGCGACGCCGAGACAGTGTGGAGCGGCACGCTTGCCGATGCGCACCTGTGGAGCGTGCGCGATCCGTTCCTCTACGATGCCGCGATTGAAACGGCGGGCGACGAGTTGCACGCGCAGTTCGGTGTGCGTGAAGTTCGCGTGCAAGGCACAGAACTTCTGCTCAACGGCAAGCCGGTGCATCTGTTCGGGGCCAACCGCGTGAGCGAGGATGCGGCGGAGGGCCTACGCGAGTCAGACGCCATTGTCGAACGCGACATGCACGACATGCTGGCTTGCAACATGCGCATGATGCGCATTGCGCACTATCCGCAGGCCCAGGCGCTGCTCGACTTTGCGGATCGCCACGGCATACTTATCATTCCGGAAGCCGGCAACTGGAACATGAGCGCGTGGCAGATGGCCGACCCCGGCATTCGCGCCGCGTGGAAGCAGCAGATGCGCGCAATGATGGAGCAGGACTGGAACCATCCCTCGGTGATTGCATGGAGCGTGGGCAACGAGTACGAATCGTTCACGCGCGATGGTATTGATTGGACACGCGACATGCGCGCCTACGCGCTCTCGCTCGACCCCACGCGGCTCATCACCTTTGCCTCGCGCTTCACCGGCGACCCCAGCGTGAAGACCGGCGCCGACGAAGCCAGCCAGTACTCCGACTTTGTCTCCGTGAACATTTATGGCAACTACGCGCGCAGTTTTGATCACGTGCACGATCTCTATCCAACCAAGCCGGTCTTCGTGACCGAGTTCGGCAGGATGGGCGAAGAGGGCGTACACGATCCCGAGCGCATTCAGGAGATTACGACGGCAGTCGAGGCGATGAAGGCGCGGCCGTGGATGATTGGCGGCTCGCTGTGGAGTTGGGCCGACTATCGTTCGCTGCACAAGGGCACTCCGGCCAGCGGCATCCGCTCATGGGGCGTGGTGATGCTGGACCGCACGCACCGCGACAGTTGGGAGGCCGTACGCAAGCTGTTCGAGACGGAGTTGCCATAGACAGCAGCATCGCAGCGCGGCAGTAAGCGCAGGGGGCCCGCTGCTTAGCGCATTTCTCCACGTGGTATAGATTTTCGGGTGCCCCATCCCGGGGCCCCCACGGACAGGTCTTCGTTCGTGGGGTGGATGCTCGCCGCGTTCTTGTTCTTGCGGCTAGGGTGGGGTAGCAAGGAACCCCTCTACAGCAACTGGAGAAGATGAATATCAAGTTAGGGTATGCGCATTAATAAACTGCACAATGGAGTTATCGAGTAGGAGTGCTCCCTCCTGCCGAACAGAACCAGATGTGTGCATATTATTTGTGCGCGAGCCCTTAGCTCCGGCACCGCTGTCCAAGGGATGGATGGGTAAGGTTTTGTAACAGGGCACGACTTTAGTCGGGCCGATTGCCGTGAAATGAGAGACGGGCTTCAACCCCCGCTGTCTTTTCATTCGGAAACATGCGTCTGTTCAGGGGAGAAACAGGCCGCAGGAAGAAGCGATGCTTGGCTTTTATGGCAAGGAGATGGCGTGCAGGGGCTGAAGCCCGACCCTTCATTTTTGTTGCTGTTGTGGCCCGGCTGAAGCCGTGCCCTGTTACAAAGCAAGAAGTCCAACCAGCGCGTTGAAAGCTGGCCTGAGCTAACTTGACATTGATCCTGGAGAGATGCTCTATCTACGCAAGAGTGCGTGCATCAGGCCGTGGCAGTCTCAGCAGAATCGCCTTCGCGGAAGGTGGTCCACAAGAGCGCGAGAGCCAGCGGATGAAGCATCATCATCAGGAAGAAGAGCGGCGTGTAGCCGGCGTGCATCACCATCCAGCCCACCAGCTCTGTTGAAACCATGCCGCCAAAGCCGCTGCCGGCTGCGATGAGTCCGAAGGCGCGGCCCACCTGCACGGGAGGAAAGAGTTCGACGACGGTGGCGGTGAGATTCACCAGCCAGGCCATGTGCGCGAAGGCGATGACTGAAGCAATCGACACGCAGACCAGTGCGCTGGGTACCGTTGCCGCCAGCGGACTGAGCGGCACCAGCGCCGCGCAGATCAGCATGGTGATGCGATAAGCACGCGCGGGCGTTTTTCCGCAGCGAATGAGCAGGCTAGAGAATGCGCCGCCAAGCAGCGTGCCTACTCCGGCAAACAGATACACCAACCAGCCGATGTGCGCCATCCTGTCGAGCGAGAGTCCACGCGTGCCCAGCATGTATTTCGGAAACCAGAAGAGGTAAAAGTACCAGACAGGATCGGTAATGCCGCGTGCGATGGTGAGCTTCCACGTTGCGCCGCGCTTGACCACCTGGCGCAGGATGGCAGCCTGCGAGATGCGCGGCCCGGTGCTCGCGGCCTGCACCGCCGGGCGGCGTGGATAAGCCCAGAGCCAGAACGGCATCCACAGCAGACCCGCGCAACCGTCGATGAGAAAGACGCTCTTCCAGGGCAAGTGCACGGTGACGGCGGCAATCACTGGAATGGCGGCGACTGCGCCGATGGTAGAGCCGAGGGTGTACACGCCGACGGCCATCGCGCGGTCGCGCCGGGGAAAGATTTCGCCAATGGCCTTGGGTGCCGCGACCCACAGTCCAGGCTCACCGAGTCCGAGGCAGAAACGTGCCGCGCCCAACTGCACGGCACTGCGCGCGAAGGCCGTAACCGCTTCCGCAGCCGACCACCAGCCCACGAACAGCGCCATGCTGGCGCGCGTGCCGATCCAGTCGGAGAGTAGGCCGGCAAGCGCGTAGGCCACGGCAGAAGCGAGCAGGAACAGGCTCACCACATGGCCGTAGCCTGCGTCGGTAAGGTGCAGCTCCGCCTGAAAGCGCGGGGCCACAATGGAGAGACTCTGACGATCGAAGTAGTTGACCAGCGCAACCACGCTGATGAGCGCGGTCACGGTCCAGGCGCGGCTGCGAGAGAGAGCGGGTGCGGGTTCGGTATTCACTGCGCGATTCCCAGCGGGCTCAATAGCAGCGCACCTCGAAGACAGCGGGCGGCGCGGGGCCTCGTTCAAGAATACGTAGCTCGATGCCCACAGTTTCAATGCTCTCGGGCAGCGTCAACTGCCAGCGCGTCTGGTGGTTCTCAGTCACTGTTGCCAGCGTCCTTCCCTCGGCAGTACGCAGTTCAAAGGCGCGCACGCAGCCGGGCATCACGCGCTCGGGATGGCCCATCAGCACCGACTCCATGGGATGATCGAAGTCCGTGTCGAAGGTCAACTCGATTGTACGAAGCCGCTGAGGATTTTCCCACGCGAAAGTGAGCGCGGGCGCCGGATCGCTACTGGCCGGGGCCCAGGCGTTGGCGCCACACCAGGGGCGATGCCAGCCGTTGACGGTAAGCTCCGGCTCATAGCAATGAACCGCGGGCGCAAAGCTTAACGCGAGGTTGCGCGCCGCCGGTCGCCGCTCTGGAAGCCAGAACGGGAAGGTGTCAATGCCGCTCCCGGCGGGCGGCGTCTGCACCGCACTTCTGGCTACCATGTGGTTCACCTTCTGCCAGAGCGTAAGCACGCCGGGCATCATCTGCCGGCTCATATGCAGGCTCACGCCTGCTACCGATGGCACGATGAGGAAGGCGTGGCAGTTGCGCTCAATCGTGACATCGAAGCGGAACTCAGCCGCAATATTTGTGCCAGCGTGGATCGTGATCTGCGCGGTTGCGAGCTTCACATCCGGCGTGCCATTGCCGGGCCGCGAAGCTACCCACAGCTCCATGGTGAGCGTGGTCGGCGCAACGGCATCGACGAGCAGCGTCACTGCAGGCACTGGACCGGCAAGCAAGGGCAGCATTACTGCACAGGGTATGTCCGCAGAACGCGTTTCACCGCTAGGGACAAGCTGCTCAAGGGCAAGGCTGGAGCTGGCGGTGATGTGGGCAGTGCGGGCATGATCGGCTGAATCGTTGGCGACAACCGCCGGAATGTGTTGCCCCGCACGTAGCAGCCGCTGCTGCAGCGCAGTCATGCGCGCGGGCTCAGCCACATCGCGCGGTAATAGTTTCTGCTCTGTGCAGAGCGCCGCCGCCATGCCCACCGCCTGGGCGTTGTGTGCGCAGGTCAACATGGTGCGAATGGAGCCAAAGGCAATGTGCGAGGCGCTGAGAATGCGGCCGGCAAAGAAGAGGTTGGGAACATTGCGGCTGTACATGGTGCGATACGGCACCTGGTAGACGCCCTTGGCGTGCCACTGCACGCAGGCCGGGTCCGCGCTGTAGACGCCGCGCGCCGGATGAATGTCGATGGCCCAGCCGCCCAGCGAAACCGCATCGAAGTGCGAGCGCTGTTCAACGATGTCCGGCTGCGAAAGCATGTAGACGCCTTCGAACCGGCGGCTCTCGCGCTTGCCCGGAATCATGCCCATCCATTCGAGAGTGAGGTTGTCTGATTCAGGAAACTCTCCTGAATTTTTGATGTAATTCCACACGCCATAAGCGACGCGCCACAGCTCCCACTTGATGTCTTCGGTGCCGTGAACGGTATCCATGTCGCCGCCGTACTCAAGCCACCAGAGGCGGCAGCCGCTGTCACTGACGCGCAGCTCGCGGTAGCGCGGAATTTGAGTAATGTCGTTGAGTGCGAAGGCTGGCGGAATGAAATTGACGGGCTTGCCGGTGTCGCGGCTGTAAAAATAGAGCGAGTGGCCCAGCAGCTCGTTGGTTGGTTCGGGACCGGCCAGCGCTTCGCCAAACTCGGAAGCAGCCTCCGCGCCCATGCGGAATGCCGCGCCGGCCAGATAACCGACCACGCCATCGCCCGAGGCATCGCAGAACAAAGGCGCGCTGGCGATGTAGGCGGACTCGTTCTGGCTGCAATAGGCGCGCACGCTAGCAACGGCGCCCGTGGCGTTCTGTTCCAGCGAGCTGACGGCTGTGTTGAGCAGCAGCGTAATGTTCGGCTCGCGCGTGACCCACTCCAGCAGCAGCGCGTCCACCAGAACCGAATTACCTTCAGGATTGCGCCAGAGATTCTCGACAAGAATCTCGTCAATGACGCCGCCTTCGCGAGCCCAGCGATTGTTGTTGCCCATATGCGAGGTTGCACCCAGGGCCCACAGGCGCACCTCGCTCGATGCGTTGCCGCCCAGCACAGGGCGGTCCTGCATCAGTACGACGCGCAGCCCCTGACGCGCGGCGGTGATGGAGCAGCAGATGCCTGCCAGCCCGCCTCCTACTACGACGAGATCGCCGTGGAGCTCCTGGAGCAGCGGACGGCGGCCTTCGGGATGAAATGGCTCTCTTAACATTTGTCTTTGGGCCCGAGGATGCCGTGCTGCCCGGAAGTACGGCACCCGGAACTGCAGATAAGCACGGTGTCCATTGGACAACTCCCTTTCTTTCGAGTTGTAGGGATTATATTAAGCGTTAAACTTAGGCTTTGCAAAGGATTTCGCCACAGATTTGTTCCTCAAGCTATTGCCGGGCCGATGGTCAGGATTTGCGGTAGTAACGCACGTAGTCGTAGTCCACGTGGCAGGGCAGACGGCCTGTATCGACGGCGTCGGTTGGGCCGAGATGCGAGGCAATCGATGTGAGCCAGATGTTTAGCTCGCCCTGTGGCAGCGCGCGGATATCCACACTCTGCATCAGCTCGCCATCGAAGAAGTAATGCACCATTTCCGGCGTGTATTCGCAGCCGTAGACGTGATAGTCGGTGAGCGGCAGCGCCTCCACTTGGCGACGGCCGAAGGCCTCGTGCCGGTCTTTCCAGCGATGCGTGGTAATGCCGTAGCTGCGCAGATCCACCGCGTCGTTCTCAACGATGTCGAGCTCAAGTTTCGCGGCAACGGGACTGGTGCCGCCCGAGCCGTCGTGGCGCATGAGCCAGAAGGAAGAGTGCCAGCCCTTGCCGGCCATGATGCGCATGCGGCTCTCGAAGTATCCGTAGCTGAAAGCCTGCCGGCTGATGACACCTGCACCGGCATACTTCATGGCCGCGCCAGGAGCCATGCGCGTGAGATGCAGCGTCAGGTTGCCATCGCCTACAGAGACGTTTTGCGGCAACTGCATGCTCCACTCTTTGGAGTCGGTGCGATAAGCCCACGCAGCGGTGTCGAGCGTAGCGCCGTCAAACTCGTCCTGCCAGGCCAGCGCATAGCCGGCGGGCACGCTGGATTTCGGCGGCGGAGCGAGCGCAGTCAAACCCGCGCCGCGCGTCATTGCGGCCTTGAGCTCGGGCAGATAGTTCTCGTAGACGCCGCGCGGTGTGGTGTTGCGCTGGTGCGCGACGGCCGCGGCCATGCCCACCACTTCACCCATCATCCCGGTGGTGCGCTGCACGCGCACTGTGCCCAGCGCGACGTGCGTCGCACTGCAATTGCGCCCGGCCATGAACAGGTTTTGGACGTTGCGCGAGTAGAGGCACCGGTAGGGAATGGCGTAGCTGGCAATGCGGGTTTGGTGGCAGATGGCGCGGAACTCCTGGCCTGGAAAGTCGGCTGCATTCTTCTGGGTCGGCTCGTGCAGATCGATGGGCCAGGTGGTAGTGAATGTGGCGTCGGTGTAAGGGCGCTGCTCCATCACGTCCTGCTGATGCAGGATCACGTCGCCCAGCAGGCGGCGCGACTCGCGCTTGCCGCCCACATAGCCCACCCAGGCCAGACGCAGATTCGCATACTTCTGCCTGTCGGCCGCGTGGTTCTTCTGGAACGACCAGTTACCGTAGATGGCGCGCAGTGCGTGGTCGCGTACGGTTTCAAAGTCGGCAATCTGGTCGCGCAACTGGCCGGTCTCCCAGTCCCAGTCGCCGCGTGTGGCGTTTTGCGCGGTGGCGTCGGTAAATTGCAGCGCCCAGGGCGTCTCAGGAAATGCAGTCGGCACGCCAGCCTCTTCTGTGTACCAGAGGATGGTGGCGCCGTTGACCAGGCGGTCCGGGCTTTCCGGAGCCAGCGATTCGCCTGTCTCCGCACGGCTTTCGCGGCCGTAGCGGAAGTCTGCTCCGGCCAGGTAGCCGACTGTGGCGTCGCCGGTGCAGTCAGCAAACAGAGGCGCGCGGAAGCGCAGCTCGCGACTGGTGTTCTCATCGCGCACTACCACGGCAGTGATGCGGTTGCCGTCACGCTCGACGGCGAAGATGTGCATGTCGAGATGCAGTTGAATATTCTTCTCGGCCTCAACGACGGCGCGCTTGCGCTGGTCGCCGTAGTTGGCCGCGATCTGCCCATTGCCGGGATGGCTGGGATCGAGATCGGCCACCACCTGGCCCAGCGCTGGATAAGGCGGCAGATGAATGTTGCCGACTGGGCTGACGCGAATCTCGGAGCTGGAGTTGCCGCCAAGCACCGGCCGATCCTGGATGAGAGCGACCTTCAAGCCAAGGCGCGCGGCTGCAACGGAGGCGGCGCATCCGGCCATGCCTCCGCCGGCCACCACCAGATCGAACTCGCCTGCGTCTTCGGGCTCTGCTGGCAGCTTGAGCGCGTGTCGGCGCAGCGCAGCCAGCTCCGGCCCTTCATCGGGAGGCCGCCAGGTTGGATTGCCGGAGAGCAGAATCGCGTCGCAGCGGCCGTCAAAGCCGGTCAGGTCGTGCAGCGCGAGCCTGGCTTTGCCGGCAGCGAGTTGCACAATGCCGCCATCCTGCCAGTGCCAGCGTCCGCCCTCGGTTCCAAAGACCGGCACAAGCGGCTCGCCGTTAACGGCAACCTGAAAACGTCCCGGCGCGCTCTTGGCGCCCCACTGCGCGGCCCAGTCGCGCGTGCGCACCCAGACGCGGTATTTGCCAGCCATGGCAATTGCAATTTCGGTGGTGGCATCGGCCACTGGCGCACCCATGCCGTGCGCCAACAACATGCAGGAGCCCATCCGATCGGTGAACTGCTGGTCGAGCACCCATCCGCCCGCCGAGGCAAAGCTCTCGGCTTCAATCAGCACCAGGCTGTCTGGTAGGCTTCCGCCGGCAATTGCCTGTGGCCACCCCAGTCTGGCCGCAAGCGAAGACGCTGGCAGGGCAGCGGAAAGCCGCAGCAGTCCGCGCCGTGAGATGTGGGTCATCGGTCCCCTCCCTTGCCCGGCAAGACAGGCAGTGCAAGAGCCTCCATACCGGGTATTAAGGAACCATACAGGAAAAATAGTCCTCTGTTAAGGGCTTTATCTTGATTTCTATGCGGAAGCTCTCGATCTTGTATTTATTAGCGATGACATTGCAGGACAGAAGTCGCTCCTGATTTCGCCAGTCTTGTGGAGGAGGTATTTGCAGCCGCGTTTGAAGCGTTGGTGCGACTTCATCCACAGCCATGGCCTACGCGTTTTCTATCACACGGATGGAGCGGCACGTCGTCTGCTGGGAGAGATCATTGACTGCGGCATTGACGTACTGAACCCTATTCAACATACGTGCCCCGGAATGGACATCGAAGAACTGAAGCGAGAGTTTGGCCATCGCGTCATCTTTCACGGGGGAATAGACATCAATCTGTGTTGCCTCGCGGCACGCGCACGGATGTGCACCAGGAAGTCATCTCCTATATGCAGAAGTTAGGCGCAGGGAGAGAAGGGTACATATGTGCTTCATGCCACAACGTGCAGGCAGGAACTCCGCTCGAAAACATTCTTGAGATGATAGAGACTGCGCGCAGTTTCGGGGCATTGTAGTTATTCTGTTGATTCTATTTACCTTGAAGGAATTATTGAGGTGTTTTCGACTCTTCCGGAGTGGAATTTCTGGAACAGAGAACAGAAGCGCCAGCTCTGGACTACGCTCGCACCATGCATTCGAGTGGCCAACTATAAAGTCGAGTCGCTCGGGCTGAACCCAAAACTATTCAGCAATGAAGATAGCCGCAGGGGCAGGGGTTCATGGCGGCGGCATAGCGAAACCAGGGTTGCTGTGTCCTGCGGACGATACTCTCAAGTCGGTGCGACCAGCAGGGAGCAGCGACCTGCCGATGTCCTGAAGCGGGATATATCTACCCTGGTTTCGCTTTAGCATGAAGCGAGCAGGAAACGTGAGGCTCATGGAAGCGCGGGCGATGGTGACGGTGTGGTATTCCAGCGGCTGTCGCATGACCTCAAGCACGTTGCGGGGAAACTCGGGTAACTCATCGAGAAACAACAGGCCGTTGTGCGCCAGTGACACCTTGCCCGACCTGGACATGATGCCGCCGCCGATGAGGCCCGCGTTGCTGATGGTGTGGTGCGGGGAACGGAACGGCCACTGCGTGACCAGGCCCTGTGCGGCGTCGAGTACGCCGGCGACGGGGTGAATCTTGGTGGCCTCAAGCGCCTCTTTAAAGGTGAGGGGAGCGAGGATCGATGGTCGGCGTTGTGGGAGAGATGAATGGGACGTGATCGGCTTTGGTTCTATGGGATGGACGGAAAACGCGTGGTGGCCGATCAACGGGCCGCGCGCGGGGATACAATCCGATCTGTGACGACGAGTCTTTTTGATCTTTACAAGATTGGCGTGGGCCCATCGAGTTCGCACACCATGGGTCCGATGCGCGCGGCGAGCAGGTTTGCGCGCGGGCTGGAAGAGAGCGGCGTGATGGTGCAGGTGGCTCGCGTGGAGGCCGAGCTCTACGGGTCGCTGGCGCTGACTGGGTTGGGGCACGCTACCGATCGCGCGGTGCTGCTGGGGCTGAGCGGCAATGAGCCGGCCACCGTGCAGCCGGAGTCGATGGAGGCCACGGTGGCGGCTATTCGCGCCGGACGGCAGATTGCTTTGGCTGGATCGCACGCCATCGCATTTGATGAAGCGCGGGACCTGCACTTTCATCGCGAGACGCTGTTGCCGCCGGGCGCGCGGATGAACCATCCCAATGGAATGCGGCTGCGTGCGCTGGATGCCGGAGGCGCTGTGGTGGAGGAGCGCACGTACTTCTCAGTGGGCGGCGGATTTATTGCGGAGGATGGCGAGGACGGCCAGACTGCGCTGAATGACCGCTGTGTGCAGGCCTCGGTGGTTCCATTTCCTTTTTCAAGCGCGGCGGAGCTGCTGCAGATTGCCGAAGCCAACGAGCTGACCATTGCGCAACTGATGCTGGAGAACGAGTGCGCGATTGTGCGCTGCCAATGCGGAGAGTCACCGGTGGAGCGGGTGCGGGGCGGCATTGACCGCATCTGGCAGACGATGCGGGAGTGTGTGGAGCGGGGCATGGAGGCCGAAGGCGTGTTGCCGGGTGGCTTGAACGTGAAGCGGCGTGCGGGGCGGCTGGCGGAACACTTGCGCGCGAGAGAGATGGACGCGCAGATGGCCGATCCGCTGTGGCCGCTGGACTGGCTCACGGTGTATGCGATGGCGGTGAACGAAGAGAACGCCGCCGGTGGACGCGTGGTGACGGCTCCGACCAATGGCGCGGCCGGCGTGGTGCCCGCAGTGGCCCACTACTACGAGCGCTTTGTGCACGGCGCGGACGAGGAAGGCATTGTGCGCTTCTTTCTGGCGTCAGCGGCGATTGGCATTCTCTATAAAGAGAACGCGTCGATCAGCGGCGCGGAGGTGGGTTGCCAGGGCGAGGTGGGCGTGGCCTGCTCAATGGCCGCGGCAGGATTGGTGGCCGCCATGGGTGGAACCAATGGCGAGATTGAACACGCGGCGGAAGTGGCCATGGAGCATAACCTGGGCATGACCTGCGATCCGATTGGAGGGCTGGTGCAGATACCGTGCATCGAGCGCAACGCGATGGGCGCGGCCAAGGCGATTCATGCGGCCCGCATCGCCATGAACGAGGGCGCAGAGCACAAGGTGAGCCTCGATCAGGTGATCCGCACCATGTATCTGACCGGGATGGATATGCAGTCGCGGTACAAGGAGACCAGTCTGGCGGGGCTTGCGCTGAACCAGATTGAGTGCTGAAAGGCGCATGAACACAGGGCGAATGCCTATACTGCGCTTTTGTGTGCAGTGGTTGCGCAACAGGGAAGATAGAGAGCCGGAGATGGATGTGGCACTGCAAAGAGGCAGCGCGCAGCAGAGAAGAAATGCGATGCAAGATGAAGCGCGAATGGGAAACAACGATGCGAGAGAAAAAGTTGTTGACGATTTTTCCACCGCGCGCGCGTTTTTCTCTTGACATCGATGAAGCGTGAATCTATACATTTTTCAACTGCAATGTAATCGTTGCAGGATCGATGTAAAAACATCGAAAAGGGAGAATAGGCAAATGGCAACCAAGAAAGCAGCCAAGAAGGCACCCGCCAAAAAGGCAGCAGCCAAAAAGGCACCTGCAAAGAAGGCCGCTGTAAAGAAGGCGCCTGCCAAAAAGGCACCTGCGAAGAAGGCCGCTGCAAAGAAGGCACCGGCAAAGAAGGCCGCGAAAAAGGCCGTCAAGCCCGCCGTCAAGTAGCAACCACCAACGAAAAGGCAACACTCAGAAGGGGGACGCTCAATGCGTCCCCCTCAGTGTTTCTGGGGTAAGGTGGGAGTAGGGAACAGGGAATGAAAGTTTGCAGGCAAGGAGAGCGGGCATGACGCGGCGTCGTTGGATTGCGGAACGATGGGATGAGGCAACAGCCACACTGACTGGAGCGCAGGCCGCGCACCTGGCGCGTGTGCTGCGCGCGCAGCCGGGAGTGGAAGCCGATGTGGTGGCCGGCGGCCGCGTGTTTCATGCGCACGTGACGGAGGTAATGGCTGAGGAAGTCTGCTTTGCGCTGGGAGAAGAAGCCGAAGCCGATCCGGCGTTGCCGGTAACGCTGGTAATGTCGGTGTTCAAGTTTGACCGCATGGAGTGGGCGATTGAAAAGGCTACCGAACTGGGCGTGGCAACGATTGCGCCAGTGATTGCGCAGCGCACGGAGAAGCATTTGGCGCAGGCCGCGGACAAGCGCGTGGAGCGATGGAGAAGAATTGCGCACGAGGCAGCGCAGCAGTCGCGCCGCTCGGATGTGGCGGAGATTGCCGTGCCGGTGAAGTTGGCCGAGCGTGTGAAGGCTGAGCGCACGTGCGTGCGGCTGGTGCTGGCCGAGCAGGAACGCGGCACTACGCTGAAGCAGGCCGTGGAAGAGGTCATGGCGGGTTCGGGCGCGGAGCTTCCGCAACTGGAGATTGCCATTGGGCCGGAGGGTGGATGGTCGCCCGCTGAAGAGACGCTGTTTGTCGAGAACGGCTGGAAGGCGGTGACGCTGGGCCCGCGCATTCTGCGCGCGGAGACGGCGGCGATTGCGGCGCTGGCGGTTGTAGCTGCGTGGATGGAGTGAGCGGTTCGAGGCTGGTGGCGCCGCCTGGCGTGGCATTCTTCAGAGACAAAAAAGTGCGCACGAAGCGATTGCTTCGTGCGCACTTTGCTTTTCCTATTGCTCTAACGCAGTTCTCCACTATTGATCCGGCCTTAAGTAATGTGTAGGCTTCCCACCCATTTCGCGATAAAGCCTGCGCAATGGATGGGGCACGGGGCTTCATTTTGAGGGTCGGATCAATAACGCAGTTCTCGAACAACAGGAGGAATGTTCTAAAAGTGTGCGAAGTGAATGAGCAGCCCTGCGAGCGCGCCGCCGATGAGTCCGCCGAAGACGGGGATGGGCGCGTAGCTCCAGTTCGACGGGCCTTTGCCGGGGATGGGCAAGAGCGCATGAACGATGCGCGGGCCAAGATCGCGCGTGGGATTGATGGCGTAACCGGTGGTGCCGCCGAGCGAGAGACCCACGCCCCACACGAGACATGCGACCAGCCAGGGAGCGAGCGCGGGTGCGGGGCCGGTAGCCGATACGCCGTGCGAGCCGATGGCGTTGGCTACGACAACCAGCACCGCAGTGGCAAGGACCTCACTGAACAGGTTCCAGAAGGGCGCGCGAATGGCGGCATTGGTGCAGAAGATGCCGAGCTTGGCGGCCTGGTCGGGTGTCTCCTTCCAGTGCGGTCCGTAGTGGAGCACCACCAGCGCGGCTCCGCACATGGCGCCGAGCAGTTGCGCGGACCACAGCAAGGGCAACTGCGAGTAGTCGCCGGAGTTGACCGCCGCAGCCATGGAGATGGCGGGATTGAGATGTGCAACAGGACTGCCGAAGGCCTGCGCGACCAGCACACCGCAGAGCACGGCCAGCGCCCATCCGGTGGTGATGACCAGCCAGCCCGAGTCAGCGCCGTAAGACTTGCGCAGATTGACGCCTGCATTGACGCCGCCGCCAAGCAAAAGAAGCACCAGCGTACCCATGAATTCGCCGAACCACAGAGAGTGCATTGAAACTTCCTTTATGCGCGATTGTCTGGCCGCGGGCGCAGCAGACAAAGCGGATTCAATTATGTGGACCCAAGCATTTTCCACCGTGGACCCGTGGTTTGCAAAGGGTGTTGCGGAAGCCTTGCGGGCTCAGTGCGGTGATGGATGCAAACGCGGAGCCGGCAGAGCCTAGAATGAAGGCGGTGAGGGATGCGATGCAGCATTGCGGGCGTGCGCGTGGATTGTTTGTGGGGCTGGCGACCATCGATCTGGTCTACAACGTGGAACGCTTTCCTGCGGCGAATACAAAGGTTGAGGCCAGCAGTCAGGCCGTGTATGTGGGCGGGCCAGCGACCAACGCGGCCATCGCCTTCCGGCATCTGGGTGGCGAGGCGGCGCTGGCCGCGGCGGTGGGCAGCCATGCGTTGGCGGGTGTGGTGCGCGCGGAACTCGATCAGTATGGAGTGCGGCTCGCGGACTTGAATGCGGAGTTCAGCGGAGTTCCATCGATCTCGTCGGTTGTTGTGGATGACGAGGGCCGGCGCACGGTGGTGTCAGCCAACGCCGCGCGCATGGGCGCAAGCAGCGCGGCGCCGGACGTTGAGCTGTGCGCGTGGGCCGATGTGGTCGAAGTAGACGGGCACCAGATGGAAGCCTGCCAGCAGTGGGCCAGAGCCGCGCGTGCGAAAGGCGTGCATGTGGTGATGGACGGGGGCAGCTGGAAGCACGGGACAGAGGACTTGTTGGCGCATGTGGACACGATCGTGTGCTCGGCAGATTTTCGTCCGCCGGGGTGCGCGGATGAAGAGGATACGATGGGCTGGCTTGCCGCGCATGGCGTGGCGCAGATTGCCATTACGCATGGCGCTGGGCCGGTGCGCTGGCTGCGCGGCGCGGAGGCAGGGCTGATTGAGCCGCCGCGTGTGGAAGCCGTGGACACGATGGGCGCGGGCGACATCTTTCATGGTGTGTTCTGTTTTGCGTGGGCAGAGGGGCGAGGGTTTGTGGAGGCGCTGGGCGAGGCTGCGCGGGTGGCATCGGAGTCTTGCCGGTTCCACGGGACGCGCGCGTGGATGGAGAGATAACAGTGGCCCTCGGCAGCTATTGATCCGGCCCGAAATGAGTTTCATAGCTCCCCCACCCTATTGATCCGGCAAGAAAACAGTGACATCGCATTCCCACCCATTTCCGCAAAAAACGCGGAAATGGATGGGGCACCCTGACAGTATTTAATTGCCGAATCAATAGCCACAAAAAACAAGGGCGTGGTGAGGATGGGGCACCCGTAGTCTCACAGTATTTACGGGCCGGATCTATAAACATGTCGCGTAAAACGCCTATCCGAAGAGGTTTTGTAACAGGGCACGGCTTCAGCCGGGCCGTAAGAGCGAAAAAATGGTCGGGCTTTAGCCCTGTACGTCTTTTCCTTGCCATAAAAGCTGCGCACCGCATTTTTTCGCGGTCTGTAAAACCCGCGCCGATTCAGCTGACCCCAGGCGTGGCAGTCTCGTACTTGTCCCAGTGCGCTAGCAACTCCGCAACCACGACATGGCCGACGCGGTAGTCGCTTTCGAGTGCGGGCAGATAGGCAGCGTAGGCGCCGACGCGCTGGCTGGCGAGGCTTTCGGCCGCGGTCAACTCGCGGGGCTGGCGGTCGTAGTTACTGATGGCGCGGAGAACCAGCACGCGCTTGAGATCGACGCGATGCGCGGCGGCGAGAAACTCCATGGACTGCAGGGTCCCAGTGTCTTCCATGGCGGTGGTGGCGAACTGGCCTTGGCCGGCGGTGAAGTAGCGCATCCAGTCCGAGGCCCACTGGTCCATCAGCTTGCCGTGCCAGAAGGTAGAGGAAGAGATCTCGTCGCCGAGGGCTACAAAGGGCGGACGGTTGGCGGCTGCGCCATCAAAGTGGGCGCGCGCCTGACGAATCTTTTCGGTGTCATCGAGCGCTGTATTGCGGGTGAGTGCGAAGGCCCAGTTGGCGAGCACGGCATTGAGCGCATAAGTCTGACCGGGGCGCGCTTCCATGGGCTGCTCGTAGGGCGTTGACTTGCCGAGAGGCAGCAAGCCCGTGGGCCAGTCGGCGGGAATCTCGCGGCCGTCGATCTCGTAAGCAAGGTCTGCATCCACCACCCAGCGCGCCCACACGGCAGAGGCCAGCGAGACGCGGTCGGGGCATCCGCCGGCGATGCCGGCCACGATCCAGTAGGTGTGGGAGAAGTCAAAGCGCGCATCGAGTCCGAGGGCCATGATGGTGGCTGCGGCGTGTGCTGTGCCGGGGCCGGTGAGCACGGCCATTTCGCCGGCGTCATTCATGCGCACGGGGTGATAGCCGGCGGGCAGCGGAAAGACGCGGTCGAGGTGGTCGCGTTCCACCCAGTACTGCAACTCGCCGGGCTTGTCGCCGGTGTCGTTGCCCTGTTCGAACATGGCGATGACGGCAACCTTGACGGGAATGGGTGCGGACTGCGCGCGCAAGAGCGCGGCGGCAGACAGAAGTGCGGTGAGGGCGAGGACGCGGAGCTTCATTGATTCAGAGTGTAATGGAGCGGGGGGATGGAGATTCTCCCCCTTGTCTCCAAAGGCGAGAGACATCCACCCCAACGACGAAGAGCTGTCGTTGCGGACCCCGGTTTGGGGTAGCCGGCGGCATTGGTTTCCCACCCATTCGGCAAAAAAGCGCCGAATGGATGGGGCACGGGGCATTTTGAGCGAATCTGGCGGCGGGGAAAGGGAGCTTGTTTTGCCTGCGCGCTGAGACGCTTCTGGAGCGGGTATGTAGTTGGTTAGCGGACGATTTCGAACTTCTCCCATAGTGCATTGCACACCGGGCAGCGCTCATGCTCTTCTTCGTTCTCGCTGGTGTAGCCGCAGACGGGGCAGACGTAGAAATCGCGCGCGGCGCCGATCCAGCTATCCAACTTGCCGCTCTGCAACAGGGCAATGGCTTCGCCGTAGAGGCGCGCGTGGGTCTTTTCGGCCTCGAGCGCGTAGGTGAAGGTGCGGATGGCCGCGGTGTTGTTGCGCGTGGTGGCCTCGGCCAGGAAGCCGGGGTACATGGTGACGATCTCGTACTGCTCGCCGCCCAGAGCTGCTTTAAGGTTTTCGATGGAGGTCTTCACTTCAACGGCGTGAATTTCGCAGGTAGCTTCGCCGCCCAACTGCTTGATGACGCGGGCATGGTTGGCGGCGTGAATCTGCTCAGCGCGGGCAGCGGCGCGGAACAGGCTGGCAGCGCCGTGGAGGCCGTCCTGGTCGGCTTTGCCGGCAAAGGCGGTGTACTTGGCGGCGGCGTTCGACTCGCCCTCAAAGGCGGCGAGCAAGTTCTGTACGGTAACTGCGTTTTCAGCTGCAACAGACATGGGGGTTCCCTCCAAAGCTACGTTCAAAGCCTAAGAGGGGCAGTGGGACGGCGCTGTGATGGCGGCTACATGGGACGGGCTCGACAAAGGGCAATTATTCGCTGTTAAAATTTCGGGCATGGACACAATTCAGTACGCCCTGCCGCAGGATCGCATTCCTCGGGTGTGGACGAATATACTTCCCGCCCTTCCGAAGCCGCTCGCGCCGCCGCTGCATCCGGGGACGCATCAGCCGATCGGACCAGAGGACCTGGCGCCGATCTTTCCGATGGCCATCATCGCCCAAGAAGTTTCGATGGAGCCGGAGATTGAGATTCCCGAGCCGGTGCGGCAGATCTACGCGCAGTGGCGTCCGTCGCCCTTGTTCCGCGCGCGCCGTCTGGAGCAGGCTCTGGATACGCCGGCCCATATCTATTACAAGTACGAGGGCGTAAGCCCGGCGGGTTCGCACAAGCTGAACTCGGCCGTGGCGCAGGCCTGGTACAACAAGCAGGAAGGCACCAAGCGGCTGACGACGGAGACCGGCGCGGGGCAGTGGGGTTCTTCGCTGGCCATGGCCTGCCAGTTCTTCGGCATCGAGTGCGAGGTGTACATGGTGCGCGTCAGCTACAACCAGAAGCCCTATCGGCGCGCGCTGATGGAGGCTTTTGGTGCGAGCGTGACCGCCAGCCCGAGCGTGAACACCGAGTCTGGCCGCGCCATTCTGGCCGCGCATCCCGACTCGAACGGCTCGCTGGGCATTGCGATTTCAGAGGCGGTGGAGTTGGCCGTCAAGGACCCGCACACCAAGTACGCGCTGGGCAGCGTGCTGACCCACGTGGCGCTGCATCAGACCATCATTGGACAGGAAGCGATTGAGCAGATGGAGATGGCCGGCGAAGAGCCGGACGTTATCATCGCCTGCGCGGGTGGCGGCTCAAACTTCGCCGGTCTGGCCATGCCGTTCCTGGGCCGCAAGCTGAAGGGCAAGGGCAATCCGCGGCTGGTGGCTGTGGAACCCGCCGCCTGCCCTACTCTGACCAAGGGTCCCTATGCGTACGACTTTGGCGACACGGGCCATCTGACGCCGCTGATGAAGATGTACACGCTGGGCAGCACCTTCATGCCGCCGGGCATCCACGCGGGCGGGTTGCGCTACCACGGCATGGCGCCGCTGGTGTCGCATGTGCTGGACCTGGGGTTGATTGAGGCGACCACGGTGCAGCAACTCGACGCCTTTGCGGCTGGCATTCAGTTCGCACGGTCGGAGGGCATTGTGCCTGCACCGGAATCGAACCACGCGGTGGCGGAGACCATTCGCCAGGCTCTGGAAGCCAAGGCCGAGGGCAAGCCGCGCACCATTTTGTTCAACCTGAGCGGGCATGGGCACTTCGACATGCAGAGCTATATCGACTATCAGGCGGGGAAGCTGGAGAACTATGAATATCCGGCTGAAGAAGTCGCGATGGCGCTGGCGGGATTGCCGTCGTTCGGGTAGTTTTTCTTGGATGAAAGGCTCATGAAGGCCACCCGTTTGGGTGGCCTTTCTGCTTTCTGTGGTAGCACAGTTTGGATATTTACTTTTCGATCTCTGCTTGACAGTATGTAATCGATCAATTACAGTTCAAGCATGTTTTCTGTCAGGCCGCTTCCCGAGTTCACCGCGTGGCTTGATGAGTTAAAAGACAACAGGGTTCGCGCCGCGATGGCCGCACGCATCAAGCGGCTCTCTTTCGGCTTGCTCGGCGACTTCAAGGCGGTTGGCGATAGTGTCATCGAGCTGCGCATCGATTTGGCGCGGGCTGGCGCATTTACTACGTCCAGCACGGCGCACGCATCGTCGTTTTGCTTGCGGGCGGTTCCAAGCGTACACAGAAGAGAGATATACAACGAGCGAAAGCGATGGCTGCAGCACTGAAGAGCGAAAGGGAAAACGATGAGCAAAACCATTAATGTGGACGATCTTCCCGAATTCGACCCCGCGCTGTACCTCGATGACGAGGAGAGCATTGCCGTCTATCTGACCGGGATACTGGAAACGAATGACGCGGCCCTGTTGGCCTCTGCGCTAGGCGACATTGCGCGCGCCCGCGGGATGACGGAGATCGCCAAGAGTGCCGGAATTACACGCGAAGCTCTCTACAAAGCCCTTCGCCCCGACAGTGCGCCGCGCTTTGATACCATCAATCGGGTCTGTGCGGCGCTTGGCGTTCGTTTGGTGGCTCAACCCATACCCACGGGTAAAGCTGCCGCTTAGAAAGCCCGTCGCTGGCGTACAGCCGTCTGTGACTTTTCCGAGGTCTCGATTTTGACCTGGGATAGCAGGATGTTCTCAGACGAGAGAAGAGCGCTGGCATCTTTTCTTTCACATGTCCGAAAATCCGGACATGGGCACCCGCGCATCCTCGTTGAACGCATACTTGCGCATCCAGGCCATCCGTAGAGGCATGGGGAATTTGTTGAAGAACAACCGCAGATCCTTCGACACCCTCTCCCCTTCGACTACGCTGCGCTTCGCTCAGGGGTCGGTCGCTCAAGGATGACGGCATTCAGATTGGATGCGTCAATCCAACGATGAAGAAGTCACGTGCGCTGACAACGAAGAGGTCATGTACGCGCAACGGCCATCCCCGAGGGAATGGCCGTTGTGTATTCAGCTGGGAAGCCGGGCAGGGCGATTACGGTTGAGCGGGAGCGGCTGGGGCGCCATTGTCGCGGGCCATGGCTTTCTCGTTCAGAACCTTGTGGGCGTTGTCTTCCAGGGCCTGGGCTTCGGGGAGGAAGGCGAGGGCCTTCTGGATCTCCGGGTCCCAATCGGCCATGGCGCGCAAGCCTTCAAGCTGGCCGAACTGGATGGTGACGATGTTGGTGCGGATGCGGGCCTTGAGCCAGTCGTCCACCTTTTTGGCGTCGGCGTCGGGCCAGTCAACATGCTGGGCGATGACGTACTTCTTGAACTCACCGACGACCGCATCGTTGACCTGGAAGTTCTTGTCGATGGTATGTGTGGACAGATAGATAGGCGCGAAGCGGAAGAAGACGTCGTGGGCCAGGAGCTCGTCCTGGAAGTGGGTGGCCAGTGGCGTTTCGATCTTCTCGTCGGGGGTGATGCCGCCGCCGCCGTACACGGTGCGGCCGGCGTCGGTGAGCTTCACCTCGCGATTGGTGTTGTCGGCGGGCTGCGCTCCGGCGTGGTTGTAGTAGTAGTCGTAGAGCGAGACGCCGGAGTAGTTGCGCTGGATGAGGCGGCCGGAGGGTGTGTAGTAGTGATAGGTGGTCAGCGCCAGGCCCATGGAGTGGTTCGACAGGTCATAGACGGTCTGCACCAGGCCCTTGCCGAAGGTGGTTTCACCCACAATCAGGGCGCGGTCGTGATCCTGCAAAGCGCCGGAGACGATCTCAGCCGCCGATGCTGTTCCGCGATTGACCAGCACCACGATGGGGAAGCTCTTGCCGCCGTTGCCATGGGTGGCCGAGTAGTTCTGGTCGGGATAAGCGCGGCCGCGCTGCGAGACGATTCCCTGTCCCTTGGTCAGCAGATGGTCGCAGACGTCAACGGCCTGGCTCAGCAAACCCCCGGGATTGTTGCGCAGGTCGAGCACCAGACCCTTCAGATTGCCGAAGCCGTCGATGGCGTCGCGCACCTCCTGGCCGGTGGTTTCCTGGAATTGGGTGAGATGAATGTAGGCCACGCCGGGGCGGATCTCGTACTTGAGATCGACGGAGGGGTGGGGAATGTCGTCGCGCACCAAGTCAAAGACCAGCGGCTTTTCGACGCCGACGCGGACGGTGGTGACCTGGACGTGGGTGCCCTTGGGCCCTTTGAGGGTTTTGGCTACCTGATCGCTGGTCCAGCCGTCGGTGGCTTTGCCGTCGATGGCGGAGATGTAGTCTCCGGGGTGAATGCCGGCGCGGTAGGAGGGCGTGCCCTCGTAGGGCGTGATGACGAAGACGTGGTCGTGGCCCTGGGGATCGCGCTGCTGTTGGATGACCATGCCGACACCGTAATAATGTCCGCGCTGGTCTTCGCGCATCTTGGCGTAGGCCTTGACGTCGTAGAAGTTGGAGTGCGGATCAAGCACGCGCAACATGCCGGGGATGGCGCCGTCGTAGATGGCGGTGTCGGCGCGGTCGCCGGTGATGGGCTCGGCGTAATTCTTCTCGACAAGGGCGTAGACGTCGGCAAAGGAGCGGAGGCTATCGCGCAGTTGGCTTTGGTCAGCTGAGGACTGCGCGCCAACGCGACGCTGCAGAACGCTGCCTGCCAGGGCGCAGATGGAGAAAAACAGGACGACGGTGAAAAGTGCGCGGCGTGCGCGGGGCGTCATAAGCGGAAGGAACCTCCATGGACGCAGGCCGCTTCCTTCGGGTTTCTGGCGGCCAATGGGCCACCTTGCTCGCCTGCGGGCAGAATCGCGCCCGTAGAAAATTCGACCTTGCCGGTCAACTATTAACAGGCAAGGCGGCGGGGGCAAGGCATGGCGAACTGAAGAAACCGTTCGGAAGGGCTCGACGGAGCCATTCTGGGCTAAAGTATAGCACCCGGCTATTGGACGGCGGCTGGCAGTGAGGGGTAGCCGGAGGGCACAATCTGGGGCGGAATCACGAATCCGGGGTCAATCCTGGGTCAAGGTGTCGCGCTTGTGCTGCCCATCCATTTACAATGACGTCTATGCTACAGGCGGACGGGATTCGTCTGCCTGAACGGGAACGTGTGCTGACCCTTATGACTTTGAGATTTCTACCTACTTCCGCAGCACTTGTCATTGGCACGATGCTGCTCGCCGGCGCTGGTCTGACGCAAGCCCAGAACGTTGCTCCACAGAGCCCTTACGGCGGCGCGGTGGTTGAGGACATCATCGCCCGAGTGAACGACCAGATCATCACGCGGTCTGACTACGAACGGTCGCTGAAGGAAGTTGACCAGGAGGCTCGGCAGCGCGGTGCAACCACGCTGCAGGAGATCTCGGCCGGCCACAAAGACCTGCTACGCAACCTCATTGACCAGCAGCTTTGGCTGTCAAAGGGCAAAGAGCTGGCCATTACCGGCGATACGGAGCTGATCAAGCGCCTGGACGAGATCCGCAAGCAGTACCATCTGGATACCATTGAGGATCTGGAGAAGGCGGCTCGCGAACAGGGTGTCTCGTATGAAGACTTCAAGGCCAACATCCGCAACGGCATCATCACCCAACAGGTGATGCAGCAGCAGGTGGGCGGCCAGATCCGGTTTACGCCGGGCGAGGCGGAGCGCTACTACGACCAGCACAAACAGGACTACCAGCAGACCGAGAGCGTGCAACTGAGCGAGATTCTAATCTCGACCGGCGGCTCGACCGATGCAGCCAAGCTGGCGGCGGCCAAGATCAAGGCCGACGACATTGAGGCGCGGGTGCATGGTGGGGGCGACTTCAGCCAGCTGGCCAAGTCGTTCAGTGATGGCCCGACGGCGTCAGAAGGCGGCGACCTGGGCCAGTACCAGCGCGGAGCGCTGCCGAAGTTGCTGGAAGACAAGACCTTCGTGCTCGAGGCCGGTAAGGTGACGGAACCGATCCTGACGCGGCAGGGCTACGTGATCCTGAAGGTGAACCAGCACGCTCCGGGCGGCGCAAAGCCGTACAAGGAAGTGCAGTCGCAGGTGGAAGAGGCCTTTTACATGGCTCGCATGGAGCCGGCCATTCGCACTTATCTGACCAAGATGCGCGAGGATGCCTACATCCTCATCAAGCCGGGCTACTCCGACAGCGGCGCCAGCGTCAAGGAAACGGTGCCGGTGTACAGCGCTTACGTTCCTCCTTCGCCGAAGAAAAAGAAGAAGGTAGAGCGCACGCGCTTCCGCGAGAATGTGCACAGCTTCCGGCAGAAGGGCGGCGCGGTAGCGGCTGCGGGCGATGCCAGCGCAGCTCCGGCAACCGCTCCGGTCAAGGCAACCGGCAAGAGCAAGAAGAGCAAGGATCTGACGCCGGGCGTTGAAAAGCCGGGCAAGAAGGAAAAGATCCGCTACGGACAAAAGCCGCGTGAGACGCTGCCCTCGGTTCCCAACAAGGTAATCGAAGACGCCGGCGCGCTGCCCAACACGGAGAACGCCAACACCAGCGCTCCCGAGCCGATAAACCCGCTGGAAGCGCATGCGCCGACCGCGAAGTCGCGGTACAGCACGCGCGCCAAACAGCCCAAGCAGGCCAAGCCGAAGCTGGGCCAGCCGGACGCTCTGGCTCCCGCAGCTCCTGACGCGGCTGAAGTGGCAGACCGGCAGACGCAATCGGGCCCGCTGGGTCTGGGCGGCGACACGGCCAGCAAGAAGAAGAAGACGGCCAATGCTACCGGCGAGAAGAAACGGTTGAGCAAGAAGCAGAAGACCGCCGAGGAGAAGCAGAGCAAGGAACAGAAGCAGGAGCAGCAGTACACGCCGCTGCCCACGCTTCCTGGCGCACCTGCTCCGGCCGATCATCCGGCACCCACCACACCTTCAAAGTAACTTTGCAGCAAAAAACACAGCGGGCCTGGGAGATTTCTCCCAGGCCCGCTGTGTTTTTGGGCATGTCCACAAGGCGAATCTTTGGCAACGGGGCCTGGTTGCGTTAAGCTTCTTCGCAGCATGAAAGACATTTACATAGCGGACGTAGCGGCCCTCGACGAAGGCAAGCCCTTCGACAGTTATTTTCTGGTGCTGGCCAAGCAGCAGCGCCAGACCAAGACCAACAAGCCGTACCTGAACCTGATGCTGGGCGACAAGACGGGCCAGATCGAGGCGCGCATCTGGGAGCCGAACGATCCGCGCATTGCGCGCGAATTCGAGCGCGGCGACGTGGTGAAGGCGCGGGGTAGCGCGTCGCGGTTTGACGAGCGGCTGCAGATGAAGGTGGACCAGCTGCGGCTGGCCGCGCCGGGCGAGGTGGACAAGGCCGACCTGCTGCCTGCCACCACCTACGACGTGGATGGGCTCTGGCTTCAGCTGCAATCGACCATCGACAGCTTTACCAACCTCGACCTCAAGCGGCTGCTGAATACGCTGCTCAACGAGCCGGCGATGACGGCGGCTTACCGTGAGGCCCCTGCGGCGCGGCAACTGCATCACGCATGGCTGGGCGGGCTGCTGGAGCACGTGGTGAGCCTGCTGGCGATGGCGGATCGGGTGGCGGAGCACTATCCGCTGCTGGACCGCGACCTGCTGCTGACCGGCGTGATTCTGCACGACATCGGCAAGACGCGCGAGCTGACCTGGGCGGTGGGCTTCGACTACACGGTGGAGGGCGTGCTGCTGGGCCACATCCAGTTTGGCGCGGAGATGGTGTCAAAGGCCATTGAGCAGTTGCCAGACTTCCCGGAACGGCTGAAGACGCTGGTGATTCATATGATCCTGGCTCACCATGGCAAGCTGGAGTTCGGCTCGCCCAAGCTGCCCATGATTCCCGAGGCTCTGGTGCTGAACTTTGTGGACGATCTGGACGCCAAGATGATGGCCATGCAGAGCGAGTTCGACAAGTGCGTGCGGGATGGCAAGAGCACCGAAGAGATGACGGGCAAGGTTTGGGCGCTGGACAATCGGCAGTTGCTGAATACGCGGAAGTGGCTGGAGGGCGGGAAGAGCTAGATCGACCAGTCTTCCAGCTTCAATCCGGGGACACGGGCGAACTCGCGGGTGTTGGCTGTGACGAGGATGAGGTTGCGGGCGAGAGCTTGGCCGGCGATCAACGTGTCGTAGGCGCCGATGGGTTTTCCCTCTCGTTCGAGCAAGGCTCGGATGTTGCCCGCAGCCTCGGCATCGGCAGCGGAAAAATCGAGAATCTCCAGGTTGCCCGCAAGAAACTCCGTTGCGACGCGGAGGTTTTGTTCCGGGCGCTGGCTCTTGGCTGCGCCGTACATGAGCTCATGGACAACAACCGACGAGGTGGAGAGGCTGACCGCTTCGCTTACGGCTTCGACAAAGCGCGCACGTACCAGGTCGGAGCGGCGGTTGATAAGCGCGATGCAGACGTTGGTGTCGAGCAGGTAGCTCACTTGAAGTACTCACGGACCGGCGCAGGAGGTTGGTTGCGGTCTTCCGGGAAGAGGGCATCGCCGCGCAGAGCATCGATGCGCGCGAACCATTCCTCAACGGATTGTGGCGTACCTTCCGGAAGGGGCTCGATGAGAACGCCTGCGCCCATGCGCGTGACGCGAACGCGGTCGCCCTGGAAGCGGAACTGCTTGGGAAGACGCACGGCCTGACTGCGGCCATTCCAGAAAAGTTTAGCGTCGGCCGATTCTGCGGGGATGACAGGTTTTGTTGCCATACGCTCCTCCTTTCGACGGTATCTACCAAAAGTATATACCAATTTGAGGTTTGCAATTGAAATTTGAGTGATTTGAACCATTCCACTGTTGCTGTTTGTTCCGCAGACATTCAACTGCATACAGCAATTTAGGATAGGAGAAGCCATCCGGGTAGGCTGCCGGATTTGCAACGAGAGAGAACCTGGAACGATGCCAGCAACGGGAGCCAAACCGGCGGGTGCAGAGGATGAGGCGGGCGCGGCGCGCGCCGTGCAGCAGATGTTCAACTCCATTGCGCCGCGCTACGACCTGCTGAACCACGTGCTCAGCGCCAATATCGACCGGCTGTGGTGGTGGCGGACGGCGCGGCGGTTTTACGCGGTGCTCAAACAGCCCGATGCGGCCATCCTCGACATCTGCTGCGGCACGGGCGACATGACGATGGCGCTGCTCAAGCGGCGGCCTGCAGGTTCGCGGCCCGTTTTGGCCGGTGATTTTGCCCACGCCATGCTGAGCCGCGGGGCGCGCAAGTTTGGCTCCTTCGCGCAGGGTGGAGCACGCGCCGAGGGGCTGGCGTACGCAGTGCCTATCGAAGCTGACGCGCTGCATCTGCCGCTCAAGGATCAATCGCTGGACCTGATTGTGACGGCCTTCGGCTTCCGCAACCTGGCCAACTACGAGGCGGGGCTGCGCGAGTTCCATCGCGTGCTGAAGCCGGGCGGGCAGTTGGGCATTCTGGAGTTCAGTGAGCCGGGCGGGTTGATGGGCAAGGCCTACGCGCTCTACTTCCGCCGCGTTCTGCCGGCCATTGGCCGCGCCATTTGCGGCAAGGACGGCCCCTACAACTATCTGCCAGCCTCGGTGGGCAGTTTTCCGCCACCGGCCGAGCTGCTGGGGCTGATGCGTGGCGTGGGTTATGCCGGGTGCGCGTGGCAGCCCTACACGTTTGGCATCGCTGGCTTGTACACGGCGCGGCGCGAAGCTTAGGCTAGAGGTCCATGGCTTCAGAAGTGACCAATTCGCCGGCCACGAGCACGGTCAGGATGACTGCGGCAGAGATGAGTGCGGCCAAGCGGAGCGTGTCGCGCGACTCGATGGCCGCGGCTGCCGTGATGACGGTGCTGAAGCTGGCGGCTGGCTTGCTGTCAGGCTCGCTAGGCGTGCTGTCAGACGCGGCGCACTCGGCGCTGGACTTGGTAGGAGCAGCGCTCACCTACTTCTCAGTCCGTGTCAGCGATCTGCCGGCCGACGAGGATCACACCTACGGGCACGGCAAGGTCGAGAACCTTTCCGCGCTGGGCGAAGCGATTCTGATGGCCGTGAGCTGCGGGTGGATCATTGCCGAGGCGCTGAACCGCATCTTCAAGCATGAAGTGAATCTGCACCACTCGCTATGGCCGGTGCTGGTTCTGCTGCTGTCGATAGCGGTCGACTACTGGCGCTCGCGCAAGCTGCGCAAGGTGGCCCAGCAGACGGGGAGCCCGGCGCTGGCTACGGACGCCTTCCACTTTGCCAGCGACATCTGGTCGACGGTGGCCGTGTTGGGCGGGCTGGCCGCCAGTTGGCTGGGCGTGCGCATCGGTGTAGACCAGCTAAAGCTGGCCGATCCCGTGGCTGCCGTGGTGGTTTCAGTCATGATTTTGCGCCTGACGCTCTTGCTGAGCAAGGAAACCATCGCCGTGCTGATGGACGCGATTCCGGCCGAGACGCGCCACGAGCTGGTGCGTGAGGTGAGCCAGGTAGAGGGCGTGCTGGCCGTCGAAAAGGCGCGCGTCCGCCGCGCCGGCGCAGGGCACTTTGTGGATCTTACGCTGGCTTTGCCGCGCCGCTTCACCTTTGAGCACAGCGACGAACTGGTGCAGGCCGCCACCGCAGCCGTGCAGCGGGTGCTGCCCCAGGCTGACGTGGTGGTGCATACGGCGCCGCGCATCGGCCGGGCGGAGAGCATCTTCGACCGCGTGCGCGCCGCCGCCGCGCGCAACAACGTGAGCGTCCACGACCTGAGCGTGCAACTGCTGCATGGCAAGCTGCGCGTGGAGCAGCATGTGGAACTGGACGAGACGCTGACCTTGCTAAAGGCGCATGAGTTTGTTTGTGCGCTGGAGGCCGAGATTCTGCGCGCTACGCCCGAGGTTGACTCGATTTTGACGCACATTGAGAGCGAGCCCGCTACCATTGAACAGCCGGAAGACACGGTGGAGGAGATCCGCAAGATCGAGTACGCGCTCGAGCAGGCCGCCCATCTGTTTCCGGAGATTGTGGACGTGCATGAAGTGCTGGTAGGGCGTGCGGGTGAGCATCTTTCCATGAGCTGCCATTGCACCATGCCCGACGAGCTGACCATGCTTGAGGTACACGAGGTGATTACGGCGCTTGAAGACCGCTTCAAGCTGGAGTGCCCTGAGGTGCGGCGTGTCACCATCCACCCGGAGCCGGCAACGGATAATCTTCGCTAAAGGGCAGGCAGGGACCAGGCGCGAGAATGAACAGCCGATCAATCAAGAATTTTTTTCAGGTGGCTTCGCTGCTGATGCTGCTGGTGGTGGTGGCGCTGCTGGCGGCCATTGCGACCATGCACTTTGCCATTCATGGGGCTGAGGTGCAGGTGCCGGCGCTGAAAGGCATGACGGTGGCCGATGCGCGCAGCCAGACGGCCGGGCTGAGCCTGAATCTTTCGGTGGACAATCGGTATTACTCGGCAGACGTGGCGGCGGGGCACATTCTTTCGCAGTCTCCTGCGCCGGGCACGGTGGTGCGCCGGGAGTGGCAGGTGCGGGTGGCGGAGAGCCTGGGTCCGCAGAAGGTGGACGTGCCGGAGACGGTGGGCCGGGATGCACGTGTGGCCGAGCTGGAGCTGCGCCGCGTGGGTCTTGAGGTGGGCGTGACAGTGCGGCTGCCCTATGCGAAGGCTGCTGAAGGCACCGTGCTGGCACAGGACCCGCCCGCCCACGCACAGGACATTGCACGGCCCACGGTGAACCTGCTGGTGGCCGCGCCAGACGACGAGACGGTGGACGGATTCGTGATGCCGGACCTGGTAGGGACGTCGGCCACGAGCGCCGTAGCTGCTCTGGCCAAGGCCGGCATCAAATCAACCGTGAAGGTCGCCACTGTGGTGATTCCGGCAGTGGGAACCGGCGACGAGCCGCCCCGCGCTCCCGTGCCTCCCGGCGCAGTGCTGGCGCAGACCCCTGCCCCAGGCGTACGCGTGGACCAGACGACGGTGGTGAGGCTGACGGTGGCAAGGTGATGAGGAAGTCATGGAGTTGCTCCCGTAGGGAGCGGCAGAGAATAGCCCAGGGTGAAGCGTAGCGTAACCCTGGGTAAGATGTGTGACGAAAGGTTCCGCTCTGTAGGGGCAGCTTATTGTTGGAGGACGGCCAGCCTCGTATTTACGCTGGGCGCCCCATCCTTTTCCGCGCTTTTTGCGGAAAAGGGTGGGAAGGCAACAATCTCGGCCCACGCGAATTCACCAAGCCTGAAATTCCAGCTCAGACGCTGGTTAGTAAACTTCCGCCCTAAGGCCGGCGGGCGGGGCTACGTGCTTGAGCAGGCCGAGTTCGCCGGCTAGTCGTTCCAGCCGCACGCGGGTGGCAATGGTGGGCGGCACCAGGGGCAGGCGCACCCGATCGGAGCAGCGGCCCATGAGGCTGAGCACGGTTTTGACCGGCGCGGGATTCGACTCCCAGAAGTTGGCCTCGAAGAGACGGCCGTAGCGGCGCTCCAGTTCGCGTGCCTCGGGCCAGTAGTTGTGCAGGGCGGCGTGGACCATGCCGCTGACTTCGGCAGGAATCTCGTTGGAGGCGACGCTGATGAGCCCGTCCGCGCCGACGCCGATGGCGGCCAGGGCCAGGTTGTCGTCGCCAGTGAAGATTTTGAAGCCCTGGGGCAGGGTGTGCACCAGCTCGCCGATCTGGGTGAGCTTGCCGCTGGCTTCCTTGATGGCGTGGATGTTATGGGCCGCGGCTGCCAGCCGTGAAACCGTCTCCGGATCGAGGTTGACGCCGGTGCGGCCGGGCACGTTGTAGAGGCAGACGGGCAGCGGATCAACCGCGCGCGCCAGCGCCAGAAAGTGCTGAAACTGGCCTTCCTGCGAGGGTTTGTTGTAGTAGGGATTGGCTGAGAGCACCGCGCTCAGGCCCGGCAACTGCCGGAGCAGTGCCGCCTGGCGTAGCAGCGCGCGCGTGGAGTTGTGGGTGCAGCCGGCCCACACCGGCACACGGCCCGCGGCAGCCTCCACGGCGATGCGCACCGTCTGTAGCCACTCGTCTTCGTCGAGAGTGGCCGCCTCGCCCGTGGAGCCGCAGGCCACCAGGAAGTCAACGCCCGATTCAATCTGCCAGTTCACCAGCGACCAGAGCGCCGCCTCGTCCACCAGCCCATCCGCCCTGAAGGGCGTAACAATTGCAGTACCGCAACCCATGGTTTCCATCTCAAAAGCAGTGTATAACGTGCGTTCGCGTGCGCCTACACTTGTTGTTCGCCTCCACCCAAATTCGTCATCGCTGAACACGGTATGCGGCAGCTTGGAGCGCGCGCCAAGAAGTGACTCTATGCTTGTTCCGGCAGGCGCGGCGGCTATACGATAGCAGCGTTGTTCTTTGCCCTTCCGCTGCTTCGAGCACACCATAGGAGAACCCCGCCGCCATGCATCTTTGCCGCCTTTATCGCGCGCTTTTCAGCGCCGTCTTGCTTGCCGCCGCCCCAGTTGTCTTTGCCCAGAGCCCGGCTGCTCCGCCGCCTGCCAAGCCGCCTGTTGTACAGACCTGGCACTTTGACAACTTGTCCACCATTGGCGGCTACACCACCGATGTGATGGGCCACCCCGTGCTGATCCAGAGCCCGTACGGCAAGGCGATCCAGTTCAATGGTGTGGACGATGCGGTGTTTCTGCCGGTGCATCCGCTGGCTGGAGTTTCGGCCTACACGTGGGAGGTCGTCTTCCGGCCCGATGCCGATGGGCCGCAGGCGCAGCGCTTCTTCCATCTTTCTGAACAGGACCCGGCCACCGGCAAAGATACCGGCAACCGCATGTTGTTTGAGATTCGCATTATCGAGGGCAAGTGGTGCCTGGACAGCTTTGCCTCGTCGGGCGCGAACAACCGCACCCTGCTAAACTGCGAGGCCGACCACCTTTATCCGCTGGGCCAGTGGTACCGCGTGACGGCGGCGTACGACGGCAAGGAGCTGCGGAATTATATTGGCGACGACTTGCAGGGCGAGGGGTCGCTTGACCTGAAGCCGCAGTTGCCGGGCCACACCTCGGTGGGCATCCGCATCAACAAGGTCTTCCCCTTCAAGGGAGCCGTGCTGATGGCGCGGATGACGCCGCGCGCGCTGCCCAAGAGCGAGTTTCTGCCCATGCCGGCGGTGGTGAAGGCGCCAAGAGAAACTCCGCACAACTAGTGGTGTGTCTCATGCAGGTGATCGTTGATCCGTAAAACCTGCAAAATCAAGAGGGCTTTAGCCCCCGAGGGAGTGCTCGATGAGGAAACAAAACTTGATTCGGCTTTGCTGAAAAGCCATCTATATATCCGGTCCTTAAACAGCGTGTAGACTTCCCACCCATTTCGCGATAAAGCCCGCGCAATGGATGGGGCACAGTGCTTCTATTTTGAGGGCCGGATCATTAACGCAAGCCTGATCGCGATCTTCCGCAAGGCGTGGCCCTGATTGAATCAGCGCCACGCCTTTTTCTTCGCCTTGCACCTCACAAATTTGAAATGTACCGGCATTTTGTTCGAGACTGGAAGAAAGCCAAGACCAATTCCGACCGATTCTGTTGGCTGGCCGTTTTCCCCAGCGTCTGGTTTTGCGCTTTTTTTCGAAGGACAGTTCAAAAGCCCTCCGCACCTTCACCCTTTTGCCTCGCCGGCATCTTTTGCGCCGGCCCCAGTGAGCACGATGACACCCAAAGAAACCGCAGCAACGTCCGCCGCCGCAGCCGAACAGATCTGGCAGATCGATAACCTTGAGTCCATCGCCGGCCACCCGGTCGAAGTAGTCGGAGCGCCAAAGCTCATCGACACACCGGCCGGCAAGGCCGTCCACTTCAACGGGACAACGGATGTGATTTTTCTGCCCGTGCATCCGCTGGCCGGTGCGGCTGAGTTTACCTGGGAGGTCGTCTTCCGGCCCGATGGCGGCCACGAAGAGCAGCGCTTCTTTCACCTCCAGGAGCACGACGCAGCCACCGGTACGGACGGCGACAGCCGCATGTTGTTTGAACTGCGCGTGATTGGCGATGAGTGGTGCCTGGATGGCTTCGTCAAGTCTGGCGAGAACGGGCTGACGCTGATCGACCGCTCGAAGCTGTTCCAGGTAGGCCGCTGGTACCGCGCCACGCTGGTGTTTGACGGCACGGAGTTGCGCGCCTATGTAGGTGACGCACTGCAGGGCGCGGGCCCGCTGGCCTTCAAGCCACAAACAGCGGGCCGCACCTCGATCGGTATGCGCATCAACCAGGTGACGCCCTTCCATGGCGCGGTGATCCTGGCCCGCATGACGGCCAAGGCGCTTGCGCCGGGCGAATTCCTGGCGGTGCCGGAAGGGCTGTGAGAACAGTTGTCAGTTTTCAGTTGTCAGCCGGAAATGCCCCGTGCCCCATCCTTGTCCGCGCTTTTTGCGGACGAGGGTGGGATGGCATGAACCCCGGCTTGGCTGGATTCTGCCTTCGGCCCCGTGCTCGCTTCTGAAAGCCGGAAGCAGACGGCCTTCAATGCCTCATTTCCCGACAGTTTCTTAGAAGCTGTCTAAAAACTCAGCTTTGGTCGAAGGGCACGGGCTTTAGCCCGTACATTAAAGGCCGAAGTAGAACAGGGCTTTAGCCCCCGAGGGAATCGATTTCAGCCATTTGTAGTCCCTCGGCGGCTAATGCCGGATAGCTTTGTGATCCTGCAATGGACGGGCTGAAGCTCGTCCATTGCATCGTCCACAAGTTATTAGACAGGCTCTTAGAGCGGGATGGTACGCTGCCGGGCAGCTCTACTCCGGCCGTAGTACTCTGGACCCACTTGCAGAGCCGTATCGTTTTCTTCCCCAAAAATCGGCACGCCTCCGGAGGCAGGGGTGCGCAGCTTGTTGTGTGGAGGAGTCCCATGTCAGTCACGCGCCATGGAATGCGCGCCTTGTGTGCCGCCTTTTTGCTGTCACTTGTTTCCGCGCTCTCAAGCGCTCCGTGCGCAGGCCAGCAGGCGTCCATCCCGCTGCCCACACCCCAAACCACTGGCGGAATGCCGCTGATGCAGGCTCTGGCCAAGCGCAAGACCGACCGCGCCTTTGCCGATAAGCAGCTCTCGCCGCAAGCGCTCTCGAACCTGCTCTGGGCCGGTTTTGGCGTCAACCGCTCGCGTTCGGTCAAGCCCGGCCTGGGTCGCACCGCACCCTCGGCCAGTAACTCCCAGGATGTTGAGATCTACGTTCTGCTTCCCCAGGGCATTTACGTGTACGACGCCGAGCACAACCTGCTCCGGCAGCATCTGGCCGGCGACCTGCGCACACAGATCCTGCCCGACGAGGCCGTACACGCCGCCGTCAGCATCGTCTTCGTCGCCCCGCTCGTGGACCCTCCCGCCGAGGTCGATTCCGGCTTCATTGGCCAGAACCTCTACCTCTTCGCAGCCTCAGAGGGCCTGAACTCCTGGTTCTACGGCCTGCACAAACCCGGAGCCGCAGCCGCGCTGCAACTGCCAGCCGGCCGCCGCGCCCTCTCCGCCCAAACCATCGGTTTCCCACCGGAAAAGTAGGACAGCTCCGAGCACAAGAACAAGCCGCGATCCCCACCCAAGGCGCAAGAGAAAGAAGATGCGCCGAAGCTGGGGTCCCGCTGAAGGACACCTTTCAGAGGCAACCGCAGATCCTTCGACTCCTTGCCGCTTCGCTTCGCTCAGATGACAGCCTTCAAAAGGCGGGCGCGTCGGTTTCCTATTCCTGCGCGTTCGTCGCCTGGCACCCAGCACCCAGCATCTAGCACCTAACCACCCGCCCCTCCGTTACAATCGTATGTATATGATCCGTTTCTCCACAGCTGGCGAATCTCATGGCGAGGCGCTGACGGCGCTGGTCTCTGGCCTGCCTGCAGGCGTCCCCATCGACCTGGAGTTCGTGAACCACGAGCTCTGGCGGCGTCAGCAGGGCTATGGGCGCGGCGGCCGCATGAAGATTGAGACCGACAAGGCGCATGTGCTCTCCGGGGTGCGCCATGGCAAGACTATTGGCTCGCCCATCGCCATTGAGCTGGTGAACCGCGACTGGAAGAACTGGGAGGAGAAGCTCCCGGTGGAACCCGGTGACCCGGCCAAGCACCAGGCCGTAGCCTCGCCCAGGCCCGGCCACGCCGATCTGGCTGGAGCGCTGAAGTACAACTTCCCTGACGCGCGCTACATCCTGGAGCGGTCATCGGCGCGCGAAACCACCAGCCGCGTGGCTGCCGGAGCCTTTGCCAAGCTGTACCTGCGTACCCTGGGCATCGAGGTGCTGAGCCACGTGACGCGCGTGGGCCGGGTGGAGTTGGAGCGCGCCGCCACATGGGACGAGATTGTGGAGCTGGCCGCCCGTGCTGAGGTGGTTCTAGGCTGCGTGGACGAGGCTACCGAGGCCCGCATGAAGGAAGAAGTGGAAGAGGCTGCGCGCACCGGCGACACCGTCAACGGCATCTTTGAAGTGGTGGCGCACGGCGTTCCTGCCGGGCTTGGTACGCATGTGAACTGGGATGAGAAGCTCGACGGGCTGCTGGCGCAGTCGGTGATGAGCATTCAGGCGGTAAAGGCGGTGGAGATTGGGCGCGGCGTGGTAGCTGCGGCCAGCTTCGGATCGCAGGTCCACGACCCCATCCACTACGCGCCTGAGACCACCCGCCAGCCCACACGTTTTACGCGGCCGACAAACAACGCCGGTGGCCTTGAAGGCGGCATCTCCAACGGCGAAAACATTGTGGTGCGCGGCTATCTGAAGCCCATTTCGACCCTGCGCAGGCCGCTTGAGTCAGTGCGCTTTGCGGATCGCGAGACCACCAGCGCCGCTTATGAGCGCAGCGACGTCGCGGTGGTTCCCGCTGCTGGGGTGGTGGGCGAGGCCATGGTGGCGCTGACGCTGGCGCAGGCCGTTCAGCAAAAATTTGGCGGCGATTCGGTTCTTGAATTGCAACGGAATTTCCGCGGCTACATCGAACAGATACGGAGCTATTAGCAACCAACCATGATTTTGACGATTGTTAAATACCCTGACCCCGTGCTCTCCCAGCCCGGTGAGCCCATCACCGAGTTCAACGCCGAACTGCGCAAGTTTGCCGACGACATGTTTGAGACCATGTACTCGAACCAGGGCATTGGCCTGGCCGCGCAGCAGGTGGGCGTGGCTAAACGGCTGGCCGTGATTGACCTTAGTTCGGGCAAGGACTCGAAAGATAAGCTCACCCTCATCAACCCGGAGTTCATCTCCCACGATGGCCGCCTGTACGAAGAGGAAGGCTGCCTGAGCTTCCCGGAGATTCGCGAGAAGGTGGTGCGCTGGGCCAAGGTGCGGTTGCGCGCGCAGAACCTGAAGGGCGAGTGGTTTGAGATGGACGCCGAGGATCTGCTTTCGCGCTGCTTTCAGCATGAGATCGACCACCTGGACGGTGTGCTGTTTTTGTCGCGCATGAGCCCGCTGAAGCGCAGCCTGAACCATCGCAAGATTCGCAAGATGCAGCAGGACGGCACCTGGTAGCGTGCGCACCGGTGTTTCGGCGCCAGGAAGAAGCAAAAGTGCAAGCTAGACAAAAAATGCTTGCAGAGTGAAATGCGATCCCACCCTTCGCAAAGAGCGCGAAGGATGGGGCACCCAGTTTCATACCCCGTGGGTTGGCAGCGCCGGTGGAGAACTGAGCAGAAAAGTTTTGGGTGCCCCATCCTCGCGGCGTTCTTGTTTTTGCCGCCAGAGTCCTGAGTCAGGAGTACGCAGCAAAACAACGGCTGTCATCCTGAGCGAACGGGGCCCCAGGCGTACTCTTCAGCCTGGGGGTGGTGAGTCGAAGGATCTGCGGTTGCTCTTCAAGAAACTTCAGACTCAGCACACCAGGGTAGGGAGGCAGTGATCCTTACCCCAGCAAGAAAAACAGTGAGTGCACCAGCTCCCGCTTTTGGGACGTGGGAAAGTGAATCAATCAACCGGACTCGAACGGCGCTCCCATGAAAATCGTCTTCTGCGGTACACCGCAATTCGCCGCCCCCACGCTTGAGGCGCTCATCGCCGCCGGGCACACCGTTTCACTGGCGGTCTCGCAGCCTGACCGGCTGGTGGGCCGACATCAGCAGCTGACCGCGCCTCCCGTGAAGCAGGCCGCACTGGCCCACGGCATCGCAGTTACGCAGCCTGAAAAGATTCGCACCAACGAGGAGTTCCGCGCGCAGCTTGAGGCCATTGCGCCGGACGCCATCGTGGTGGTCGCCTACGGCCGCATCGTTCCGCCGTGGATGCTGGCTCTGCCGCGTCTCGGCTGCATCAACCTGCATGCCTCGCTGCTGCCGAAGTATCGCGGAGCCGCACCCATTCAGTGGTCGGTGGCGATGGGCGACGCAGTCACCGGCAACACCACCATGCTGCTCGAAGAAGGCCTCGACACCGGCCCGATTCTCTTGCAGCAGACGGTGGAGATTGCCCCCACCGAAACTGCTGCCGATCTGTTTGTTTCGCTCGCGGCCAAGGGTGCTCCGCTTGTCGTCGAAACCCTTGCCGGCCTCGACGCGGGCACACTCAAGCCGCAGGCGCAGAACCACGCAGGCGCAACCTTTGCGCCCATCCTCAACCGCGAAGACGGCCGCATGGACTTTGCCGCGCGCACGGCGCACGAGCTCATGAATCGCTGGCGCGGATTCCAGCCCTGGCCCGGAGCCTTCACCACCCTCGACGGCAAAAAGCTGATCGCGCATCGTATTGCCGTGGCCGAGGCCGCGGAGTTTTCCGCACCAGCAACAGCGATACCCGGCCAGTTGCACATCGAGGAGAAGAAGCTCTTCGTCTGCTGTGCGGGACGCACGTGGCTCGAAATTGTCGAGTTGCAGATGGAAGGCAAGAAACGTATGACGGCAACCGACTTTTTGCGTGGCGCTCCACTCTCTGACGGTGCGCACCTTGGCTAAGGCGACGGCCAAGGCTACAATCTCAGCGGCTCGGGCCGCAGCGTTCCGCATCCTGCGCGAGGTGGAAGATGGCAGGATGCACTCCGACGACCTGCTGCGCACGCGCGCGGTGAATCGCCTCTCGGCCGTCGATCGCAACCTGGCCACGGCGCTGGTGCTGGGCGTGCTGCGCTGGCAGATCTGGCTAGACCACGAAGTGAAGCAGTTGCTGGCCAAACCCAACGCCAAGCTCGATCCGCCCATCCGCATTGCGCTGCGCATGGGTGCGTTGCAGTTGCTGCGCATGGAGCGGATTCCGGCGCGCGCGGCGATTGACGAGAGCGTGGAGCTGACCAAATCCAGCGGCCACCACTTTGCCTCGCGCATGGTGAATGCTGTACTGCGCAAGTTGGCGGTGAAGGTGGAGAAAGGCTCCGCGTCAGGGCACGACTTTAGTCGTGCCGAAGACGCTACAAAACAGGACGGGGCTTCAGCCCCTGCGGCAAGAAATGCGGCGGAGCTGGCTCTGGCCACGGCGCATCCCGCGTGGCTGGTCGAGCGCTGGGTGGCGCACTTCGGGCTCGATCAGGCACTCGCACTCTGCACCCACGGCCAATCGCAGTCAGCGCTCAACCTGCGCCTCGCCGACCCTGCCGCCGAGGCCGAGCTAGCCAGCGAGGGCGTTACGCTTGCTCCGGGCTCGCTGCTCTCTGCTGCGCGCACCGTTGTCTCGGGCGATGCGACCGCTACGCACGCCTTCCGCGAAGGCCGTATCCGCATGCAGGACGAGGGCTCGCAGCTCGTAGCCGAGCTGGCTGCAGTCTGCACGGCTCCCAACCGGAAGATCGAAAAGATCGGTGACGTGTGCGCCGCGCCGGGCGGTAAGACGCTGATTTTGGCCGAGCGCTTTCCGCAGGCGAAGATCGTGGCCTGCGAGGCGAGCGAGACGCGTGCGGAGCAACTCGCCAAGCGCCTTGCGATATTGAGTCCACGCGTCGTGTGCCACATCGTGGATGCCTCGACGCTAGGGGCAGGCGAAGCCTTTGATCTGGTGCTCGCCGACGTACCCTGCAGCGGTACCGGTACCCTCGGCCGCAACCCGGAGATTCGCCACCGGCTCACGCCCGACGACTTTGCACGCCAGGCCGAGCGTCAGCGCGCCATTCTTGCGGCGGCCTTGCACGCGCTTGCGCCCGGCGGCAGGCTCATCTACTCCACCTGCTCGCTCGAGCCCGAGGAGAATGAGCTGGTGGTTGCCGCAGTTCTAGCTGAAGATTCTTCCGCGCGGCAGATCTCGCTCGCTGAAGCCATCCATACGCTCGATGCGCGCGGCCTGCTGGCGGCGGGAGCGCTGGAACGGTTGAGGAATTCTCTCACCGCGGAAGGCGCGTTGCGCTTGCTGCCGGGAGCGATGCCGACCGATGGCTTCTTTGTGGCGCTGATCGAGCGCGTTGGCTAAATTGGATTCGAGTCGAGTGTGTGTTTCCTGCTCCGGCCCTCTATTGATCCGGCAATAAAACAGTGACACCTTCTTCCCACCCTTTCCCGCAAAAAGCGCGCGAAAGGATGGGGCACCCTGACAGTATTCAGTTGCCGGACCAATAACAGAAGCACCGTGCCCCATCCATTGCGCAGGCTCTATCGCGAAATAGGTGGGATGGTTACACACTATTTATGAGAAGGATCAATCGATCTGCTGTCCGCCTGCTTCCACCCGCGCAACGGAAATCCTGCCGCCATTCTCTAGCGTGAACAACACGTCGATCTTCTGCCGTGGTTTGAGCGCACCGGCCAGCGCGGCATTGTGCGCGCTGATGCAGCGCGGACCTTGGCCGGCGATGCGCAACTGCTCCGTAGTCTCGTAAAAGCTGCGGTCACCGGCAGGAAGCTCCGCGAAGGAGTCGATGTTGTAGCAGACCAGCGTGGCATCGGCATTGCGCTCGACGCGCTCGACCGTTCCCACGGCGTGCTGCATACTCTTGTGGCCGAGGTCGGCGGCGCGACCCGTCTCAAAGTGGCGTTCGAGCCAGTGGTTGGCCGCCACGCACAGGCAAACGGCAGCGGCAATGGCTCCCAGAGTGAGTGAAACGCGTCCAAAGGTGGTCACGCGATCAGCTCTCCGGACCCAGCTTGAGTGCCGAGTATTCCTTGCGCACCATGCTGCACAGCACCTCGATGACCAGCTCGTGATCCTGGCGCTGCGGCAGGCCGGAGACGGTTACGCTGCCCACGATGCCCGCGCCTTCCACCACGATGGGGAATGCGCCGCCATGCGCGGCAAAGTCGGCGATGGCATGGCCGCGCTGCTCCAGCGTTTCGCCCTTCAGCTTCATCTGCAGACCCATGCCGTAGGAGCTGCGATGGTAGCGCGAGAGGATGTTGTTCTTGCGCCGCACCCACTCCACGTTGTCTGGCGTAGTGCCTTCCAGTGCCGCATAGAAGAGCGGCTGGCCGAAGCGGCGCACGTCGATGACTACGGAGAGTTCGCGCTTGACGGCCAGCGCACGCAACTGTGTGCCCAGCTCCCAGGCCACCTGCGCATCGAAGTGTGTGAAGCGCAGCTCGTGCTCCTGCACGCTTACCTGTTCGAGATCTTCTTTGACACCCATTGCCGTTCTCCACTTGCGGGCTGAGCTTGAGTCTCGATCTGCTTCGTCCCGGCTTGCAGTGCTGCACAAGCGATTGCGGAAAAAGGCGAGATTCTCCCCGACATGCTCCAAAGCATACCTTACGGGCTGAGGTTTGTGGGGAGAAGCGGATCACGGGAGCAAGCAAAGAGCGCTTGCTCCCGTGATCGGACCGATGCGAGGCGCGGCGGCCAGAGTGGCCGCCGCGGATAGAAGCTACTTGGCGCGCGTGGCGGTGAACTCGGCAGCGGGCCGGTCGCCCATCTGGCGGGTGAACTTGATGGAGTCTGCTCCGTCGGCCTTGCCGGCGTAGCTGATCTTGAACTCGTTGCCGTTGAAGTTCATCACCTGGTCAAAGGTGATGGCGTCTCCGTCGATTTTGCCGTTGGAGATGTCCACCGAGCCGCGCGGGCTGGTCACGGTTCCGGTGAGCTTGGCGCCGTCCACGTGGAAGTCGAAGGCGATGGTCTGGGTTCCGCGCGGGCTTTCCACGCTGGCGTTCCACTTGCCGTTGAAGTCGGCGGCCAGCGCGCTGACCGAGGCAAGGGTGAAGAACACGAGGGCGAGTGCAACTTTTCTGAACATGCGTCTAGTCTCCAATGGGGCGGCGAAGCGAAACTTCGTCCCTGCCCGATGGACGCGGGGCAAGGCTGGGAAGACTCTTTGCCGCGGAGATTATTTTTGCGCGAGGGGATCAGCGCTGGGTTTTGGCGCGGCGCACGTCTTCAACGGGCTTGGAGTAGCGGCCCAGGAAGGCGTTCCAGCGGACGATGGCGATCTCCTTGAGCATCTGGAGGCCGTCCTTGAGGTAGCTCATGCGGGAGCGCTCGTCGTGGCCCCAGGTGACGGGGACCTCGACCACGCGGAAACCGCGCTTGAGGGCGATGAACAGGATCTCCGGATCGAAGCCCCAGCGCTCAATGGTCTGCAACTGGAAGACGGTTTGGGCAGCTTGCCGCGTAAAGGCCTTGAAACCGCACTGGGTGTCGGCAAAGGAGAGGCCCATGACCAGGCGGGTGACGCCGTTGAAGCAGCGGCCGAAGAACTGGCGGTAGAGGGGCTGGCGCTGGGTCTGGCGGCGGCGCTCAAGCCAGCGGGAGCCGATGGCAATGTCTGCGCCGGCCTCGATGGCGGCAAAGAGGAGCTCGGCCTCGTCCATGGGAGCGGAGAGATCGGCATCGGTGAACATGACCACGTCACCGAGCGCGGCCAGGATGCCGGCGCGGACGCTATAGCCTTTGCCCTTGTTGGCGGGGTTCTCGAGCAGCCGGACCTCGGGCGCATGGGCGGCAATGGCGCGCACCACGTCGGCGGTGGAGTCGGTCGAGCCGTCGTTGACCACCACCACTTCAGCCGACCAGCCACGGGCGCGGATGGTCTGCACCACGGACTCCAGGGTGGCTGGAATCCGGTGGCTCTCGTTAAAGGCCGGAATGACGATGCTGTATTTCGGAAATCCCATCTTGTGCTCAGCGTCCTGGCCTGACCCGAACCTGGCAGGATTGCTCCGTCAGGGTATTTTCGAGGGAGAGACTCAGCACATCATAAACCAAGGGGGAGGGGGTGAGCGGGTAACAACCGGCACAGCGCCTGCTCTGGACCCAACTTGCTGATGGGGAAAGGCTAAAAAGAAAAAAGTCGCTTGCTTTTTCGCGCGTTCCCCGCGAGAATCCGTTTATGCTGAAAGCGGAGGCCTATACGATATGACGAAGGCAGACCTGGTGGAAAAGGTGACCGGCCTGGGCGATCTGACCCGTCGAGACGGCGAAGTGATCGTTGAAACCATCTTCGGGTCGGTGATCGGCGCCCTGCAAAGTGGCGACAAGATCGAAATTCGTGGATTCGGCTCGTTCCGTATCCGCCAGCGCAATCCTCGGATCGGGCGCAACCCGAAGACCGGCGAGCGGGTGGACGTGCCGGCCAAACGCGTGCCCTACTTCAAGCCATCGAAGGAACTGCGCGATCTGGTTAACCCCGACGAAGCAGCCAAATCCGCGTAAAGCCGGCCCTCCGACTGGCTAAGAACCCATAGAATCAACGTCCCCGTTCCGCATCCCCGGCGGAGCGGGGATGTGTATTTGCATCGCCGTTCCGGTTGGTCCGCGTCCCTATAGATCCGGCAATTAAATACTGTCTGGGCGCCCCATCCTTGACTGCGTCTTTTGCGGGCAAGGGTGGGATCGAATCGCCACTGTTTAGTTGCCTGATCAATAAGCCTTGACGATGCCGATGACGGCCATCATGCGTCCGGCGCGGCCCTGTGAGGCGCGATGGGAGAAGAACAGGCCGGTCTGGCAGTTGGTGCAGCCGCCGACGATCTGGATGGCGCGCGGCTTGAGGCCGGCGTCGATGAGCTGGCGGCGATTGGCCTCGATGAGGTCAAGATGCGTGCTGGGTCCGATGGGCGAGTGGCCGGGAGCACGCTGGGTCAAGAAGAGCATGGGGTACCTGGTGCGCACCGGGTCAGAGTCGTAGACCTCGTGGAAGAGCTCATCCGCGTAGGAGAACTGCGCGGTGAACTCGCTCTGGACCTCTTCGCCGACGGCGTAGCAGCAGGGCCCGACGCCGGGTCCGATGGCGGCAATCAGGTCTTCAGGGCGTGAGCCGTACTCCAGGCGCAGGCGTCCAACGCCGAGCTGGACGATGCGCTTGACGGTACCGCGCCATCCGGCGTGGAAGGCGGCCACAATCTTCTTTTTGCGGTCGGCCACCAGCACGGGAATGCAGTCAGCGGTTTGCACGGCCAGCAGCAGTCCGGACTCGCTAGTGAAGTGACCGTCGGCCTTCCAGGGCAGGGGGCGGGCGGCGTCGGCCAGTTCGGTGCGGCGGATGAGGCTGGAGTGGATCTGCTTGAGCGAAGCCAGCGGGATGTCAGGTTTGCCGGCGACAGCCTCCGCCAGCAGCTTGCGGTTGGCGGCAACGGTGGCCGGGCCATCGTCGGGGGTAAAGCCGAGATTCAGCTCTCCGGGCGCGTCTTCCGGGCAGTAGGCGCGGCTGAGGCCGCCCCTGCGGGTGCTGAAGCCGGCCTTGAGCCAGGCGTACTTTTCCCATCCGGGCACGGCCAGCCATTCCACGCCATTGGCGGCAACCACGGGCTGGGGAGCGGGGCGGTTGAGCTCTTCAGGAGTTTTGCGGTCAGGCCGTGCGCCCACGGGCCGGGCTCCAGCCTTGCCGTGCAGACTGCGTACCAAGCCGGCGTGCTGGTAGAGGGCATCGAGCTGGCGCACGTCGGCGTCAGGGAAAGATTTTGTTTTGGAGGGAGACGGCATCGCAACTACGATTCTACGCAATTGGCGGTGCGGAGCAGAGTGGAGAAAGATAGCAGCCGGGCGAAACGCATGGGCCCGCCTTCCGGCAGGCCCGCTTGAGAGGCATCGATGGGAGGGAAACCAGGGGGGGTGGGATGAGGAGGGGGCCCTTGCGGACCTTCAGAATGAAAGGAACCACTTAAGGTGGGGAAAGTTCGGGGAAGCCTCTGCTAATTACATATTCAGATGCTTGCAAAGCGAAAAGGTTGCACCAGCCGAGGGGGGAATGACGGGCCGTGGCACTGAATTACAGGCGCGCAGGTTGGAATTGGCGTAATTATTGATTCACACCCCTTTTACCGGAAAGACACCCCCGCTGCGAATCCCCGATGTAAGTGCTTGCAACTGCGGCGTCCAATTCACGATGATGGGAGTGTGAAACGCTGGTACTACATCGTGTTGGGCGGCGTCCTGCTGACCGGCTCTGTCTACATCTACCTTCATCGGGTGGATCTGGGGCTGGTGAGCCCGCCTGTGGCCGATGGCGAGAGCACGTACAGCGCGGGCAGCAGCGGCAGCGGCGTGTCTGCCCAGCCGGCGCGGATCGTGTGGCAAAAGGTGGACCGCAGCCCCGACGGGTTCAAGATCGAAATGCCGGCCGACAGCAAGGAAATGCAGATTCCTGCCTATAACGGGACCGGCGGAGCCGAACAGGTGGACATGCTCTACGCCTATCCGGATGCCGAAACCTCGTACTCACTTGCCTGGGCAGACAATCCACCGGTGGCCCGCGCCAGCAACATGGCGGTGGACAAGACGCTGGACACGGCTCGGGACGATGCGCTGGCACGGACGCAGAGCACGATGGTGAGCGAATCGAAAAACAGCCGGCACGGCTATCCGGCGCGGGACTTTGTGGGGCGGAATGCGGGTGGCGGCATCTTCAACGCACGGCTGGTTCTGGTGGGCCCGCGGCTCTACATGATGATCGCGGCATTTCCGTCAGACACGGCACGGCGTCCGCAGGATGTGGCCCGATTCTTTGATTCCTTCTCTGCCGTGAACGGCAACCGCAGCAATTAGAGGCGGCCCGCATCTGGGCTGAAAACTGCACTGATTTGGAATTTTCCAAGCGCGGGGCAAATTTCTTTGCCTAATCGATCACAGAATCCACAAAGTTGTGTATTCTGTGATTGAGCACCGAGCCCGCTCTTCGGGCCCTTGCCACGACTTTTGCTCCAATCGAGGAAACCATGATTCAGAAGACGCGCTTGTTCACACCCGGTCCGACGCCCCTGCTGCCGGCCGCTCAGTTCGCCATGGCCGCCGCAGACATTCACCACCGGACGCCGGAGTTCCGCGCCCTGTTTTCGAAGGTGATCGCACAACTGAAGATCTTTGTGGGCACCAAGAACGATGTGTTGTTGCTGTCTTGCTCTGGCACGGGCGCGATGGAGGCATCGGTCTCGAATCTGACCTCACCGGGTGACCGGGTGCTGGTGCTGACAGCCGGCAAATTCGGTGAGCGCTGGGTTGACCTGGCCAAGGCGTTTGGCTGCCAGGTGGACGTACTCGAAAAGCCCTACGGCCAGACCTTCACCATCGACGAAGTGAAGGCCGCGTTGAAGCCCGAGCACAAGGTTGTGTACATGCAGGCGTCTGAGACCTCGACGGCGGTGAGCCACGACGTGGAAGGTGTGGCCGGGCTGCTGAAGGGCACGGACACGCTGCTGGTAGTGGACGGCATCACGGGCCTGGGCACGCAGACCATCGATGTGGACGCCTGGGGCGTGGACGTGCTGATCGGCGGCTCGCAGAAGTCGCTGATGATTCCTCCGGGGTTGGCTTATCTGAGCGTGAGCGAGCGGGCATGGAAGGCGATGGAGACCTCGAAGAATCCGCGCTATTACTTTGACCTGCGCAAGGAGCGCAAGAACCAGGTGAAGGGCGAGACGGCCTACACGCCGGCTGTGGCTCTGGTGGCCGCCATGGGTGCTGCACTGGACTACATTGCCGGGCAGGCTGGCGGCGACTTGGAGAAGGGCCGCATTGCGCTGATCCACAATGCGCAGGTGAATGCCAAGGCGACGCGCGCCGGACTGGTTGCGCTGGGCTTTACGCTGTTTGCGCCGGATGCGCCGTCGGCTGCCGCTACCGCAGTTGCTGTGCCTGAAGGCATGGACTCGGGCACGGTGGTGAAGATGCTGAAGTCACGCTTCAAGCTGGTGACGGCCAACGGGCAGGGTTCGATGCAGGGCAAGATCTTCCGCGTTGCACACCTGGGCTTCTTCGACTATCTCGATACGGTGGCGTTTCTGGGCGCGGTGGAGCACATCGCCAAGGACACGCTGGGCTTGCCGGTGGAGTTTGGCCAGGCAGTTGCCGCTGCGCAGAAGGTGTTTGTGGCGGAAGCGGGACAGTAAAACAGGGATCGGGGGTCAGGGATCAGGGATCAGGGATCAGAAAAGGCTCGGCGCAAAGCTGACCCCTGATCCCTGAAACCTGGCCCCTCGGAGCAAAAGATGGCGGAACTTACATTTGGCGAGAGGCTGCTGATCGCGCGCAAGCAACTCGACCTATATCAATACCAGATGGCCGAGCGGCTGGGCGTACATGCCAACTCGCTGACCAAGTATGAAAAGGGCGAGGGCAAGCCCCATGCCGCGGTGGTGCGGATCTTTGAGATGCTCTGCGAGCAGGAAGGCATCCGTTTCGATGCGTACGAAAGCGCGGAAAACGGTAAGGGAGAGAAGATGAAAATCGTACTGGCGGAGAAGGTTTCCCCGGCAACTTTGGCTGTGTTTGCGGCCGAGCCGGGATGGGAAGTGTTGACGCACGACCAGCTGCCGGATGGTTTGGAGTCCGCTCTGGCCGACGCCGATGGCTTGGTGGTTCGCTCAGCCGTGCAGGCTACCGACGCGTTGATGGAGCACGCGCCCAAGCTGCGCGTGATTGGCCGCGCAGGCGTAGGTGTGGACAACATCGATGCCGAGGCTGCAACCCGCCGTGGCGTGGTGGTGATGAACACGCCGGGCGCGAACGCTATTGCCGTGGCTGAGCTGACCATTGGGCTGATGCTAGCCCTGGGACGCAAGCTGGTGGCGGCCAATGCCACCATGCACGCCGGCAAGTGGGAGAAGAAGAGCCTGCAGGGCGCCGAACTGCGCGGCAAGACGCTGGGCATTCTGGGCCTGGGCCGCGTTGGCATGGAAGTGGCCAAGCGCGCACGCGCCTTCGGCATGGAGTTGGTCGGCAGCGATCCGTTTGTGCCCGCCGCAGTGGCGCGCGAGAACGGCATTGCGCTGGTCTCGGTGGAAGAGCTGTTTGCCCAAGCCGACTACCTGACGCTGCATGTGGGCCTGACGCCGCAGACGCAGGGCATTGTGAATGCCAAGACCATCGCCAAGATGAAGAAGGGCGTGCGGATTGTGAACTGCGCGCGCGGCGAGCTGATTGAAGACGCTGCATTGGTGGAGGCTCTCAAGAGCGGCCAGGTGGCGGGCGCGGCGCTGGACGTGTTTGCAAAAGAGCCGCTGAAGGACTCGGCCTATTTCGGCCTGGACAACGTGATTCTTACGCCGCACATCGCCGGTTCAACGGCCGAGGCGCAGGAGGCGGTGGGCATCCAGATTGCACAGCAGGTGCGCGACTATTTGAAGTTGGGCGTGGTGCAGAACGCGGTAAATCTGCCGTCGCTCTCGCACGAGGAGTACGTGGTGCTGGCGCCGTACATCGACCTGGCAGGCCGCATGGGCGCGTTTCTGGCGCAGGCCGGCAAGACGGGCATCGAGGCCATCGATCTGGTGTACAGCGGCAAGCTTACCCATGCCAAGACGGATCTGGTGCGCAATGCGGCCATCGCCGGGCTGCTGGAAGGTCTGGAGCACGTGAACCGCATCAACGCTTCTTCAGTGGCTGCCGAGCGCGGCATTCGCGTGCACGAGGAGAAGGCAGACAGCCATCGCGGCGGCGCTTCCACCACGCTGACGCTGGAGCTGCACACGGCCAAGGGAAATAGCCGCGCCACGGGTACGGTGATCCACGGCGAACAGCCGCGCTTGCTGGCCTTTGACTCGATCGACATCGAAACGCCGCTGGCAGGCAATCTGCTGGTCTGCCGCAACCTGGACGTACCGGGCGTAATCGGCAAGATCGGCACCACGCTGGGCGAGTACGGCGTGAACATTGCCAACTTTGCCCTGGGCCGCGAGCACAAGGGCGCAACGCCGGTGAAGGCTCTGGCGGTGGTGCAGGTGGATGCGCAAGTATCCGATGCAGCTCTGGAAGCGCTGACGAAGATCGAGGCGTTGCTGGAAGCCAGGCCGGTGAAGTTGCCGGAGTAGGTGCTAGGTGCTGGGTTGTAGCTGCTGGAAGCGGACTCAATGCATCAAGAGATAGCGAGGGTTGCGCGCCGACCGCAAACGGCGTGAGCTTCGCTCCACAAGAAAAGCCACCGCAGGTTTGCGGTGGCTTTTCTTGTGGAGCGAAATTCGCCCTGTCAGGCATTGGCTCATAAATCAGGTTATTCAGGTGGCAGTAGCTCAGGCTTATGCGAGGCACCTTCCGTTGAATCTCCGAGAACAGAGTCCACCTTTTCAGACTTGCCAATTGTGAGCAGTACCGGTTTACAGATGATCTCTCTGACAATCAGGTCCGTCAGGAATTTTGCTGTTCCAGCAGCTCGAACAAGAATTGATGTATCTGAGGTCATTGCAATCACGTGCTCGCCTAATCCAACATAGTCCGCGTCGGAGGCCATCAACACGGCCTGTACGCAGAGGCTCATGCTGCCGCAGAAGATACGAAGGGCATTGCCGATCAGGCTAAAATCTTGCCCTAGTACGCCATCTCCTTTGTAATGTGGACGAATTGGATCGAACGGTAAGTGTGCGCGCACAATTGGAACATTCTGTTGCGCCAGCAGTTTACAAACATCGTCCGGAATCGTGTAGTCAGAGGGATCGCCTGTCGAGAATTGGGTTTGGCTTGGGAACGTAACTGCGATCAAGTCAATACCGGCGAACCTTTCCTGAGATCTATAATCGCGAATCGCGCGTTTCACCCCTTCCCCGGCCGAGGTGAAGATGATTACCTTCTTGATGCTGTGGGCTATCGCAGCATCGAAGGTGGCCTGCAAGCACCGGTCAAGATTTTCCTTCCCTTCTTCGAGAAAGTACTCGGTCGGATATTTATATGCGTTCGTCATTTCTCGAGCACCACCTCGAATCCCAGAATCTCGTGAAGCGGTATTGAAATCTTTCTGTGTTCTTCAACCGCCAGGATGAACTTAAACGGGTCCATGCTATCGAAATCGAGGCCTGGGAGTCGATCCTCTGGAATATGATCTTCCTTCACATAGTGGGCATGACGTCCGTGAAAGCAATCGATATCGATCCGCAATTCAAACTCTTTGTTGAAGATCGGGAATCCATCTTCGTCCCGGTCGCCGGTGCATGGCCCATAGTGAAACTTGAAATATTGGCGGCACCCACCGCCGCCCTCGGTTTTTGGCAGTTGGCGATAGTACTCCCCAACGCGAACGTACATTCTGTCTGGATAGATAATCGCAAAATCGGAATTCCAGGGCGGAGAATCTGGAAAGGCACAAGGGTCAACGAAGGGGCCAACAACAGAGAAGCCCGGTTCGAGGGAAAGTTTGTTGCACTCATCCTCGAACCAGGCTTCATACTCCGCGTATTGGCAATCGTCATGCCGCAAGGCCAAGCTCTCTGCCCTCGGCATTCTCAGGTTTTACGGAAGTCTGCATTTCGCCAAGGTTACGGAAAAACAAAGGCGCTGGTGAGTCACAGGTCGCAGCCTCTCTCTCGCGCTGCTTGAGGGCGGCACGCTGAGCACAGAGTGAAGTCCATTTCAAGGCATCGAATTCAGACATTTGATCAGATTCAGCCTCGTCGTAGCGAGGCGATACGATCTCGTAGCGATGTGCAAGCACATCGAGCCTTGCAGTCGCATCCTCCACCGATACCACACTGCGCTTTGTAATTTTCATCTTTGCTGCTCCTTCCAAATGCGCTCATCAGCATCGTTCACGCAAGAGCTGTTCCTATCGCGTTGGATGCACAACCAGCATTGCGGCAGACGCCGTTCCTAGAGCACTTTGAATGCAATGCCCTAGGCGTCTCGATCATAAAACCCTAAGAATTGGATGCATGCATCGTCTCAGGGGTACAGGAATAGCAATTTTATCGGCAAAATGCGTTTTCCCGCCAGTAGTAACTATGACTAGAAATGCAAAATCTTCTGCATCTATCCCATATTGTGGTGCGAGGTTTTGCTTCGTGGCGTTTCGCTCTGCTTTTACGCGCGGCTCATATAGGTGCCTTCGCTGGTGTCAACGCGGATCTTTTCGCCTTCGTTGATGAAAGGGGGAACCTGCACGACGAGGCCGGTTTCCATCTTGGCGGGCTTGGTGACTGAGGAGGCGGTGGCCGACTTGAGGCCGGGCTCGGTTTCGACCACGGTAAGCTCGACGAAGGTAGGCAGGTCGATGCCGACGGCGTTGCCGTCGTGGTAACTGACCTCGATCTGCAGGTTCGGCGTGAGGTACTCTACGGCATCGCCGAGCGTGGAACCCTTGAGGACTGTCTGCTCGTAATCGACCGGGTTCATGAAGTAATAGTCGTCGCCATCGTTGTAGAGGAACTCCATGGAGACCTCGTCCACGACCACCTTTTCGATGGCGTCGGCGGAGCGGAAGCGCTCCTCGAACATGGCTCCAGACTTGAGATTGCGGAGCTTGGCCTGGATGAAGGCGCGGAGGTTGCCCGGTGTACGATGTTCGACCTTGAAGACCAGGTGCAGTTGGTCTTTGTGCTTGATGATCATGCCGGGACGCATTTGAGTGGCGGGAATCGCCATAAGAGTCGGAGCTCCTTGCTGGGTTTGCGCTGAGGGCGCGGAAAAATTTGGCCTATGCCCACCCATGATTGTAGCCCAGTGGCAGGGCGGAGCGGGGCTGATGCTCCCCGGCTAACCGGGCCTGGGCGTGAATGCGACCCGAAACTGGACCGGAACAGGGACAGAGGGCGATGAGCGGAAGCAAGCGAAAGGGAGCTACCAGCGCGGGCTGGAGGATGATGAAAGTAAGGCTAAAGAGGAGGTTTCCAAAGGCAGGCAAGGGGTTGGATTGACGATATCCGTTGTATATTAACAATATAGCGACTGTGCCGAAGGGAAAAACCATCCTCTGCGGGCGGCAAGCGGCAGCGCCAGAAGCCGGTTGAGCGCGTATTCCCCCTCCTGTTGCAGCCCCTTTGAGGACGGCAGTGGGCGGCTGAATCCAGGGCAATGAGTAACCTTCCCGGCTGGTAGACTCCAACCCGAGCCTGCGGCGCAACCCGCAGCCTTCCGCGTGTAGTTGCATCTATTTCAAATTGTTCATTGACTGCCTCACGCGCGCACGCATCCCCCCGCGCCGCCAACTCCTGCAAACGCAACGAAGGAGACAGAACCAAGCGATGTCAAGTCCAGTTTCAATCTGTGTGATTGGGTCCGGTTATGTGGGACTCGTTGTGGCGGTATGTTTCGCCGAGATGGGCCACAAGGTAACCTGCGTCGACAATGACGAGCGCCGGGTGAAGATGCTGATCGAGGGCGGCGTGCCGATCTACGAGGAGCATCTGGCAGAGCTGCTGTCGAGGCATCGCGGGCGGAACGTGGAGTTCACCACGGATCTGGCGTCGGCGGTGAAGAAGAGCGAAGCGATCTTCATTGCCGTGGGCACGCCCCAGGGCAACACCGGGGCGGCCGACCTGTCGTATGTGGAGGCGGTGGTCTCAGAGATTGCACGCTCGATGAGCGGCTACAAGGTGATTGTAGAGAAGAGCACGGTGCCGGTTTACACCAATGAGTGGATCCGCCGCGTGCTATACCGTCACGGCGTGGCGGCGCAGAGCTTCGACGTGGCCTCGAACCCCGAGTTTTTGCGCGAGGGCACGGCCATCATGGACTTCCTGCATCCAGACCGCATTGTGGTGGGCACAGGCAGCGAGCGCTCGACCGAACTTCTGGGTCGGATCTATGCTCCGCTAACCGGCGGCAGCTACTACCTGCAGCCCGACGCCCTGCAGGGCGCCTTCAGCGCGACCAATCCTCCGCCAATTCTGTTTACCTCGGCGCAGAGCGCGGAGATCATCAAGCACGCTTCCAATGCCTTTCTGGCGCTGAAGATTTCGTTCATTAATGCGGTGGCCAACTTGGCCGAGACGGTGGACGCCGACGTGGAAGACATTGCGGTCGGTATGGGACTGGACACGCGCATCGGGCCGAAGTTCTTGCGCGCCGGGCTGGGCTATGGCGGTTCCTGCTTCCCGAAGGACGTAGCGGCCTTCCACTGGGTGGCGCAGGAGCGTGGCGTCGATTTCCAACTGCTCGAAGACGTGCGCAAGATCAACGAAACGCAGAAGGACGTTTTCTTCAACAAGGTGCGGTCGGCCTTGTGGACACTGCGCGGCAAGCGTCTTGCTGCTCTAGGGCTGGCCTTCAAGGGCGATACGGACGACATTCGCGAGTCTCCTGCGATTGAGGTGATCGAGAAGTTGCTGGAAGCCGGGGCCACTGTGGTGGCTTACGATCCTGCTGCAATTGAACGCACCAAGGCCGAGCTTCCGCCGTCAGCGAAGATGATTTACGCGGCCGATCCGTATGAGGCTGCAAAGGATGTAGACGCGGTGCTGATTCTGACAGACTGGAAGGAGTTTTCCAACCTGGACCTGGTCAAGCTGAATCAGACAGTGAGGTTCCCGATTGTCATCGACGGCCGAAATCTCTACAAGCCGCAGGTGATGATTGATCACGGCTTTACCTACGTAAGCATGGGCCGTCCGGCGACGTATCAGGCGCTTCAGGGAAAGCCACGCACGGCGATCATCTAGTGGTGTCCGCCACAGAGATGGCCATTTAACCAATTTGAATGGTACGGGCTTTAGCCCGTACGTAAAAACTGTAAAATCAACCGGGCTTTAGCCCCCGAGGGAACACTTGCTTGGTTAACCAACTCATAAACGCCCGAAGATAGGGGATGTTATTTTCGGCGGACACCACTAGCGTAGTGCTCCGCCTTATTCAAACCTGCGGTGTGGCTTGGCCGCGTCGCAGGGTTTTTATACGGAGATCAGGATTCATGCGTGTTCTTGTGACCGGCGCTGCCGGCTTTCTTGGATCTCATCTGGTTGATCGCCTGCTACGGGACGGCCATTCGGTTTTGGGCGTAGACAACCTTTGTACCGGGGATCTGGCGAACCTGGCTCATCTGCGGTCCGAGGCGCGTTTCAGCTTTGAAGAGCGCGACATCTGCCAGCCTTTTGATCCTGGGCCGGTGGATTTTGTGTTCAACATGGCCTCGCCGGCCAGCCCGCCAGAGTACATGCGGCTGGGCGTGGAGACGCTGCGGGTGGGATCGGTGGGAACCGAGAACGCGTTGGCGGTGGCAGAGCGCAACGGCGCGGGTTTTCTTCATGCTTCCACCTCGGAGTGCTATGGAGATCCGGCCGTGCATCCGCAGCAGGAGAGCTACTGGGGCAATGTGAACCCTGTGGGCCCGCGCTCGGTCTACGACGAGGCCAAGCGCTTCAGCGAGGCGCTGACGATGGCCTACCATCGTTCGCGCGGGGTGAATACGCACCTGGTGCGCATCTTCAACACCTATGGTCCGCGGTTGCATCCGAGCGATGGGCGGGTGATTTCGAACTTCCTGATGCAGGCCATCAAGGGTGAGCCGCTAACGATTTACGGCAGCGGGAGCCAGACGCGGAGCTTCTGCTACGTGGATGACCTAATCGACGGGATTGTGAAGCTGGGAGCCAGAGACGAGCACATGCCGGTAAACATCGGCAACCCGGATGAGTTCACTATTTTGGAGTGCGCGCAGACGGTGCTGGAAGTGACAGGCTCGAAGAGCGAGCTGGTCTTTGAGGCGCTGCCGCAGGACGATCCTACGCGTCGCTGCCCTGACATTACCCGTGCGCGTACCCTGCTTGGCTGGGAGCCGAAGGTGAACCTGCGAGAGGGGCTGTCACGGTCGTTGGATTTTTTTGTGAACTGCGCAGGGACTTATTGATCCGGCCCTTAAATAGTGTGTCGCTCTCCCACCCATTCCATACAAAACGCGGAATGGATGGGGCGCCCAGTACCAGTATTTAATTTATGGGCCGGATCAATAGCAGCCGGTACCAAGCGGCGTCGTTCGTTGGAGCCTTCTGTAGCTTTTGGCAGTATGCCGGGAGTTGCGGAAGGCTTCTTCGCAGGTGCCGGATTCTGCTGCTTTGCTTAAGAGGCTAACTCTGAAGAAAAGGTTGCTTGCATTCTAAGTGCTCTCGAAAGCTTGACTTCCGCTATTATGAAAATCGTCTTAATCTCCAATTATCAGTTGAGTTTTAGGGAATTACTGCTATATTGAATTCACTGGTTACCCCTTGCCAGTTCCTCGATTCACTCGATAACAGAATGAAAGCACTTGCTTTCATTGACACAGCAGAACGCAGAAGGCTAGTTGCTCGATACGCTGAGTTGTCTAAGCGGCCAAGGCGCATTGCGGCGAATTATGCCTTGAAGCGAATATGTGGAAAAACACTCACCCAAGTGAGGATGGCGAAGCCTTGCGCGAAAATACGAACACCGATATTGGGCGCATGATTAAGCCTGCGGCCTTGTATGAAAGCGATCCACTGCTGGTGCCGCAGTGGTATGCGGCATACACCACGCCCCGGCATGAGAAGTCGGTCGCGAGGCATTGCGGCCAGCGCAGCATTGAGCATTATCTCCCGCTTTATAACTCGGTGCGAAAGTGGAGCGATGGGTCGCGGGTGACTGTTGAGTTGCCGCTGTTTACGGGCTATGTGTTTGTGTGGCTGTCGAGGCGGGAGAAGGCGCGCATTCTGAATGTGCCCGGCGTGCTGGCAGTTGTAACTGGCACAGGTGGCGCCCCGGCGGCGTTGCCGGACGAGTTGATTGAGTCGCTGCGCCAGGGATTGACGGAGCGGCGAGCCGAGCCACACACGCTGCTGGCTTTGGGCCAGAAGGTGCGCATTTGCTCTGGCGCACTGGCAGGAATGGTGGGCGTGGTGGAGCGCAACAAGAGTGGGCTGCGGGTGGTTCTTACTCTGCAGCACATCATGCGCAGTATAGCGGTGGAAGTTTCTGTGGAAGATCTGGAGCCGGTGCCCGCGGTGGCACACGAACCTGGTCAGGTGCTGGCTGCGTTTTAGAGCGGTCCTCCAATCGATGTAACCCATGCAAAATTGGTGCGACGTGGTTTCTTTCTCAAGAAAGAAGCCGCTCGGCGGTTGTGGCTTCCGGGGTCTGGCAGTTGGAGAACCGATCAAGCCGCGAGAGCGTTTCTGCGTCGCTGGTGAGTTATTGATCCAGCCTTTCATTGGTGTGCAGGCTTTCCACCCATTTCGCGAAGGTGAATATCAAGTTAGTTCAGGCTCCGCAGCCCAAGGGATGAACGGGCAGGGTTTTGTAACAGGGCACGACTTTAGTCGGGCCGCAAGGCCATTTTCTTTATGGGTGGGCTTTAGCCCCTGAATAGACGCATATTTCTGAAACAAAAGACCGTAGGGGCTAAAGCCCGTCCCTCATTTCGCTGCAATCGGCCCGACTAAAGTCGTGCCCTAAAAGCAAGAAATCTATTCGGCGCGTTGAAGGCAAGCCTGGGCTAACTTGATATTCATTTTCGCGATAAAGCGTGCGAAATGGATGGGGTACGGCGCCTCGATTTGAGGCCGGATCTATTGAGACTGGCAGCGGTGTAGATGTCTGGGGTTTCGCGGATTTGCAATCGGAAGAAACCGGGCTCGGGAGATGCTTTTGCGTCAGGGCAGCGGTTTGGATCGGGATGGTTGAAAAGCAACGATGTCAAAAACACCCAGGCTTGTAAAAGGCAGCACCGAGGCTCAAATACTGGCCAGCGCGGCAACGCTGTTTGCCCGCAATGGGTATAACGGCGTGAGCACGCGCGATATAGCGGCCGGCGCCGGAGTGAACGAGGTAACGATTTACCGCCATTATCCGCGCAAGCGCGATTTGTACGTGGCGGTGCTCGACAGCGAGCTGCAGCAGGTGAAGCTGCGCGGCGATCTGCTGGCGCGGCTGGCGGAAGCAACGGACGCCAGGATGGTGATGGTGCGGGCCTTCGAGCTGATTGCCTCTAGCCTTACGCACAATGCCGATTTGCTGCGTTTGATGCAGTTCAGCGCGCTGGAGCTAGGTGAAGATATTGAGCCGTTGCTGCGCCGGCATTTGAGCGAGTTGGTGGAAGTGGTAGCCCGGTACCTTGAGCCGTGGGTGAGCCGCGGCGAATTGCGTTGCGGCAATGCCAAGGCGCTAGTGTTGGCGCAGGTTTCCATTGTCGTCAGCCACCGTTCGTTGCAGAGGCTGTTTCTGCGCGATGGTTCTGGCCCGGAGGTCTTGTTCAATGCCCTGGCCGCTAGCTGCGTGTTGGGTATTGAGCAGGCAGGATAGTGTTTTGCGGCGATTATCGATGCTGCAAAGCTGGATAGCCGCGGATCGCGCGGGGAGAAGCAATTGGCCGACACGCTTGGAAGACCCATGTTGATTCTGCATATCATCGATAGTTTTTCGCCAGCCAACGGCGGACCGCCGGAGGCAGTGCGGCAGCTGACAAAGGCGTATATCGAGGTTGGGGCGCAGATTGAGGTTGTGTGTCTGGATGCACCGGATGCGCCGTACTTGAAGAACATACCTTGCCCTGTTCATGCACTCAATCAATCGTATCTGGGCAGGTTTGCATTTTCTCCCCGGCTGTGGCGTTGGCTGCGAGACAACGCTCATCGTTTTGACGGCATGGTGATGAACGGGATCTGGACGTTTCCTGGAGTGGCGTTGTGGATGAACGCGCGTCGCATCGGCAAGCCATACGGGGTTTTCGTGCATGGGGCGCTTGACCCCTGGTTCAACCGCAAGTATCCGCTGAAGCACTTGAAGAAGATGTTGTACTGGCCGATCCAGTATGCGGTTCTGCGCGATGCGATGGCGGTCTTCTTTACCACCGACGAAGAGCGCAAGCTGGCACGGGAAAGCTTCCGTCCGAACGGCTGGAACAGTGTTGTGGTTCCCTACGGAATTACCGATCCGGAGGTTAGCGAGGAAGAAGCCGCCAGCCAGGTGGAACAGTTCTACGAGAAGTTGCCGCAGTTGCGCGGGCGGCGGTATCTGCTGTTTTTGGGCAGGATTCACGAGAAGAAGGGCTGCGATCTTTTGATCGAGGCATTCGCGCGGCAGGCGGACAAGGCTCCCGATCTCGATCTGGTGATTGCCGGCCCGGACCAGGCTGGCTGGCAGTTGAAGCTTCAGCAGAGGGCCAAGCAGCGGGGCATCGGAAGCCGGGTGCATTGGCCGGGACTGATTGGCGGGGCAGTGAAATGGGGCGCGCTGCGCGCGAGTGACGCGTTTGTGCTTCCGTCGCACCAGGAGAACTTTGGGATCGCAGTAGTCGAGAGCCTCTCGATGGGCCGACCAGTTTTGATCACCAACCAAGTGAACATCTGGCCTGATATCGAAGCCGACCAAGTGGGTCTGGTGGACGATGACACGCTGGAGGGGATTGAACGCCTGATTGCTGGCTGGAATGCAATGGGTACAGCAGGACGTGCCGAACTGGCGGGCGGAGCGCGGGCGGCGTTTCAACGGCGCTATGCGATGAATCGCACGGCGGCAGTGATCAACCGGCTGTTCCTCTTCGGTCCGTCCGAGGAAGTTTCGAGCGGAGCGGAAGCGATGTAACCCCGGCAAGCAATGTGGATGGCAAGCGATCTTCGGTTTGCAGTGAAGGTCGAATCGGCGTCAGCAGTCAAGGGCGTCATGAAACAGAAACGTGCCGGCAGGCGGGCAACCGCAGGTCAGCCAGTTAGGTCTTTCATTCAGGAGTGCAGATGTCCCTTGAATCTCAACCCGGGCCTCAGACAGCTCAAACAGAAAATCGCCATCCAGCCCTGATTGCATCGAGTGACCAGATGTCGCTGATGGACGTGTGGCGTGTGCTGATGAAGCAGCGCTTTACGATTGTTGCGGTGACGGTGATTACCTTTGCCGCCGCGACGATCTACTCATACCGGACCAAGCCTATCTACGAAAGCGCCTCGCAGGTGGAGATCAAGCCGGACAGCGGAAACACCTTGGGACTTCAGGGGTTGGTGGAAGAGGCTACAGGCGGTGGTGCGGACTCATCTCTGAAGACCGAGATTGTGATTTTGAAGGGCGACGAGGTGATGCTGGACACGGCGCGGGCGCTGAATGTGTTCAGCAAGCTCCGAGCCAGCCGCAAGGAAGCAACCGGGGTAGAAGTTCGTGAAGAGGATCTGACTCCTGCGGAGCGTCATGCGGCCATCGGTTATATTCGCGCGGGATTGGCGGTGACCCTGGTTCCGGACACGCAGCTGATCGAGGTCCATCGTCAAGGGACTGACCCGCGGTTGAATACCGAGATCGTCAATCAGATCGTGGATACGTATATCGAGGACGATCTGAAGTCGAAGTTCGACCGCACGATGCACGTGTCGGGCTGGCTGCAGAAGCAGCTTGGCGATCTTCGCAAAGAAGCCGAGGACTCGCAATACAAGCTGATCGATTTCGAGAAGCAGCACAATATCGTTGGCACCGACGAGACCTCGAACCTGACCATGCAGAATCTGGAGCAGATCAGCGGAGAGCTGGGCACGACCGAATCCGAGCGCATTTTGAAGGAAGCGCGCCTGCGGGGCTTCGAGCATCAGGACTCCGACATGGCGGCGCTCGACGGAGACAATCCGGCGCTGACGTCACTGCGAATCAATCTGAACGATTTGAAGACGCAGCGGGCCGAAATGGCAACCAAATACGGCGATCGGAATCCCAAAATTCAGGATCTCGATCTGCAGATCAGAAAGGCGCAGGAGAATCTGGATCGGGAGCTGGCCCTGGCGCGGCGGCAGGTAAAAACGGAATACGATAATTCGCTGCGTGCCGAGCAGATGGTGCGCGGCCGCCTGGAACAACAGAAGGCAGAGGCATACAAGCTGAACGAGAGCGCAGCCCAGTATGCGATTCTGCGCCACGAGGCAGAGCTGAACCGCGATCTTTACGATGCGCTTCAGATGCGGCTCAAGGAAGCTTCGGTGAAGGCGGGCTTATCGGCGACCAACATCTCGGTAGTGCAGCGAGCGGAGATACCGGTGATTCCGGTGGCTCCGAAGAAGTCATTGAATATGCTGCTGGGATTGGTGGGCGGCTTGTTTGCCGGCGCAATCTTCGCATTCGTCATTGAGTCAATCGACGATCGATTGCAGACTTCGGAAGAGGTGGAGAGCGTTTCGTCGCTGGTATCGCTGGCCACCATCCCCCACATCGCCGACGACCAATCGAAGCAGCGTGTGCGAGGGGAGGGTGAAGCGGAGGAATCGGTTGCGCCGAATCTTCTGGAACTTACCTCCTTGAATAACCCCAAGTCGGTGGCTACGGAAGCGTATCGAGGATTGCGCAGTTCGCTGCTGCTGTCGTCGATCGACAAGCCGCCCAGATTGATCGTGGTCACCAGCGCGTTTCCTGGCGAGGGTAAGACCACCACGGCGGTCAATACGGCGATTGTGCTGGCACAGCGGGGCGAGCGTGTTCTTCTGATCGATGCCGATCTTCGCCGCGGCTGCCTTGACCGTGTGTGCGGGGTGGACGATCAGGGATTTGGGCTTTCGACGGTTCTGGCCAATCCCGGCCAGCCCTACGATCTGCCAGTTCCGTTTCCTGAGCTTCCCACGCTCTTTATGCTGCCTACCGGGCCTCGTCCGCCGAACCCGGCAGAGATGCTCTCTTCAAGCAGACTGGAAGAGCAACTGCATATATGGAGCGAGCAATTCGATCGTGTGGTGATCGATACCGCGCCGGTGCTGGCCGTCTCCGATACGCAATCAATTGCCGCGCTGGCCGACTCTGTGATTCTGGTGGCGCGTGCAGGCATTACCAGAAGGCGCGCGCTGATCAAGGCTCGCGATCTGCTGTGGCGTGTGAATGCCCCGGTGGTGGGTGTGGTGGTCAACGATGTCGATATGCGGCTGGAGAACTTCTATACCTATCGCTACGGCATGTATGGCTATCGCTACGGATATGGCTACCGCTACGGCTCTCCTTACTCGGACAAGGCGTACGGGTACGAGGATGAGGAGAAGGGAGAATAACGATGGCGAGAGGAATGATAAAAGCTACTGCTATCGGAGTCTTGGCTGTGTCAGCGGCAGTGGCCGCGTTTGCACAGCAGGCAAGCTTCAACGCGCCCGCGCTCAGGATCGCTTCCGGCGACCTGATCGACTTGGAAATGTACGACAACGCGGATCTTTCGGGCCATTTCCGGGTGAACGAGAATGGCGATGTGCGGTTGCCACTGATGGGCGAAGTGCACGTGGCCGGCGAAACGGCCGAGCAGGCGGCGGAGTTATTTGAAAAGCGTTATGTGGAGCAGGAGATCCTGAAGCCGGCCAACTCCCACGCCACGGTGCAGATTACCGAGTACGCTACCCAAGGCATCGTAGTGAGCGGTGAAGTTCACTCGCCGGGTACGTATCCGGCGCTTGGGGTGAGGATGTTCAACGATGTGATCACGGCTGCGGGCGGGGTTCTGCAGACGGCTTCGAGAGAGGTTGTGATCGCGCATCGCGGCGACCCGGACCATACGGTGAAAGTTGAGTACGATCCGTTTCTTGCCAATCCTCTCATCCCTCAGGTGCAACTGCTGCCAGGAGACACGGTTACAGTTCCGAAGGCGGGAGTTGTCTATGTGGTCGGTGTCGTTGGGCGTCCCGGTGTCTTCGTGTTGGAAGGCCACGAGCCGATGACCGCGCTGAAGATCATAGCCCAGGCGAGTCCTGATCGGCATGAGTCGAATTTGAAGCAGGTAATCCTGATCCGCACGGATGAGACCGGCCACCGGGCTGCCACCATCCTTCCGATGGGCAAGATAGAACAGGGCAAGGAGCCCGATGTGGCGGTGAAGGACGGCGACATTCTGTACGTGCCGCACAGCTTCCTCGGCCAGATCGCGCCCCAGGCCATCAGTTCGGCACTTGGCATGCTTTCCTCGCTCGTCATGTACCGATTCATTTACCAGTAGAGAACGAGTGCGGGGCATGTTGGTCAAGGACTGTTATCTTCTCCAGATACCGAACGCACCCTCAAACTGGCAGCGCTGCGGGTTACTACCACGGCGCTGCTTCTTGGCACAGCCGCATTGCCCTGCGTGCTCTTTGACAACCTAGCTCTTTCACTACGCGAACAGAGCTCTACCGGGGGCAGCATACAGATGGATCAACTACAGGAATCCTATGGAACCGTGCAGCCTTCCAAGCGGCAGTTGATACAGGTACTCTCGAAGCTCACGCCAGTCCGGTGCGGGGTCAGTGACAACGCCATCGCGCTGGCAGGAGAGCTGGAACGTTCATTCGGAGTTGAGACGTGCTATGCAGTTCTCAATTCGAATGAGCGCTGCGAACTGGCTAACAGGGTTGTCTACTGTAGCCCTTCTGAGCTTCTTGAATCTGTGGTGCGGCTGAGCGGCGGTATGCAGGCCGCATTGCTGGTGCATTTGAGCGGCTATGGATATTCATCCGATGGCGCTCCCACGCTGTTAGCTAATGCCCTGGAACAGGTGCGTGCCAGCGGGAAGTTCCGCATTGCTGTGATGGTGCATGAAACCATCGCAACGGGAATGCCGTGGAGTTCGGCTTTCTGGTATTCCCATCGGCAGAAGGTTGCAGTTCTCAAGGTCTGCGAGCAGGCCGATTTGCTGCTGACCAACACCGAGCACCATGCGAACTGGCTGAGGAAGAATCTGGCAGAGCACACTGCGGTTCCACTTCATGTGCTGCCTGTGATTTCGAATATTGGCGAGGCGGAAACTCTGGTTCCGTTTGAGCAGCGCAAACCTGCCTTGTGTGTGTTTGGTCTCCCGCCGATCCGGGAGCGTGCTTACGCGCAACTGCGATCACTTCCGAAACTACTGGAACGTCTTGGCGTGACGGAGATTGTGGATATTGGCAGAGCCTGCGAATGCCCTGTCGAGGTAGGAGGGGTTGCTACTCGGAAGCTGGGTGTTCTGGAAAATGCGGAACTGGCGAAAGTAATTTCAGAGAGCAAGTTTGGTTTCGTGCAGCACGAATCGATTGGTTTGGCAAAGTCGGGTGTTTTCGCGGCGTTTTGCGCTTACGGTGCAATTCCGGTTATCCAGCATTCGTTCTCCGGCACAAAGGATGGCCTGCGGGACGGCGTGGAGCTGATCAGTCCCAAGACGGCCGGGCTGGCGCAGGAGTCGGGTCTGGAAAAATGCTCAGCGGCCGCCTGGGCCTGGTATCGAAAGCACAGGTTGCAGGTTCACGCACCTATCTATGCGCTCTGGCTGGACACGGTGGTCGGCGCATACTCGGAAGGCTAATGCAGCGTGGTTTTGCTGCATTACGGGCACACATAACCTGAAGGCAAGGATAAAGAACTATCGATGAAAACAGACACGCATCAACCAGCCGTTCTCATCTCCCACCCAACCGGGAATCAGAACGTTCGCAATGCACTGCGAGGCATTGAGGAGCATGGAATGCTGGCTGAATTCTGGACCACGGTAGCCTGGAACCGGCAATCGCCGTGGAAGCGGATTCTTCCCTCCCGGCTAACGGCTCAACTGGAACGGCGATCCTTTGAGAATGTACCGGCGCAGAAGATTCAAAGCAGACCATGGCGGGAGCTGGTACGGCTGGTCGCGAAGCCAGCGGGGTTGAGCCAGTTGCTTTGTTCCGGCGAGCGGCCGTTTTCCGTGATCGGAGTTTACCGCGCATTCGATGCCGCAGTGGCGCGCCGACTGAGCAAGTTGAAAGTAGATGCTGTCTACGCCTACGAAGGTGGCGCGCTCGAGACATTCCGGGCGGCCAAAAAGTTGGGCATTCGCACCATCTACGAGCTGCCCAGCAGTTACTGGTACTGGAATCTCAAGCTGCTCAACGAAGAAGCCAAGCGGAGCCCTGACTACGCCAATCTACTCAAGACTCTCCGCGATTCCGAAGGCCATTTGAAGTGGAAGGACGAAGAGTTAGAGCTTGCCGATCATGTAATTGTGCCCAGCGCGCATGTGAAGAGAACTTTGACCGGGGTGGTGTCGGACGAGCGTATTACGGTCATCAATTACGGAGCGCCACCGGTACACGAGCGCACCACGGGCTTCAGCGCGCCGGGCCAGCCGTTGCGGGTGATCTTTGTTGGAGCCCTGCATCAGCGCAAGGGTATCGGCTATCTGATCGATGCAATCGAGTCACTGGACTTTCCGGTGGATGTGACGCTGGTTGGTATGCGCGACGCGGCCAACGTCCGAGTGGACGAAGCCTGCAAGCGCTGGCACTGGTATGAATCTCTGCCCCACGCCAAGGTCCTTGAGCTGATGGCGAATGCGGATGTGCTGGTTCATCCATCGCTGTCGGAAGGCTGCGCGCTGGTGGTTCTGGAAGCACTGGCTGCGGGCCTGCCTGTGATTGTGACGCCGAACTCCGGATCGCTGGAGTTTGTGAAAGATGGCCAGCAGGGATTCGTGATTCCAGTGTGCGACGCGCCGGCGCTTGCCGAACGGTTGCGTACGCTCGACAGGGACAGATCGCAGCTGGCCAGCATGTCAGCCGAGGCGCAGCAAACGGCGCGGGGCAAGTCGTGGGAGCAATACAGGACTGAGCTGGCCGCGGCAGTGAGGGCAATTACATGCCGGTAGAGTACAAGAAAAATCTACTCAGCACCTGGAAGAACCTTTCGACGATGAAGAAGCTCATCTGGGCTTACTTCATCCTGCTGTTCATCGAGGGCGCGCTTCGCAAGTGGATTTTGCATCCGCTGGCGGCGCCGCTGCTGCTGGTCCGGGATCCAATCTCGTTCTGGATCATCTGGGAGGGCTATCGAACGCGCCGCTGGCCCCAGGAATGGACCGTACCGGTGGCTATGTTGACGGTGGTTCTGGTGTCGCTGTCGGTTTTTCAGATGGTGGTGTCGCAGACACCGTGGTTCGTTGTGATCTATGGGCTGCGCTCGTATTTAATGCCCTTTCCTGTGGCGTTCATCATCGGCGCATCCCTGGATCGGGATGACGTTCTCAAATTTGGCAAATGGATGCTGCTATTTGTGATTCCAACCGTGATTCTGGAGGTGTTTCAGTACCGTGCGTCCCCAGATTCCTGGTTGAATGCCGGCGCAGCTTCCGGGATAAGCGGTAAAGGCGGGCAGATCATTTATGTTGGCGACCATGTGCGAGCTGCGGGCACGTTCAGCTATGTGGCCGGCCCGATGTTCTTCCTTCCTCTTGCCGCAGCTTTCATCTTTTACGGTTTTGTGAACGAGGAGTTTTCCAAAAACCGTAAATGGTTGCTTTGGTTATCCGCGGCAGCCATCGTGCTGGCGATTCCGGTAACCGGAAGCCGCACCATGATCTTCATGCTTGCCGCAACGCTGCTCTGTGTTGGCGTGTCGAGCATGCTGGGGGTCGCACAGTTTTCGCGCACCCTCAAAATCATTCTTCCACTGATTCTGGTGGCTGTCCTGGTCTCGTTTCTCCCGGTATTCTCCGAATCGAGCAAGACCTTGAACGACCGCTTCGAGGGAGCGAACGGCGCGGAGGGAAGTAGCGAGGGATCGATCATCTCACGAACACTCTCGCCGGTTGTCGATGCGCTCTCCAACGTGACGGAAGAGAGCGGCTGGAGCGGGCAAGGAATTGGAATTGGGGCCAATGCCATTGCGATGCTGATCCTTGGAAAGATGTATTTTATGGCCCCGGAATACGAATTCCCGCGCGTTCTCTTCGAGATGGGACCGCTGGTTGGATCCGCATACATGCTTTTCTGCTATGTGCTGGCGCTTGCCTTGCTCGTGAAAGGTCTGCAACGAGCCAGGGAGCTGGACCCTCTGGTCTGGCTGATGGTCCCGGTGACCTTCAGTTGCCTGACGCAGGGCGTTCTGGAGCAGCCAACCGAACAAGGTTTTTTGGTGCTTTCCATCGGACTGTCTCTGGCGGCATTGAAGAAAGTGGTGGTGGTGGATAGCGAAGTGCGCGAACCGCTTGTCCGGGTGCGCAGGCTGCCCGGCCGCATACGCACCTTGCCGCGCTATTGATCCGGCCCTCAAATAGTGTCACGCTCTCCCACCCATTCCGCACAAAACGCGGAATGGATGGGGCGCCCAATATCAGTATGTGGGGTAGCTGCCTTAGTACAGTAGACCCTACAGGTAGTGCTTACAAAAAGACCATCTTCGCAAGGTTCCATGGCGCCCAAGTCGGCCACATATTTCGGTACGGTCCCGGCCCTACGACCGGTTTTTCGGCGCGTCACTGAGGCTTCTGAGCGCAAAAAACAGTGGTAGAGGCCGGACCTGCGAGGACGAAATGCGGGCGGACCGATCAAAGAGTTAACGGTCCGGTCTACACCACAACCCATGGTGGTCACTGTACTAAGGCAGCTACCCCACAACTGTAAAATCAACCGGGCTTTAGCCCCCGAGGGAACACTTGCTTGGTTAACCAACTCATAAACGCCCGAAGATAGGGGATGTTATTTCCGGCGGACACCACTAGCTGCTAGTGTCCTGTCCCAGAAGGGCATAACAATAAACGGCTGTCATCCTGAGTGAACGGGGCCCCAAACGTACTTCAGTTTGGGGGTGGTGAGTCGAAGGATCTGCGCGTGCTTTTATGCTTTTCGACAGGAATTAATGACTCACCACACTAGAAGCTGAATGAACGAAATTCTCCAACACGACATCCACGTGATCGACGGCGGCCTCGCCAGCGAACTTGAGGCAGGGGGCGCCCGCATCGACGGGCCGCTGTGGTCGGCGCACGTGCTGGAGGACGAGCCCGACAAGCTCGCCGCCGTACATCGCGCCTACATTGAAGCAGGCGCACAATCCCTGGCCACGTGCAGCTATCAGGTTTCGCGCATGGGCTACGTGGAGGCGGGCCTTACCGCCGACCGCGCCGATGCCGCCCTGCTGCGCTCCGTGGCTCTGGCTCGTTCGGTGGTGGCTGAGTTTCCTGAGTGCCGCGTGCTGGTGGCCGGCTCGCTCGGCCCCTACGGCGCGGCTCTGCACAACGGCGGCGAGTACACGGGAAACTACGACTGCACCCACGACGATCTGGTCCGCTTCCATCGCGAGCGCATTGAGGTCTTCGCAAACGCAAAGGGCAACGAAGCTCCCGACCTGCTCGCCTTTGAGACCTTCCCTTCGCTCGACGAGGTGCGCGCCGTGGGCGAGGCTCTGGCGTCGTGGCCTTCTCTGCGCGCGTGGTTCAGCTTCTCCTGCCGCGACGAGCGCCATATCTCCCACGGCGAGCCCGTAGCCGAAGCAGCCGCGCTGGCAGCCTCGTTCCCGCAGACCGTGGCCGTTGGCGTCAACTGCGTTCCGTCGCGCTGGCTACCCTCCCTCATCGCCGAGCTGCGATCGGCTTCCTCGCTGCCCGTGCTTGTCTATCCAAACTCCGGTGAAGGCTGGGATGCACAGGCCCGCTGCTGGACCGGCTCCACGGATGCCGAAGATTTCGGCCAGCAAGCCGCAGGTTGGTTTGCTGCGGGCGCTTCGATTGTGGGCGGTTGCTGCCGCATTGGTCCGGCGCACATCCGTGCAGCAGCGCAGGCTGCCGCACGGCAGTTTGCGGTTATAGATCCGGCCCTCCAATAGAAGCACCGTGCCCCATCCATTGCGCAGGTTCTATCGCGAAATGGGTGGGAAGCCTACACACTTTTTAAGGGCCGGATCGATAGTCGATAGTGAAGCTTCATTTTCTTCGCGGAGGGGAGGTTCTTGCGACCCCACCCTAGCCACAAAAAACAAAGATGGGTCGAGGATGGGGCACCCAAGCGTTCATGCTTCTGCCAACGGTTCGCTGCTCACTATCACCGCTGTTGACGGTCTGATCCCTGATCCCTGGCGACTGTCTTTTACGCCAGCTTCAGATCGGCCTTGCCCTTGCCGGGGGGAATGAAGCGGTCGGCGCGCCAGGCGATGGCCAGCTTCTCGCTGCCCAGCAGTTTGGCAATGCGCTCGCGGGCGTGGTCGGCCCAGGGTCCGCGGTTGTCGATCCGCAGATAGGCCTGCCAGTGGCGCAGCGCGGGCCGGTTCTGCCCCTTGCGCTCGAAGGCCAGCGCCAGGTTGTAGTGGGCGTCGGCGTAGTGCGGAGCCAGCGCCACGGCTTGCTCGTAAGCGACGATTGATTCGTCCAGCCGCTCCAACTCGTCCAGCACGTTGCCCAGGTCGAAGTAGGCCAGCACGTAGTTGGGGTCGGCTATGGTCGCGTCCCGGTAAAGCTCCTCGGCCCGGTGGTAGTCGCGCAGGTGAAAGTGCAGGGTACCCAGGTTGATGGCGGCCGGAGCATACTTCGGATCCAACTCCAGAATCTCATGGTAGAGCCCAATGGCCTTTTGCTTGTCGCCGGATTCTTCGGCCTCGACCGCAGACAGGAAGCGCTCCTGCAGGCCGTTCGGCTGTTGGCCCGGCTGGCGGAACAGTGCCGTAGCCACGCGCGCCGTTTTGCCGCCCGGCTGGTCGTAGCGCGCAAAGTCGAACAGAAGCTGGCGACGAATGGGGTCCACAATGGCCCCGTGGTGGCGGAAGGCCAGCCGAGTGCCGGTACGGATAATGCAGGCCTCCAGCAGCGGGTTGGCCATGCCGCTCACGGCCTTCATGGCGCGGATCGACTCGCGGATCGAGGCGGCCGGCACATCCTCCTCGCGCAGCGCGCGCAGGATTCGCAACGGGCCAAGGTCCTGGAAGCTGTAGCTCTGTTGGGCTGCGACCAGTCCAGCCCGCTCCCAGCCATACAACTGCCGGGGGCCGATCTCGAGGATGCGCAACACGTCCTGACGGCTATAGCTGGTCACTCTTGAGTACTCCCATGGGACGATCGATTGCCAAGGGTCTGAAACTCCAGTTTCAAACTCGCTTCCCCGTGGCTTTCGCGGTCTGTATTCCAAAACCAACCGTATCCGCGGCGTTTCGAACAGCTGCCGAGGAACCGCTCTTGCATGGATTATGCCAAGACTTCTGGTGGATAAGCAGACAAGAACTCTGGCCAAACCAAAAAACCGGTGGATAACTGAGTCTCAAGAGTGAGATTAGCACTGCACCATTTCTGGTGCACTATTTATTTCTTACGGTTCGTTCAAAATCAGCGCTACCCGGCCAGCCAGCAACTCGCTGGGCGGCTCGCCCGGTTCCACTTCGATTAGGTCGACGGGATGGGCCAGGTTGTAAGGCCGCAGGACCAGTCGGTTGGCCACAAAATCCACATACCGGAGCAGTAGCCGCGAGCCGTAACGCACCGCGTACAGGTTGGGCCGGTTGGGCCGGTAGGGCATCAGCGAGTTGTAGTGCCGGTCCAGCAGCACAATCGCCTCGGGCAGAATGAGCGGGTCCATGGCCAGCGCGTCGTCGGCCGGGACGCGCACTGCTACAAACCGTTGCCAGGCGCGCCGCTGGTTAGAGACGCGCGTGCGCAGGGTCTGCAGCGAGCCCTGGGGAAGCTCCAGCATCCCCTGCACGGCTGAAGGGCGTACGTAGGGCTCAAACAGAGCCGTGGCGTGGGAGACAACCGGCGCACGGCTGCCCTCCTCTTCATCGGCGGCTCCCCTGTGCCGGGAGCTGGCGGGCAGCAGGTCGGCCGCCGTCAAATGCTGCGCGGCCAGGATGCGGTCCAGCGCCTCCAGCGAGAGCTGACGCCGGCAATGAAGAAAATTCGACAGATGCGGCTGCCCGAATCCGGTCTGGCGGGCGAGCAGAGACACGCTCAGCGTCCCCCGCTGTATGCGGCGGAGAAGCTCCAGTCGTAGCCGTTCGTGCATCTGCGAGAAATTCATCTGTGGATCGTTCGCCACCGGAAATAGGCATAATCATCCCCGGTTTTCTTTGAGCAAAGCTATCAGGTGCAATTGGGCAATATTCTCCGCGTTTCATCACCCCACTGGAAAGCTGTAAAGCGGAAAACGTACGGTAGCCATTGACGCTGAGGAAGCATATGGGTAGATTTGCTTTACTTAATCTCGAATCGACTTGTGGGAATCTTTTGGGAAAGCGTCATTGCCGCCAACCCTGGGCGGGTAGGAAAACTGCCCTCCCGAGTGGCTCAATGAACAGTCCCTGCAGGGCTTTGGCTCTGTTTGGGAACCCTTTTCGTCCTTTCGCGCCGTTGTTGGGCGCACTGGGCAAGCCGATGCGAAAATTCCAGGATCTGCGCGCTATGAGCATGACAAATAACGAGAGAACACGGTCGGCAATCCCCCATCAGAGCATCAGAATTCTGAGTTGCCCATGCCGGTTCTTTTCACCCTGGCGGCAAAAAAACAATCGGCCAGCACGCCGGGAGAAGAAGACTATACGGAGAATTCGTCATGGAGTTGCGCGTGCAATTGAAGATTTGCGAAGGATGCGGCTGTCTTTGGTACCGCACCCAGACTCAGGGAACCGTTTACTGCCAGGCATGTGAGACCAAACTGAGAGATTTCCCCACTCCGCAAAGCAGAAGGAGACGGGGACGCCCGAGCCGTAAGCAGATTCCTATCACCTGGACCGCGGCAGCGGTATTGGGAGGTGCACAATGAGCGCCGCCCTGCAACTGCCGTCCGTCTGGGATGCGGTCATTAAGGCACGGAAGCCCGCACTGGAGCCGGTCCGTCGCCATGTTGCTGCCGTGCCGCAGGTACGCACAGAGCCGGTCATCAGCCTGGCCTTCTACCGCAAGCATACTGAGAGCATGTTGCGCCGCTATCTGTATGCCTCAATGCAGGTGGGCAGAGCGCCGTCTATCCTTGCCGATCCGGTGAGCCGTGGATGGGCCTCCAGCCGCCCCATCCGCACCTTCGAGGACGCGGTCATCTTTGTCCTCGACGTGGAGAAGTGCCTCTCGGCGCTTGGCTCGCTCGATCGCCAACTGCTCAGCCGGATCGTGCTGCAGGAGTACACCCAGGCCGAAGCCGCAACCCTGATTGGCATGAGCGTGAGGGCCATCGGATACAAATTTCCTCAGGCTCTCGACAGGCTGACTCAGAAATTGCTTGATTCCGGCTTGTTAATTCTTCCCCAATAGCCTCTTGAGCGCCGACGGCGGATGTGAGGTATCCGCCGCCGGCGCTGCAAAAGCACCCCCCCGCCCCCCTTTCCACATCTCCTCTACTGTTGAACCAGACGCGTGCCTTCCATACCTGGACCTGATCGGGATCGTTTCCGGAACCGTATCCAGAAGCAGAAGAGGTTGATAGAAATCGCCACAAATTTTCCGCACCTGTCTGATTCCACGCTGCCTACGCGTAAAATGGCCGTATTATGCTGATTCGTTCCAGAGCGCCGTTGCGTCTCGGGCTGGCGGGGGGCGGAACAGACGTCTCTCCTTATTGCGATGAGTTTGGCGGCGCGATCCTCAACGTCACCATCGACTACTACGCCTATGCTGCGCTTGAACCCCTCTCCGACGGCATGGTCGAATTCATGTCGGCGGATCTGAATGAGAAGGCCAGCTATCCCGCTTCGCCCCATCTGGCCAACGACGGCACGCTCGACCTGTTCAAGGCCGTCTACAACCACGTGGTCCGCAACTTCAACGGTGGCAAGCCGCTGAGCCTGCGCATGAGCACGCGTGTGGATGTGCCGGCCGGCTCCGGCCTGGGGTCCTCGTCCACTTTGGTGGTGGCCATGCTGGCTGCCTATGTGGAATGGCTCAGTTTGCCCCTCGGCGACTACGAACTGGCTCATACCGCCTTCGTCATCGAGCGCCTTGAAGCAGGCCTCGATGGAGGCAAGCAGGATCAATATGCTGCCGCTTTCGGTGGGTTCAACTTCATGGAGTTCGGCAAGAATGGCCGCGTCCTGGTCAATCCCCTGCGCATAAAGGACTGGGTCAGTTCCGAGCTCGAAGCCTCTCTGCTGCTGTTCTTCACCGGCAAATCCCGTTCTTCGGGCGACATCATTCAGGAGCAGTCGCGCAATGTGCGTGACCGCAATGAGTTCGCGCTTGACGCCATGCACGCCATCAAGGAAGAAGCCTTCCGCATGAAGGAGTGCCTGCTACGCGGCGACTTTCCCAGCCTGTACAACGTGTTGCGCAGCAGTTGGGAATCCAAGAAGCGCATGGCTTCCCACATTGTCAACGAGAACATTGAGGGCATCTACGCCCGTGCGCTCGAGGCAGGCGCCAAGTGCGCCAAGATCTCCGGCGCAGGTGGTGGCGGCTTCATGATGTTCCTTGCCGATCCCATCTACATCGACAAAGTCGCAGCAGCGGTGAAGGCCGGGCAGGAAGACGGCTTGATCTACCGTTGTCATTTCACCGGATCGGGGGTCAAGGCATGGAGAATTCAGTAGCAGCGATCATTCGCAGTCAGCTCAAGCGCGGCCTGGCAGTGGTTGAAGCCGTGGCAGCGGACGACGCCATTCTCGCCACCCTGGGCGCGGCTGCGCAGCTTACTGCCGAGGCCATGAAGAACGGCCGCAAGTTCATGGCTGCCGGCAACGGCGGCAGCGCTGCCGACGCGCAGCACATGGTGGCCGAGTTCGTCAGCCGCCTCTGCAAAGACCGGCCAGCTCTGCGCGCCGTTGCCCTCACCACTGACACTTCGATCCTGACCGCCATCGGCAACGATTACGGCTACGAGCACTGCTTCGAGCGCCAGATCGAGGCTCTCGGACAGGCGGGCGACGTCTTCCTCGCCATCTCCACCTCCGGCAACTCGCCCAACATACTGCTGGCGCTCGAAAAAGCCCGCGCCATGGGCATCGTAACCGTGGGTTTCACGGGCAAGGGAGGCGGAAAGATGGCCGCCCACTGCGACCACCTCATCTGCATTCCTTCTCCAGTCACCATGTATGTTCAGCAGGCGCACCTCGCCCTTGAGCATCTCTACTGCCTTCTGGTTGAGCATGTTTACTTCGGAGAAGAATTCTCCGCTGCCTCCATCGCAACAACCGAACGGGTCTGAAGAAAAGATATGGAAGCGATTGTTCTTGCCGGAGGCTTTGGCACGCGCCTGGCCTCGCGCCTCAACAACATCCCCAAGCCGATGGCGCTCGTTGCCGGCAGGCCGTTTCTTGAGATTCTGCTCGGCCATCTGGGCCGTAACGGCTGCACGCGCGCGCTGCTCTCGGTCGGCCACCTGCACCAAGTCATCCAGAAGCACTTCGGCAGCTCGTTCCATGGCATCCAGATCGAATACGTCATCGAGCCCGAGCCGCTGGGAACCGGCGGCGCCATCCGTACCGCGCTTGAACAAGCCCACGAGCCCTCGGTGCTGGTGCTCAATGGCGACACTTTCCTGGCCGCCAATCTGGCTGCGCTGCTCAGCGCACACGACACGGCGGAGGCAGCCTTCACCATGGCCATCGCTCACCAGCTAGACATCGCCCGCTACGGCGGCGTGCTGCTCAATGGCGACCGCGTCGTTGGCTTTGAAGAGAAGGGCCGCACCGGCCCCGGCTGGATCAACGCCGGCGTCTACGCCATCACGCGCGATCTGGCCTGGCCACCAGGACTCCAGGGAAAATTTTCCTTCGAGCGCGACTTCCTGATGCCCGAGATCGAACGCCTGTCTCCGCTGGCCTTTCCCACCGATGGCTTCTTCCTCGACATCGGCATCCCCGAAGATCTGGACCGCGCGCAAACCGAGCTAGCCAACTACTAGTAGGGACAATAGACCCGGCCGTCAGATAGAAACCCCGTGCCCCATCCATTGCGCAGGTTCCATCGCGCAATGGGTGGGAAGCCTATACATGAATTGAGCAGTATCGCGAAATGGTTGGGATACCAATAACATTCGCGTCTACGCAATTTCCAAACTGCTCTAAATGAAGCCGAGATCGTTTGAGATGAAGTTACCAATGTTGGGGAAGACGGCAGAGAGATTGGCGCTGCTGACGCCGAACCACTGCGCCAGCGTGGCGGCATATTGCGCGCTTGCCGTGGAGGGAACCCAGCGACCGTTGGAGCCGGAGTCGCTCGGTCCTCCCAGGGACAGCGTCGGGTAAGTGCCGTAAATCTGCCCGCCCTTGACTGCGCCGCCGATCACCATGTGATGCGAACCCCAGGCGTGGTCGCTGCCATTGTTGGAGTTAGGTTGGAAGGTGCGGCTGAAGTCAGACATGGTGAAGGTTGTTACCTCGGAGGCGACGCCAAGCTCGACGGTGGCGTTGTAAAAAGCGTTGAGTGCTGGTGAAATCTGCGACAAAAGCGCGGCCTGCAATGTGAGCTGATTGGCGTGGGTATCAAAGTTGCCGACGCCGGCAAAGAAAATCTGCCGCTGGACGCCGAGCGCGGAGCGCACCTGAATGATCTGCGCGATCTGCTTGAGCTGAGCCGCGAGTGAGTTGCCGGAAGGAAAGACGGTCTGGATGGCGCTGGCCGATTGCGTGGCGTCTACCAGCGTCTTGGCGTAACCGTAGGCATTACTGACGATGGAGTCGTCGGCCTGCACCAGCGAGATGCCGGAGCTGAGCGTGAGCAAGGCTTGCGCGGCGTTCTGGCGTGTGGTGCAGGCGCTGCCCTCAGAGCAACGGGCGTTGCCCAGGTTGCCGGGAGAGATGGAGACCGGCGAGGTGGCACTGCCATTGCAGAACAGTGTGTCGCCCGCCACTGAGGTGATCATGGGAATGGATGCGCCGGAGTTATAGCTGGCGGCCAGCGAGTCGGCCATGCGGCCTGCCCAGCCTGTCTGTGTGGCGCCGCTCTGTGCTGCGTTTTGCCACTCCTGTTGCTGATCCAGATGCGAAAAGAGATTGGTGGGTGCGGTCAACCCGGCCAGGTACTGGGCGCGTGTCAACGGTTCAATCAGCGTGCCCACATTAGCCACCAAGGCGGCGTTCTTGTTGTTGAAGAGGGTTTGAATTTCGGCCAGGCTCGGATGGAGAGCGAAGTTAGGCGCAGCCGAAAGCGGCAGCAAACTGCTCTGTGCCAAGGCCAGCGGCCCGCGCAGTGAGGCGTAGGTGTTGTAGCCGGTGGTGTCGTTGGGAATGAGCGTGTTGTTCCCGTCATTGCCGCCGAAAAGAAAAACGCATACCAGCGCCTTGTAGTTGCCCGCACTTTGGGCCAACGCGTTGAGTGCTCCAAAGGGACGCAGCCCCAATACATTGCCGGCCGCGGCCAGACTTGCGCTAGTAATGAAAGTTCTCCGGTTTGCTCGCATGGCGATCTCTCCCGTTCGATACGGCGGCTCTTGCGCCGGAGTTAGTGAAGAATCTTGTATTGCGGCGAGGTGATGACCAGATACGTGGCAACCCTCACCTGCTGCGCCGCGCCCAAACCCGTAATGGCGCTCAGGATTTCGCTACGCATCGCGGAAGGCATCTGGCCGTGCATGAACATGGTTCCGAGCGTGTCCACCATCTGGCCGGAGTTTGTGGCTGCCATCGTGCCGAGGGTGCTCGTTGCGCTTAGATCCACGCTGAAGCTGGTGATTTTGTTGTTCACCAGCGAGTCGGCAAGCGACAGCCGCAGCGTGGCCGTGGCCGTGTTTTCCAGATCGAATTCCGGCGCATTCAACGAGGTTTGCGGAATGAGATAGCTGGGTGGAAAGAAGTTGAACACGCTGCCGGATTCGTAGGGCTTTTGGCTGAGAGTGCCTGCATAGTTCGACAGGGAATAGTAGGAGCTGTTGGCGTCGGTGTTGGTGAAGCCGAAGGCGCGCAGGAAGTTGGTGATCCAGAGCAAGGGCTCGCGCAGATGGCCACCATCGTAGACGGAATTGGTATCGCCGGCGCGGGCTTCCGAGTCTTCCAGAATGGCGCGCAGCACGGCCTTCATGTCGCCGCGCACGCCGCTGCCATTGTCAGCAAACACGGCGGATACGCGGGCCACATAGGCGGGGCTGGGTGTACTGGTGACCAGGTGCTGAATCAACTGCTTGCATACGAAGGGACCAACGCTGCTCTGGTCGAATATGTTGGTGAGCGCGTCGCTGAGGTCCAGTTCGGCGGTCTGGCCGGAAGCCAGCACGGTGCCGCCCAGCAAGGTCTTCGACGAAGTGTCGTGGGAGGATTCGACGGCGACCATCGGCGCAAGATAGTTGGGCGTGGAGTTGGGAAACTTGGTGGGCACGCCTCCGGTTGAGGTGGCATAGGTCCAACCGGTGTAAGCCTTGGCAAAGGCCTGCACCTGGTCCTGCGTGTAAGTGGGGATGGGATTGTTACTGGCGTCAAGCTGCTGAGAGCCGTCGGCATTGAGCTGGTAAAGGCCGAGCGAGAACAACTGCATCAACTCGCGGGCATAGTTCTCATTGGCGATCTGCCCGGTAGGCGCCTTGGCGCTGTTGAGCATGTTCAGATAAGCGCCCATGCCCGGCGACACCGATACGTCGTGCATGATGGTGAGGTAGTTGGTGAAGGCATCCTGGGCCAGCGTGTTGTGGTAGTAAGTGATGGTGGTGGCATTCACGCTGTTGCTGGAGATGACAAATATTTCGCTGAGGGCAAAGGCCACGCGCTGGCGCAACTGATCGTTGCCCGTCAGCACAGTTTGCCACCACTCGGACTCTTCGCAGACGGTGGGCGTGTTGGCGCTGAGACAGACGGCTGGCAGAGGCGTGGGGATGTTCGCCAGCGGCGTGTCTGCGATATTGAACTGCTCGGTGAGCCAGGCGTCGATGCCGATCTGCTGTACGTTCTGGATGCCAGTCAGGGTGGGGCCGAAGGTGGCCTGATCCAGAAGCCGGGCTGCCGCCGCAACGGAGGCAAGGTAGATGGTAGGTGCGACGGCGTTCGAAGCCGCGGGGCCCGGACTGGGGTTCATCACGCTGACACTGACTGAAGTGGTTCCGCTGGGAATGGTGACGCTGGCCTGTAGGTCCGTTGCGGAAACATACGTTGTGCTGACGGCGGAGCCGCCCACTTCGATTTCGGCTCCCCCGATGAAACTCGTGCCGGTTACGTCCAGCGTGTAGGTAGTTCCGGAGACCAGCGTTGCGGTGGCAGCCGTGACCGCTGGCACTGGATTCCAGACGCTCAACTGCGCCGATCCTGAGACCGACGGAGAGGCCACACTGACGGCGGAGATGGTGACAGGGTTCGAACTGGGAATGGCAGCAGGCGGCGTGTAAAGGCCAGCACTGCTGATGGTTCCCACCGTGCTGTTGCCGCTGGCCACGCCGTTCACCTGCCAGGTGACCGCCGTATTGGTCAAGTTGCTTACCATTGCGGTAAACGCCGTGGTGCCACCCAGACGGACCTGGCCGCTGCCACTGACCGCTATGGAAGGTTGGGTGCTTGGCGAGGAGACGCTCGACTGCGATGGACCACAACCGCTCAGCGCCAGTGACGCGCCAAGCAAAAAGACAAAGCACGAGCTTGGGTGCAGCAGACGTCTAACGTGCAAGATAGACCCCCTTGCGAACGCGCCAGGGATTCAGGAGGGGAAGCTGGCGTACCAAGATACTAACCAAGGAAGCTGAGAATAGTTTCGAGAAAACAAATAAATCTTCTCTATGTAACCGGCAACGGGAAAGCTGGACGCACAGCCACTATAGATCCAGCCCTCCAATAAAAGCCCCGTGCCCATCCATTTCGCAGGTTTTATCGCGAAATGGATGGGAAGCGGACACACGATTGAAGGGCCGGATCAAGAAGCTATCTCCTTGCTGATAGGCCGGTTGGGATCGGAAGCACGCGCGGTAACCGGGGGACGGGTTACGGATTGGTGCCGTAGCTGGGAGCGTTCTTGGTAAAGTGACGCGCTACAAATTCCTGAAACAGATTCGCGATCGCATCGCCGCCTTTGCTGATGAACGTGTTTTCGACGATGATGGCGCCGTTGTTGTGATTGGCGGCCGGATAGTAGAGGTCGGAGATGCCGCCGGAGGCTAAGTCTCCGGCGAACTGCGAGTAGTCGAACTGCCAGTGGCCGTTGTCGCCTTTGCAGACTACCGAGTTGGCGATTGCGTAGAGCGCGCGCTGCCGCCAACTGCCGGTTCCCTTGTAAAAGTAGCGCGGGTCCTGCTTGAAAACCGAGGGGAAGACGGCGCCGCCAATCATGGTTTCGATGAAGTTGTCTCCATAGGCAATGCCGAAGCGGCGGGCGTAACCGGCTGTGCCTCCACCGTAGGCGCTCAACGTGCCGTCGGCTTGCTGGATTCCGGCCGCAGCTCCGGCGGCGACAAAGGCGAACGGGTCAACGGACGAGCGCCAGGCCAACTGGAACTTCTGCCGCGAGCTGAGGGGTGGCGCATCGTGCGCATAGATCACCGCAAAGTTGGGAATAACACGCAGCACGCGCTGCTTTTCCTCTTCGTGCAGTTCCATGGTGGCAATCTCCGCTGGCGCGGCGGAGACACGCACATCGGTCACATTCGCAGGTGTGAGGACGATGGTTTGCAGGGCCACGATCTGGCCGGCAGCGAGCGTTCCAGTTACCGTTTGCGTGGCAAAGCCGCCTGCCTTGGCAGTAAGTGTGTATCTGCCAGGAGCGACAGCGGAAAAGGAAAACTGGCCGGAACTGTCAGAGATAGCGCTCCGCGCCGGTGCGCCGGCGGACTGCAACTGCACCGCTGCGCCCTCGCAGACCGAGCCATCGCGGTCCATGACCACACCGTGAATGTTGCCCGTTGGGGCCGGAGTGGCAGGAGGTGGCTGCGGGGCCTGCGCCGCCGCCAGATGGCAGCAGGTGCTGAGGGCGAACTGGGCCAGGAGCGCCAATGCGCCCTGCCGGGAGAAAGATATTTTCGTCATTTGCTCTCAAAGATGTGAAAACGGCGCTCCAGTTCCCATTCTGCGGAAGCTTTTTCACTGGCGGCCAGAAAAGCCTTGCAGGCCGCGAAAGGGTTGGTCGAGCCGGGCTCGATGGTCTTGCAGGCGGAGACGGTGGCAGTGAACTGATCCGGTGATGCCCACAGATCGGCTCCGGATAGGAAGCTGTGAGCAAGACCGGTGCGGACCAGTTGCTTCAGCTCGGCGTAGGTGAGGTGGTAGTCGAGGGCAGCGCGGACGTATTCATGCGTGATGTCGATGCGGCTGACGCCTTCATCGTCTGTAGAGAGCGCCACCGGCACATGGGCAGCGCGGTAGAGCGGGAAGGGATGCTGCGCGCCCTTAATGCCGAGAATGCCCTCGTTCGAGCTGAGGTTGATCTCAACCATCACATGCTTCTGCGCCATTTCCTGGAGCAACGCCGGGGCGTTAGCCTCGTGCATTACATCTACGCCGTGGCCGATGCGCTCGGCGTGGCCTAGCTCGACAGCCTGGCGGATGTGGAAGGCGAGGCCCTCGGGCGGCACTACACCTTCAGCCAGCTCACCGGCATGGAGGCTGATGTGGACCTGGGGATAGACGGAGTGCAGGTAGTCGATCATGCGCATTTGCAAGGTGTAGTCGCGCATGGAGAGGTAGCCGTCTTCCGGCATCACAAAGTTGATGCCGACAAAGCCGGGCTCGTGCGCGGCCATGCTCGCTGCCACCGTCTCAAAGCCCAACAGTGTCTGCGCAAAGACCTGCTCAGGCGGATTGCCGCGCAGCACCTGATAGATGTAGCGCGTGGTCACCTGGCAGGCGGGCGCGGCCTGAGGCGTGCTGCAGCGCTCGATCTGCTTGCGGCTGGCCTCGGTGTCTTGAATATCCTGTCGATCGACGGGGACTTCGTCGCGGAGCCCCTGGTCGAGCAGCTTCTGGCGGATCGCGGCAAAGTTCGGCGCTGGAGCATCTGATCCACCTGATCCATCTGCAGGCCAGCCGATGCCGTAACCGATCTGTGCGGCGTGCGAGAAGGGCGGTGTCTGCATCAGCTCCAGATACTGCTGGTTCTGGGCGGCGGCGCGGCTGACTACCTCGTCTACCCATTCGCCGGCGTGCGTCTTCTTCAAACCGCCAAAGCGGCCGAAGGTGGCAAAGAACTGGTCGTGGCCGCTCCAGCCGGTGGTGGGCACGTAGCTGCGCATGGAAAAGGAGCCAATGAGCCGGTCGTAGAGCACCTGGCTGGCGGGCGTCATGTTGCCGGCCAATTGCGTAGCCGGGACCAGTTTGCCAGCGCAGGGAGGCCGGGCGAAACTGAGCGCGTCGGGGTCCACGCAGAGGCCGTCCTCGGCCGCCTCGCGGATGAAAGTCTCCGCATAGACCGCGCCGGAGAGATGCACGTGCAGGTCAGCGCCTTTAGGGAAGCTCACCAGAAAGGCGCGGAGCGCCTCAGGTCCCTGCCGGAGGGTTGCGCGATAGGCTTGGGCGGCGCGAGCCTCGCTGGAGCCGGCGGGCCGCGCCGGCGCTGGAGCCGAGAGAGCCTGGGCCCCGAGCACTGCGGCTGCGAGCGCCAGGAAAAGACAGGCGAGGGGGGTTCGGATGCGGTTCATGGTTGCCCTCAAGTGTAAGCGAGACGGGCCAAGATTGGCGTTGGGCCGGTCCACAGTTGCCCGGTTTGGCCGGAACCCTCCAGTCTTGTTATACTGATCAGGTTGTTGCAGCACACTGCCCGAGGAAGTACCCCCTCCCTGGCCGCACCGGCTGGAAACCGCGCAGGAAATGCAACGAAATTTTGCACTGAGGCCAGATAGCTCAGTGGTAGAGCGCGGCCCTGAAAAGGCCGGCGTCGGCGGTTCAATCCCGTCTCTGGCCACCACATTCTAAAAGAGTTAGCAGTAAGCAGATTTAGCTTAGATCAGTTCAAGACACATATAGGACACATTCTGAGTACCAGACGGTACATTCTGGTACCACGCTGTCAGGCGCTGTGTCCTATCTTCTTTTGCCCAGTTTCCACAATCTCCCTCCTTTCTGACTGCGGCACGAGCTTGCGCCAAACCTCGCGGGATACGTTGCCGGTCTTCACGATGTGCGCCCGAGCCAAGTCCGCGTATCGTTCTGTCATCTTGATGTTGGAATGCCCGAGCAACTTCGAAAGCTCGTAGAGATCGCCACCCGACATCATGTACCAGGAAGCAAAAGTGTGGCGCAGGTCATGGAAACGAAAGTCTCGAATCTTCGCTCGTTCGAGCAGTTCATGGAAACTCTTGTCCGCACGCTGACGGCCACTGGTTGCGCCAGGCTCTGGAGGCAAAATCCGATCTTCTCCGAGGACAGCCGGATACCGTCGAATCTCGTCTGCGAGTTCGGGCGGCATGGAGACAAGGCGCACTCTCCCTTTCTTGAGCCTTGCCCTAACAGCGATCAATCCCTCGTTGTAGAGAATGTCTCTCCACTCGAGGCGAAAGATCTCCCCGCGCCGCATACCGGTTGCGACGGCAGTCAGCACCAACAGACGCAGCCGAAGATTCGTCTTGTTGATGTCCTTCGTGCCCTTCCGGTATATCCTCTCGTCGAGAGCGACCATCAATCGTGGAAGCTCCTCCTCTGACAGGTAGCGTTTCCTTGTATCGTCGACATGTTCAACTTCTACCTGATCGGCAGGATTCCGGTCGATGCCGGTCACTGTCGCCCAGATGGTGGATGCCTTCCTCATCATGTGGTGCATGACGTGAAAATGGCGCTCGGCAGTGTTTACGGCCAACTCACGAACATCCGTTAGGTTGTCGTACCACTCCTGCACAGCCATTCCATCCACCTCTCGCACGAACATTCGGCCAAGTTCGGAACGAATGCCCTCGACGATGCTCTTCTCTCGATCGGCTGACTTTTTCTTTACCCCGCATTGGGCCCAGTAGCGATCAATGAGGTCGTTCATCCGGTAGTTGATTTGCTTCTTCACATCGAGGTGCCGGTTTTCAGCTCGAAGTGTAAGTTTCTTATCCTCAATTGTCTTTGCAAGTCTCGCCGAGCCATGAACAATCACGCTCCGGGCGCGGCCTCCTTCTCTCCAACGGACCTTATACAGCTTTTCGTCTAGCTTTGTGACAGACATCTGACGTCTCCTT
>Ga0302267_10000101_pt1 | contig 101987 bp, 87 predicted proteins | sample III_Bog_E1_3_FD_194555 | JGI IMG/M metagenome (GOLD analysis project Ga0302267, IMG submission 194555) | Peat permafrost microbial communities from Stordalen Mire near Abisko, Sweden - III_Bog_E1_3 | ecosystem: Environmental > Terrestrial > Soil > Wetlands > Peat | place: Sweden: Abisko... | reverse complement strand
GAGGGATTAGACTTTTTGCATGGGCCCTGAACGTACTGAATTAGCCGCAGTGCTGGAAAAGACGGCGCTCTTCTCCAGCCTGTCAGCGGCAGAGTTGCAGCAACTCGCGGCCCGCACCGTGCGCAAGCGTTTCAGCACCGGCGCACAATTGTTTTCAGAGGGCGACCCCTGCAACGGCTTGCACATCATTGCGCGCGGGCGGGTGCGTATTTTCAAGTCGTCCGTCGGTGGCCGCGAGCAGGTGCTGGCAATCAACACGCCCGGTGAATCCGTGGCCGAGTTGCCGGTGTTTGATGGTGGCGCATATCCGGCGTCGGCTGTGGCGATTGAAGAGGTGGAGATCGCATACATCTCGCGGCACGATTTTCAGGCCTACTGCATGGAACATCCTGAGGTGGCGCTGAAGGTGCTCGCCGTAGTGGGCGCACGCCTGCGCCGCCTGGTGGGAATCATTGAAGAACTCTCGTTCACCACCATCCGCCAGCGGCTGATAGCCGTTCTGGTACGCCTGGCAGAGAGCGACGGCCGGCAGACCGAACAGGGCATTGCGTTCGAGCTGCCGGGCAGCCATCAGGAGTTGGCGAATCAGCTCGGCACCGTGCGTGAGCTGATCTCGCGCAATCTCGCGCGCCTGCAGGCCGAAGGTTTGCTTGCCGTGGACAGCCGCCAGATTGTGGTGACGAACATGCGCGGTCTGCGCGCCTTGCTGACTGCTGCGGGCTAGAGTGTTTTTCCGGAAAGGTCCAGGGAAGGTCTGAACAAGTGATCCGCATTCCCTCAGTGGCTAAAGCCACGGGGGTGGGATTGGACTTGCGGCGGGACTGAAGTCCCGCCCTTTCAAGACAACGGATTTTTTCAGCAGCTTCTGAAGTCCCGCCCTTTCAAAACTGAGACTTATTCAGGGCTTCCCTAATGGCCGTACTCATCCGCGTGCGGCACCAACTGCATGTAGACGTCGCGTGGCACATTGGTCTGCCAGTGTCCGGTGGCCCTCGCCAATCCGATCAGGCCGAAGAAGAGCACCGCAAGCGTAGCGGCCGCATAAGCTGGTCGCACGATGCGGTGATGCCAGGGCAGCGCTGTTTTACGCGGCGGCAGCGCGAATTGCAGCGCGTTCTCTGCAGGGCAGACAGCCACACACTCCATGCAGGCGGTGCACTCCACTGAACGGATGGTCACCAGCTTGTCGACCGGCAGTTGCGACGGGCAGGCGCGGTTGCATTTGCCGCAGTCAATGCAGGCGTCTGCATCGCGGCGAATCTTCACCGGGTTGACGGCGGAGACGATTCCCATCAGCGCGCCGTAGGGACAGAGGAAGCGGCACCAGAAATTCTGAATGAAGACACTGAGCAGCACCAGCGAGCCCAGCACGGAGACGCCGACTACGCTGATCTCGCGGAAGAAGTTCAGCATCTTGACGTCTGCAATGATGCCGAAGGGCGCAGTGAGAAAACTATTCAGCGCTTCGGCTGACATGCTCACCACGATGAAGAGAAAGAAGGCCAGCAGAAGATACTTCAGCCCGCGCAGCGGAAGATCCAGCCAGCGCGGCACCGTCAGATTGCGGCGGAAGAGCTTGCGGCCCAGCTTCCAGAGATACTCTGAGACCGTGCCGACCGGGCACAGCCACGAGCAGAAGCTTTTTTTCAGCAGCAGGCTGCTCAGCAGAAAGAGGGCGGTCAGCGTAAGCGCGGCGGGATGCATGAGCGGCACCCGGCCGGTGACGGCGAAGTACTTCAGGTTCATCAGCCCGGCGATGGGCAGCCAGCCATCCACTCCTGCGGGCCGCGCAAAGTAGCGCGTGTGCCCCTGGCTCTCAAAGTAGCGCGCCCACAGCAGAAACTGCACACCGATCCAGGCGTTCAGCAGAAGGAAGGCGAACTGCACGGCGCGGCGCGTGCGCTGCGATGTGTCAGGCTGGCTGCGGCGGATGAGCTTTTTCTTTGCGGCGGCGGTCGTGTGTGCGGCGGTATCCATACACTCTGAACGATAGCTGCTGCCGCGCCCGTGGCCTATGACTTAGGTCACATCGCCGCCGGGTGACGGTGCAACCTGTTATCCAGCACCCAGAGCACGGCAATTGCGATCCAGTAGGCCGCAATGTCTTTGAGTGAGAAGTGGCGGCCCAGGATCAGCTTGCCCGCCAGCGTCTCGCGAAAGGCTTCCAGCGTGGATTGGTTCACCAGGCGGCTGAGCTCCACCAGCAGCGCCAGCGCGGCGCTGGTCGCAGCCACCGCCGCAGGCTTCAGACGCGGCAGCAGCGCGGCGACCGCCCAGTAGAGGGCGACCGTCCAGAGCACGGAGCCACCGTATTTCCACGCGAAAAACGGGAGTGGAAGATGCCGCCAAAGAAGGCCAGTGGGGATGGTAACCAGGACGATGCTGCTACTGAGGGCGCGGCGGCTTGTTCTTGTCATGGATAGATTTTTTGGCCGGGTGCCCCATTCATCGCGCTTTTGCGATGAGTGGGATATTCGCGCAAAGCGCGAACTGCTTCAGCCCCTTCTCCCTCTGCATTAAATCTCACGAGTCATTCTGAGCGCAGCGCAGCGGAGTCGAAGAATCCAGACAAGGCTTGCATCACCCATCCATTCACAAGCTTCCTCTGCACGAATGCGGGAGCTTTCCGGTCAGGAACTTTCAGGCTTCTGTGCCATCACTGGCGTTATCTGGATTCTTCGCGCAAGCGCTCAGAATGACACGTCATTTTGATTTGCGCCTATTCCCCGTTTGCAGGCTTAGCCAGATCGCAGGCGCGCCACAGATACCAGCTCGCCACCGAACTCCACGGCCCCCACTTTTTGCCGCGCTTCATCATCACCTCCGGCTTCGGCAGCACATTCGGCGTCACCTTGTCCGTTGGTTTCAGCCCGAGGAAGGTCAGCGCGAAGCCCTTGCGCACGCCATAGTCGCCCACCGGAAACACATCCGGGCGGCCCAGGCGGAAGATGAGAAACATCTCCACGCTCCAGCGGCCGATGCCGCGAACCTGGGTCAGGTGCTCGATCAGCGCCTCATTACTCATGCGGCGGGCCGCGGCCATGGTGGGCACCGTGCCGTCCAGTGTCCTGGCGGCCAGATCGCGCAGCGAGAGCTGCTTGTTGGCAGAGAGCCCGGCCCCGCGAAGCTGGTCATTAGGGCAGTCCAGAATATGCTGCGGGCTGGGGTGAACGCCGATGCCGCAGGCCGGATGAAAGCTCTCCAGCATCCGCCGGTGAATGGTGGCCGCCGCCCTGCCGTTCAACTGCTGGTAGACGATGGATTCGGTCAGTGCCTCAAAAGGAGATTGCGCGCCGGCGAGGCGCAGGGTGAAGGGGCCGGCGCGCTCGATGAGGCGACCGAGCTTGGGGTCAGCGGCAGCGAGTTCGCGGCAGGCGAGGTCAATATCGTAGGCCGGTTTGCGGGTGCGGGCTGGGTGCGGGCTGGGCATGTGTGCCAGTGTAGCGCGAGCGACTCAGGGGCGGGTGCCGAGGTTGCTGGAGCCGTTGGAGGTGAGGGTGGTGGGCAGGCCGGCGACGTTTTTGGGGAGGCAGAAACCGCCATTTTCCTGTGAGCAACGTCACAATGTGCGCTAATCGCCAAGGCAATGCGATATCCGTTAATTTTTCCATTGACGAGGCTGATTCGTGTCTGGCATTACACAGAGATGCAATTTCCCCGCGAATGCAGGGGCTGGCGCGGGGTGGGATGAATCCGGTATAAGGTGTGCAGGCGAAAGCCCAGCAATCGTGCACATGAAATAATTTTCAGTGTTCCACATCACTTTTATGTGTGATTTACATCCTGCTATACTTTTCTTCTCGCGAGCCTTTTATCCGGAAAACTTCACAGGCGTCCGCGCAACCGTTGACCGCATTACCATCCGCAGCACCTACTAACCTTTTTTGAATGCAGAGGAAGCAGGAAAGCACTCATGGCGCAAGTATTTGACCGCAGCTCAAACGCGCTGGCTCGTGGGAGCCTGGTCCTGACGGGACTGATCGTAGTTGCGCTGGCGGTGACATTGAACAGTTTGCAGCGCTCACCCTGGGTGACGCGCCAGGGGCAGCGCGCCGATCAGCCGGTGCCGTTCAGCCATAAGCACCACGTGGAAGGCCTTGGCCTGCAGTGCCAGTACTGCCATACGTCGGTTGAGAAATCCAGCTACGCCGGGATTCCTCCCACCAAGACCTGTATGAATTGCCACGCGCAGATCTGGACCAACGCCGATCTGCTGAAGCCGGTACGCGAGAGCTGGGCCACGGGCCAGTCCATCCCCTGGATTCGCGTGCACGATCTGCCGGATTATGTGTACTTCAATCATGAAATTCATGTGAATAAGGGCATTGGCTGCTCCAGCTGCCACGGACGAGTGGACGAGATGCCCATCATGTACCAGGAAAACTCCCTGCAGATGGAGTGGTGCCTGAACTGCCATCGCGATCCGGGTAAGAACCTGCGCCCGACGTCAGAGATCTACAACATGGCCTGGGCCGGCCCGTCAAAGGAGAAGCCGGTCTGGTGCGGAACCACCGGCAAGACCGGCGTTCCCACGGCGCAGATCGTGAACTGCGTGACCAACGACCCCGGCAGCTCGGGCGATCCCGCGGTCGCCATGCTGCAGCAGGGCGCGGATGACAACCGGTCCAATGGCGGCTCCGGCACGCACCTTTCGCCGCACGCCCTGACCGGCGCGGACAAGACCTACAGCGACGTGCCGCCGATCACTATGCCCGTCCCGGTGAGCTACACCGAATTCACCAACCAGACGGATCTGGGCGCGTATCTGACCAGGCAGTATCACATCCGTCCGCCCACCGAGCTGCAGAGCTGCGAGGTATGCCACCGATGACTGCTGCGCGCAGGGCGGACGTAAAGAAGTTAGTTGTGCAAGGTGATGTGATGGATAGCACGCAAAAACCCGTGATTGTTGAGAGTATTGCCCCGGCCCCCGCGCCCAGGCTGACGCTGGCCGATGTGCGCGCCAAGCTGGACGGCAAGACCGGCAAGCGCTACTGGAAGAATCTGGACGAACTGGCGGAGACGCCCGCGTTCCATGCTCTGATGGAAGAAGAGTTTCCCAAGCAGAGCATGGGCGGCACCGGCGAGTGGCTGGATGCAGTTTCGCGCCGCGGCTTTCTGAAGGTGATGGGCGCGTCGTTTGCTCTGGCCGGTCTGGCCGGTTGCACCAAGCAGCCTGACGAGCCCATCTATCCGTACGTGAAGCAGCCGGAAGACCTGATCCTGGGCAAGCCGATGTTCTTCGCGACGGCGCATCCCTTCCCCACGGGCGCCATTCCGGTGCTGGTGAAGTCGGATGCCTTCCGCCCGATCAAAATTGAGGGTAATCCCGAGCACCCGATGTCAAAGGGCAAGTCGGACGCGATGACCCAGGCGACCCTGCTCGGCCTGTACGATCCGGACCGCTCGCAACACGTGATTCACCGCGGCATGACGAGCGATTTCTCCACCTTCCAGACCAACTTCGTCTCGAATATGGCGGCGAAGAAGGGCAGCGGCGCAGGGGTGTACTTCCTGAGCGAGACCATCACCTCGCCCACGCTGGCCAGCCAGTGGAAGCAGGTGCAGGCGGCGTATCCGCAGGCGAAGCTGGTGCAGTATGACGCCGTGAACCGCGATGCTGCCATGGCTGCATCCAAAGCTGTTTTTGGCGATTTCGTAGACGCGCAGTACAAGCTGGAAGCGGCTGACGTCATCCTCTCGCTGGATGCGGACTTCCTCTCCGGCATCACGCACCCCGGCTTCCTCACGCTGGCGGCGGCGTATGCGGCGCGGCATCGCTATGAAGCGGGCAAGACCATGAACCGGCTGTACGTGGTGGAGAGCATGCCCACGACAACCGGTTTCAAGGCAGAGCACCGTCTGGGGCTGAAGCCCAGCGACCTGGCGGCGTTTGCGCAGGCGCTCGCTGGCGGCGGCACGCTGGCCGATCCGGCAGCGCAGAAGTTTGCCGCGGGACTGCTGGCCGATCTCAAGCAGAATGCAGGCCGCTGTGTGGTGATTCCGGGTGAACAGGCTCCGGCATCGGTTCATGCCGCCGCGCACATGCTGAATGCGCAGCTCGGCAACGTGGGCAAGACCGTGATCTACACCGAGACGGTGAATCCGCTGCCTAGCATTCAGGGTGATGATCTGAAGTCTCTGGTGGCGGACATGGCCGCGGGCAAGGTGGAGTGGCTGATCGTGCTTGGCGCGAATCCGCTCTACGATGCACCGGTCGACCTGAATTTTGAAGCGCTGTATGCCAAGGTGCCGAACACGGTGCATCTGGGCATGTATGTGGATGAGACGGGCGAAGCCTCGCAGTGGCACATCAACAAAGCGCACTACCTGGAGAGCTGGTCTGACGCGCGCACCTATGACGGCACGCTGTCGATTGTGCAGCCCATGATCTCGCCGCTCTACGACGGTGTGAGCGCGCACCAGATTCTGCAGATTCTGCTGGATGCGCCCGGGCTGAGCGCCATGTCAGCCGTTGCTGCCAACGCCAGGCCGTACACCAAGGACGATCTCGGCTGGCGCAAGGCTCTGCACTCCGGCTGGGTTGACGGCACGGCCTTTGCACCCAAAACAGTTTCCCCGCGGGCATCCACTCTGCCGGCGACTTCCCCCGCCGGCGGAATGGAAATTTCCTTCCGCCCTGATACCGGCCTGTACGACGGCCGTTTTGCGAACATCGGCTGGCTGCAGGAGACGCCGCGCCAGATCACCAATCTCTCGTGGGACAACGCCGCGCTGATGAGCCTGGAGACGATGGCCGCGCTCAAGCTGGAAGAGTCCGATGTGGTGGAGTTGAAGTTGAATGGCCGCACGGTCAAGGCTCCGGTGCTGATGGTTCCGGGACATCCTGACAATGCGATCACGGTTCACCTGGGCAGCGGGCACCGCACCGGCGGCCGCGTCAGCGCGGGAGTCGGCTTCAATGCCTACCTGATCCGCACCAGCGACGCGCCGCTCTCGGCTGCGAATCTTCAGGTGCGCAAGGTGGATACCGGCTACGACATCTGCGTGACCAAGGTGCACAACATTGAGCACCGCGACAGCTTTGCGCAGCACGATCTGGAGCGGCCCGAGTCAGACAAGGAAGGCGTCTACTCGCTCGCCGGACATGAGGCGATGGAGCGTTCCATCATCCGCTATGCGACGCTGGCCGAGGTCAAGGAGAATCCTAATTTCGCCCATGAAGGCGGCGCCAGCGGCACGCTGATCAACAAGGTTGGCTATGCCGCGCAGGGCGAGAAGCAGGGCAGCGACGAGACCTTCTTCCCGACCACGTGGGACTACAAGAAGCCGGAAGCATCGACCGGCGGCGCGACGATTCAGAACGCCTGGGGCATGGCAATCGACCTGAACTCCTGCATCGGCTGCAATGCCTGCATTGTGAGCTGCTATGCGGAGAACAATATTCCGGTCGTGGGCCGCGAACAGGTGAAGATTGGCCGCAACATGCAGTGGATCCGCATCGATACGTACTTCGAAGGCGACCTGCATGCGCCCAAGGCGCACTTCCAGCCGATGACCTGCCAGCACTGCGAGAACGCGGGCTGCGAGCAGGTCTGCCCGGTGGGCGCCACGGTGCATACGCCGGAAGGCATCAACACCATGGTCTACAACCGCTGCGTCGGCACGCGGTATTGCAGCAATAACTGCCCGTACAAGGTGCGCCGCTTCAACTTCCTGCTGTACTCGGACTACGAGACGGAGAGCCTGAAGTTCATGCGCAACCCTGACGTCAGCGTGCGTTCGCGCGGCGTGATGGAGAAGTGCAGCTACTGCGTGCAGCGCATTGAAGCCGTGAAGATCGAAGCGGACAAGGAAAACCGCGCCATCCGCGACGGTGAGATCGTGACCGCCTGCCAGCAGGCATGCCCGACCGACGCGATTGTCTTCGGCAACATCAATGATGCTTCCAGCGCCGTGGCAAAGCGCAAGGCGGAAGAGCGCGATTACCAGGTGCTTGCTGACCTGAACTACCGTCCGCGTACCACGTATACGGCGGGCGTGATCAACCCGAATCCGGAGCTGGCATAATGGCGACCAAACCCACCACCGTCGACCCGATGATCGACCCAAAGACCGGCGAGTATGCCGTGATCGCGCCGGGGCACAGCTTCCGCTCGGTGACGGAGAAGATCGCCGGGGTTGTGCTGAGCGGCGATACCCATATGGCATGGTTCGGCGGCGTACTGTTTGCCGCCAGCGTGGCTTGCCTGTTCGTCATCGCGGTGACCTGGCTGGTGCTGAAGGGCGTCGGCATCTGGGGCATCACCATGCCGGGTGCCTGGGGCTTCGCCATTATCAATTTTGTGTGGTGGATCGGTATCGGCCACGCCGGCACGCTGATCTCGGCTATTCTGCTGCTGTTCAAGCAGACGTGGCGCAACTCCATCAACCGTTTCGCTGAGGCGATGACGATCTTCGCCGTGGTCTGCGCGGGCATGTTCCCGCTGCTGCACGTTGGCCGTCCATGGCTGGGTTACTGGCTCTTCCCGTATCCCAACACCATGAACATCTGGCCGCAGTTCCGCTCGCCGCTGGCGTGGGACGTGTTCGCGGTTTCGACGTACGCATCCATCTCGGTGGTCTTCTGGTACATCGGCATGATCCCCGACTTCGGCACCCTGCGCGATCGGGCCACGCTGCCGTTCGCCAAGTGGTTCTACGGTATGCTGGCGCTGGGCTGGCGCGGATCGACGCGTCACTGGATGCGTTATGAGACGGCGTCGCTGCTGCTGGCCGGTCTCTCCACGCCGCTGGTGCTCTCGGTGCACACCGTCATCAGCTTTGACTTCGCCGTGGCCGCACTGGCCGGATGGCATACCACCATCTTCCCGCCGTACTTTGTCGCGGGCGCAATCTACTCCGGCTTCGCCATGGTGCTCACGCTGGCCATTCCGATCCGCAAGTTCTACCACATGGAAGATCTGGTCACGGAGCGCCATCTGGACAACATGGCGAAGGTCATGCTCGGGACCGGTCTGATCGTGGCCTACGGCTACGGCATGGAAGTCTTCATGAGCTGGTACTCGGCCAGCCACTGGGAGTTCTTCATGATGTGGAACCGCATGTTCGGCCCCATGGGCTGGGCATACTGGATTCTGATCCTGACGAACATCACCATTCCACTGACCACGCTCTGGTCGCGCAAGCTGCGGGTGAATGTGACCTACCTGTTCATTCTGTCCATCATTGTGAACATCGGCATGTGGTTTGAGCGTTTCGTCATCGTCGTCACCTCGCTCTACCGTGATTACCTGCCGTCCAGCTGGGGCACGTACCGCGCCACGCGTTGGGATTATCTGACCTTCATCGGCACGTGGGGCCTGTTCACCACGCTCTTCCTTCTCTTCGTCCGCTTCCTGCCGATGATCCCGATGTCTGAGATCCGCATGATGCTGCCGCAGACCAGGATTGAACCCAAGGGCCCAGATGCCGAGACCGTGATTGAGGAGACCGTCTAATGCCTGTCCGCGAAGGAATCTACGGCTTGCTGGCGGAGTTTGATACGCCCTCCGCGCTGGTGCACGCGACGGAAGCTGCGCGCGACGCCGGCTACCGCCGTATGGACTGCTACACCCCCTATCCCGTGGAAGAGTGCGCCACCGCGCTGGACTTCCACAAGAACCGCGTTCCCCTGCTGTGCCTGGTGGGCGGCGTGATGGGTCTGCTCACGGCATTTCTGATGGAGACATGGATCTCGGTGTGGTCGTATCCGCTGAACATCGCCGGGCGTCCGCTCTTCAGCTGGCCCGCGTTCATCATTCCGGCGTATGAGTGGACGATTCTGTTTGCGGGCTTCTCTGCCGCTCTAGGCATGATTGCGTTGAATGGTATGCCGCAGCTCTATCATCCAGTCTTCAATGCGCCGAGCTTTCGCAATGGCGCAACGACCGATAAATTCTTCCTCTGCCTGGAAGCTGACGATCCGCGTTTCTCGCTGGACGGAACGCGCAGCTTCCTGGAGCAGCAGAAGCCCATCAGCGTGGTGGAGGTCAACCACTAATGCAGGGAACAGGGATCAGGCAACAGGGAACAGGAAAGAGCATGGAGATGCTGAAAAAAATCGTGCTGCTCGGCGCGCTGGCCGGTATCAGCCTGGCGGCCGCAGGCTGCCGGCAGGACATGCAGAATCAGCCGAAGTTCTTTCCCCAGCGCAGCACCACCTTCTACCCGGATGGACGCTCCGCGCGCCCGCAGGTTGAGGGCACGGTGGCGCGCGGCCAGTTGCATGAAGACAGCTACTTCTACACTGGCCTGGTGAACGGCAAAGAGGGCGATCTGATGCCCTTTCCTGTCACCATGACCGTATTGCAGCGCGGGCAGGAGCGGTTCAATACCTACTGCAGCGCCTGCCACTCGCGCGTGGGCAATGGCGAAGGCATGATCGTGCAGCGCGGTTATAAGCCTGCGGCGAACTTTCACCAGGGTCGCCTGCTGGCTGCTCCGCTGGGCCACTTCTTCTACGTGATGAGTAATGGCTACGGCGCCATGCCGGACTACGCCGCGCAGCTCACCCCGGCAGACCGCTGGGCCGTGGTCGCCTACATTCGCGCGCTGCAGTTGAGCCAGAATGCGACACCGGCAGATATTGCCCCGGGCCAGCACGCGCAGAAGCTGTCAGACATCGCGGAACACAGTGGTCTGCCCGCAAGCTTCGCGGATGAGTGGGCGATGCCCGCAACCGCGGTCTACGGCACGCCCAACGGCACTGACAATGCAATTCTTCCCGCCGTCACGCCGGGGAAACCCGCAGCATCGCCGGCCGCTGGAACGCCGGCCAAGGGCCTGTCACCGGTTACGCCGAAGGCAACGCCGCAATCGCGCTAAGGCACAGAGTTTAGGCAGTACAACAGTTTTGCTGAAGGAATAAAGGCCAGATAAACGCATGGCAAACGGACACGAACTCGAACATCACGACGGCCACCACCACGGCCCCCGGCCCATGCCGGCCACGCTCGCCGCGCCTGAGATCGTACTGGCGTGGCGCAAGCGCGCGATCGCGGTTGCGCTGCTTACCGGCATCGGCTCCTTCCTCGCCTTCGGCTTCACGCATGAGGGCCGCAACCATCTGCTGCGCGCCTATCTGATGGGCTACATGACCTGCTTCGGCTTTGCCGGCGGCGGTCTTGCGCTGCTCATGCTGCAGCATGTCTCCGGCGGCAAGTGGGGTCTGCTGCTGCGCCGTCCTCTGGAAGCCATGTCGCGCACCCTGCCGCTGGTGGCGCTGATGTTCATTCCCATCGCCATCTTTGAGAAGCATCTCTACCAGTGGGCCATGTATCCCACGGTGGACGCGGTGAAGGCCGCGCTGGCAAACCATGAGATTGACCTGGAACATGCGCTGGTGATCAATGCCAAGCGCGCCATGCTCAGCCCGCTGCATGTCGGCGTCATCACCATCGTCATCTTCGTTGTGCTGATCGCGTTCATGTACCTGCTGAACACGTGGTCGCTGCAGCGCGATGCTGACCCCGCCGCCGGAACCCAGGCGAGCTATGACCGCTGGCGCACACGGTTCGAGAATCTCTCCGGCCCCGGCATCCTGATCTACGTTGTCCTGCTCACGGCGGGCGCCATCTGCTGGATCAAGTCGCTGGACATCACCTGGTACTCGTCCATCTGGGGTCTGCAGTTCCTGGTGGCGCAGGGATACGCCGTGCTGGCGCTGGGCATTCTCTCGGTCATCAAGCTCTCAAAGTTTGAGCCGATGAAGACCTTCCTGCGCAAGACGGAACAGCACGACCTGGGCAAGCTGGCCTTTGCCTTCGTGATGCTGAACATCTACCTGACCTTCGCGGAGTTCCTCATCATCTGGTCAGGCAATGTGCCCGACGAGATTCCGTGGTATCTGCACCGCATCTATGGCGGCTGGTGGACCATCTGCTCGCTCGACTTCATCTGCCACTGGGTGATTCCGTTCTGCCTGCTGCTCTCGCGCGATCTGAAGCGCAACAAGCAGAAGATGGTGTGGCTGGCGAGCTTCATGATCTTTGCGCGCGCGCTGGATATGTTCTGGCTGATTGAGCCGAACTTCCCGGATGCGGCCGGCAACCTGCACATCGCCGGCAACGTCGGCATACTGGCCTACATCACCGTACCCATGTGCGTGATGGCGGTGTGGGCCACGTACTATCTGACCCAGCTCAAGGCGCGACCGTTGATTGCCACCAACGATCCGCATGTAGAAGAGATTCTGGAGCCTGAACATGCACACTAACGATCACGAGCATAAGCCGCACGTTGTGGACCCGGAGCATCCGGGGTACGAGACGACTGACATCAACGTCGGCGGCATCATTGTGTTTCTGGCAGGCCTCGCCGGCTTTGTGCTCATCTTCTTCGTCTTCTGCTTCGGCATGGGCAAGGTGATTAACCAGGCGCTGCTCAAGCAGGATGGCCCCACCGACCGCTGGCACCAGCAGGAGCAGGGCGGCAAGCTGCAGAATCTCGCCAGTAATCCGCAGATGCAGCAGGAGGAATTGCACGCGTTGACCACGCAGTTCCCGCAGCCGCGGCTGCAGATGGATGACGGCAACCAGGATACTGCTGACCTGCACGCGCGCGAGGATCTGTTGCTGGATAATTACAGCTACGTGAACGGCAAGCCCGGCGCAGTGCGCATTCCCATTGACCGCGCCATGCAGCTCATCGCGCAGCGCGGTCTGCCCACGGCGCCGCAGGCCGCGGCCACGGCAGAGATGACGGGCGCAAATGCTCCTGTGGTGCAGGCGCCGCTCACTGATGGTTTTGCCCGCACCGGCTATGAGCTGGATCAGATTGAAGCGCGCGCCGAGAAGATGAAGTACGCCAGCAACCAGTAAGCAGAGAGAAGGAACCGCAATGCGCAGCACCGGCACAATTCGAGATCACGGAACGGCAAGTTACCTTAGCCGGCTGACGGGCGCGCTGCTCTGCGCCCTTCTGCTCTCCGTGTTCGCCTTGCCGGCCGCAGCGCAGGTCACCAGCTATGGCGACAAGGCCATGGGCGACCAGCACGGAGACGAACTGCCGCAGGTGCTGAAGAAGGTTCAGGTCACGCAGCACCTGAACCAGCAGCTTCCGCTGGACGCGAGCTTTGTAGACGATACCGGCAAGACCGTGACCCTGGGCAGCTACTTCGGTAAGAAGCCGGTCATGCTCTCCATGGTCTATTACAACTGCCCCATGCTCTGCTCAGAGGAGCTTGACGGCATGGCCAGCGCGCTGGAGATGGTGCATCTCGTCCCCGGCAAGGATTTCAATATCGTGGTCATCAGCATTGACCCCAGTGAGACGCCCGCGCTCGCTGCATCGAAGAAGGCATACTACCTGAAGCGCTACGGGCATCCGGAGACCGCCGACGGCTGGCACTTCCTGACCGGCCAGCGCCCCGCGATCGACGCCGTGGCAGACGCGGTTGGATTCGGTTATGTGCGCGTCCCCGGGCCGGACGGCAAGCTCTCGCAGTTTGCGCACGCCAGCTCCATTGAGCTGGTCACCACGCAGGGCCGCGTGGCGCAGTACTACCTCGGCGTGGAGTATTCGCCCAAAGACATTCTGCTGGGCTTGATTGAAGCCTCCGGCAACAAGATTGGATCGCCGGTAGCGAATATTCTGACCTACTGCTACCACTACGATCCGCAGACCAACAAGCATTCGCTGGTAGTGGCGCGCGTGGTGCAGATGGGCGGCATGGTCACCGTGGCTACGCTTGGCGGCTTTATGTTTGTGATGTTCCGTCGCGATATTCGTCTTGGGCGCGACCATTCGGCAGAGCTTTCAAATTCAGAACGTCCCGGCCATACCGGCGGTGACGAAAAGCGGAACGGGTAAAGGTAACGATGGGAATTAGTCCAGTTCTATGGCAGTTCTTAATTAAATGGCTGCACGCCTCGGCGCTCTTCCCGGCGGAGGCATCGACCATTGCGCCGTACGCGGACGCACTGTATTTCTTTCTCCTGCTGATGACGCTGGTGGGCACGGTCATCGTGGCCATCCTGCTCCTCACGTTCTCCATCCGCTATCGCGCGGAGAAGAATCCCGTCGCCACGCAGATTGAGGGCTCTACCCTGCTGGAAGCCACGTGGACCATCATCCCGCTGGCGATCTTCCTGGTCTGCTTCGTATGGGGCGCTCTGCTGTACTTCCGCATCTACAATCCGCCGGCCAACGCGATGAACATCTATATCGTAGGCAAGCAGTGGATGTGGAAGGCGGAGCATCCGGGCGGCCAGCATGAGATCAATGCGCTGCACGTTCCCATGGGCAAGCCGGTGCAGCTCACCATGATCTCTCAGGATGTCTTTCACAGCTTCTCCGTGCCGGACTTCCGCGTGAAGCGTGAGGTGATCCCCGGCCGCTACACCACGGTCTGGTTCAATGCCACCACGCCGGGCACGTACCATATCTTCTGCACACAGTACTGCGGCACGCTGCACTCCGGCATGATCGGCGAAGTCACGGTCATGACGCCGGCCGATTATGACAAGTGGACGCAGCAGTCCACCAGCGGCATGTCGCTGGCGCAGAACGGTGAGCGCATCTTCGCCAGCATGGGCTGCAACGCCTGCCACAACGGCACCGCCGCCGCGCGCGGCCCGAATCTCGCCGGCGTCTACGGCTCCAAGCTGCAGCTGACTGACGGCAGCTCGATTCTGGTGGACGAAGCGTACCTGCGCGAGGCCATCCTGAGCCCGTCGCAACACATCACCGCAGGTTATGCGCCGATCATGCCCACGTATCAGGGACAGATCAGCGAAGAGGGCCTGATCGACCTGGTCGAATACCTGAAGAACCTGAACTCCAACTATCGTGTGCAGCAGACGCTGAACACATCGCAATCGAATGCAACGGCGCCTGAAACAGCGCCGGGGGTGAATCCATGAGTACAATTCTGTCCCTTCCGGACCAGCGGACAGCAACGCTGCCCAAAAAGAGCTACCTGAACAATGAGCAGGGGATCCTGAGCTGGCTGCTGACCGGCGACCACAAACGCATTGCGATCCTGTATCTCATTTCGATTACGTTCTTCTTCTTCATCGGGGGAGCCTTCGCCGGCATGATCCGGCTGGAGCTGCTCACGCCGCAGCCTGACCTGGTGGCGTCTGATACGTACAACAAGTTCTTCACCATGCACGGCATCATCATGATCTTCCTCTTCCTGGTGCCGTCGGTTCCGGCCACGCTGGGGAACTTCCTGATTCCCATCATGGTGGGCGCGCGCGATCTCGCCTTCCCCAAGATCAACCTGCTGAGCTGGTACCTCTACATCATCGGCGGCACGCTCACGCTTACCGCGCTGGTGCTGGGCGGTGTGGATACCGGCTGGACCTTCACCACGCCGCTTTCTACTCACTACCTGAACACCCATGTCATCACCGCGGCGACAGCAATCTTTATTGCGGGCTTCAGTTCCATCTTTACCGGGCTGAACTTTATCGTCACCATCCATCGCATGAGAGCGCCGGGCATGTCGTGGTTCCGCCTGCCGCTGTTTGTGTGGTCGAACTACGCAGCCTCGCTGCTGATGGTTCTGGGCACGCCGGTGCTGGCCATCGCCATTGTTCTGGTCGCGCTGGAGCGCACCATCGGCATCGGCATCTTCGATCCCACCAAGGGCGGAGACCCTCTGCTCTTCCAGCATCTCTTCTGGTTTTACTCGCACCCCGCCGTCTACATCATGATTCTGCCGGGCATGGGCGTGATCTCAGAGGTCATCTCCACCTTCAGCCGCAAGCGCATCTTCGGCTATACCGCGGTTGCGTTCTCCTCGGTCGCCATCGCGGTCTTCGGATTCTTCGTGTGGGCGCACCATATGTTCATCATGGGCGTGTCCAACTACTCCGCGCTGGTCTTCAGCCTGCTCACCATGCTGGTGGCGGTGCCCTCGGCCATCAAGACCTTCAACTGGGCCGCGACGCTCTACAAGGGTTCGCTCACCTTTGAGACGCCCATGCTCTACGCCTTCGGCTTCATCGGCCTGTTCACCATCGGCGGACTGACCGGCGTCTTCCTCGGCTCGCTCGGCATGGACATCCATCTCACTGAGACCTACTTCATCGTGGCGCACTTCCACTTCGTGATGGTGGGCGGCATGTTGATGGCGTTCCTCGCGGGCATCCACTTCTGGTGGCCCAAGCTCACCGGGCGCATGTATCCGGAATCGCTCTCCAAGCTGGCCGCCGTGACCACGTTCATCGGCTTCATTCTCACGTTCATGCCGCAGTTCATCCTGGGTTATCTCGGAATGCCGCGCCGCTACCACGCGTATCCGCCGGAGTTCCAGGTGCTGAATGTACTCTCCACCGCGGGCGCAACCGTGCTGGGCGTGGGCTACATGCTGCCGCTGCTCTACCTGGGCTGGTCGTTGAAGTACGGTGCGATTGCAGGCGACAATCCCTGGCAGGCCACGGGCCTGGAGTGGACTATTCCGTCGCCACCGCCTACTGAAAACTTTGCCACCATTCCAATCGTGGACTATGAGGCATATGACTACGAGCGTCTCGCAAAAATGAAGAAGCACGAGGTAACGACCGTTGGATAATCAAGCGATCGTACACACAGAAGAGCATGTATCGCTGCCCCAGCACCGTCATCACTTTGAGACGGAAGAGCAGCAGCGCGAAGCCGCGACCTTCGGCATGTGGCTCTTCCTGCTGACGGAGATCATGTTCTTCGGCGGTATGTTCATGGCATACCTGCTCTACCGCAACTGGTATTACGATGCCTTCGTTGCCGGCAGCAATACGCTCAGCATCCCGCTCGGCACTACCAACACCGCGGTCCTCATCGGTTCCGGCTTCATGATGGCCCTGGCGGTGTGGGCGGCGGAGATGCGCAAGAAGTCGCTGCTGGTGCTCTTCCTCATTATTACTACGCTGCTGGGCACGGTCTTCCTCGGCATCAAGTACGTGGAGTACAAGGAGAAGTTTGAGCTGCGCCACGTTCCCGGCGCCAACTTTGACATCTCGCAGTTTGTGAATCCGCCGAAGGATGCACGCGATCAGCAGCATCTTGCACCGGACATGGCGCACAAGACTGAGGTTTATTTCTCGCTCTACTTCGCCATGACGGGCATGCACGCCCTGCACATGATCATCGGCATCGGCCTGCTGATCTGGCTCATCGCCAGGGCGCAACGCGGAGCTTTCACCAATGGCTACGTCGCGCCCATAGAAAACTTTGCGCTCTACTGGCACTTCGTCGATATCATCTGGCTCTTTCTTTTTCCCTTGCTCTATCTGATCAATATTCATCCGATGCGCTGACGCCGGAGGCACTGCTATGTCTGAACACCATCACGATCCCATGAACGTAACCAACCCGGAGCATGACGAGCACCACATCGTCAGTCCGCTGCAGTATCTTCTGGTCTTCGCCACGCTCATCGTCTTCACTGGAATCACCGTGGCGGCTGCGTATGTTGATCTCGGTCTCTTCAATCCTGTGATCGCGCTGGCCATTGCGTGTTTCAAGGCGTGCATCGTCATCCTCTTCTTCATGCACGTGAAGTACAGCTCGCGCCTGGTCAAGATGACGGTCGGCGCAGGCTTCTTCACCTTCCTGATCCTGGTCACTATGTCGCTGACGGATTACATGAGCCGCGCGTGGGGCCGCTGGTAGACTTCGCAATCTGCACCGGCAATGCGGCCCGCGGGCCGCATTTTTGCTGTACGAAAACATACCGCGGTGTAGAGTAAGCCATGCCCCAGCCGCTTCCCGTCGCACTGCAAAGCCTGAGCGAAGACCCGCGCGTCACCATCCGCCGTGCAGGCGCGCCCCGGCCCGGCGGCAAATGCGTCCTCTACTGGATGCAGCGCTCGCAGCGCGGGCGCGACAATCACGCCGTGGATATCGCCGTGCATGCGGCCAATGCGCTGGGTCTGCCGCTGGTGGTGTACTTCGCGGCCATTGCCAACTTTCCCAGCGCGAATCTGCGCCACTATGTATTTCTCAATCAGGGCCTGCCGGATATTGAGGAAGATCTCGCCGCGCGCAATATCAGCTTTGTCATGCGCCGTCATCCGCGGGAGTCGCACGAGCAGATGATCGCTGACGTGGATGCCGCGCTGCTGATTGGCGATGAGAATCCAACCCGCGGGCCGGAGCGCTGGAGGCAGATCCTGGCTGAGCGTGTCTCTATTCCCTTCTGGACGGTGGATGCGGATGTGGTCATTCCCTCCGCCCAGATCGTGAAGGCACAGTACGGCGCCTATACCATTCGCCCGCGGCTCTACCGCCTGCTGTCGGATTACCTTCACCCCTGCGAAAATCCTTCAGCGCAACACGCCTGGCAGCGTCCTGTAAATTTCCATGCAGATTCGGTCCACGATGACATTACCGCCGGCTGGTCCGGTCTCGACCGCAGCGTGCCGCCGGTTGCAGCGTGGCACGGCGGCAGCCATGCCGCCCTCGCTCGCCTCCAGCACTTCACTGAAAACCTTCTGCCCACATACGAGCGCGACCGCAATCATCCTGAGCTGGATGGAACGTCCATGCTGTCACCCTGGCTGCACTTCGGTCACATCGGCCCGCTCACCATCGCGCTGGCCGTGAACGATGCCGCGCGCAAGAATCCCGCACTCACTCCGGCGCGCGATAGCTTCTTCAACGAGTTGATCGCGTGGCGCGAGCTGGCGGTGAACTTTGTGAAGTATTGCGGCGACTATGACAATCCCAACTGCGCGGAGAACTGGGCGCGACTGACCATTGCAGAGCATGCGTGTGACGAGCGAGAGCATCTCTACTCGCTCGCCCAGCTGGAACGTGCTGAGACCGGCGACGAGCTGTGGAATGCCGCGCAGTTGCAGATGGTTCACTTCGGCTGGATGCACAACTCTATGCGGATGTACTGGGCGAAAAAGATACTGGAGTGGACGCCGGACGTGGCCTCGGCCATGCGCCACGCCATCTATTTAAATGACAAATACTTCCTCGATGGCCGTGACCCCAGCGGCTACGCCGGAATCGCATGGTCCATGGTGGGGAAGTTTGACCGGCCCTGGTTCGACCGGCCCATCTTCGGCAAGATCCGCTATATGTCCGGCGCGTCCACCGGCAAAAAGTTCAAATCAAAGGAATACATCCGGCAGATGCAGGCCCTCGCCCATGACGGACGGCAGGCCGGCATCTTCTCGTCCTACTGAGCGGTCACGGGCGTTGATTTGCCCACGGCGCGCACGGCCTGATCCACCACCACATACAGCAGCTGATCGTGATCGGCCTTCGCCTTCTCCTTGATCAGTTGTCCAAAGCGAACACCGTCTGCATGGTTGTCGGGCAACACCAGGTCGCGCTTCTGCGCGGAGTATTCTGCCAGCACCTTCACCATATCGAAAAACCTGGCCTCGTCCTTATTGCTGGCCATCCATGCTTCGTGTACGGTCATGGGCAACAACTGCTCGACCGTCCACTCCGAGTTGGCGGTCGCATGGCCAGCCGAGCGCCCTGTAACCACCGGTTGTTTCTGCAGCGCATCAGGCGAAGCCGTCTGCGCCATCGCCGGCAGCGCCAGCGCACACGGAACGATACAAAGTGCTGCCATTCGTGCAAGATTCTTCATGATCACGTCTCCTTGAAACTCTCTGAAATCCAAAATCCGGCTCTACCGGTGGTCGTAACGTTCATCCCGGTTTTGTTGTGCATTCGCGCCCAGTGCCGCTCCAATGCCCGCACCCGCTGCGCCTCCAATGATGGCGCCCTTTGCGCCGCCGCCAAAAGCCAGCCCCAGCACGGCACCGCCCACGCCGCCGATGGCAGCGCCTTTACCCGGGCCAATCCCGCCGTGGTGGTCCTCGTAGCGGTAGCTGTCGTGGCCATGATCATAATGGCCACCGTGCCCGCCCTCGCGAACCCCGCCGTAGAACTGGTCGTGATCGTGATGATCGTAATCGTGATATTGCGCCGCTGCCGGCAGTGCAAGTGCACATGCCAGCGGAGCGAGCAGCAGAATTTTTGCACGCAGCATACATCGACCTGCTTTCCGGCCCCAGCGAAGTTGCTTCACTCCTGTGGCCTGCTCGGTTAGATGCACGGCTCGCTCTCGTGTTGGCCGTGAATCCCGGAAATCGACCCCGCCAAAGCACTATTTGCAGGCACTTGATATGGTAAGAAGCGATGGCACGATATCTGGTTACCGGAGCGGCAGGCTTCATCGGCTCCTCGCTGGTTGCGGCGCTGGTAGAGCGGGGGGAGACCGTGCGCGCGCTGGACAACTTCTCCACCGGCAAGCGCAGCAATCTCGCCCCCTACTGGCATGCTGAAAATTTGCACGATGCAATCGAGCTGCGCGAAGCCGACCTGCGCGATGCGGATGCAGTCGCCTCAGCGTGCGAAGGCATCGACGTGATTCTGCACCAGGGCGCGCTGCCCAGTGTGCCGCGCTCGGTGAAGGCTCCGCGGCCCAGCCATGAATCGAATATTGACGGCACCTTCAATCTGCTGGAAGGCGCGCGCGCCGCCGGAGTCCGCCGCGTCGTGTATGCGGCATCGTCTTCTGCTTATGGCAATCAGCCGGGCTTTCCGCGCGTGGAGACGATGGCGCCGCAGCCGCTCTCACCCTACGCCGTGCAGAAGCTGATGGGGCAGTACTACATGCAGAGTTACTGGCACGTCTACGGCATGGAGACGGTGTGCCTGCGCTACTTCAACATCTTCGGCCCGCGGCAGGTGCCGGACTCGCCCTACTCCGGCGTGATGGCAAAGTTCATCCTGCAGATGCTGCGCGGCGAGACGCCGACCATCCTGGGTGACGGTGAGCAGGCGCGCGACTTCACCTACATCACCAATGCAGTGCAGGCCAATCTGCTGGCCGCCACGGCGCCGGCGGAGCGCGTAGCGGGCCAGATCTTCAATATTGCCTGCGGAGAACGCCATACGCTCAATGAGACCTATGCGGTGATCGCCGGCCTGCTCGGCTTTCCGCATCCGCCGCAGTACGGGCCGGAGCGCGCGGGCGACGTGCGCATCTCGCTGGCTGACATCAGCGCCGCGCGCGCAGCCTTCGGCTACGACCCGCAGGTAAAGTTTGCTGAGGGCCTGCGTCTTACCGTGGACTGGTATCGTCAGCAGTTTGAGCGCGAAGCGGAACACGCTGCCGCAGCCGCCGCCGACTGGCAGAGCGGCAAATGCAAAGGATGCAACTGAAATCATGAGTGACGCCGCAGAAACGATCTGGAAGCAGCGCGCTGACGAACGCACCCTGCGCATCGGCATCATCGGCCTGGGCTATGTCGGCTTGCCGCTGGCGCTGCTCTTTCTGGAGAAGAGATTTCGCGTTACCGGCTTTGATGTGGACGCAAAAAAAATCGCCACGCTCAACGCCGGCGGCTCCTACATCTACCGCATTGAGCCGGCGAAGATCGCTCATGCCCTGAGCCTGGGCTTCCGGGCCACGGCAGACTTCGCTTCTATCGCCGAGCAGGACGCTGTGCTCATCTGCGTGCCCACGCCGCTGGGCGCGGAACACACGCCGGACCTCACCGCCATTCTCGCCACGCTGCAGGAGATTGCTCCGCATCTGCATAGCGGTCAGCTCGTCGTGCTGGAGAGCACCACGTATCCCGGCACCACCACGGAGATCGTGGTTCCGCAGATTGAAGCCGCCGGGCATACCGTGGCGCGCGAGGGCGCAGACCACGGCGTGCTGGTTGCCTTCTCGCCGGAGCGCGAAGACCCCGGCAACACGCAGATTGCGCGCAGTGAGATTCCGAAGGTGATCGGCGGCATCAGCCGCGGCGCGGCAGCCGCGGCGGCAGCGGTGTATGGCAGCATCTTCAGCCGCACCGTACGCGTCTCCACGCCGGAGGCAGCGGAGATGACCAAGCTGCTGGAGAACATCTACCGCAATGTGAACATCGCGCTGGTCAATGAGCTGAAGCTGCTCTGCCTGCGCATGGGTATTGATGTGTGGGAGGTGATTGACGCGGCTGCCACGAAGCCCTTCGGCTTCCAGCCCTTCTATCCCGGTCCGGGGCTGGGCGGCCACTGCATCCCGGTTGACCCGTTCTACCTGAGCTGGCGCGCGCGGCAGTTCGGCTTCAACACGCGCTTTATCGAGCTCGCGGGCGAAGTGAACGAGGCCATGCCGCAGCATGTGGTGGACACGGTGGCAGCGGCCCTGGCTGCTCGCGGCGTCAAGATGGATGCAGCAAAAATTCTCGTGCTCGGCATCGCGTACAAGAAAGATGTCGATGACCTGCGCGAATCGCCCGCCCTCATCGTGATTGAAAAGCTGCGCCGCGCGGGCGCCGCCGTCTGCTACAACGATCCTTACTTCGCCCGCGTGGGCAGCGGCCGCAAGTACGACCTGCAGATGGATTCCGCCCCGCTCACCGGCCTGGGCAAGTATGACTGCGTCCTCATCATCACGGACCACAGCTCCTACGATTTCGGCAGCATCGTGGCGGAAGCCAAGCTGGTGGTCGACACGCGCAATGCCACCCGCGGCATCGTGTCAGAGAAGATCGTACGTTGCTAATGCAGGCGCGAACTGCACCCATCGGCTGAGTCATTCTGAGCGAAGCCGCGGAGCGGCGCAGTCGAAGAATCCAGAGAGTCTTTATTAACCCATACCGCCAAAGAGCTTCTCAACCACGACAGCCGTTCCTTCTCCCCCTGCAATCGCAATAGGCGCGCGCCGCCCGCACTTGCACTTTTCCTGCGCCGGGCTGAAGATGAATCAACTCTTCCTCACATCTTCGGTTCGCTGGTCGTGCCGTGTCGATTGTTGGGAAAGTTCCGGCCTTGCAACACTTCGCCGCACACTGTTGCGTCCTTCTTCTCCTGCTTGTTCCCTTCATCCCTGGCCGCGCTCAGCAGTCAGGCGCCCAGGCCTTCCTCGCCGGACGCAGTATCTCCGGGCAATCTGCCGCCCGCAGCCGGATGCAGGCGCGCGCTGCTCTCACCCCGCTCGGCTCCTTCAGCAGCACCTGGCAATCCATCGGCCCCGCACAGATCGTCAGCCCCGCCTTCGGCAATCTCACAGGCCGCATCACCGGCATCGCGCTGGACCCGGCAGACGCCACCGGCAATACCGTCTACGTTGCCACGACCGGCGGCGGGGTGTGGAAGAGCGTGAATGCCGCGGGATCGGCGGCCAGTGTCGTCTTCACGCCACTCACGGATACGCTGCCGGTCTTCAACGGCACGTCAGCCATCGCCTCGCTCAGCATCGGCGCGGTCACGGTGCAGCCCGGCGGTACGGGCGTTGTGCTCGCCGGCACGGGCGATCCCAATGACGCGCTGGACTCCTACTACGGCAGCGGGCTGCTGCGTTCAACGGACGGTGGGCTGACCTGGTCGCTCATCGCCGGCTCGCACGATGGCGTGGCCGGCAACCACTCCTTCCTCGGCGAAGCCTTTGCGGGTTTTGCCTGGAGCACGTCCACTCCCGGTCTCGTCGTCGCTGCAGTATCGCAGGCCGCAGAATCAGCGCTGAGCAATGCGACGGTGACTGACGCCAGCGTGCACGGCCTCTTCTACTCGACAGACAGCGGCGCGACCTGGCAGATCGCCACCGTGAACGACGGCAGTCAGGTGGTGCAGTCGGCGCAGTCAAACTACTCCGGCTACGATGGCAACGCGGCCACCGCCGTGGTCTGGAATCCGGTGCGCCAGCGGTTTTACGCGGCGGTGCGCTCCCACGGCTACTACCAGTCGGCTGACGGGGTGAACTGGACGCGGCTGGCGAACCAGCCCGGTACGGCGCTCACCACGGCGAACTGTCCCGCCGATCCCAATGCTGTGGGCAGTGCAACCTGCCCCATCTTTCGCGGCGCGCTGGCGGTGAACGCACTCACCGGAGACACGTTTGCCTTCAGCGTCGATGCCAACGGCGTCGACCAGGGCCTTTGGCAGGATGCCTGCGCGCTGAGCGGCAGCAACTGCTCCAGCAGCACCGTCGCCTTCGGCACGCGGCTGGCGACCACGGCGTTGCAGAGCTCCGGCTCCGTCATCGCGCAGGGTACATACAATCTCGCGCTCTCGGCGGTGCCCAGCGGAACGGATACGCTGCTCTTTGCCGGCACGCAGGAGCTCTTTCGCTGCTCGCTGGTCGCGGGTTGCGCCTGGCGCAATACCACCAACGCGGTCAATGGATGCGCCACGCCCGCGGGCGTCGCGCCCGCGCAGCACGCCATCGGGGCAGCGGGCCATCTGCTCTACTTCGGCAACGACGGTGGGCTTTGGCGCTCGACCGACGCAGTGAACCAGCAGGGTACGGCGTGCAATGCGGCAGACGCCGCCCACTTTCAGAATCTCAACAGCGGTCTCGGCTCGCTGGCGGAGATTGTGCACTTCTCGCCCTCGCCGGTAGATGGCAATACGTTTCTCGCCGGGCTGGGCGCGCTGGGCTCGGTTGCCACTGCGGCAGCGTCTTCACCCTGGCTGCAGATCGCCACGGGCGAAGGCGGCTATAACGCCATCGATCCGGTGAATCCGCTCAACTGGTATGCCACTACGGGCGCAGGCGTGCACATCAGCCCATGCACGGCGGGAAGCGCGTGTACCGCTGCAAATTTTTCCGGCCAGCCCGCCATCGGCGCTGCGCAGACCGCGAACGACGCCTCGCTCCTTGACCCGCCGTTCCTGCTTGATCCCGGCGCGCCGTCGAATCTCATCACCGCCACGTGCCGCGTATGGCGCGGCCCAGCCGCCGGCGGCGCGCTCTGGTCCGCCTCCAACCTGCTCTCCGGCTTTCTGGATAGCCTGCCGGAGCCGCAGTGCATCGCGGCCAATGGCATGGTGCGTTCGCTGGCAGCCGGCGGCCCGGTGAATGGCGGCGGCAGCGCGCAGCATGTTGGTTCGCAGGTGCTCTACGCAGGCTTCGCCGGGCTGCTGGATGGCGGCGGCCTGCATGGCGGCCACATCTTCGCCACCACTTCGGCGCAGACCGCGACCAGCACCACCGCGTGGACCGATCTCTGGGCTTCGCCCGTCACCAACGATCCCGCCAACAATCGCAGTGCGGGCAATGCGCAGTTCAACCCCGGCCAGTTTGATATCTCCAGCGTCACGGTCGACACGCATGACGCGACCGGCGCCACCGTCTACGCCACGGTGATGGGCTTCAGCGGCAACGGCGTCAGCGAGCCGCACGTCTACCGCTCGACGGACTTCGGCGCGCACTGGGCCAACATCAGCAGCAACCTGCCCAACGCTCCGGCCAACAGCGTGCTGGTTGACCCTGATAGCGCGAACACGGTGTATGTTGCGATGGACACCGGCGTCTACGCCACCACAGCAGTCTCCACCTGCGCCACGGCCACGGTGAACTGCTGGAGCGTGATGGGCGCTGGGTTGCCCAATGCACCGGTCACGCAGCTGGCCGCGTCTACCGGCGCAGCAGCAGGCGCGTGGACGGGTATGCTGCTCGCAGGCACCTATGGCCGCGGCATCTGGCAGGTTCCTCTGCTCAGCGCAACCGCCGTGCAGCAGACCGCTCCGGCGATTCAGCTCTCGCCCGCGTCACTGAGCTTCCCCGCACAGCAGGCGCAGACGGCCAGCGCCGCCCAGACCATCACTGTCACTAACTCCGGCACCGCCGCGCTGCTTATCTCGCAGATCGTCGCTACGGGCGACTTCACGGAAACGGACAACTGTTCCGCCGCGCTGGCACCAGCCGCGAACTGCGCCGTGCAGGTCACGTTTCTGCCCAGTATGGCGGGTGCGCGCAACGGCATACTCACGCTGTATGCGAATGTGAGCGGCGGCCAGGCCACAGCTTCGCTGAGCGGTACGGGCCTCGCCCCGGCGGCCATCACGCTTTCTCCCTCGGCGATCTCATTCAGCGGCGTCACGCTGATCGGCGCGAGCTCGGCTCCCATGAACCTCACGCTGACCAACACCGGCGGCATGGCGACTGCACTCGCCGCGCCCACCATGACGGGCGATTTCTCCGTCAGCAACAACACCTGCGGCACCGCGCTCGCGGCCAATAGCGCCTGCGCGATCGCGCTGGTATTTACGCCTGCCGCCGCGGGTACACGCAGCGGCAGCTTCTCCATTACAGACAGCGTCGGCACGCAGACTGCCGCGCTCAGCGGCACCGGCGCTGCGCCCGCGACGGATACCATCGCGCCGCCCTCGCTCACCTTCGCAGCGCAGACGGTGGGCACCGCCAGCACGGCACAACAGATCATCCTCACCAACACCGGTGGCGTTGCACTCACGCTCATCGCTACCGCTGTTTCAGGTGATTTCACCGCGGTCAACAACTGCGGCAACTCCCTAGCGGCCAACAGCTCCTGCGCAATCAGCGTGGCTTTCCTCCCTGTCAGCACGGGCAGCCGCAGCGGCACCCTCAGCATCACTGACGTGAACCGGACGCAGACCGTCGCGCTCAGCGGCACCGGCATAGCGCCCGCCAGCGTCTCGCTCACCCCGCTGCGGATGGACTTCGGTTCTGTCGGCGCCGGTCTCGCATCCGCGGTGCAGGCCATCACGCTCACCAACAACGGCGGCTCGCCGCTCACCATCTACGGTATCGCCGCCAGCGCAGAGTTCTCGCTTACCTCCAATACCTGCCCCGCCACGCTCGCGGCCAATGCAGCCTGTGTGCTCTCCATCAGCTTTGTGCCTGCGGGCACCGGCCTCCGCAGCGGCACGCTCACCGTGACTGACGGCGCCTCCGGCTCACCGCAGATCGTGCCCCTGACCGGCGTCGGCGTGGATTTTGCGCTCGTGCCCGGCGGTGTCTCCACCCAGACCATCAGCGGCAGCGGAGCCACGGCGGGCTATGCGCTGCTGCTGACTCCGGCGGCAGGCATCTCCGGCGCGGCGGCGGTCACCTGCAGCGGAGCGCCGCTCAGCTCGACCTGTACCGTCTCGCCCGCCACGGTCGATCTCTCCGCCGCGACCACGCTCATCCAGATCAACTTCACCACCGCCACCAAACACAGCGCGCCCTCGCCGGTGCTTCCGGCGCTGCTGCTGGCCCCACTCGCCCTCCTGCTGGCCCGCAAACGCATGCGCGGATTAGCCGCCTGCAGCCTCCTCCTGCTCTGCCTCCTGACCGCCGGATGCATGGTCGGCCGCCTCATCCCGGCGGGTGTCGGCACGACCGGCGGCGGCATTCCCACGGTGCCCGGAACCTATACCCTCACGGTCACCGCGCGCGACAGCGTCTCCCTGGCGCAGCACAGCGTTCCGCTGACCGTGATTATCCAGTGATAGCCCCGGCAACTCGCCTGCCTGTAACCACGGCTGAGTACCCCGGGCCGCCGCCCTGCCAATTCATCTCCCAATTGCAGTAAGCTGACTGAGCGTTTGAGATTCGCATCTGCCGCAGGCGAACAGGAGCGCAGACGCGCGTGATGGTGACGTTGGTAAAGGAGAAAGCATGAACGAAGCAGCGCAACCTCGCGCTCTTTTTTTGGATCGCGATGGCGTGATCAATGAAGAGGTCGGCTACCTGGTACACGCCAAAGACGCGCGCTTTACCGCGGGGCTGTTCTCGCTTTGCCGCGCGGCGCAATCCCTGGGCTACAAGCTGATCGTGGTCACCAATCAGGCCGGCATTGCGCGCGGCTACTACTCTGAAGAGCAGTATCAGACGCTGATGCAGTGGATGCGCGAGCGCCTGCAGCGCGAAGGCATCACGCTGGACGCCGTGTACCATTGCCCCGATCATCCTGATTTTCCCGTTTCTACCTTCAAGTGCCCCGCCGACTGGCGCAAGCCCGGCCCCGGCATGCTGCTGGAAGCCCAGCGCGTCTTCAACCTGGACATGGCCGCGTCCCTCTTCGTCGGCGACCGCTGCTCTGACGTAGAGGCCGGCAACGCGGCCAGGGTGGGCAAAGTGTTCATGCTGCGCGGCGTGGAGATTGCCGAGTGCGACGGTGAGTATGAGGCGGTGGATCATCTGCACGAAGTGGAGCGCTGGCTGACGGCCCGCGGCTAGTGTCCTGAGTCAGAAGTTCACTTTATATACCCTGTCATTCTGACGCTAGAGCGTAGCGAAGCGGAAGAATCTGCTTCTCAAGGATTTGTACCCCGGAGAACCCCGTTGATTTGTTCAACGAACTTCGGACTCACCACACGAGAGCCATTTCCGGAAAATGCTCTAAAGAGGTGTCAGGGCGCGCTGAGAGGTAAAATCAGAACCATCGATGGCACCCAGGCCTCCACAGAGACTGTTTGGCGCACCCCCTGAGCGCATGCGCGATGTGCTGCGCGGCGCACTGGGCCGGTCGCTCGCCTCTATGGCAGAAGAAGACCGCATCGCCGCTGCGTGGCCCGTCGCCTGCGGCCAGAAACTGGCTGAGCGGACCCGCATCCTCAGCTTTGCCGATGGCGTACTCGCTGTGGAAGTGGCAGATTCTGCATGGCTGAAGCAGATGCGCAGCCTGAGCGAAAAGCTGAAGGCCGAGCTGCGCAGTATCGCTGGAGTGGCCGTGACCGATATACTTTTTACACTGCCTTCTACAGCCGCGGAGAGACATCGAGCGAGATCATGAGCGAAAACACTATCAGCGTAACCCTGGATGACGTCCGCCGCGTGGCCGAGCTGGCGAACCTTGACCTGACCAGCGAAGAGGAGCCGCGCATGCAGCGCGATCTGAACGCGATTCTGGGCCACATCGCCACCCTCAGCGAGCTGGACACAGCAGACGTGCCGCCCATGGCCCAGGTGGCAGATATTCTGGGCGACCAGGTAAAGGCCAGCGTGGAAGCGTTGCGGCCCGATGTGGTGCGCCCTTCTCTGGACCGTGCAGTAGTGATGGCAGAGGCGCCGGAGACGGACAACGTCTTCTTCAAGGTGCCCAAGGTGATTGAAAGGTAATGGCTGTGCCAATGAATCTCGAAACCCTTACGATTGACGGCGTACGCGATGCAATCGCTGCGAAGACCAGCACCGCCACGCAGATTGCGCAGGCGCACTACGACCGCATCGCCGCGGAAGACGGCAAGATCAACGCCTTCCTGGCGCTGAGCAATGAGCGCGCGCTGGCGCAGGCCGCCCGCATTGACGCGCTCGCCGCCAAGGGTGAGCCCCTGCCGCCGCTGGCCGGCGTGCCCATCGCCATCAAGGACGTGCTCACCATGAAGGGTTCGCCCGCCACCGCGGGCTCCAAAATACTGCAAGGCTACGAGCCGCCCTACGATTGCACCGCCGTGGCGCGGCTGGAAGCAGCGGGCGCGGTTCTGCTGGGCAAGCTGAACTGCGATGAGTTTGCCATGGGCTCTTCCAATGAGAACTCCGCCTACGGCCCGGTGCACAATCCGCGCGCGCTTGACCGCGTACCCGGCGGCTCCAGCGGTGGCTCTGCGGCTGCGGTTGCTGCGGGCTTTGCCGTGGGCACGCTGGGCACGGATACGGGCGGCTCCATCCGCCAGCCCGCTGCTTTCTGCGGAGTGGTCGGCATGTTGCCCACCTACAGCCGCGTCTCGCGCTACGGCCTGATCGCGTTCGCGTCTTCGCTTGACCGCATCGGCCCCTTCACCCACACCGTGCGCGACACCGCCACCATGCTGCAGATCACCGCGGGCTACGATCCGCTGGATGCCACCAGCTCACGCCGCGATGTGTCCGATTACGTGGCCGCCACAAAGAAGCCCGTCGCCGGCCTGCGCATCGGCGTGCCCGATGAGTATTTTGAAGAAGGTCTGGAGCCGGAGATTCGCGCCGCCGTCGAGAAGACCATTGCGCAGCTCAAGGACCAGGGCTGCGCGATCAAGCGCATCAGCCTGCCGCACACCCGCTATGCCGTGCCCACATACTATGTGGTCGCTACGGCGGAAGCTTCTGCGAATCTCGCCCGCTTTGACGGCGTGCGCTACGGCCTGCGCGCGGATGACAGCACGCTCTCCAGCATGTACCGCAAGACGCGCGACCTTGGTTTCGGCGCGGAGGTGAAGCGCCGCATTCTGCTGGGCACCTACGTGCTGAGCGCGGGCTACTACGACGCGTACTACCGCAAGGCGCAGCAGGTCCGTATGCTGCTGGCGCGCGACTTCCTCACCGCATTTTCTGATGTGGATGCGATTGTGACGCCAATGACGCCGACGCCGCCTTTCAAGATCGGTGAAAAAAGCGACGACCCCGTCGCAATGTACCTGGCGGATATTTACACCGTGGCCGCCAGCCTCGCCGGCATCTGCGGCATCTCCGTCCCCTGCGGCCAGACGAAGGATAAGCTGCCCATCGGCGTGCAGATTCTCGGCAAACACTTTGGCGAAGAGACGATCCTGCAGGTCGCGCAGGCCGTGGAGCAGGCGCAGCAGTAGACGTTCGTGAAAGCATCGATTGAGAAGCAGATTCTTCGCCTGCGGCTCAGAATGACAGGGTATAAAAATAAACTTCAAAACCTGTCATTCTGAGCGCAGCGAAGAATCTGCTTTACCAACCGCACGTTGAGCCGCAATCGCTTATCCAGCTACGATCGCAATTCCCGCGTCATCCGCGGCTTTCACCACGCCCTCGCGGTCGAAGATTAGGGTGCGCTCCGCTTCCAGCGCGAGGCAGGTTGCGCCCGCGCGCTGCATGGTTTCAATCGTCGCCACACCAATCACCGGCACATCGAATCGCATATCCTGCTTGGGCTTGGCCACCTTCACCACGGTCAGACGTCGCTCCAGCGTAGAAGCTTCGCCCTCCAGCGTGCGGAAGAGCGCGCCCGCGCGTTCGATGGTAGCGTCGGTTCCCTCCATCGCTTCGACGGCGACGCAGGCCTGGCCGGCGATCACGACGGTCTGGCCGAGATCGAATGCGGCGATGCCCGCGGCGACGCTGCGACCATAGGCGATGTCTTTCAATTCGTTTTCATCAGGAGCGCGCTGCGTCAGCACGCCTGCCTTCGCCAGCAGCGGCTCGAGGTAGGTGGTGGAAGAGATCAGCTCAATGCCTTCGTCGCCCAGCACCTTCGCCACCGCGCCCAGCAGCATGTCCGTATTGCGGGTGTGCAGATTCAGCAGCAGCTTCGCCAGCCGCCAATCTGGCCGGATGCTGCTGAAGATCTGCTTGTGCTTCACCTGCCCGGCCATCACCGCCTGCTTCACGCCCGCGGCCTGAAAGGTTTCGATGAGTTTTGAAAGCTCGCCGAGCGAGAGCCAGTGCACGCGCACACCGCTGTCGCGCGCGGCGATGGCGTCCATCTCAGCATCGGTCTCTTCCTTGATCGCGGCCACGACAACGTTTAACCCACGCGCCCGCGCCGCTTCCAGCAGAAGAAAAGGAAAGCGTCCGTTGCCGGCAATCAGGCCGAGTTTGGTTTGCGGTTCGCTCATGAGATGGCCGCTCCGTACCGCTAAGCGGCTTGAATCTTTACACGCACTCTGCAGCCGAGAGCGGTAGCAATATTTACCAGGGCATCGAGGGAGAAGCGCTCAATGCGTCCGCGCAAAAGCTCGTTCATCCGTGGCTGGGTGATTCGGCATTGTTTGGCCGCTTCGGCCTGGGTCCAGCCATTCTTCTTCACGATCTCCGCGATCTGGATCATCAGGTCGGAGCGGGCGGTGAGGTTAGCGGCTTCTTCGGGGGTGTCGGCGAGTGCGTCCCATACACTGGCGAAACGTTGCGGCTTTTTCATGGCTTGCTCCTTTGCTGCTGCAAGGCTTTGAGACGTTCCCGGGCCACGCCGATATCGCGCTGTGCCGTGGCCTGAGTCTTTTTTTCGAAAGCGTGGAGGACGTAGACTGCATCTTTCAACCGTGCGATATAGATCACGCGGAAGGTTCCTTCGCCTTCCCAGATGCGCAATTCCTGTACTCCAGGTCCAACGGTCGGCATTGGCTTACAGTCTATGGGTTCCAAACCTTGCTGAACCCGGCGCAATTCAAAACCTGCTTTTCGCCGGGGCATGTTCGGGAAATCTCTGTAGCTGTTTCAGGGAGTTACCCAGAAACTCAATCTCTTTCATTGCGAATGAGCATATATCGGTACCGATATAAAATCAACCGGCCTACTTGATCACGCCGCGTTCGCTTGCTGCAACAAACTCCGCAAGATACTGTACGCGGTCGCCGAACTCGCCCGTGGCCAGCTTTGCGCGGATCGCTTCCAGCGCCTGCGTAGTATTGTGCTTTCCGCCGGTCAGCAGACGGTACGCGCTGCGCAACTGCTTCAACTCGTCCGGGGTAAAGCCGCGCCGTTCCAGGCCAACCTTGTTCAGCCCGTACGCATGATTGTTGCGCTCAATGCAGGTGAGTGAGTACGGCAGCACATCCTGCGTGATGGTGGTGCCGCCGCCGATGTACGAGTATGAACCGATGCGGCAGAACTGATGCACCGGGCACAGCGCGCCAACTACGGCATAATCCTCCACCGTCACATGGCCTGCAAGCGTCGCGGCGTTGGCCAGGATGCAGCCGTTGCCGATGTGCGAATCGTGCCCGATGTGCACGTAGGCCATGATCAGGCAGCCGCTGCCCACGGTCGTCAGCCCGCCGCCGCCCACGGTTCCCCGGGAGATGGTGACAGACTCGCGAATGTCTGTGTTGTCGCCGATGGTGCAGCGCGTCGGCTCACCCCTGTACTTCAGGTCCTGCGGCGGAATCCCGACACAGGCAAACGGATGCACCGTGCAGCCCGCGCCCAGCGTGGTATGGCCGTCCAGCACTACGTGCGAGATCAGCACGCATCCTTCACCCAGCACTACATTCGCGCCCACCGTGCAGAACGGGCCGACGGTGCAGCTATCCGGGACAACAGCCGTGGGCGCAACAAGAGCGGTCGGATGAATCGTCATACTGTGTCTTACTCGCTATGCGTTGAAGTTGCCTTCTTCTTCCTCTTCAATGCCGTAGCGGCGCAGCAGGTTCGGAAGGTTCTGTGAGAATGCAGAGCGCGGCATCACCGTATCGCATCCGGCTTCCACTGCCTTGGCCTTCAGGTCGCCCTGCAGGTGCGAGAGGAATCCGATGATGGATGTTTTGCGCTTGAACTTGGTTTTCAGCTTCGGGATCAGCGTAAGCGGCTTTGCGTTCGCGTTGTTCAGATCGAATACGATGAGCGCCGGATGATCCGTCTCGCCCGCATCCGTCAGCGTGGCCAGGCTGTCCTTGTCATTCTTCAGGAAAGCCACCTTCACGCCCAGCTTGCGCGCCGTCTCCTGGATCTTCGCCAGAAAGAACAGGTCGTCAATGAAGCAGTAGATGTGGGTCTCGGCATTCTCCGGAACTGCGGGAATCACTTCGCGCGTACCCAGGTTGAAGTTCACCTGCGAATCGCCGCCGCCGTTGTTGCGGGAGTGGCTGCGGTGGCTGCCATTGCCGTTGTGATTGCCGTGAATCTCAATGGTCGAGGGCGGAGAGTCAGCATAGTTGCCGATGCCGTCGCGGTAGCTGTGGTCCATCGGGCCCACAAAGCTGCGCGGACCCTTCTGCTTGCCGCGCCGCTGCTGGCGGCCGCCGCCATTGCCATTGCCAATCTGGTTGCCGGGGTTTGGATTGCCTCCGCCCTGGCCGCCGGAACGGAATTTCTTCTTCTTCCAGCGCTTGGTGGGGCCGGTGCCGTTGGAGATGCTCTGTCCGGGCTCAACCGTGGCCTGGATGGTGCTGACGCCACCGCCCTCGCCGGCTTCACCGGTCTGGGGAGCGCCGGCTGCCACACCCGGCTTCTTGTTGCGCTTGCGCCGGCGCCGCCGGCTGCTCTTGGACTGGCCCTGTCCGGGCGAACCCTGCTGTGATGGGGGAGGAATCTGCGGCGGTATCTCCGCCGAAGAGAAATCCTGCTGCTCTGAGGTCATGCTTGCACTTCCCTTATGTACTGCCGTGGCCGGATTTGCTGGCCGTTCTGACGAGACTTCTGATTCTTTCCTGCTCCTCAAACGCACGTCACCGCCAGCCGCATCGCTTGGATGCGGCCGTTAGGAGAACTGCCCGGAATTCTGCGGAGGATGAATCTGTCTCAAAAGTTCTACTCGAATGAACTGCTGTATTGCGTGTCTCAAGACGCCGCGCTGGTCCCCATCGGAACAACGAACCTCTGCATCGAGCCCACTGGTTCTACCTATGCTGATGCTAAAACCCGTTTCGTTGTTGTAAGTGTGTGCGTGGCGAAGCATTCGGCGAGCCGGCTTGCGAGCACTTCAAAAAGGTAAGCGCGCTCTCAGCTCTGGCTTCAGCCCTGTCGTCAGGACAACACTGATACTACTCTGGCAGCTTGCCTTTGCGCAAGTTGAATTCTGCACAAAAATCTGTGCAGATCCCCGGTTGGGGGGCAATTTGGTTGGTTTTGAAAGGGACGAGCTTCAGCTCGTCCGAAAAATCACACTCAACATTGCGGGCTTTAGCCCCGGAGGGGATTGCCTCCGCGGCTGAAGCCGCCTTCCGTAAGCGAGGCTCCCGGCGCGGCTCAAGCCGCGCCCTTTCAAAACAAACTGATCCACTATTAGAATTCGATGCGCCTGCATCCCTGGAAAAGTCCTTTATCCGCAAAGGCTTATCCAGCCTCTTGCAAAAGCCGCAGACACGCAAAAGCCGTCATCCAGTGGACGACGGCTCAGATTGCGAATGGCCTGTCACGGCCTCCCAAAGATCGTCCCGCGAAAACCTGCTATCGTCTGGCGTGGCTGCTCCAACTTGGGAACAACATCATCACCGGACCAGCCGGAACGGTATATATAAAGCAATTAGCCTGCCAAACTGCCAGCCATTGAGAATCATCGACTTGCTCACCGCCGCCGGCGCTTTCTGCTGCAAGAACTGTAGGTTGCTACGCAATAAATCCCGAAAAATGTAGATTTCCCGGCAATTTACTTGCTCTACCGCTGGCACTCCGGGCAAAAATGCGTGCTCCGCCCGCCGACCGTAATCCGCCGGATCGCCGTTCCGCAGACCCGGCAAGGCTCGCCCGTGCGCTGGTAGACCTTGTGCTCAATCTGAAAATACCCCTGCCGCCCCTCGGCATCCACGTAATCTGACACTGACGAGCCGCCCAGCTTGATGGCGCGCTTCAGCACCGCTTTCAGTGCGGCGTTCAGTTTGCTCAGCTCCGCCCGGGTCAGCCGCCTCGCTTGCCGCTTTGGCCGGATGCCCGCCCGGAACAGGCTCTCATCGGCATAGATGTTGCCCACGCCGTGCAGCAGCTTCTGGTTCAACAGCGCAGCCTTGATCGGCGTCTTGCGGCCGTGGAAGAGCGCGAGGAAGGCTTCCGTGCCGATGGTGAGCGGCTCCTGCCCCGGTCCGCCGTACGTCTGCGCGCTCACGGAGATGCGCCCAAAGCGCCGCGGGTCCACAAACCGCATCTCCCGGCCCGATTCCAGCGTGGCCACCAGGTGCGTGTGTGCCGGGCGCTCTACGGCGGGGTCGGCCACCAGCAACCGGCCGGTCATGCCCAGGTGGATCAGACATTGCGCGGCGCTGCCCTCCGGGCGCTGCAGGTCACAGACCACGGTCTTGCCCACGCGATGCACGCGCAGGATCTTGCTGCCCGTCAGCACCGTTTCAATTTCAGATTGCGGCGATTTGAACGTCTGCGGCTTGCCGCTCATCCACACCACGCGGATGGCGTCGCCCGCCACGCGCGCGTTCACGCCGTTCGCAATGGTTTCGACCTCAGGAAGCTCCGGCATCTATTCAGAATAAGCCCGGCGGCAAAACCCATCGTGCCGCAGCGCTGTTTTTTTCGGGATGTGTGGCCGACTGAGACTTCTAGATCAAGCCGCTTGCAGGCTCTATGCGGTGACGGTGAAACTGTGCCAGCACCCACGCGGGCGGCGCGATCAGCAGCTCAGAATGCTTCTTGCCCATCGCCATATTCAGCGTCTGCTCATGCTTGTCACGCAGCACGGTCACGGCGATGCGCTTGGTGTGGCTATTCTGGATGGCTTGCAGCCAGTCGGCCTTGGTGGCAACCGGCTTGCCGTTCACGCGTGTGACCACATCACCCGCCAGCAGACCGGCGGCAGCTGCGGGGCTGTCCCCGTCCACGCTCTTCACCAGCAGGCCGATGCCGGGTTGAGCGCCGAAGAACTGCGCCAGCTGCGGGCCCAGCACATCCAGCATGGCGCCGGTATAAGAGGAGCTGATGATGGCCGGACCCATGAAGCCGAAGCCCAGGTGCGGCTGCTCGGCGGCGGGCGGCGGGGCCTGCGGGCCGTCCATCGGGTCGGGGATGGAGGCGTCGTCGGGCGGCGGCTCCGGCACGGCGAAGTGTTGCTCCCATGCCTGGCGAGCCACTTCGTCGCGGTCGCCCAGCTGTACAGAGAGCTTCTTCGTCTGCCCGTCGCGGTTGTAGACGAAGCTCACCACCCGGCCGGCGGGCGTCTCGCGCAACATGCGGCGCAACTGCTCCTCGCCCTCCACAGCCTGTCCATTCATCTGCAGGATGACGTCGTTCTCACGCAGGCCGGCCTTGATGGCGGGGCCGTCATGGTCAATCATGCAGATCTCCGCGCCGCGCGCTGATTTCAGCTTCAGCTGTTTGGCGCGTTCGTCGGTTACATCCCGAATGTCTACGCCGAGGTATCCCTGCGTGCTGTGCGTGACGGCGGGCATCAGACCGTGCCCGGCGATGACGCTTCTGCCCGGCGCAGCGAACGCTGACACACTGAGCGCGGCCAGCGCCAGTGCGCCCGCTGCCAGCTTGATACGGATCGTGCCTGTCTGCGTCGTGCTCATTGGATGTCTGACACCTGCTGCAACATGCTGCGCGAGGCGGTGCGAATGTACGGATTCTGGTCCTGCGTGGAGACGGTGTGCATTACCTGGCGCACGCTGGAATCAGCCTGTACCGGCTGCAGCAGATTGATAGCAGCACCACGAACGTTGGCGTTGGCATCATGCACCAGCGTTTCCAGCACAGCGTCGCGCACCTGCATATCGTTGGAGACGTAGGGTTGCAGTCCTTCCAGCGCCTTCATGCGCACGGCGGGACTCTTGTCATAGCGCAGCGAAACCATCAGCGCTTTGCGCACGTCGGTGCCGTCCAGCCCATTGCCGCAGTCCCCCGATTTGCATTGGTCGGCCAGCAGGCTCACAGAGTTGGCGCGTACATCGTTGTCGGCACGATTCTGCGTGGCCAGCATCAGCAGCTGCTTAATCTGCGGATCGTTCATGGTGCCCTGAATGCTCTCCGGCACCACGCGGTTGTAGTTCACCTGCACCAGGTCTGAGTCCGGCGTCTGCACAATGCCGCTCACGCTGGCGACTGCGCCGCTGAGCGAACTGGAAAGGATCACGGGAGTCCTGGGGCGCGGCGCATGGTCGCTCTGGTAGCGCGCGGCGACTCCGCCGCCCAGAAAGCTGACGCCCACCAGCAGCGCCGTCAGCACGGGCGCGGTGCGGACCGTACCGGCCCAGTGAAACCACCCGGCCAGGATGCGGCTGCCCAGGCTGCGCGCGGGCATCGTGTCCAGCGCTTCATCCAGCGCCACGCGGGCGCGGGCCACCAGATTGGGCGAGGGCTCCAGCACCGGCGAGAGCGACATCACGTTCTGCAGCGCCTGCACGCCCTGCAGCTCGTGGCGGCAGCTATCGCATTCTGCCAGATGCTGTTCCAGCTCCGGGGTGAACTGGTCTTCCAGCTCCCCGTAGGCGTAAAGAACGATCTTTGGTTGTGCTACTTCGCATTTCATAGTGCGTACCTCTGTGCCTGCCTGAATCTCGTGCCTTGTGTTGCCCGGGGCTTTGCGCCCTCTCGTCTTGAAGCGGGTGCAAAATCCTATGTTCGTGCCGATGCCAGTTTCGCCCGCAGCTTGCGCGTGGCGCGGAAGAGGGTGTTCTTCGCTGTCTCTTCCGTGGTGCTGAGCATCTCGCCGATGGTGCGCAGACGGAGCCCCTGGTAGTGCTTCAACTCAAAGACCATGCGCTCACGCGGCGTCAGCGCCTCCAGCGCCTCAGCAATGCTGGCCGCCAGCATCTTGCGCTCCAGCTCCTTCGCCGGATTCGCCATCGCCCGGCCGTCCGAGAGGTTTGAGAGCAGGTCATGCTCTTCGCCGCTCGCGTCCACCACGGTGGAGGAGTCTTCCCGCCGTGACTTCCGCCGCCGCAACTGGTCCAGGCAGAGGTTGGTCACGATGCGGTACATCCACGTGTAGAACGAACACTCGAAGCGGAAGTTATTCAGGTGGCGGTAGGCCTTGATGAAAGCCTCCTGATGCACATCCTGTGCGTCCTGCTCCGAACCGAGCATGTGCATTGCCAGCCGCAGCACGGGCTGGTCATACCGGCGCACCAGCGCGTCGAAGGCCGGGCGCGAGCCCTTTTGCGCTTCGCGAATAAACTCCGCGTCTTCAATCCGCTGCTGGGCGCGCTCTTCGTTCTGCTGCGCAGTGCGCTTGCTGCCCGTCACACGGTCTGCTGCTACCCGGTTCCCCATCGCTGGGGAAGATTCTACCGAGGAAATGGCAGACGTGCGTACCAGGCCCTGTATTCCGCCCGCAGCGCCAGGTACGGCCATCTGCAGGGCATTCGCTTCACTCATGTTGAACTCCCCGTCGGGAACTCTGAATCGATCCACTTAGAAAGACTCCGCAGCCGCGGAAAAGGTAAGCCAAAACCAGGCTTTTCCGGTGAGAGAATTCACCGGGGCGAATCCGGTACACTGCACTCCATGCCGTCTTCTACCCGCACCACGCAATCCGGGCTCTTCGCCACTGCTGCCAGCCCCGCCGCCGGGGAGTGGATTACCGCCCACTGCGACGGCGGCGCGCGCGGCAATCCCGGGCCGGCCGGCTTCGGCGTCTACATCCAGGGGCCGCAGGGCATGGTGCTGGCCGAGTTGAGCGAGTTCATCGGCTTCAAGACCAATAACGTAGCGGAGTACTCCGGCCTGCTGGCCGCACTGGATTTTGCCTTGCAGAACGGCCACAAGCATCTCCGCGTCATCTCCGATTCTGAGCTGATGGTGAAGCAAATTCTGGGCCGCTACAAGGTGGCCAGCCCCGACCTGCGCCCGCTCTTTGACGAAGCAAAGCGCCGCATCGCCAAGCTGGATGGCTTCCACATTGAGCACGCCCTGCGCGCCAAAAATAAGCAGGCTGACCGGCTGGCCAACCTGGCGATGGATCGCGGCATGGGCAAACGCACACCCACCACGGCCACGCCCTATCCGAATGCAGAGAAGCCGCTGAAGGGATTTGTGAAGGGTGGCGTCGTGCATCTGCTGGAGGGCGAACTGCCCGAAGGCGTATTCGTCACCGTGCGCCGCGCCACACAGGATTAACTGAGCGGCAGGATGAGAAAGGAAACACCATGGAAAAGAAGATTGAAGTCGCTACGAAACAGGCTCCCGCGGCCATTGGCCCGTATTCTCAGGCAGTCCGCATCGGCGATCTGCTCTTCACCTCGGGCCAGATTCCCATCGATCCCGCTACCGGGCAGATGATCGAAGGCGGTATTGAGGCGCAGACCACGCGCGTGCTGCAGAATCTGAAGGCTGTGCTCGACGCTGCGGGCGCGGAGTTTGCCGGCGTGGTGAAGACGACCGTCTTCCTGAAGGACCTCGGCGACTTTGCGGCGATGAACGCCATCTATGCGCAGTACTTCGCACCCGAAGGCGTGGTGGCTCCGGCGCGGAGCACGGTGCAGGTGGCCGCACTGCCCAAGGACGCGCTGGTCGAGATCGATATCGTCGCGAAGATCTAGTGCCGCGCGCGGCAGAAGCATTCCGGCGCGAGCGGCATCTAAACGCAGCAGGAGATTCCCATGAGCGAGAACAAGGTGCGAGTGCAGAAGACGGATGCGGAGTGGCGCGCCATCCTGAGCCCGGAACAGTATCGCGTGATGCGCGAGAAGGGCACCGAGCCGCCGTTCAGCGGCACACTGAACAAGAACTACGACGACGGCATCTACCGCTGCGGCGCCTGCAATGCGGAGCTGTTTACCGCGGATACGAAGTTTGATTCGGGCTGCGGCTGGCCCAGCTTCTTTCTGCCCATCACGCCGGAGGCCATCGTGGAGCATGAAGACACCAGCCACGGCATGAGGCGCATTGAAGTAATCTGCGCCAACTGCGGCGCGCATCTGGGTCACGTCTTCCCCGACGGCCCAAAGCCGACCGGTCTGCGCTACTGCATCAACTCGGTCTCACTGGATTTCGAGAAGAAGTAGACCTTTTCACCTATCCCAACACTGTCATCCCGAGCGAAGCCGAGGGACCTGCTTTTCTCTTCACTCTCCCAACACTGTCATCCCGAGCGAAGCCGAGGGACCTGCTTTTCTCTTCACTCTCCCAACACTGTCATCCCGAGCGAAGTCGAGGGACCTGCTTTTCTTTCCCTCTCCCAACACTGTCATCCCGAGCGAAGCCGAGGGACCTGCTTTTCTCTCCCTCTCCCAACACTGTCATCCCGAGCGAAGCCGAGGGACCTGCTTTTCTCTCATACAACCGCAAGTGTTATGCTGGCGCACATCCGAATGCGCGAGCATATTTACTTCGTTTACATTGTGGCCAGCAAATCACGAACGCTCTATGTCGGTGTAACCAGCGACCTATCTGCTCGGATGTTTCAGCACAAAGAAGGCAGATTTGAAGGTTTCACCAAGACATATAAATGCCATCGGTTAGTCTATTTTGAGCAATGGGGCGAGATTACAAGTGCGATCAGCCGCGAGAAACAGATCAAGCGCTGGGCGCGTGCCAAGAAGATATTCCTGATTGAGCTGGACAATCCCACATGGGAAGACCTGAGCGCGGACTGGCATCGCTAACAGCAGGTCCCTCCGCTACGCTTCGCTCCGGTCGGGATGACAGAGTTGGGGAGGGAGGAAGAGAAAGCAAGTCGTCCCTCGGCTACGCTCGGGATGACAGTATTTTTATGGTGGGGAAAGAAATACAAAGGCCCTGCACATAGAAAAGCCCCAACTCGATGAGCCGGGGCTTTTATTGCGAAAAAATGTTGGCCGGAATTTAGGCTTTTGCGGCGACGGCGACGCGAACGGGGGCCTTGAGGACCTTGCCGCCCTTGATGCAGGTGGTGCAGACGCGGATGCGCTTGTTTACGCCGTTCACTGACGACTTCACCGGCTGCAGGTTCACGTTCCAGCGGCGGCGGGTGGTGTTGTTCGCGTGAGAGATGTTGTTGCCGAACTGCGGGCCTTTGCCGCAAAGATCGCATACCTGTGCCATTGACGTTGCTCCGGTTCCGTTGTGTACGGATGAATTTGCGCAGTGGGAGAGGAATCCGAAGACTCAAACTCGCTTTCGACCCCCGCCACCCCACAAGGGGGCAGGGCCTGCTGCTGAGTATCCAGAATACCTGATTTTCCACCGACAATGCAATCAGGGCTTATTTTGGGTCGTGGGTCAGATTTGGCTTTGAAAGGGCGCGGCTTGAGCCGCGCCGGGAGTTTCGCTTTACGGAAGGCGGCTTCAGCCGCTGAGGCAATCCCTCCGGAGCTAAAGCCCGCAATACTTTGGCCTGATTTTTCGGACGAGCTGAAGCTCGTCCCTTTCAAAGCAAACCCAACTGACCCACTACCTTACTTTGGAGCCGCAAGCAGGGGGCCGAGACGCTCCAGATGGTTCAGGTCGTGGCCCGCGATGACCTCCAGCAGGTCGCGCACTATGCCCGTGCCCAGTTCGGGATGGGTATAGGGGGCGGCGAGGTCGTCCGCGCCCAGGCTCTGGATGAGGAGCATGTTCCAGTTGCGCAGGGTCACGTAGGTGGAGAGCGCGGTGGGCGCGTCGCAGGGCGCATAGTGTTTGGCCCAGAGGTCCTGGTCAAAGGGCTGCGCCGTGATCGGCCCGGCCAGCGCCTGGCGCAGGCGAAAGCCGAAGGCGATCTCGCAATCGGCGAGATGAGCCAGAATTTCGCGCAGGCTCCACTTGCCGGGCGCGGGGGGCTGGTTCAGGCGGGCGAGTCCGGCCTGGTCTGCCAGCAGCGGCGCAATGTGGGCATACACAATGGACGGGGTGGCGGCCATCACCTTGACTGGGTCGCGGTCGCCGAGGCAGTGCGCGTAGGGATTTTCCATGCGTCTTATCGTATCTGCCGCCGCACACCTGCGACAATGGTTGCTCGTGAGTACGCAGATACAGTTGGGCTCATCGCCTTCCCGCTTCAAGGCGCCACGCGCCATCTTCTGGACGGCGCTGGCCGTGCGCCTGGCCTACATCCTGCTGGCGCATACCTATCATGTGCGCGCGGCGGGAGACCACTTCCAGTTCGGCTGGGAGATGGGGCGCATCGCGCGCGCGCTGGTTACGGGCTACGGCTATTCCGATCCGTTCACCGGACACACCGGGCCAAGCGCCTGGGTTCCGCCGCTCTACACCTTTCTGATCGCCGCGGTCTTCAAGCTCTTTGGCGTATACACGGCTGCGTCGGCGCTGGTGCTGCTGGCGCTGAATGCGGTCTTCTCCGCCGTGACCGCGGTGCTGGTCTTCGAGATTGGTGCGCGCTGCTTTGGCCGGCAGAACGGTCTGTGGGCAGCGTGGCTGTGGGCGCTGCATCCGGCGGCCATGCAGTATGCGGTGCGCTGGATATGGGAGATGACGCTCACCACCATGCTCTTTACCGCCGTGGTGGTGCTGGCGCTGCGCATGCGCGGAGTGGCCGAGGAGGGCGCGGATCGCCGCGACCTGCAGACGCTGGCGCGGTGGGAGCTATTCGGCCTGCTGTGGGGGCTGATTGCGCTGAGTAATCCGTCGCTGCTGCTCTTTTTGCCCTTCTGCGCGCTGTGGACGCTGTGGCACGCGCCCCACGGCGTGCAGGCGCTGCGCCGCGCTCTGGTGGGTGCGCTGCTATGCTGCGTGATCGTCGCGCCGTGGACCTATCGCAACTGGAAGGTCTTCCACGCCTTCGTGCCGTTGCGCAGCAATCTGGGCGCGGAGCTGGCGCTGGGCGACGGGCCGGACGCGATGGGCTTCCTGATGGAGTACAACCACCCCATGCAGTCCGCGAAGCAGTTGCGGGAGTACACCGAGCTGGGCGAACTGAAGTATTCGCGGATGCGCGGCGAGCAGGCAAAGGCGGCGATCCGGGCCAATCCCGCGCACTTTCTGGCAATCTCGGCCAAGCGGTTCTACTTCTTCTGGTGGAGCGTGCCGCAGCCCTTTGAGCGGCACCCGGCGCAGGAGTATGCGCGCGAGGTCTCGTACTGCTTCCTCTCACTGGCGGGCCTGATGGGGCTGGCGCTGGCGCTGCGGCGCAGAATGCCGGCGGCAGGACTGTTCGCCTGGGCGTTTCTGCTGCTGCCGCTCACCTACTACTTCATCACCGTGCACGCACGGTTTCGGCACCCGCTGGAACCGCTGATCTGGGTGCTGGGGGTGTACTTATTTGAGAATGCGCGGCTGCGGTTCCGAGTGGATTGATTGCCGGGAAGGATTTCGTGGCAGTGTCATTCTGAGCGGAGCACAGCGGAGTCGAAGAATCCAGAAGGTCTTTATTGGCCCATGCTGCCATAAGCTTCCGCTGCGGGACTGCCTGGATTCCAGGTTAGGAACTCTGAAGCTGCGTTCCGAACAAAATACTGTCGGATTCTTCGGCTGCGCTCAGAATGACTCTTTCAAGAGATAGCAATCTAGGCGGCGATGCGGGGCTTGATCTTTGTCAGTTCGGCGGTGTGGGCGGTGCGGAGGTCGTAGTCGTTCTGGAGGTTGAGCCAGAACTGGGCGGGGAGGCCGAAGTAGATGCCGAGGCGAAGGGCGGTGTCTGCCGAGATGGAGCGCTTGCCGCGCACGACGTCGTTGATGCGGGGCAGCGGGACGTGCAGCTCCTTGGCCAGGCGATAGGCGGTGAGGCCCATCGGCAGCATGAACTCGGTGCGGAGGATGTCTCCGGGATGGACGGCGAATGGCTGGGACATGTTTCTTCTCTTATTCGGTGGGGAGATGTGTAGATAATTCTATCCCGCATTGTGCGCGTAGTTGAGGAAAGAGTACCGTAGGGGCTAAAGAGGATGCTGAAAAGTCGTCGCTTTGAAAGGGCGGGACTTCAGTCCCGCCGTAACCTCAATCGCTCGAATGCGGCTTGAGCCGCTGAGGGACTATTCCCGGAGAGGACTGACTTTTTCAGCACCCTCTAAAGCCCCATTTCAATTCATGCAGCTTGCCGTGCGGGTTGAAACCCGCACTCCCCCGGCTGAAGCCGGGGGCTTAAGCGAGGCAACTGCTGCCAGCAGATGTTAACACTTGAAACAAAATGCCCTAAACCTTGATCTGGGGCACCCGGGAGAGGGACAGCACCGGAAGTGGTGCAAGGGGTGAGTTTGCAAGGTTGTAATTGACCAAACGGCTGGGAAACGCTACACTTTTTAAGTTTGGCGATACAGCCCATCCTGCTTATGCGGGGTGCAGTGGAAAGCGGCTGGACCGAAACGCGGAAGAGAGCGGTTCTGGTCTGGTTGAAGGCGCGAGGTCAGCGCTATTCCGGTATAGCCCCACTCAGTTTTGAAAAGGATTTGCGCATAGGCCGTGGTTTTTCACGCCCTGAAAGCGCTGGAGGTTTGCATGTACGCAGTGATTCGCACAGGTGGTAAGCAGTATCGCGTGGCTCCGGGCGACGTGGTGAAGATCGAGAAGACGGGCGCGGAAAGCGGCGCGGACATTGAGTTTGCTGACGTGGTTGCCATCTCCGGCTCTGAGGGCAAGTTTGAGCAGGAGCTCAAGGGCGCCAAGGTGACGGCGTCCGTCGTGGGCGAAGGCCGCGGCGACAAGATCCTGGTCTTCCATTACAAGCGCAAGAAGCAGTACAAGAAGCTGCAGGGTCATCGCCAGGCATTCGTGCAGGTGAAGATCAACGAGATTCTGGTGGGCGGCAAGAGTTTGAAGGCGTAAACGGGCATTCGCAGCGCAAGGGCGAAAAGCAGATTCTTCGCTGCGCTCAGAATGACAGAGTTTTGAGATTGCAAGGTTTTTGGAAAAGATTGAATTTACGGCAGGGCTGGGTTGGTAAAATGCGGCGGGCCGATACGAGGGTAGAGAAATGGCACATAAAAAAGGCTTAGGAAGTTCCAAAAACGGTCGCGATTCCAATGCACAGCGGCTGGGCGTGAAGGTGTTTGGCGGACAGACCGTGACCGGTGGCTCGATCATCGTGCGGCAGCGTGGAACCCCGCTGAAGGCCGGCCTGAACGTGGGCCGCGGCAAGGACGACACCCTCTTCGCCAAGGTGGACGGCGTGGTCAAGTTTGTGGACCGCGGACGCACCGGGCGCTTTGTGGCTGTCGAGCCCGTAACCGCCTAAAAATTCGCACGTATTCGTGCTGCGAAAAGCCCTCATTTTGAGGGTTTTTTCGTGCTTAAAATGCGTCTTTTTTAGTGATAAAATAGAGTTACGAAAAGATCCTGTATGCGGCCCGTAATTGCACTATTTTTGGTGCAGAAAATGGACCGCGACAGTCGAATTTTCGAATCGCTTTTGACCGACTTGGAGCTTCATGGCAGCGAAAGAGACAGTCCCCTCTGATACCGCACTTCTCGACGTCCCCACCGATTCGCCGAAGGGCAAGTCTCCCAAGAACGCTCCGACCTACACCGGCGACAATATCAAGATTCTGGAAGGGCTGGAGGCTGTGCGCCTGCGCCCGGCCATGTATATCGGCTCGACCGGCGAGATGGGCCTGCACCACCTGGTGTATGAGGTGGTCGATAACTCGGTAGACGAAGTGCTGGCGGGTTATGCCACGCGCGTAGACGTCGTCATTCACCTGGACAACTCCATCACCGTGGTCGATGACGGCCGCGGCATTCCGGTGGACATGATGGACACGCCGACGGGCGAGCGTATGCCCGCGGTGCAGGTGGTGCTGACCAAGCTACATGCGGGCGGCAAGTTCGATGCGTCGAACTACAAGGTATCGGGCGGCCTGCACGGCGTAGGTGTGAGCTGTGTGAATGCGCTGGCAGAGCAGTTTGAGGTGGAGGTCTGGCGCGACGGGCACACCTATGAGCAGGAGTATTCCAAGGGCGCGCCGACAACGGAGCTGAAGCAGACGGGCAGCAGCAAGAAGCGCGGCACGAAGATCCACTTTCTGCCGGACCGCGGCATCTTCACCGTAACCGAGTACAACGCGGACACGCTGGCGCAGCGCCTGCGGCAGCTTGCGTACCTGAACAAGGGGCTGGAGATCACGCTGACGGACGAGCGCACCGCTGATGCCAAGACCGGCGAAGCGAAGCGGCAGGAGTTCAAGTACGTTGGCGGCATTTCCGAGTTCATCAAGCACCTGAACAAGGGCAAGGCGGTGCTGCACGACAAGCCGATCTACATTGAGAGCGAGCGCGACACCACGGTGATGGAGATCGCGCTGCAGTACAACGACGGCTACTCCGAGAATGTATTCAGCTTTGCGAACAACATCAATACGGTGGACGGCGGCACGCATCTGTCAGGATTCCGCACGGCGCTGACGCGCACCATCAACGCGGCGGGGCAGTCGCTGGGGCTGTTCAAGGACGTGAAGGAAAATCTCTCCGGCGACGATGTGCGCGAGGGGCTGGTGGCCGTGGTGAGCGTGAAGCTGCCGCAGCCGCAGTTTGAAGGCCAGACCAAGGGCAAGCTGAACTCGGATATTTCGGGCGCCGTGCAGCAGGTGGTGAACGAGAAGCTGGGTATGTTCCTGGAGCAGAATCCGACGGTGGCCCGCCGCATCATCAACAAGGCGATTGAAGCGGCGCGCGCCCGCGAGGCAGCCCGCAAAGCGCGTGATCTGACGCGGCGCAAGGGCGCGCTGGACGGCGGCGGTCTGCCGGGCAAGCTGGCGGATTGCAGTGAGCGTTCGCCGGAGCGCTGCGAGCTTTACCTGGTCGAGGGTGAATCGGCCGGCGGCACGGCCAAGCAGGGCCGCGACCGGCGCTTCCAGGCGATCCTGCCGCTGAAGGGCAAGATCCTGAACGTGGAGAAGGCGCGCTACGACAAGATGCTGGGCCACGAAGAAATCCGGGCGATGATCACGGCGCTGGGCGCGGGAATCGGCAAGGAAGATTTCGATCCGGCGAAGCTGCGCTACGGCAAGCTGATACTGATGACCGATGCTGACGTGGACGGATCGCATATTCGCACGCTGCTGCTTACGTTCTTCTTCCGCCACATGACGGAGCTGATTAAGCGCGGGCACGTGTACATTGCGCAGCCGCCGCTGTACCGCATCAAGAAGGGCAAGTTTGAGCAGTACATCAAAGATGACCGCGAGTTTGTGAAGGTGATGGTGAAGCGCGCGTCTGACGGCATGATCGTGCGCTACGGCGAGAACGCGGCACACCTTGAAGGCGCGGAGCTGACGAAGTTCATGACGCAGCTCAACGAGTTCCTGGGGTACTACGAGAAGGTGGACAAGCGTCTGCGCAACGACGATGTGACCACCGCGCTCTGCAAGCTGGATATGGCGAAGCGGGCAGATTTTGAAGGCACGCCGGAGGCTGTGCCCGCGAAGATCAAGACGCTGCATGACGCGCTGGAGAAGATGCAGAAGCTGCATCAGTTCAAGGGCGTGCACGACCCCGTGTTCGACGAAGAGCACCAGACGTATTCGGTGACGTTCATTGACGCGCAGGGCTCAGAGCGGCGCGTGGACTGGGCGCTGGCCTCGTCGCCCGAGTACCGGCAGATGATGTCAAAGTATGGGCAGATTCAGGACCAACTGCAGCCACCGTTCCTGATTGAGTATGCGAAGAAGGACGCCAAGGCCGTAGCCGAGGAGGCTGAGGACGAGGGCGAGACGGCGGAGACTGCGCTTCCGGACGACGCCGAGGCAACGGTGAATGCCGTGTCCGCCAAGCCGGCGAAGCAATCCAAAGCGAAGGCCAATGCCGAACCGATGGAGAAGAAGACGCCGCGTGAACTGTTTGAGTACGTGATCGAGCAGGGGCGCAAGGAGTACCAGGTGCAGCGCTACAAGGGCCTGGGCGAGATGACCTCAACGCAACTGTGGGAGACCACGATGGATCCGGAGAAGCGCACGCTGCTGCGGGTGAAGCTGGAAGACATCGCGGCGACGGAGCTTATCTTTACGACGCTGATGGGCGAAGATGTGGAGTCGCGCCGGAAGTTTATTGAAGAAAATGCGCTGGATGTGAAGAACCTGGACATCTAGTGCTGCGGTGCTACGCGCACGGCGGGAAGCTCGCTTCGCGAGCAAATGCAGGCTCGCGATGCTCGCAGAGACAAAAGCAAGGGCGGCTCCGGAGACGGGGCCGTTTTGCTTTTTGCGATGAGTGGACAGCCAGTGTATTAAGTGCAGCGAGCCAGCAGGTCAGCGGGTCAGCGGGTCAGCAGGTCAGCAGGTCAGCGAAAAACGAAGGTGTCATTCTGAGCGGAGCGTAGCGGAGCCGAAGAATCCAGAGGGTGTTTGTACACCTGATGCAGCCTGAAAGTTCCTGACCGGAAGGCCCGGGCATTGGTGCTGCGGAAGCTTGCGGATGTATGGGTGGCGTGAGGTTTGTCTGGATTCTTCGACTCCGCTACGCTTCGCTCAGAATGACTCAGATTAGATTTTGATGCCAGGGAGAAGTGGCGGGAGCGGTTCGCGCTTTGCGCGAATGAAAGATGCGCCCGTATGACTTCTGTACTGGATAACAAACAAAAGAGAATGCGAGAAGCAGATTCTTCGCTGCGCTGGGAATGACAAAGTATAAAAGTTGGCGGTAGATCGAAGACAACGGCCTTTCTGGGGTTGGCTTTCTTGCAGCGATAAAGGCAAATACTGAGATCCTTCGCTTCGCTCAGGATGACGAACAAGCAAAAGCAAAAGCAACAGCAGAAGCAAAAGCAAAACAACAGCAGAAACAACAGCAAAAGCAAAAGCAAAAGCAGAACGACAGCAGAAGCAGGTCCCTCGGCTGCGCTCGGGATGACAAACAAATACAAGGGCAACGACAGAAGCAGATTCTTCGCTGCGCTCAGAATGACAAATCAACTGAAGTATGACAGTTCGAGTGAAGTATGACAGTTCAACTGAAGTATGACAGTCCGAGTGAAGTATGACAGTTCGAGTGAGGTGGAATGACAAGCAGTGCAGGGGTGCTAGGATTCGGCTATGGGTAAGGTGCTGGTTTCGGTTAGGAATCTGGTGAAGGAGTATTCGCGCGAAGGCGGCGGGGTGAGCCGCGTGGTGGACGATGTGTCGTTCGATATCGCGCGGGGCGAGACGCTGGGGCTGGTGGGCGAATCGGGGTCAGGCAAGAGCACGGTGGCGCGGATGGTGCTGCGGCTGATTGAGCCGACGGCGGGCACGGTGCGGTTTGATGGCGTGGATGTGCTTACAGCCGGGCGGGCAGAGATGCAGGCGCTGCGGCAGCGGATGCAGATCGTATTTCAGGATCCCTTTGCGGCGCTGAATCCGCGGATGAGAGTGCGCGAGATTGTGGGCGAGCCGTTTGAAATACACAAGACAGGGAACAGGGAACAGGGAATAGGGAACAGGGAACAGGGAACAGGGAACGACAGGGAACAGGGCACGACAGGGAACAGGGAAGAGGGAGCAGGGAACAGGAAAGACAGGGATGTGCGGGTGGTGGAGCTGCTGCGCGAGGTCGGGCTGGACGGCTCGGCTATGGAGCGCTATCCGCACGAGTTCAGCGGCGGGCAGCGGCAGCGCATCAACATTGCGCGGGCGCTGGCGCTGCGACCGGAGTTCCTGGTGCTGGACGAGCCGGTGAGCGCGCTGGATGTGAGCGTGGGCGCGCAGGTGATCAACCTGCTGCAGCAGCTGCAGCGTTCGCGGGGGATGACGTATCTGTTCATCTCGCACTCGATGCCGCTGGTGCGGTATCTCTCGCAGCGGATCGCGGTGTTGCGCAGCGGGCGGCTGGTGGAGATTGGGGAGTGCGCGCAGGTGTGCGCTGCTCCGCGCGAGGAGTATACGCGGCAGCTGATCGCGGCGACGCCGGTGGTGCTGCGGTGAAGTGAAGCGTACCTCAGCGGCTAAAGCCGCTCTTCAGACAGTGAAGCGATTTTCGTGTGGGCTTTAGAGGGTGCTGAAAAAGTCAGTCCTCTCCGGGAAGAGTGCCTCAGCGGCTCAAGCCGCATTCGAGCGATTGAGGTTACGGCGGGACTGAAGTCCCGCCCTTTCAAAGCGACGACTTTTTCAGCATCCTCTGAAGCCCACATTCCCCCGGCTAAAGCCGGGGGCTTAAGCAAGGCATAAAGGCAACGACAGAAGCAGATTCTTTGCTCCCACCCCGGCAAGCAAGTGCGCTTGCGGGGACCCGTTCGCGACGCTATCCCCCTGATTGCGATGAAACTGAGATGAGGATTGGGCACTCGGAGTGGTGGCGACATGAGATTTTGAGATTCTTCGCTGCGCTCAGAATGACAAGGTTGAAACGAGAATGACAAAGGTTTGAGTAGGCGGCGGAGGGGGTAGCGGCACAATCTACAATAGAAACTGATGCTCCACTTCTTTCATCTGGCGCCACGGTATGAGTTTGCGTGGCTGGTGTTGGCTTCATTCATCGCGGGCGTGATGAATGCGATGGCCGGTGGAGGATCGTTCCTTTCGTTTCCGGCGATGCTGGCGATGGGGGTGCCGCCGATCCAGGCGAACGCGACCAACACGGTGGCGCTGTGGCCGGGGCAGCTGACCAGCGTGACGGCGCTGCGCGACGATCTGCGGCGGGATCTGTTGTTTCCGGTAGTGTCTGCGTCGATCGTGGGCGGGATTGCCGGCGCGGTGGTGCTGCTGAATACGAAACAGATCACGTTTCTGCATATGGTGCCGTGGCTGCTGCTGGTGGCGACGCTGCTGTTTGGCGTGAGCGGGCCGGTGTCGCGCTGGGTGCAGCGGCGGTCGGCGACGCCGCATGTTCCGCGCAAGCCTCATGCGCTGGTGCTGATGTGCGTGCTGCTGCCGGTGTGTTTTTACATCGGGTACTTCGGGGCGGGCGCGGGATTTCTGATCATGAGCGCACTGGCGCTGTTTGGCGTGGAAGAGATGCACGAGCTGAACTCGCTGAAGGTGCTGGCGGCGTGCCTGTCAAACTTGTGCGCGGTACTGACGTTTATTTTGCAGGGCGCGATCATCTGGCACTACTGCCTGATCTCGATGATATTTGCGGCACTGGGTGGATGGCTGGGGGCGCAGTATGCACGGCGCATGAACGCGAATGCGCTGCGGGTGATCGTGGTGGCGACGGGCTGCCTGGTGGCGGCGTATTTCTTCTGGAAGCAGGCGCACGGAGGATGATGCGGAAGACCACGATCGATGGAATTGGCTACCTGGCGGCGGTATGCACGACCATCTCGTTTCTGCCGCAGTTGCTGCGCGTGCTACGGCTGCGGTCAGCGCGCGATATTTCGCTGGGGATGTTTATTTTGTTCTCCACGGGCACGGCGCTGTGGCTGGCGTACGGCCTCTTCGTGCATTCTTGGCCGGTGGCGGGCGCGAATCTGGTGACGTTTGCGCTGTCCATCGCGATCTTAATTTTAAAACTGAAGTATGACGCTGCGTATGACGCAGAACAGATGAAGGATGAACAATGAGCCACGAAGGCATACGGTTTGTGAGCAAGGAAGAGGCCGAGAAGCCGGAGGTGAAGTTGCCGGTTGACGCGGTGACTCCGGCGAAGGTGCGGGTGAAGAAGACGGAAGGCACCGGCATGGAGATCGACTGGAAGGACGGGCACAGGAGCGCGTGGGGATTTGTGTGGCTGCGCGACGCCTGCCCCTGCGCCACCTGCCATGAAGAACGCCAGGCGGAGGGCCGCAAGCCGGGCGAGCCGAAGCAGGCCGCACCGCAGGTGCTGCCCATGTTCAAGCCGCCCGCGCGCCCGCTCACGGTGACTCCGGTGGGGAACTATGCGGTGAAGTTCAAGTGGGACGACGGACACGAGAGCGGGATCTATTCGTGGGAGTATCTGCGAAGGGTTTGCCAGTGCGGGGAGTGCGCGGCGACGTAGACATTTGCGCGCGTCGCGCGGCCCTCGCGTTGCGAGGCTATCCCACCTTAGCGACGATAAAGCTGTCGCGAAGATGGGGCACCCAGATTTGTGGTGACGCGAGCATTTGAGATCCTTCGCGTTGCTCAGGATGACAACAAATGCTGAAGCAGATTCTTCACTTCGCTCAGAATGACAGACTCAACTTGCTCAGGATGACAACAAAAGCTGAAGCAGGAAAGAAAAAGCAGATTCTTCACTTCGTTCAGAATGACAGACTCAACTTCGTTCAGAATGACAAACAAATTTCAGGTGAGGGAGAGGCCGGCGGTGCGGGTGGCTTCAGTGGGCTGGTTTGCTGCCCAGTCTGCTTCGACGATGGCCAATGCTTCTTCCACCGTGGTTGCTACTTTCAGCAGGTTGCGGTTCTTGCCGCGGAACATGCCTTCGCCGGCGATGTATTCCATGAAGTCGAGGAGTTTGTCGTAGTAGCCGGCTGCGTTGAGGAAGAGGCAGGGCTTGGTGTGGATGTTGAGCTGAGCCCAGGTCATGGCTTCGAAGATCTCTTCAAAGGTGCCGATGCCGCCGGGCAGGGCGATGAAGGCGTCTGACTTTGACGCGATGAGGGCTTTGCGCGCGTGCATGCTGGGCACGATGTGCAGCTCAGTAATGCCGCGGTGGGTGATCTCGACCTTCTCCAGCACGTGAGGGATGACGCCGATGACGCGGCCTCCGGCGGCGAGTGCGCCTTCAGCGAGCGCGCCCATCAGGCCGACCTGCGCGCCTCCGTAGACGGTGCCGTAGCCGCGCTGGGCGAGCGCGCGGCCCATCTCTTTGGCGACTTCGCGGTAGATGGGGCGGTTGCCGTCGGCCGAGGCGCAGTAGATGGCGATGTTCTTTTCGGTTTGCATGAGTGAACTCAGGATATCCGAAACGCAGGGCGATACACTTAAGAGATGGCTGAAGGGGGGTGTAAATAGTCCCTCAGGGGCTAAAGCCCCTTTTGGGGGGCTGGACGTTTTCGTGCGGGCTGAAGCCCGCGCTCCCCCGGCTGAAGCCGGGGGCTTAAGCAAGGCGAGAAGCAAAGGCAAAAGCAAAGGCAAAAGCAAAGGCGAGAAGCAAAGGCAACAACAAAAGCAAAAGCAAAGGCGAAAAGCAAAGGCAAAGGCGAAAGGCAAAGGCAAAGGCGAAAGGCAAAGGCAGAGGCGAAAAGCAAAGGCAGAGGCGAAAAGCAGATCCTTCGCTGCGCTCAGGATGACAAATGTTTGTTTAGGTTGCCAAACATTTGCTGCGCTCAGGATGACAAATAGTTGTTTAGGTTGCCAAACATTTGCAGTGCTCAGGATGACAAATAGTTGTTCAGGACAATAAGCAGTTGTAGCTATTTATTCAGAACAACAAACACCTGTAGCGCTCAGGATGACCAAAAGGTTGGGATTGGAAATTTTTAGCGATTTGGGTGAGGGAAGAGCGTCGGGATTCTTCGCCTTTGGCTCAGAATGACACCTTCTTTTTAGAGTTAAGTTTCGTAGTTCAGTTCGGAGTTATTGGGTGCATCATCTTCTGGAAAAAATGAATCCGCAGCAGCGCGAAGGCGTGGAGGCGGTGGACGGGCCGGTGCTGATCCTGGCGGGGGCGGGGTCGGGCAAGACGCGCGTCATCACGCATCGCATTGCGTACCTGATTGACGTGAAGGGCGTCGCGCCGGACTCCATTCTGGCAGTGACCTTCACCAATAAGGCGGCGAAGGAGATGGCGGAGCGCGTGGACCGGCTGATCGGGCAGAGCACGCTGGCGCGGTCGGTGCTGGCCACGTTTCACTCGTTCTGCGTGCGCACGCTGCGGCGCGATGTGGAGGCGCTGCGGGTGAACGGCGTGGGGCTGACGAAGGACTTCGCCATCTACGACGAGAACGATCAGCAGGCGGTGGTGAAGCAGGCCATGCGGCGCATGGGCATTGATGATAAGCAGCTGAAGCCGCGCGTGGTGCTGGGCAAGATCTCATGGGCGAAGAATCACATGATCGATCCGCAGGAGTTTTTTCTGAACTCGGCGAATCCGCAGGATGAGAAGATCGCGCACATCTTTGAGGCGTACCGCAAGGAGCTGGCGAAGGCGAACGCGGTGGACTTTGACGACCTGCTGCTGGAGACGGTGCGGCTGCTGAAGGGCGTGGGTGAGGTGCGCGAGCGCTATAACCGGCGCTACAAATATCTGCTGATCGATGAGTACCAGGACACGAACCGGCCGCAGTATGAGCTGATGAAGCTGCTGAGCGGCAGCCACCACAACGTGTGCGTGGTGGGCGATGAAGACCAGAGCATCTATAGCTGGCGCGGCGCGGACATCAAGAACATCCTGGAGTTCGAGAAGGATTTTCCTGAGGTCAAGACGATCCGGCTGGAGCAGAACTACCGGTCAACGGAGATGATCCTGGAAGGCGCGAGCGCGGTGGTGCGGAACAATACGCAGCGCAAGGGCAAGGAGCTGTGGACGGCGCGCGAAGGCGGCGCGAAGATCGGCTACTACGAAGCTCCGGACGGCGAGAATGAAGCGCTGTTCGTGGCGGACCGCATTGCGACGTATCTGCGTGAGGCGGGGCAGAGCCAGATTGAGCCGAAGTGCGCGGTGCTGTACCGGACGAATTCGCAGTCGCGGCTGGTGGAAGAGGCGCTGCGCCGCTACAACACGCAGTACACCATGGTGGGCGGCTTCTCATTCTACGAACGCGCCGAGATCAAGGACATGCTCAGCTATCTGAAGCTGGTGCAGAACCCGAATGACTCGATCGCGCTGGCGCGGTCAATCAATACGCCGGCGCGCGGCATCGGCAAGACGACGCTGGAGACGATTGAGCGGCTGGCTCTGGAGACGGGGCTCAGCACATGGGACGCGGTGCAGCGCGCGATTGCGCAGCGGCTGCTGCCGCAGCGGGCATTGACCGCGCTGGAAGGATTCGTGCGGCTGATTACAGATGCACGCGCGATGATGGCCCCGGGATTCGCGGAGAAGCTGCAGGAGGAAGTGCAGGGAACAGGGAACGAAGGACAGGGAACAGGGAACAGGGAACAGGGAACAGGGGAAGACAGAGACACAGGTGCAGAAGACGAGAGCTTCAACTTCGGGTTTGATTTCAACCCGGAAGAGGAAGTGGCGGATGCGGCGGATGCGGGATTCAATCCGGAGGAATTTACGGCGGCGGGGGCGGAGTCAACGCAGTTCGATCCGGCGCAGTTGAATGCGGCACAGTTCAATCCGTTTGCAGTGAACACGGCGGCGAAGAAGAATTCCGCAGCGAAGAATATGGCGAAGCCTGCGGCAGCGCCGGCAGAGAAGGTGGAGGCGGTCGAAGGCTTCCGCGCGCCGGGGGGTGCGGCGAGTTTGCCGGAGCTGATTAAATTCCTGAACGACCGCAGCGGCTATCTGCGCGCGCTGGAAGATGAGGGCACTCCGGAGGCCTTCTCGCGCATTGAGAATTTAAAGGAACTGGCCAATGCAGCGCAGGATGCGCAGGCGCGCGGCGAGACGCTGGCGGATTTTCTGGATCACGCCGCGCTGGTGAGCGATGTGGATGCATACAACGCCGACGCGCGGGTGACGCTGATGAGCCTGCACGCGGCCAAGGGCCTGGAGTTCCCACTGGTGTTCCTTACCGGAATGGAAGAGGGTCTGTTCCCGCACTCGCGCACGCTGACCGATCCCACGCAGCTCGAAGAGGAGCGGCGGCTCTGCTATGTGGGCATGACGCGGGCGATGGATACGCTGATCATGACGCGGGCGCGGTATCGCCGGCGTTACGGAAACGACATGCCGGAGCAGAGCCTGCCATCGCGGTTTCTGGAGGAGATTCCGGCGCACCTGATGGAGGATATGGGCAGTCCGCGCGATACCGGCGCGAGTTACGGCGGGAGCTATGGCGGCGGATACGGAGGCGGCAACCGCTACGGCCAGAATCGGTATGGAAAGCGGCGGGACGAGGACGGCGGCGAGCGGCATTACAGCTATGAGGACGAGGACCAGAGCGCGGCGGATAGCGATGGGCCGCGGACGGCGGCGAAGAGTCCGCTGCAGTTTGGGGCGCACCGCGCGGCGAAACAGGGCAATTCTATTGACAATATCGCGAGCTTCTTCGGGGCGCGCGGCGGCGCGGCGATCAGGAGCGGGCGGCCAAAGCTGGAAGTTGAGGAGCCTACGGGTAAGACCGGCATGAAGACCGGAACCCGGGTGCGCCACCCGAAGTATGGCGAGGGAGTGGTCTTCCGGCGCGAAGGAGACGGGGAAGACGCCAAGATTACAGTACAATTTACACATCACGGTGTTAAGAAGCTGGTGGAGAAGTTTGCCCAGTTAGAGCGCCTGTAAATATTTTTAGGAAGAAGTCTGGAGAGCAGGAAGATGGCAAACACAAAGAGCATTACCGATAAGATCGAGCGCAAGAAGGTGAAGCGCACCGCACGCAAGGCAGCCGCCCCCAAGGGCCCCCGCACCGGAGCACGCGGCGAGAACAAGGCGAAGGTCAAGAAGGCTTCGCGCGGACAGGCCAAGCGCAAGTAGGTGCTACGGTGCTGCGCCCTTCGCTATGCTGCGAGGGCAGGCTCCCGGCGAATCGCGCGCGTTGCGCACAAAGACAAGAGCGGGCCTTCGGGTCCGCTCTTTTTGCTTTGGCGGAGGATGAAAAAGAAGAAGGTGTCATTCTGAGCGCAGCCGAAGAATCCAGAAGGCATTTGTTTTACCCATACGGCTTGAAGGTTCCTGACTGGAAAGCTCGGGCTTTGGTGCAGCGGTGCTTGTGGAGGTGTGGGTAGCGTGAGAGTTGTCTGGATTCTTCGACTGCGCTCAGAATGACTCGGACTGAGTATGTGAAGAAAAGGCAGGCAGGAGCGGTTCGCGCTCTGCGCGAATGTCCCACTCATCGCGCTTTTGCGATGAATGGGGCACCCGCGGTGTGGGACGCCGGTAGTGTGGTAGAGAAGCAGATTCCGCATTCTGAGCAGCGCGAAGGAGGCGGAATGACAAATAAAAACAAATGCAAAAGCAGATTCCGCCGCTGCGCTGCGGAATGACAAAAAATACTGCGGAATGAGAAAGCAAAAATAAACTGTGGAATGACAAGCAGGGTTGCTGAGAAGAGGACGGAAGCCGCGGCTCGTTCAGCAAAATACTGAGATCCTTCGCAAAAGCGCTCAGGATGACGGCGTTTGCTTAGGACGACGGGTGTTGCTCAGGATGACGGAGTTCGCCCTGGATGACGGCGTTTGCTCAGGATGACGGTGTTCGCTCAGGATGACGGCGTTCGCCCTGGATGACGGGGATAAAGAGGCATACGCGAAGGCGGGGCTTCTGCGGCGGCGTATTCTGGAGAGAGATGGCGAGACGGGAACAAGAGATTGATGCACGGGAGTGGCTGCGGAAGCTGCCCAAGGCGGAGTTGCATCTGCATCTGGAAGGCACGGTGACGCCGGAGACGTTGCTGCTGCTGAGCAAGCGGCACGACGCCGAGCCGCTGACCGCGGAGCAGGCGAAGGCGCTGTACACGTACGAGAATTTTCTCGGCTTCCTGCAGTCGTTCAAAGGGGTGACGCAGCGGCTCTGCACGCCGGACGATTACGAGCTGGTGACCTACGAGATGATGCGCGCGCTGGGTGCGCAGGGTGTGCGCCATGCCGAGGTGTATATCTCCTTCGGCATCATCTACTACTGGAAGAAGCAAGAGGTAGAGCCGTATGTGGAGGCGATTGAGCGCGGGCGGGTGCGCGGCGAGAAGGATTTCGGCGTGAGCGTGCTGTGGCTGATCGATGCGGTGCGGCACTTTGGCGCGGAGGATGCGGCGCGCGTCTTTCGCAAGGCGGCGGAGCTGCGGGAGAAGTATCCCAGCATCGTGGGCATTGGGATTGGCGGCGATGAGGCGCGCGGGCCGGCGGATCTCTTCCGCGAGCTGTATGCCGAGGCGAAGGCGGCGGGGCTGCGGCTGACGGCGCACGCGGGCGAATCGGTGGGGCCGGAGAGCATCTGGTCAGCGATCAATATCGGCGCGGAGAGGCTGGGGCACGCCCTGGCGGCGCAGCATGACGCGGAGCTGATGGAGGTGCTGGCGGAGCGGCAGATCGTGCTGGAGCTTTGCCCGACGAGTAATGTGCGCACGGGTTGTTGCGGCACCCTGGAGGAGCATCCGCTGCGCGAGTATTTTGACTGCGGGCTGATGGTGACGCTGAACTCGGACGACCCGCCCATGTTCGGCAGCGACCTGCTGGGCGAGTATGTGCTGGCGCACGAGCAGTTTGGCTTCACGCTGGAACAGATGCGGGAGCTGGCAGCGAACTCCGTTGAGGCCAGTTTTCTGCCGGTGGAGCGCAAGCTGGAGTTGCTGGCGCAGGTTGAGCAGTACGATTGGTAAACTGGATAACGAACCTGGAGAATTAACATCTAAAGAGTGTGGTTCTTTTGTGGGATGGGCGGGCTGTAACAGGACTGGGATATGATTTGTGGCAAGAACAAGACGAACAAAGCGGATGTGGAGACAGTGCAATCCGCTGGCAGGGGGAAGAAGGGCCGGATGAAAACACTGAAGACAATTGGGTGGATCTCTGTGGGGCTGGGCGCGGTGGCGGCGGGATTGATCGCGGGGCGCGAGCTGCAGAAGCGGTATAAGTTCAACCGCAGGACGCCGTATGACTACTTTGCCCACGCCGGTGACGAGATGACGGACGTGGAGTTCAGCGTCGGGATCTAAAGCTTTGTGAAGTGAGAAAAGGCCCTCGATCTTTCGAGGGCCTTTTTGTTGGTCAGCGAGTCGGCTGGTCAGCAAGCCAGAGAAAAGACACCGGCGGGAGGCAAGTGTCATTCTGAGCGGAGCCGCAGGCGGAGTCGAAGAATCCAGAGGGTTTCTGTTGGATGGATGCTGTCTGAAAGTTCCTAACCGGAAAGCTCCGGAGATTGGTGCGGCGGAAACCCGCGGATGCATGGGTGGCGTGAAGCTCGTCTGGATTCTTCGGCTCCGCTGCGCTGCGCTCAGAATGACTTGGTTTGGGATATTGGCAGCGGAAACAGAAAGACCCGGCGGGATGCCGGGCCCTTCTGTTTGTGGCGGACGTGACGTGGGCGGGAGCGTCGCCGCTTTGCGGCGATGTCCCACTCATCACGATGAAGCTGTGATGAATGGGGCACCCGGTCGTTGCACTGCGGAATGACAAACAAAGGCGAAAGCGGGAAGCAGATTCTTCGCGCAAAGGCGCGCTCAGAATGACAAATCAAAAAAAGGCGCGCTCAGAATGGCAAATCCCAAAAAAGGCACGCCCAGAGTGACAAATCAAAAAACAGCAGGCTCGACGTTTAAGTCGGACCTGCTGTTTTTTTGGGAACCATTGCGGGGATTAGTTGGACGCGAGTTGGCGGAGGACGTATTGCAGGATGCCGCCGTGCTGGTAGTAGAGGATCTCCTGCGGGGTGTCGATGCGGACGGTGGCGATGAAGCGCATGACTTCGCCGTTTGCTGACTTCGCGTGGACGGTGATTTTTTTGCCGTTGACGAACTTGGAGTCGAGCATGGCGGCGAGGCCGGGGATGTCGTAGACCTCTTCGCCGGTGAGCATCAGCTTCTCTGCGCTGTCGCCCGCTTCAAACTGCAGCGGCACAATGCCCATGCCGACGAGGTTGGAGCGATGGATACGCTCGTAGCTTTCGGCGATGACGGCGCGCACGCCCAGCAGGCGCGTGCCTTTGGCGGCCCAGTCGCGCGAGCTGCCGGAGCCGTACTCTTTGCCTGCGAGGATGATGAGCGGCGTGTTGCGCTCGGCATACTGGATGCTGGCATCGTAGATGGACATGCCCTCGCCTTCGGGCAGAAGGCGAGTGACGCCGCCTTCGGTGCCCGGCGCGAGTTTGTTGCGCAGGCGCACGTTGGCGAAGGTGCCGCGCACCATGACTTCGTGATTGCCGCGGCGCGAACCGTAGCTGTTGAAGTCAGCGGGCTTCACGCCGTGCTCGACCAGGTACTTGCCGGCGGGGCCGTTCAGCTTGATGGAGCCTGCGGGCGAGATATGATCGGTGGTCACGCTATCGCCCAGCACGGCGAGCACGCGCGCGCCGGTGATGTCCGTAACAGCATCGGGCTTGGCGGGCATGCCGTCAAAGTACGGCGCTTTGCGGATGTAGGTTGAGTCCTGCTCCCAGCCGTAGACCTTGCCGGTGGGGACGGCGAGCTTCTGCCAGTTGGCATCGCCGTCAGAGATGGTGGAGTACTCCTTGTGGAACATGGCGGTATCAATGGAGCTGGCCAGCGTCTCAGAGACCTCCTGCTGCGTGGGCCAGATGTCCTTCAGGAAAACGGGCTGGCCGTCTTTGCCGGTGCCGAGCGCGTCTTTCTCGAAGTCGTGGCCGATGCGGCCAGCGAGCGCGTAGGCGACGACCAGCGGCGGCGACATGAGATAGTTGGCGCGGACCTCAGGCGAGATGCGGCCTTCGAAGTTGCGATTGCCGCTGAGCACGCTGACGGCCACGAGCGAATGATCTTCAATGGACTTGGAGACGTCAGTGGGCAGCGGGCCGGAGTTGCCGATGCAGGTGGTGCAGCCGTAGCCCACGGTCTGGAAGCCGAGTGCGTCCATGTAGCCGTTCAGGCCAGCCTTCTCGTAGTAGTCGGTCACCACGCGGCTGCCGGGAGCGAGCGATGTCTTGACCCAGGGCGGCGTGCGCAGGCCCTTCTGCACAGCCTTCTTCGCCAGCAGACCGGCGGCAAGCATCACCGAAGGGTTGCTGGTGTTGGTGCAGCTGGTGATGGCGGCGATGACGATGCTGCCGTGATCGAGATACTTGTCCACGTCCACGCCGTAGCGGGCTTTGACGGAGGTGTGCAGGCCGTCGGGATCGGGCGCGCCCTCGCTGGAGGTGATGTTGCCGCCCTTGGAGGCGTGGCCGCCTTCGCCTTCCCAGCCGATGACCTGGCGGGCGGCGGCGCGGTTGGCATTGGGGCCGAGCAGGCTGGGCAGCGCCTTGGCAAAGCTGGGGCCGGTCTGCGAGAGCAGAACGCGGTCCTGCGGACGCTTGGGGCCGGCGACGCTGGGCTCCACGGTGGCGAGATCGAGCGAGAGCGTGGTGGAGTAGTCCGCCTCAGGCGCGTCCGGTGTGTGGAACATGCCCTGGGTCTTGTAGTAATCCTCGACGAGCTGGATCTGATCGGCGCTGCGGCCGGTGAGCTTCAGGTAGCGCAGGGTCTCCGCATCGACGGGGAAGATGCCGCAGGTCGCGCCGTATTCGGGGGCCATGTTGGAGATGGTGGCGCGGTCGGCGAGAGCGAGCTCGCTGATGCCGGCACCGTAGAACTCGACGAACTTGCCGACGACGCCGAGCTTGCGCAACATTTCGGTGATGGTGAGGACTAGATCAGTGGCGGTGGTGCCTTCGCGCAGCTTGCCGGTGAGTTTGAATCCGATGACCTGCGGCACCAGCATGGAGACGGGCTGGCCGAGCATGGCAGCCTCGGCTTCAATGCCGCCGACGCCCCAGCCGAGGACGCCGAGGCCGTTGACCATGGTGGTGTGGCTGTCTGTGCCGACCAGCGTGTCAGGATACGCGGCGGTGATACCGCCGGGCTGGGGTGCAGTGAAGACGACGCGGGCGAGATACTCGAGATTGACCTGGTGACAGATGCCCATGCCGGGCGGCACGGCAGAGAAGTTGCGGAAGGCGGTCTGGCCCCACTTGAGGAAGGCATAGCGCTCGCGGTTGCGGGTGAACTCCAGAGCGGAGTTGAAGGCGTAGCTGTTGGCGGTGCCGAACTCATCCACCTGCACGGAGTGGTCGATGACCAGCTCGGCGGGCTGGAGCGGGTTGATCTTGTCGGGGTCGCCGCCGAGGAGCTTCATGGCGTCGCGCATGGCGGCGAGATCGACGATGCAGGGAACGCCGGTGAAATCCTGCATGAGCACGCGGGCGGGCATGTAGGCGATCTCGGTGTCGGGCTCGGCCTTGGCGTCCCAGTGGGCGAGGAATTCAATGTCTTTGGCGGTGACGGTCTTGCCGTCTTCCTGGCGGAGGAGGTTCTCCAGCAGGATGCGCAGGGAGAAGGGCAGGCGCGCGAGGTTCACGTTCTTCAGCGCGTCAAGGCGGAAGATCTCATAGTTCTTGCCGCCGGAGGTGAGTGTGGCTTTGGAGCCGAAGGAGTTCACGTTGCTCATCTTGAAGTATCCTCTGCGCACTGGGCGCGGTAGTGCCGCCGGCGCAGTGGCGCGGCGGGGAGTGCTATGGGGAGCGTGTTCGCCGAGAGCGGGAGAGAAGCAGATTCTTCCGCTTCGCTACGCTCAAGCGTCAGAATGACAAAAACAAATGCTCAGGATGACAGAACAGATGGATCGGGTGACAAATATATACGCAGGCCGGCCTGTAAGGGAATGGGCTGCGGCTGGTTAGGAACGGCCACGGTCCGGGCGGCCGCGACGGAAGCGCTTGATGACTCCGGCGGAGGGACGAACAGCCTGTCGGGGATGGCGCGGCAGCTTCACCCCAACAGTGTAACGCCGCGTAGGCAGCGGGCGGAAGAGCCGGAGCAGGGGAAATCTGCATCTTATGGTCTGGACAACTGCGGCAACGGAACCGGGTTTGGATGTACAGTTCTGGGGTAGACATTTTGGGGTCGAGAGTACGAGGGAATGAAATGACGAAGCGGAACGCAACTGCAACGATCGCAATGATGCTGGGTTTGCTGGCAGTGGGATGCCACCGCAATGTGTCAGCGCAGAACCAGGCGAATGGGCTGGGGCCGGACCCGGCGGCGGCCAACATGGCTCCTGTGGATGACAGCCAGGCCGCACAGCAGGGAGTTGCTCCAGCCGGACAGGGGACCAACGAGGCGATTACCGCGGCGCAGACGGCTTCGCCGAACGACCAGCAGCCGACGGATCAAGGCTACGGCAACGACCAGGCGGTCGATCAGGGGCAGCAGGCGCTGGACAACGGCGATTATGACGACGCAGAAGCCGAGACGGACCAGACGCCGCCGCCGCTGCCCGATTACTCGCAGCCGCCGATTCCCGGGGACGGATATATGTGGACGCCGGGTTACTGGGCGTGGGCTCCGGCGGGGTACTACTGGGTGCCGGGCACATGGGTGATGCCGCCCTACCAGGGCGCACTTTGGACGCCCTGCTACTGGGGATGGCGCGGTGGCCGTTACTACTTCTATCGCGGATACTGGGGTCCCTACATCGGCTACTACGGCGGCATCAACTACGGCTTTGGATATGGTGGCCGCGGCTATGAGGGAGGCTACTGGCGCGACCATCGCTTCTACTACAACCGCGCGGTGAACAATATCCGTGTTACCAACATCACGAACGTGTACGTGCATAACGTGACGGTGGTGAACACGCGGCGCGTGAGCTACAACGGGCCGGGCGGTGCGAACTTGCGGCCAGTCCCGGCGGAGCTGGCGGCCATGCGGCGGAACCGCGTGGCTCCAATGACCACGCAGATCCAGGCGCAACACGCCGCGGCGCAGAACCGCGCGCAGTTTGCCAGGGTCAACAATGGGCGACCAGCGGAGATGACGGCGGCGCGCCCGCTGCCCGCGGACCGCGAGACGCGGCCCATGCCGCCGGCCCGCATTCCAACGCCGCAACAAAGGCCGGTTCCGGGAGTCGGCGCTGGTCAGCCGCATCCGCAGAGCGTGCAGCAGCGTCCGGGGCAGCCGCAGAACTTCGCACGGCCAACGCCGGGGCAGCCGATGAGCCGTCCGGCACCGGGGAATCCGGGCCAGCAGCCGGGACAGCAGAGGCCGGAGAATCTTGCACGGCCAACGCCGCAACAGCCAGAGCAACGACCGGTTCCGCAACAGCGGCAGGAGCAGTTCAACCGGCCCGCGCCTGCACAACCGGAGCAGGCACGGCCTTCCGCTCCGCAGCAGAACATGGCACGGCCCACGCCGCAACCGCAGCAGCGGCCGGAGCAGTTCAACCGGCCAACTCCCCAGCCGGAACAGCGCCCTGCGCCGCAGCCGATGGCACGGCCAACGCCCCAGCCAGAACAGCGCCCCGTACCGCAGCCGATGGCACGTCCTACGCCGCAACCCGCGGCCCGGCCCGCACCGCAACCGCGGCCTGCGCCCCAGGCTCGCCCGGCTCCTCCACCGCGGCCTGCGCCTGCGCCGCATCCGGCACCCGCTCCGCAGCAGAACAAGGATGAGCATCCGCACTAGAGGTGGAGAGGAAGAAAGATGCGCAGCTTTGGCTGCGCATTTTTTATGGGAGCGGCAGAGCGAGTTGGCGGCGGTGCAGCGGAAGCTCTTTGGCGGCAGGGGCGTGTGGAAGGCGTCTGGATTCTTCGACTCCGCTGCTCCACCCCAGCGAATCAAGTGCCATTCGCTGGGGACCCCGGTTTTCCACCCCAGCGAATCAAGTTCCATTCGCTGGGGACCCCGGCTGCGCTGCGCTCAGAATGACTCAGTGGTTGCTTCCGTCCGCTGCGGTCAGAATGACTCAGTGCTTGCTTCCATCCGCTGCGGTCAGAATGACTCAGTGCTTGCTTCCGTCCGCTGCGCTCAGAATGACTCAGTGCTTGCTCCCGTCCGCGGCGCTCAGAATGACTCAGGAACCGGTTTCCGTTTGCTGCAACTTTTTGAATACAACTGGGTTTATTTGCATAGGGTTACTGATAGGTTAACAGTACCGAGGTGGTCACTTTCCGAAAGGCTTTCCATCCCCTAGGCTTAAACATGCTCTGTTGCTCCGCGGCCTCCGGTCATCTGACTATGTGCCGCATTTTGAAGAATCCGCTGTGCCGAACGGCCGCTGTTGCGGTTGCGCTGGTGCTGGGCCTGACGCTGCCGGCCTCTGCCAGAACAACGGCCCGGCCGGAGCAGCACCCGGCGCACCATGCCGCCGCCGCGCCGCAGAAGACCGCCGCCGCGAAGAAGGCCGCTCCTGCAAAAACTGAAGCCAAAGCAGCCGGACATAGCGCCCACGCGAAGGCTGTTCCCGTGAAGGCCGCTGCGCCCAGAGAGACCAGGGCCAGCCGCACCCACTCGCGCCACGAGATCGCCCGGGCCAAGGCCGCACCCGCAGTCGACAAGCCCACCGCAGCAGACTTTGAAGCCGCCCAGCGCGTTCACGCATGGGAGGCCAGCCAACACGGCGCCGCCGCGCCTGCAGCTTCCACCCTGCCGCCCACGCCCACTTCAGCCGCCGCTGCGCATGGGCAGAAGGCCACCGCCGCTGATTTCGTCAAGGCCGCGCAGCCGCAGAGCGTGAACACACCGCCCGCAGAGGTATCGCCCGCACCCCGGCAGACACGCGGTTCCGCGCGCGCCGCCCGTGCGCAGAAGAATCCGCCGCCGCCGCTCAACGCCGCCGTGGCAAAGATGTTGCCCGGCGCCCAAGCGGAGACCACGCCCGCGCAGGCTGCTGCCGGGGCGCAGGTCTCTGTGATGCTGGCGCCGGCCATGGTGCCCATGCTCTATGACAAGCGCGGCCGCGTGATTATGCCTGCCGCACTGAAGGGCTCGCACGAGATTCTTGTTCATCAGAACGAGATGGCCGACTCGGAAGGGCTGGATCGCATTCAGGATGACGCCGACCTGAACCGCAAGGTGGCGAACCATCAACTGGTGGGCATTCCGGCCAGTTCCATGCTGCATGTGGATGAGCGTCTGCCGGAGAATCGCCGTTACTGCCGCCCCTGGGTGGCGCAGTTCCTGAGCGACATGGCGCGTGCCCACTATGCGCGCTTCCACACGCCGCTGCAGGTGAACTCGGCCGTGCGCACGGTGGAGTTTCAGGACCGGTTGCGCCGCACCAATGGCAACGCCGCGCCGTCTGAGGGCGACACCGCCTCGCCGCACTTGACGGGCTTCGCCGTGGACATCGCCAAGAAGCCGCTTTCGAATACTGAAATCGCATGGATGCGCGGCTATCTGCTGCCGCTGGAGCAGCAGGGCAAGATTGACGTGGAGGAGGAGTTTCAGCAGGCCTGCTTCCACATGAGCGTCTACCAGAAGTACCTGCCGGGCGGTCCCTCGCCCCGCCGCAGCCAGCCGCCGGATACCAGTGGAAATATTCTGGCCACACGCTTGCGGTAACGGTTGCCGCGCAAAGACAAAAGCCACGGCGGTTGCCGTGGCTTTTTTGCCTGCAAAATAATTTCTGAAAACGTCTTGGCACAGTCCTGCATGAGGGACTAGAGTATGTGCCGCAATTCCCCAGGGTGCAGCAATGACCGGTAGCCCGGCGCTTTGATGCGCGGCGATCCGTGCGCTGCACGCGCCCTCTGGCTGTGCAAGGAGGAGTGATGAAACTTCATTTGGAGCAAGTGATCCCGGTCATGTTGATTGCGGCGGAGCGTCCGCTGCACAACGAGTGGTCGGCAGCGGAACCGGTATGCAGAGAGCAGATGACCCACATTGCCGAGGAGATTGCGGTGATCCAGGCGCAGCACGCGTCCGCCTGGATGGGCCGCGATGATTCCCGCGATGCGCTGCATGTTGTGCGGGAGAGAGCGGTGACGCGCCTGGCGGAGCTCAAGGGCGTGGACCACGCGAAGGCAGAGTTCGCAGTGGATTACGCGCTGTATGCGGTCAACGGCATCGTGAACCAGGCCGTGGGTTTTCATCTGATCGAGTAGTTCATTTCCGTTTGTCATCCTGAGCAACGCGAAGGATCTCAGTATTTCGCTGGGCGGGAGCGGTCGCCGCTGCGCGGCGATGCAGAAGCAGGTCCCTCCGCTGCGCATCGCCAAGGGCGCGATGCTCCGGTCGGGATGACAGAGTTTGGGGGCGGGTGAGGGCAGACAGAAAAGCCACGGCGATTGCCGTGGCCTATTGCTGATGGTGATGAGTGAAGCTTACTCGTCCCACTTCCTGAAGACGAGGGAGCCGTTGGTGCCGCCGAAGCCGAAGGAGTTCGACAGCGCGTACTTGATCTTCGCGGGCTGTGGCTTGTTGGGGACGTAGTTCAGCCGGCACTGTGGGTCGAGCTCTTCAATGTTCATCGTCGGCGGAGCCATCTCGTGGAGCATGGCGAGAATGGTGATGCCGGCTTCCAGTCCGCCCGCGCCGCCCAGCAGGTGGCCGGTCATGGACTTGGTGGAACTGACCAGCAGCTTGCCGCTGGTGGCGTGTTCGCCGAAGACATTTTCGATCGCTTTCGATTCCATCGCATCGCCCAGCGGAGTGGAGGTGGCGTGCGCGTTCACATAGTCAATCTTGTCCGGCGTGATGCCTGCAACCTTGAGCGCCGCGTTCATGGCGCGGAGGCAGCCTTCGCCTTCGGGAGCCATGCCGGTCATGTGGAACGCATCGGCGCTCATGCCGTAGCCGATGACTTCGGCCAGGATCTTTGCGCCGCGCGCCCTGGCAAACTCCAGCTCTTCCAGGATCAGAATGCCCGCGCCTTCGCCCACCACAAAGCCGTCGCGATCCTTGTCAAAGGGGCGGCAGGCGTGAGTGGGGTCGTCATTGCGGACGGAGAGCGCGCGCATGGCGGCGAATCCGCCAACGCCCATGGGCGTGATGGCTGCTTCGGTGCCGCCCGCGATCATCGCATCCGCGTCGCCGCGCTGGATGATGCGGAAAGCATCGCCGATGGAGTGGGCCGATGAGGTGCAGGCCGTCGCGGTGGCTTCGTTGGGGCCGCGCGCGCCGTAGCGGATACTGACGTGGCCGGCGGCGAGGTTGACGATAGAGGCGGGGATGAAGAAGGGAGAGATCTTGCGCGGGCCGCCCTGCATCAGGGCCGTGTGCTCGCGTTCAATCACGTCGAATCCGCCGATGCCGGAGCCGATGTGCACGCCCACGCGGTCGCCAATCTCCGGGCCGCCAATTTTCAGGCCGGAGTGTTCCATGGCTTCCTGCGCGGCGGCCAGGGCGAAGTGGATGAAGCGCCCCATCTTGCGGGACTCCTTCTTCTCCACGAACTTCAGCACATCGAAGTTCTTCACCTCAGCCGCAAAGCGGACGGAGTGGCCGGTGAGATCGAAGCTGGTGATCTCCGCCATGCCGCTTTTGCCCGCCATCAGCCCTTGCCAGAGCTCCGGCGCCGTGTTGCCCACGCCGCAGAGCAGGCCCAGTCCCGTTACTACCACCCGCCGTTGCAAGATTACTTGCCGCCCTTCTGGTGCTTTTCGATGTAGTCCACCGCGTCCTTCACGGTCTTGATCTTCTCGGCGTCCTCATCCGGAATCTGGATGTCGAAGGCTTCCTCAAACTGCATCACCAGCTCTACGACGTCGAGCGAATCCGCGCCGAGGTCTTCCTGGAACGATGCGCCCGGGGTCACTTCGGCCTCATCCACCTGCAACTGCTCCACGATAATCTGCTTCACTTTTTCATCAACTGCTGCCATTGCGAATCTCCTGTAAAAAGCAAAAATTTCAAAACATTACTGCAAAAACCTGCAAACACGGCAGGCCAGCGGGCCGGCACTGCGGGGAATTCGCCAGCGGCCAAAAACAAGCCGCAAAACTCAAGCATACTGGTGGCCTTCTGGAGTGTAAAGCAAAGGGCGGTTCAATGTTCGGAGAATGAATACTATTCAGATTCTTCGGTCTCGGCAGCCAGCAGCGGAGCCACGCCCGCGATCTCCTCAAATGCCAGCAGGGCGGGCGATTCCGGAGCCTCCAGGCTGCTTACATTTCTGAGGGCGCGATTGATGGTTTTGGTCTTTCCGCCAATATCGCGGAGGGTATTCTGCACGGTACCTACCTGCTTTTCTACCCGGTCCATCAGCCCGCCGAACTTCTCAAACTCGTTCTTCGCGGCAGAGAGCACGCGCCATACCTCATCCCCCTTCTTCTGGATGGCGAGCGTATGGAAGCCCATCTGGAAGCTGGTCAGGATCGCCATGAAGGTAGACGGCCCGGCGATGGTGACGCGGCACTTGCCCTGAATCTCTGCCTGCAGACCCGGACGGCGCACCACTTCAGCATAAAGATTCTCCGTCGGCAGAAACATGATGGCGTGCGGCAAAGTGGCTGGCGGGTCAATATATTTCTCACAGATTCGCTTGCCCTCGGTGCGAATGGCGCGCTCGAATGCCGCGCCGGCCTTCGCAATCTCCTCTGGAATGGCCGAATCATACGCCTGCTCCAGCCGCTCCCAGTCTTCCTGCGGAAACTTGGAGTCAATCGCCAGCAGCATCGGCTCTTCGCCTTCGCCATTGGGGAACTTCAGCGCATACTCTACTGTCTCCAGCGTGCCGGGCTTGATGCGCGCGTTCTTTACATACTGCTCCGGCGAGAACATCTGCTCAATCTGCTGGCCCAGCAGGAACTCGCCCACCACGCCGCGCGCCTTCACATTGGACAGCACGCGTTTCAGATCGCCCACGCCCGTGGCCAGCTCCTTCATCTCGCCCAGCCCGGTCTGTACCTTGCCAAGCTGGTCCGTGACCATGCCGAAGCTCTCCGTCAGGCGCGTCTGCAGGGTAGTCTGCAGCTTCTCGTCGACGGTCTCGCGCATCTGCTCCAGTTTCTTTTCGTTGTCTGCACTCATCTTCGCCAGAGACTGCGCGTTGCTGGCAGAGAGATCAGAAAATTTCTGGTTCAGCGATTCACGCAGCTCCGTCTGCTGCGTGGCTGTCTCGCTGGCAGAGGAAACCAGCCGCTGGGTGAGTGCATCCAGCCGCTCATTTACGGCACGGCGAAGTTCGCTTGCGCTGGCAGCATTATCCGTACGGAAGTCCGCCAGTCCCTGATTCAGCGTCGCTCCCAGAGTGTTCACGTTGCCGGTAATCTCAGCGCGCAGCTCTGCAAAGGCCTTGGTGCCGGCATCGCGAGACTGCTGTGCGCTCTCGCTCGCTTCCGTGCGCATGCGGGAGAGGGAATCGTTGAGGTGCGTATCGGTCGCGGCGGTCCGCGCCTCCAGCCGCGCCATGGCATCAGGCAATTGTGCCAGCCGCGGATCAGCCGACGGCGGCGCACTCTTGCGCAGTAGCAATGCAATCAGCAGAAGCAGCAGAACGGCTTGAAGGGCGAGGATCAGGATCAGCATGGCATTACTCTCAAAAAATAAGCTTCGGCTCGAAACATAGTGGAGACCCTCGGCATGGACCGGGTGACGGCGAAATACAGGGGTCCTTCACTGCGTTCAGGATGACGGCGTTAAAACAAACAGCGGTGAAACGCAGTTACCTCAGCCGCCAGAATACATCTTTCGCTATTCTTTCGCTTGAAGAATCGCATCCGCAATCGCGGTCGCTTCCACGGCCGGGCGGACGTCATGCACGCGGAGGATGCTTGCTCCGGCCAGTATCGCGGCGGTATGCGCGGCCAGCGTGGCGTGGACGCGGCTCTTCGCGCTGGCGTCCTCGCCGGTGCGCGCCTCCACGGCCCGCACCAGGAAGCTCTTGCGCGAGGCCCCGGCCAGCAACGGATAGCCCAGCGTGCTCAGTTCGCTGAAGCCTGCGAGCAAGGAGTAGTTGGCCATGCCGATTTTGCCGAAGCCGAAGCCGGGGTCGAGCACCAGGTTTGCGTGGGGGATGCCGGCGGTGAGCGCAGCGGCGGCGCGGTCTGCTAGTTCGCGGTAGACGAGGGGAACGACCTCTTGCTGTGCGAGGGGTGGGAGGGCGGCCCATTCGTCAGGGCGGCCGCGGGTGTGCATGAGGACGATGCCGCAGGCGAGCTGGGCGCAGGTGGCGGCCATGTCCTCATCCCAGAGGAAGCCGCTGACGTCGTTGACGATCTCGGCTCCGGCGGCGACGGCGAGACGGGCGGTTTCAGCGCGGTAGGTGTCAACGGAGAGGATGGTATCTGGCGCCGCGGCGAGGATGGCTTCGATGACGCCGAGGACGCGCTGCTGCTCCTTGTGGGCGGCGACGGGGGCGCGCTTGCCGGGGCGGGTGGACTCGCCGCCGATGTCGATGAGGTCCGCACCTTCTTCCAGCATGGTCAGCGCGCGGGCCACGGCCTTCTCCGGCGCGAGATACTGGCCGCCGTCAGAGAAGGAGTCAGGCGTTACGTTGAGCACGCCCATGACGAGGGTGCGCGCGCCGAGAGAGAGCGAGCGGGTGCGCAGTTTCCATTCGTGATGCGGGCGTGGAGCGAAGGCCATGGTCTTGATTGTAGAGCGGTGATAGACTCCGGCGCATGGTGATAGGGCGAAAGCGCGGGTGGAACGGGGTGGCGCGCGGGTGCGCGGCGGTGGTTTTGGCGGTGGCGTTTGCGGTGCCGGGGGCGTGGGGGCAGCACATACATGCTTCGGCGCGGAGGCACCATAAGGTCACGCTGGCGGCGTCCATCCATAAGCTGCTGGCCGAGCCAAAGGTGGAGGGCGCGCACTGGGGAATTTCAGTGACGCGGATGGATGGCACGCCGGTGTATGCGCTGAATGATGACAAATTGTTTCAGCCGGCTTCGAATGTGAAGTTGTTTACGACGGCGGCGGCGCTGGGACTGGTGGGTGGCGACAAGACGTGGAAGACCACGGCGCGGGTCGATGGGTATATGGCTGGTACCAAAACAGCGAAAGGTGACGTAACGATTTTTGGCGATGGAGATGCGTATCTTTCCGACCGGCCAGTACCGTACAACGTAAAGACAGAGACCTTTACCCCAACCCTCGCCGTGCTGGATAGCATGGCCACGCAACTCGCCAAAAGCCTCATTCAGTCTGGAATTACAACGGTGGATGGCGATGTTATTGGCGAAAGCCTCTATGCGTGGCAGCCCTATGGCGAGGGGTGGAACAACGATGATCTGGCCTGGGGCTATGGCGCACCTGTGAGCGGGCTGGTAGTGAACGATAACCAACTGCAACTGACGGTAACGCCGGGTCCCCGACGCGGACCGCAAACTACATTGACGCTTGCACCCGACATGCCCTATTACACGATTGAGAACAAGGTGGTAACGGGGGAAGCGAAGTCGGCGACTGTAATCGAAGTGGAGCGAACGGAGCGAGCGTTACGGATTACAGGCTCAATTGCTATAGATGCGCCATCGGATATTGAGCAGATCGCCATTGGCGATCCGGAAGCTTATGTGGCGATGGCCTTCAAGATTTTTCTGGAGCAGCATGGCATCACTGTAACCGGCAAATCCCGGAGTCAACATAGCTACGCTCTAAACAACCTTAGTACGCGCGAGACGATTCGTGAGCCGCTTGATCTGGAGGAGATGAAAGTGGCTGGGCCGCCAATCGTGGATTCTATGCAGATGTGTGGGAGTGGGTGTGATCGGTCAGGAAAAAACTGTTTTGACTCCTGCGCTACACTTCCGCGGGAGTTGGCTTATGTTCAACATGAATCGCCGCAGTTGATTGATGACGTCGTCATCACAAACAAAGTCAGTCAGAATTTGCATGCCGAATTACTGCTGCGCAAGCTGGCTGAATGGCCATTCGTCTATGAGCGGGGAAAGATGACGTTTGCTCAAGGCGCGCGCCGTGTGCGGCAGTTTGCTGTCAATGCAGGCGTGGGGGCGGATGATTTTTATTTTGTGGATGGCTCTGGGTTATCGACGTACGATGTGGCGACGCCGCGGGCATTCACGACGCTGCTGCGCTATGCGGTGGGGCAGCCGTGGGAGGCGGACTGGAAGGCTTCACTGCCCGTCGGTGGAGTGGATGGGACGCTGGAGCATCGGTTCACTGAGGCTCCGCTGAAGGGCAAGGTGTTTGCGAAGACGGGAACGCTTTCAGAGGATCGCGCGCTGAGCGGGTACCTGGTGTGCGCGAGCGGGAAGACGGTGGTGTTTTCTATTCTGGTGGGGAACCATCTGCCGGGCTCGCATGAGGACCGTGAGGTGATGGACAAGATCGTGGCGGCGATTGCGGCGGCGAATTGAAAGCAGCTTGAACCACGGATTTCACGGAGTTGCACGGATAAAACGTAAGGGCTTCAATCCGTGTTGCTCCGTGAAAATCCGTGGTGATGGCCTTCTTCTCACACCTATGCGGTGAATGCGACAATAGGAACGTGAAGAAGCTCTTCGTAATAACTGCCGCGCTGGGGCTGGCTGTAGCTGCTGCCGGATGCCGGTCGGTGCCGCCGCCTATGCCGCTGGAACAGTTGAACGCGCGGCAGATGCAGGGATATCGCGTCTACCAATCGGCCTGCGCCAGTTGCCACTACGACCGCAAGACCGGCGATCTGCACGGACCCAGCCTGCTGGGGATGTATAAGAAGCCGTACCTGCCCAGCGGCGCTCCGGCCAACGACGATCGCGTCACCGAGGCCATTGTTCACGGGCACAATATGATGCCTCCTATTCCGCTGGACGATCAGCAGATGCAGGACCTGATGGCCTACATGCACACCCTATGAGCGAAAACTCTTCGATTCCGCCGGTGGAGGCAAAGACCAAAGGCATGCTGCTGCCGGGCGTGGCTGCGATCTCTTTGTGGATGCTCGTGGTCGCTCTGATGGGCGCTTTCGCTGTGCTCAATCACCGCGTTCCCCGCCATATGGGGCTGTTTCTGGTTCTACCGGTTTGCACGCTAATCGTCGCTGGCGTGTTTGGCCTGCTGCGCATGCGGCGTTGGGGTTGGGCTCTAACGCTGGGCGGTGTGCTGGCAGTTTCGCTGTGGTGCTTTCTGATGTTTCGGCTGTCACACTTCCCACAATCGTTGATCATGGGACTGCTCCACATGCTTTTCTTCCTGTACCTGGTGCGGGGGGAAGTGCGGGAGCGGCTGCGGTGATCAAATTCGACCGTGGAGAGGGGATTATGGAATCTTCAAAAATAATCAATCTGGACGGTGTCTGGTTTGATGCCGCTAAGCTGGAGAAACAATTGCTGGCTGCTCTACAGACTGAGGAGTTTGAAATTACGCCGGAAGAACTCGAGAGCAGGAATTTTGAAGACCTGCTTCGGGAAAAGACGGCGGAGATAGAGTTGCGCCGACTCAAGGCTACAGAGGGTGCTGAATAAGCCCTCCTCTTCCCCGGGAATAGTCCCTCAGTGGCTAAAGCCACACTGAGAAGATTGGGCTATGGCGGGACTGAAGTCCCGCCCTTTCAAAACGGCGACCATTTTCAAAACGGCGACCATTTCCAAATCAGCGATCATTGATCATTTCACGATGCCTCTATTTTTCAATAGCTTCTGGTTCTGCCCCTTTCAAAATGGCGACCATTTTCACGAAGCTAAGACTTTTTCCTGTTGGTATGAAGATTTGTGGTGGCACTCAAAAGCAGATTCCGCGCGCTGCGCTTCGGAATGACAAACAAATGGGTTTGAATGACAAACAAATGGGTTTGAATGACAAACAAAGAGTTTGAATGACAAACAAATGGGTTTAACGAAGCGCTCTACACCAACAGAAAAGAAGCGCCATATACCAACAGAAATTTTGCCCACAGGAGTTTTCAGCCGCTTCTGACGCCCTCCCTTTCGGGGTGAATGCCTCTTCGCGGGTACAATTTAACCGTGGCCTCAATTCCCCAAGTCGACAGCTCCAGCCTGATCCAGATCGATCTGGCGCCCAAAGTGCGCGCGCCCAAGCCGCTCTGGCTGAAGGCCAAGGCACCGGTGGGCGAGACCTACCATTCGCTCAAGAAGCTGGCCCGCAGCCAGGGGCTGCATACGGTGTGCGAGAGCGCGCAGTGCCCCAACATCGGCGAGTGCTGGAACCAGAAGTCTGCCACCTTCATGATGCTGGGCAACCTGTGTACGCGGCGCTGCGGATTCTGCGCGGTGCAAAAGGGCAAGCTGGAGCCGATTGACCGCACTGAGCCGGGGCGCGTGGCCTTTGCCGTGGCTGAGCTTGGTCTGCGCCACGCCGTCATCACCAGTGTGAACCGCGACGACGACAACAGGGGCGCGGCGGAGATGTTCGTCGAGGTCATCCGCGAGATTCACGCGCTCACCGGCCGCGATGGCAAGGAACCCTGCCGCGTGGAGGTGCTGACGCCGGACTTTCAGGGGCTGGAGGAGTGCATCCGCCTGGTGGTGGAGGCGAAGCCGGAGATTCTGAACCACAATATCGAGACGGTGCCGCGGCTGTATGGCGTGGCGAAGTCCGGCGGGCGCTATGAGCGCAGCCTGCGCTTTCTGGAGTTTGCCAAGGAGCTGAATCAGCGGCAGGTCACCAAGACGGGCATCATCGTGGGGCTGGGCGAGGAGATGCACGAGCTGATCGCCGTCTTCCGCGATCTGGCCGACCGCAAGGTGGATATTCTGACGATTGGGCAGTACCTGCGCCCCTCGAAGGACCATCTGCCGATGTCGCGGTACTACACGCCGGATGAGTTCGCCTTCCTGAAGCATGAGGCGCTGGCGATGGGCTTCAAGCATGTGGAGAGCGGGCCGCTGGTGCGGTCAAGCTATCACGCGCAGGAACAGGCTGAGAGCACCGGGCTGGCGTAAGAGCAAGTACGAGGTCAGTAAATGAAATTGCTAAGAAATATCTGTATTTCTCTTCTAGCTGCCCTGTTAGCAATCGTAGCCAGTTTCTGGCCGCTCATTTACCTTTCAGCGCGATATTTTGATTGGAAATACCCTCATGATGGACAAAATGGCCTTGGTGCTCTCGTAGTGGGAGTTTTCGGTTCTCCCTTCATTGGTGTATTTATTGGCGCGATTATATTTCTTTGGCTGAGGCATCGTGAGCACCAGCGGTCTACGGCGGTTAGCTCCTCTACGCAAGAGAAGGTAACACCCGATATTGGTTAGCTCGTACATCGTCTAAAATAAAGCGTTCGCAAGAAGTAGGAGAAAAGCATGGCATCGGCAATGATCAGTATTCCGGCACTCAAGAGCACGTATTTTGATATGACGGCGCGTATGGAGAAGGCGGTGGAAGGCTTCCGCGCGCAACTGGTGGCGGTACGCACGGGGCGCGCTAATGTACACATGCTGGACCCCGTCCGGGTGGACGCATACGGCACACTGATGACGCTCTCGCAGGTCGCCACGGTGCACGCGGCGGAGGGTCAGCTGATCACCGTCACGCCGTACGATCCTTCGCTGATTAAAGAGATTGAGAAGGCCATTGTGGAGGCCAACATCGGCCTGAATCCGCAGAACGACGGCAAGCTCATCCGGCTGCCGGTGCCGCCCATGAACGAAGAGCGCCGCAAGGACACGGTGAAGCACCTGAACAAGGTGCTGGAGGACCATCGCACCGCGATCCGCAACATTCGCCGCGAAGGCAATGACGGCATCAAGAAGGCCGTGAAGGACAAGCTGATCTCTGCCGACGAGGAGAAGCGCGCGAGCGAAGAGGTGCAGCAGATCACAGACACTGAGATCAAGCGCATTGAAGAGATGTTCAAGGCGAAAGAAAAAGAAGTGATGACGGTCTGACTGCTGCGGTCCTGCGCGGACGGCGGGATGCGCGCTTTGCGCAAAGGCAAATGCGGGGGCGGGCTTTCTGGCTCGCCTTTTGCTTTATGGGGGGATTGCCCTCAGGGGCTAAAGCCCCAGTTCAATTTATGCCGCTTGCCGTGCAGGCTGAAGCCTGCACTCCCCCGGCTAAAGCCGGGGGCTTAATCCCAGCAACAGCTCAGAGGCTTAATCCCAGCAACAGTTAAACGCTAGGTGCAACTGTTCTCTCCGGATTTGCTTTTGGCGAAATAGAATAGAGCTATGGCGACGCGTACTGTACATGCCGTGTGTTCGCATGATTGTCCGGACTCCTGCGCCGTGCTGGTGACGGTGGATGAGCTGACGGGGCGGGCTACGCGGGTGCAAGGCGATCCCAGTCATCCGGTGACGCGGGGATTTTTGTGCGGCAAGGTGGCGAAGTATCTGGACCGGGTGTATTCGCCGGACCGGTTGCTGTACCCCATGCGCCGCCGCGCAGGCGTGGCCAAGGGGCCGGTGCAGCAGAGTGAGATGGAGGCGGTCTTTGAGCGCGTCTCGTGGGACGAGGCGCTGGACGAGATCGCCGCAAAATTAAAAAACATCAGCGATGCGTTCGGGCCGGAGAGCATTCTGCCCTACTCCTACGCGGGGACGATTGGGCAGCTGGGCTACGGCTCCATGGACCGCCGGTTTTTTCACCGGCTGGGCGCATCGCAGCTTGACCGGACGATCTGTTCCAGCACGGGCGGCGCGGCCTTCAACTCCGTTTACGGCGTCCGCATGGGCATTGCGCCGCAGGACTTCCGCCATGCCAGGCTGATCATCGCGTGGGGCGCGAACATCCACGGCAACAACGTGCACCTGTGGCCGTTTATTGAAGAGGCGCGGCGCAACGGCGCGAAGCTGGTCGTGATTGATCCCTACAAGACGCGCACGGCGGCGCTGGCTGACTGGCACATCGCCATCAACCCGGGCAGCGATGCTGCGCTGGCGATGGCGATGATGCATGTGATCCTGCGCGAGGGGCTCGAGAACAAGGCGTATATCGCGGCGAATACGCACGGCTTCGCGCAGCTTGCGGAGCATGTGAAGCAGTACACGCCGGAGAGGTCTGCGGCCGCGACCGGCATGACCGCGGGAGACATCGAGCGGCTGGCGCGCATGTATGCAGCGGCAAAGCCTGCGGCGATCCGGCTGAACTACGGCATCCAGCGGCAGGAGAATGGCGGTGCGGCGGCGCGTGCCGTGGCCATGCTGCCGTTGCTGACGGGCGCGTGGATGCAGCGTGGTGGCGGCGTAGTGCTCTCCACCAGCGGCGCGTTTCCGTTCAACTCGAAGGCGCTGCAGATGCCGGAGCTGATGCTGGCCAGCCCGCTGGGGCGCGAAGCGCGCGTGGTGAATATGTCCGTGCTGGGCGAGGCGCTGACGGTGCTTGGCGCGCGCGCGGGCGATGGGCCGCCGGTGAAGGCGCTGTTCGTCTACAACTGCAATCCGGCGGCGGTCTCGCCCAACCAGACGGCGGTATTGCGCGGGATGCAGCGCGAAGATCTCTTCACCGTGGTGCATGAACAATTTCTGACGGACACGGCGGATTACGCGGACATTCTGCTGCCTGCGCCGTCATTTCTGGAAGTGAAGGATGTGCAGGGAGCCTACGGGCACTACTTCATGCAGCTCTCGCAGCCGGCCATTGCGCCGCTGGGTGAATCGCAGCCGAACTGGTGGGTCTTTGGCCAGCTTGCGCAGCGCATGGGGTTCACGGAGAGCTGCTTCCGCGACACGGCGGACGAGTTGATTGACGCCGCGCTGAGTGGGAACGCAGCGGGCATAACGCGTGAGCAGCTGGAGCGCACACCCAGCATCTCCGTCGCCGCAGAAGATGCTCTGCCGTTCAGCGATGCAAGCTGGTTCCGCACGCCGAGCGGCCGCGGCGAATTTTATTCTGATGCGCTGGCGGCTGCCGGGCAGGATGCTCTACCGGTCTTCCGCGCGCCGGTAGAGTCGCGACACGGCGGCGGCGAACAAATTTTTCCGCTGGAGATGCTGCCGCGCAAGGCCGATAACTGGATGAACTCAACCTTTGCGAATATTCCCACGCACCAGGGCATGGAGCGCAGGACGCTGGGCATTCTGGAGATGCATGCGGACGATGCCGCGCCGAGAGGTATCCGGGAGGGCGAGCTGGTGGAGGTATGGAACGACCGCGGCAGTGTGCTTTTGCGGGCGCATATCAACGGTTCTGTACGCCCCGGCGTGGTGGCAGCGGCGCTGGGTTGGAGTAAGCTGACAGCAGACGGTAAAGGCGTAAATGTGCTCACTTCCGAGCGATTAAATGACCTTGCCGGGGGGCCTACGTTCTATTCCACCCTGGTGGAAGCACGGAAAGCAGGATGAGCGATTTCGAAGGTTGAGTCAAATACTTGTTGCTGCAAGGAAAAGCAAGATGAAGGCACAGCAGGATGTGGAGTGGGACAAGCTGAAACGAGAAATAAGACTCGCAGCGCGAAAGGCTGGGTACCTCAGGGGCTGAAGCCCCGCCTCCTTGTTCCGTGCGGACTAAAGTCCGCACTCCCCCGGCTGAAGCCGGGGGCTTAAGCAAGGCATTTCGAGCAAGACTAAGCAAGGCATTTCGAGCAAGACTAAGCAAGGCATTTCGAGCAAGACTAAGCAAGGCATTTCGAGCAAGACTAAGCAAGACATTCAGAGCAATTTTTCTGCTGGTGGAGCGATTTGTGGCAGCATTCGAAAAGCAGATTCCTCTGCTACGCTGCGGAATGACAAACAAAAGGGCCGCGCCATGAATTCAGTTTCAACCGTATTCGTGCTGTCCCAAGCCATGCCCCAAAGAGTTGAGGCATGGCAAAACGCACAACTTTCGGTGCATGTACCACATGCGCCATATCCGCCGAGTTGGGTAGTTGCTCCAACTCACCTATAATTGAACTTTCCCTAGAGGGTTCCTAAGGAGCCTGATTTTTGCAGTGAGGGTGTGCGTATTCTTACCGTTAGCCGAGAGGGCGAAAGCCCCCTGACCCATCAGACCAAGCACATGCGCACGCGCCAGGGCCGTCTTTGCAGCTTCCGTTCCATTCTTCCCCACAAGCTGTTACGCGCTCTCCGCCCGCTGGGCCTTGTTGCCCTGCTTTGCGCCAGTGCTGCGCCTGTACTCCAGGCGCAGAATACCCAGGTACTTTGCCAGCCGCAGGTGATTGGAAACCGCAGGATTCCGAAGGAGTCCGTGCTGGCCCGTCTCTTCTCGCGCCAGGGCGACCTGTATGACGCCACCGTGGTGGAGCGCGACTTCAACTCGCTCTGGAACACCGGCTACTTTGAAGACATCCGCATTGAGCGCGAAGACACTGACAAGTGCGTGCAGCTCGTGATCTACGTGCGCGAGAAGCCCACCATCGCGGCCATTGACTACAAGGGGTTGAATGCTGTTACCCAGTCTGACGTGCTGGAGCGCTTCAAGAAGGAAAAGGTCGGCCTCTCAGTGGAGAGCCAGTATGACCCGACCCGCATCAAGCATGCTGAAGTGGTGCTGAAAGAGATGCTGGCCGAGCATGGCCACCAGTTCGCCACCATTCAGACGGAGATCAAGACCCGTCCGCCGTCATCGGTGAACGTGCTCTTCGTGGTGAAGGAAGGCCCGACGGTCAAGGTCGGCAAGATCGTCTTCGAGGGCAATCCCTCCATCAAGGCGCGCACGCTGCGCGCATCCATGAAGAACCTGAAGCCCATCGGCATTCCGCACTCTATCGTGCTGGAGAACCTGTTTGCGCGCACCTTCGATTCCACCAAGCTGGATGAAGACTCTGAGCGGGTGCGCCAGGCGTATCGCGACCGCGGCTACTTCAAGGCGCTGGTGGGCGAGCCGCAGACCCATGTGCGCGACGCCGGCGGGCTTGACCTGCTGCTGCGTCCTTCCAAGGGCAAGCGCGTTGACATCCTGATGCCGATTGAAGAGGGCGGACGCTATCGCCTGGGCGGCATCACCTTCAGCGGCAACAAGGCCGTGACCAATACCCGCATTCTGCGCGCGCAGTTTGCGCAGAAAGACGGCGAGTGGTTCGATGCGACCAAGTTCGGTAAGGGGCTGGAGCAGTTGCGCAAGGCCTACGGCGAGCTGGGCTACATCAACTTCGTGGCCAACCCCACGCCGCGTGTGGATGAAGCCAAGCACCTGGTCTATCTTGATATCGATGTGAGCGAGGGCAAGCCCTACTACGTCTCGCGCATTGAGTTCTCCGGCAACACGGTCACGCGCGACAAGGTCATCCGCCGCGAGCTTCTGCTGGAAGAAGGCCAGGTCTACAACAACCGCCTGTGGGAGATGAGCATTCTCCGCCTGAACCAGTTGAACTACTTTGAAACGCTGAAGGCGGAAGAAGATTCCGAGACGCGCCAGAATGAGCAGGACGGCAGCGTGGACCTGCTGCTGAAGCTAAAGGAGAAGGGCAAGAACTCCATCGGCCTGAACGGCGGCATCAGCGGCCTCTCCGGCACCTTCATCGGCCTGAACTACGAGACCAACAACTTCCTCGGCCTGGGTGAGACGCTTTCGGTACAGGCGAACATCGGCGATCTCTCGCGCAACCTGAGCTTCGGATTTACTGAGCCCTACTTCCGCAACCGGCCCCTCTCGCTGGGCGTGCAGGTCTTCACCAGCAAGTATGACTACAATCCGGCGAAGAGCTACGGCATCAACAACGCGGGCACGGCGCTGAGCGCGGCACAGAACTCGCTCATCACCAACTACAATCAGTCCACCACGGGCCTGAGCGTCTCCACCAGCTATCCGCTGCGCCGCTCGCTGAAGCGGGTGGGTATCTCATACCAGCTCTCGCGCTCCACCGTAACCACGTTCAATGACACGACGCGCAACGTCTTCCAGACGCTGGCGTTCCGCTCGCAGACCATCGCCGGGCAGAATGCGCTGAACGGCATTGTGACCAGCGTGATCACGCCCAGCTTCAGCTACTCCAGCATCGGCAACCCGTCGCGTCCGCGTGACGGCAAGGAGTTCAGCGCGGCCATTCAGGTGGCGGGCGCGGGCGGCAACGTGAAGTACTACAGCCCGGTCGTCAGCTATCGCCAGTTCTTCCCGATGAAGGGTCTGCGCATCAACCGCGAAGGCCGCAATGTGCTGGGCTACCGCATCCAGTTCGCGCACGCAGCCGGATTCGGCGGCGAAGTGACACCGCCGATGAACCGGCTCTACTCCGGCGGCGAAGGCGAACTGCGCGGCTTCGATGTGCGTTCCGCATCGCCCTACGTCTTCATCCCCAACAAGATTCTCTTCCCGCTGACCAATCCGGATGGATCGACGGTGCCGCGCAATACCGAAGATCCGTCGCTCGGACCGGTTGAGATTCCGCTACCTGTCTTCCGCATTGTTCCCATCGGCGGCGACACCAGCCTGACGACGAATATTGAATATCGCATTCCCATCGCAGGGCCGGTGACGTTCGCTTTCTTTGACGATTTTGGTCTTGACGTGAACCTGCAGGCATCCCAGTTGCGCGAGAGCGTACTGGGCAACGATACCGTCACCGGCGGGCTCTATGGCTGCACGACACTCGTGACTTCAGGCAACTACAATGTCTGTAGCGGCACCGTGCCGGGCTCGAGAGTTACACCCTTCACCTCGACGAATCTGTCGGTGGTGCCGGGAACCAACTGGGTGCCGCGCATGTCGACCGGCGCGGAGATTCAGGTGATTTTGCCGATCGTGAATGCGCCGTTCCGCCTCTACTACGCGTACAACCCGCTGCGGCTGTTTGAAGATATTCCGCAGCAGCTGGCGCTCAACAATACGCAGTTCCAGGGCCTGTTCCCGCAGAGCGATCCGAACTGCAAGCCGACGGCCACCATACCCTGCCAGCTCACGGGCGCGGGCGCCTACAGCTATCAATATGCACTCCAGCTTTACGGCGCGCAGTACCAGTTGCGGGAGCCGCGCAAGACGTTCCGTTTGACCGTAAGTACCACGTTCTAGAATCTTTACTTTCTCGCCCGGATGGGTGAGTACGGGTTTTCGCAGCCGTGGAGTGGTTTGACCAACCACGGCTGCGACCCTATAATTTCTACAGTTTTACGTATCCCACCTCTTGCTCGATTCTCTTTTCCGCATCTTCAGGCGGCGTGGAAGTCAAGCGGCACTGCGGCGGCCGGATACGGGCTGCGGTCTGCCGGCACAGATGTTATGCCGCAAGAGGGACCAAAAGATCTGCATCAGCGCGCTGTGCGCGGGTGCCAGAAGCACACGCAAGAAATTGAAAGAATCGCACCACTAATAAGGAGTTTCAAAGCCGAATGAATCGCACTCTTTCCACTCTCTGCACGCTCGCATTTGCCATCAGCGTTCCCGTCCTGGCACAAACTGCCGCCGCACCCACCTCGGTCACGCCCGCGCCTGCTCCGGTTGCGCCCGCGCCGGTCGCCTCCACCGCCAAGATCGCCCTGATCGCCTTCCAGGAGGCCGTCTTCGCCACCAACGAGGGACAGGCCAAGACGCAGGAGATTCAGCGCAAGTACGAGCCCACCAAGGCCAAGATTGAAACGCTGAATGGCGAAGTGGAGTCGCTGAAGAAGCAGCTCGACGGCGGCAAGCTGTCTGATGATGAGAAGGCGACCACGGCCCGCACCCTGGAGACCAAGGAGAAGGACCTGCAGCACGAGGAAGAGAATGCCGAGACGAACTACAACGGCGACCTCGGCGACGCCTTCAACAAGCTGGCGGTCAAGCTCTACCCGGTGGCACAGAAGTATGCCGCCACGCACGGCTTCACCATCCTGCTGAACGAGACGCAGCAGCAGAACCAGCTGCCGATGATCATGTGGGCGGCTGAAGGCCAGGACGTAACCAAGGCCGTGATCGACGCCTACAACGCGGAGCCCGCCAATGCAGCAGTACCGTCGGCGCCCACCCCGCACCGCACCGCCCCGGCGCACGTCGCGCCCAAGCCGGCGACCACCACCAAGTAAATCCACTGAAATTGCTGCAAAGAAAAGGAGACCCTTAACGGGGTCTCCTTTTCTTTGCATGGAGGCCCATGCAGGAGGGCGTTCCTGTGGAAAATTCTGTGGATTGCGGGGACAGCCTCTGCGGATTTTGGTGTGCCCCGTCACAAACCGCCGTTTTCCCAGCGCAATTCCAGCCTTTGAACCCCAGGATTCAAAAGGGCTTAAGACGGCAATGCAGGGAAAATGACAGATATTCGCAGGAATGACGCGGGAAATGTGCAGATTTCACGCTTTCCACAGATTTCGATGAATGGCAGGTTACAAGAATCTAGCCATGAGTGTTGCCGTGTGATATTTTGGTGAGCCAAATTGCTCACTTTTATTCTTCGCCAATCTTGAGAACGGCGAGGAAGGCTTCCTGCGGAATATCGACCTTGCCTATGCGTTTCATCCGCTTCTTGCCCTCTTTTTGCTTGTCGAGCAGCTTGCGCTTGCGGCTGATGTCTCCGCCGTAGCACTTCGCGATCACGTTCTTGCGGATGGCGGTCACGGTCTCTCGCGCGATGACCTTGGCTCCGATGGCGGCCTGGATCGCGACTTCAAACATCTGCCGCGGAATCAGTTCGCGCATCTTGGAGACCAGCAGCTTGCCGCGCTCGTAGGCGGCGTCGCGATGCACGATGACGGAGAGCGCATCCACCGGATCGCCGCCGATGAGAATATCCATCTTCACCATGGGTGAAACCCAGGTGCCGGCCAGGTGATAGTCCAGCGACGTGTAGCCGCGCGAGACGGATTTCAGGCGGTCGTAGAAATCCAGCACAATCTCGTTGAGCGGAAGCTCGTACGTCAGCATCACGCGCGTCTCTGAGACGTACTCAAAGTTCTGCTGGCGGCCGCGCTTGTCTTCCACCAGCTTCAGAATGCCGCCGACGTACTCTTCGTTCGTCAGAATTTTTGCGATGATGACCGGCTCTTCAATGGTCTCGATCTCGGTGGGATTGGGCCAGCGCGAAGGATTATCGACTTCAACGACGGAGCCGTCCGTGAGCGTGATGCGGTAGCGCACGCCGGGCGCGGTGGTGATGAGGTCAAGGTTGTACTCGCGCTCCAGCCGCTCCTGGATAATCTCAAGGTGCAGCAGGCCGAGGAAGCCGCAGCGAAAGCCGAAGCCGAGCGCGGCGGAACTTTCCGGCTCAAAGTTGAAGCTGGCGTCGTTCAGCCGCAGCTTCTCCAGCGCATCGCGCAGCATGGCGTGCTCGTGCGAATCCACGGTGTAGAGCCCGGCGAATACCATGCTCTTCAGGTCTTCAAAGCCGGGCAGAGCGTCCGCGCAGGGGCGTTCCGCATCGGTGATGGTGTCGCCGACCTTGGTGTCTGCAACGTTCTTGATGGTGGCGACGAAGAAGCCGACCTCACCGGCGGAGAGCTCCGTGATCTCCACCGGCTTGGGCGTCATCACGCCCATGGATTCCACGTCGAAGGTCTTGCCGTTCGCCATACTCTTGATCTTCATGCCCTTGCGCATGCGGCCGTTGATGATGCGGGCGAGCACGATGACGCCCTTGTAGGGATCGAACCAGGAATCGAAGATGAGCGCCTGCAGCGGCGCGTCGGCGTGGCCCTGTGGCGGAGGCAGCAGGTGCACCACGGACTCCAGTATCTGCTCCACATTCTGCCCGGTCTTGGCGGAGACGGCGACGGCGTCATCCGCGGGCAGGCCGACGGATTTTTCGATCATCTCCTTGGTGCGCTCAATGTCCGCGCTGGGCAGGTCAATTTTGTTGATGACGGGAATGATCTCCAGGCCGCCGGCGATGGCGAGATAGGCATTCGCCAGCGTCTGCGCTTCCACGCCCTGCGATGCGTCCACCACCAGCAGCGCGCCTTCGCAGCTGGCCAGTGAGCGGGAGACTTCATAGCTGAAGTCGACGTGGCCCGGAGTGTCGATCAGGTTGAGCTGATAGGTGATGCCGTCCTGCGCCTTGTACATCATGCGGACGGTGTGCGCCTTGATGGTGATGCCGCGCTCGCGCTCCAGGTCCATGGCGTCCAGCACCTGCGCCTGCATCTCGCGGGTGGTCAGCGAGCCGGTCATCTCCAGCAGCCGGTCAGAGAGGGTGGACTTGCCGTGGTCAATGTGCGCGATGATCGCGAAGTTGCGAATGAGGCTTGGATCCATATGTGCGGAGGGAAACCTTTACGTGCGAGAGCGTCAGCTTTGATTTTACATTTTTGCGGGGGTGCGGGGGATGTGGGACGGCACGCGGGGTAAGCGGGATGAACAGGCGTGCAGGCAGGGCCGCTGATTTCTTTGTCTGACGGTGCAGGAATGTATGCTCGCAACGTGACAGATAGCGGTGGGAGACATACAAGAGCGTACCTCCGGGGCTAAAGCCCCTCTTTGATCTATGTCGCTTGCCGTGCAGGCTAAAGCCTGCACTCCCCCGGCTGAAGCCGGGGGCTTAATCCGAAAAGCAGGAGCAAAGGCTCTCGGAGATTGGGCAGACGTGCAGGTGTAAAGATAACTACTGGGGTCCTTCGCTAAACGCTCAGTATGATAGCGGGAAACAGACAAAGGCAAAGGCAGCTATATGTTTTCCAGTGGTGCATGGCTGAGGCGCGCGGAGTGCGGCTCCCCGTCGCGGGGCCGAACCGTCATACAATGACAAGAGCTACACGTGACGATGCGCCCTCACATTCCGCAGGATGAACTCCGTCCGCGGGCTGCGCGGCGGGGACTGGCCCCCTGGGCCGCCCTGGCTGCAATTCCAGTGGTTCTGCTCTGCACTGGATGCCCTTCGCAGCCAGCAGCACAGCCCCCCGCACAAGCCCAGGCGCCCGCTCTCGCAGCTCCTGTTCCGGCTGCTGCGGTGAACGCGCAGGCCGCGACCGCGCAGCGCGATCAGCGGCTGATTGACCAGGTGGAGCGCAGCTACCGCAGCGGCGTGGACAACTATCGTGCCGGACGGCTGGATGCGGCGCGCCAGGATTTTGATTATTCCGTAGACCAGATGCTGACCAGCGGCTACGACCTGCGCGGCGACCCGCAGCTCTCAGACGAGTTTGACCACATTGTGGATGCGGTGAACGCGCTGGAGATGGACGCGCTGAAGCAGGGCAACGGATTCTCGCCCAAGGTGGAAGCGTCGCCGCTGGAAGAGGCGGGCAACCTGACCTTCCCGTCGAATCCGCAGCTGACCGCGAAACTGAATGCGGAACTGGCGGTCACGCAGTCTGACTTTCCGCTGGTCATCAACGATTACGTTGCCGGCTTCATCAACTTCTTCAGCAACTCGCAGGCGGGCCATGCGCACCTGGTGCGTTCGCTGGAACGCGCGGGCAAGTATCGCGCCATGATCCAGAAGGTGCTGGCGGAAGAGGGTGTGCCGCAGGATCTGATCTACCAGGCAGTGGCCGAGTCGGGCTTTCAGCCGCAGGCGCTGAACAAGAGTTCCGGCGCGGGCGGCATGTGGCAGTTCATGCCGACGGGGGCCTACGGGCTGGCGCGCAACGGCTGGTTCGACGAGCGCTTCGATCCGGAAAAATCTTCGCGGGCCTACGCGCGCTATATCAAGGGACTCTACAACCAGTTCGGCGACTGGTATCTGGCGATGGCCGCGTATGACTGGGGCCCGGGCAATGTGCAGCGCGCGGTGCAGCGCACGGGGTATGCGGATTTCTGGCAGCTCTACCGCCTGAACGCGCTGCCGGCGGAGACCAAGAACTATGTGCCCGGCATCCTGGCCGCCATCATCATGGCCAAGAATCCCAAGCAGTATGGGCTGGATAACGTGGTGCCGGAAGCGCCTGTGGTATCTGACACCGAGACGGTGGACTACGCGCTGGACCTGCGGCTGGCTGCGGACGTGACCGGCAGCACGGTGCAGGAGATCGTGGCGCTGAACCCCGCGCTGCTGCGCCTGAGCACGCCCAATGACATCAGCTACGACCTGCATCTGCCGCTGGGAACGAAGCCGCTCTTTGAGAAGCGCATCATCTCCATTCCGGAAGAGAAGCGCGCGACCTGGCGCTTCCACGTGGTGCAGACCGGCGAGTCATTGGCTGCGATTGCAGACAGCTTCCACGTGAAGCCGCAGGAGATCGCCCAGATGAATGACCTGAAGCCGACGGACGATCTGGAGCAGGGCGACGAGCTGCTGATCCCGGTGATGCCGGCGGCGGCAGCGGCCAGCGGTGCGCTGCACACAACGCACTACACCGTGCGCCGCGGCGACACGCTGATTACCGTGGCTGACCGCTTCGGCGTTTCCGTGGAGCATCTGCGGACGTGGAACAAGCTGCGGTCCAACACCGTGCCTGCGAGCAAGGTGCTGGTGGTGGCGGAGCCGCTGCATCTTGCACCCTCCACGCGCAGCCGCAGACACGGTGCGCATGCAACGGCTTCCTCCGGCAGCGCGCATAGCAAGGGAGCGCACGGTGCGGCAAGTTCCCATGCGCGCAGCATGACGCTGTCGCGGTCCGCGGCAACGAAGCCCACGGCGAAATCGCACAGCCATGGTACGGCGGCTGCTCCGGCGAAAAAACCGGCTGTTGTGACGGCTCCCCGGCACAAAAAGAAAACGCATTAATTTGCTATTTCCCTCTTGCCTTCGCTCAGAAGTAAGCGCATCCTTGTCTCTGTAATCCTACGGAGCGGTTCTATGCGATCCCGTAGCGGAGGAAAATATGTCGCAGGATGAATACAAGCTTCGCGCCGCCGCCGATCTTTTTTCTGACTATGACGACGACCATTTTGGCGAAGATGAAGAAGAAGAGACCAGCATGACCGTCAACTCTGACGATGACGAGGACGAGCTGGAGCCGGAAGAAGATCACATGCAGGATGAGGAGCCGCACTCGGAAGAGGCAGAGCTTTTCTCCATGCCGTCCACGCCGATCGCGAACTACATTCCGCCCACACGGCCCTCGGTGCAGCCCGCGCCCATTCCGGCTGCGAAGGCGCCGGTAGCGAAGAAGAGCGCGCCCGCAAAGAAGAAGGCCGCTGCGCCGAAGAAGGTCGCTGCACCGAAGAAAGCAGTGAAGAAGAAAGCAGTGAAGAAGGCGGTGGTGAAGAAGGCCGCGAAGAAAGCTGCGAAGAAGGTCTCAGCACCCGCGAAGAAAAAAGCGGTGAAGAAGACTGCGACTAAAAAGGCCGTAAAGAAGGCCAAGAAATCTGCCGCGAAGAAACAGAGTGCTCTACGCGGCGGTAAGGCAGCCCGTAAAAAGGCTGTCTCAAAAAAGAGCACCAAAAAATCAACTCAGCGAGGTATTCCCTTGGCAACGAAGAAAAAGGCAGTCAAGAAGGCAGCAAAGAAGCCCGCGAAGAAGGCAGCAAAGAAGGCTGTAAAGAAGGCTGCAAAGAAGAAGAAGTAACCAGGGACACAAGGCAAGCAAAAAGGCCCGGCACTCCGCAAGGAGCTCCGGGCTTTTTTGCGCCCCTTCGCAGGGGGCGAACAGCGCTTCGCGCGCCACAGGCTGCATGGGTGCGCGCGTTGCGCGCTGGCGAAAACCGCAGCCGCTGTGAAGAAAAGCAGATTCTTCACTGCGTTCAGAATGACAAAGTATGGCAGTGGGTCAGTTTGGCTTTGAAGGGGCGCGGCTTGAGCCGCGCCGGGAGTCGCGTACGGAAGGCGGCTTCAGCCGCTGAGGCAATCCCTCCGGGGCTGAAGAGGATGCTGAAAAAGTCGTCGCTTTGAAAGGGCGGGACTTCAGTCCCGCCGTAACCTCTATCGCTCGAATGCGGCTTGAGCCGCTGAGGGACTATTCCCGGAGAGGACTGACTTTTTCAGCACCCTCTGAAGCCCGCAATGTTGAGTGTGATTTTTCGGACGAGCTGAAGCTCGCCCCTTTCAAAGCAAAGCCAAACTGACCCACTACCCAAAGTATGGAACGCTGGGCAGATGGACAACCCTGTTATTTTGCAGCGGCGATGGCAGCGAGGACTTCTTCGCTGTGGGTGTTCACATCCACATGCGTCCACGCCTTGGCGATACGCCCGTCGGGCGCGATCAGGTAGGTCCAGCGTGAGGCGTACTTCATGCCCATGTGGTCGTTCACGGGAACGCCGTAGGCATCCACCACGCCATGCGCCGGGTCAGCCAGCAGTTTGAAGGTGAGATTTTCCTGGGTGCAGAAACTCTTATGGCTGTCCGGCGTATCCAGGCTCACGCCCAGCACGGCGGCATTGGCGGCGTTGTACTTCGCCTGATCGCGCTGGAAGTTGTGCGCCTCAATGGTGCAGCCGGTGGTCTTGTCTTTCGGATAGAAGTACAGCACCACCCACTTGCCCTTGAAGTGCGAGAGCGTGACCGGCGAGTTGTCCTGTGAGGGAAGGGTGAAATTGGGCGCAACGGAGCCGACGGCCAGCGGCGTAGCGTCAGCGGCGAACGCGGGCAGTGCGCAAAGCGCCAGAGTCATGGCGAACAGGGTGATCCATTGTGTACGAAGCATGGGTATCCTCTTTTCAACTTTCGGGGTCAAGCGAATTTCCGGATTCCGCTCCGGCAGTGATGCCAGGGGGAGCTGATTCAGGATACGCGCCGGCGAGGCAAATGGTTTCGCCGAATGCGCAGATGTTCGCGTGACGTGCGGACAGCGTAAAATTCCTGCGTGAATATTCGGCCAGCATTTCATCTCTCGCTTACTGCCTTTCTTCTCTCCTCCTTTGCCGCCGCCCAGCAGATCACGCTTCCGCTGTGGCCGCATGGCGCGCCGGAGACTGTAACCATGCCCGGCCCGGAACAGGACATTACCAAACCGACGGACCGCCTGGTAGACGGGCGACCGCTGATGCATCTGACGAATGTGAGCCAGCCGACGCTGGCAGTCTACAAGCCTGCGGCGAAAGCCGATACAGGCGCGGCGGTGGTGGTGCTGCCCGGCGGCGGCTACCGCATTCTGGCGTATGACCTGGAGGGCACCGAGGTCTGCAGCTGGCTGAATTCCCTGGGCGTAACCTGCGTGCTCACAAAGTATCGCGTGCCCATCAACCATGCGGACGGCAAAGGGCAGGGGCATTTTCCTGAGCGCACGGAAGACCTGGAAGACGCGCAGCAGGCCATGCGCATCACACGCACGCACGCTGCGGAGTGGAAGATCGACCCGGCACGCATTGGCGTGCTCGGCTTCTCCGCCGGTGGGCACCTGGCCGCGGTGCTGAGCAATCACTCTGACTTTCGCTACACGGGAGAGCCCGAAGCCGATGCGGCCATCAGCGCCAAACCTGACTTTGCGATCCTGATCTATCCGGCGTATCTGACCGATGCAAGCCTGACAACGCTCGCGCCGGAGGTGACGCCGACCGCCGCCACGCCGCCTACATTTCTGGTGCAGGCGGAAGACGACCCTGTCCATGTGGAGGATGTACTGCTGTACTTTCAGGGGCTGAAGAATGTGAAGGTCAATGGAGAGCTGCACGTCTTCGCCAACGGCGGGCACGGCTATGGCCTGCGCCCCGGTTCGCTGCCTGTGACGCACTGGCCGGAGTTTGCAGCCACCTGGCTGCGGACGATCAAGGCGCTGCCGGGGAAGTAAGCGATCACTGCCTATATAGCTGGAAGCCAACTACCACTTTGAGTAATGTTCCTACTGGGTGACCAGCGTACTGCGCTGGTTTAAAGACATATTGCTTTAAGCTTTTCGCAGCGCTTTGATCCAATCCATATCCCAGGGGTTGGGTTAGCCATATCTCACCGACTTTTCCTGTTTCGTCGACATAAATCAGGAGCGATACCGATCCTGATATGAACCACTGACGGGCATCAGGCGTGTATTTTGCTACGACACTGTCGACAAGAACCGGGTTGCTAAGTTGTGAGGGATGCTTTTCGATCTTGATCCAATGCCCTGCATCAAAAAAATGGTCGTAATCATCTTTTTCTGCTGATGCCCCGCCGGGATGAATGGGCAAGGAGCCAGCCACCGACTCTGGCAATGCGGCTATTGCCTGCGCCAGGTCGGGGAAGAAGAGCATCTCCTGTATCTTCGGCAAGACAACGGCTGGATCGGCACCGTGCAGATCGACTTCAATTTTCATGAAAGATTGCCCTGCCTGTTTCGGCTGGCCTGTTTTACTGTCGACAATCAGTGTTGATCCCTCGATGGCGAGGAGGTTGTTCTTTATAAGCGTCACTGATTGGGGAATGAACACGCCGAGGGCATGGAGGTTGACAGGTGCTGCCTCCAGCTTGCCATCCACCCAGCTATAGCGGGCCACCGAATCCGCAGAGTAGCTGCGCAGTGTCATCGGCTTATCGCGTAGATCGTTTTCGATCGCATGGACATCTGTTTGTGCCCAATCGACGCGCACAAATGCCACCACTGCTAGGATGCAGAGTACCCGCAGTAATTTTGCCATGCCAAGCAGTTTAGCAAACCAAGCTAGATGATAAGGCAATTACGGAGTGTGGTGGCCCTCAAAAGTGACTTCGACAACTACAAGAGCATCTACGGAATGTCTGTCGAATTGAGCCGGTTCGAAACGGTACTTGAGCACCGCAGTGGCTGCGCTCTCATCCAACGCCGCTCCTAATCCTCGCGCAAGCCAGAGTCCGTCTACCGCACCGGCTGAGGGTGGCGAAGAGCGTGATTTGCTGTCGTGCTAAATCGCCGCGACGTCGATGGTGATGTAAACCGGCACGGGCTGACCGCCAGCCTGCGCGGGTTTGAACTGATAGGTCTGCAGCGCGGCTGCGGCGCTGTCATCTTCCGTGCCCCCGACGCCGCTATCCAGCCAGATATCCTGCAGCGTTCCATCGGCGGCAACCATGCAGGTGAATATCTCAGCACCTGCGTGCTTGCCGGGATCTGCCGGTTTCGGCGGGGCCGAGACCAGCACCGGCGCGTCCGGCGACGTCGCCGTGCGGTCAAAGAGCTTCGGCTTGGTCTGGCTGTTATACGGCAGGATCTGCGCGACTGCGTCCGGCAGGTTCTGCACCGCGGAATCCACGTCGGAGTAGAACAGACTGTCCTGCAGAATGGACATGGCCAGCGCCGTGTCTGCATCGCCAAGCTCCACCTTGATGGTCATCGGCGTCTTTTTTGTCGTCTGCCACTTGTGATTCTTGTCGCTGCCGGTGATCGTCTCGCGGAAACCCTGGATCATCACGGTCCGGTCAACCAGCTTCACAGACTGCGTGGTGAACAGGCCGAGGGTATGAACGTGCACGGGCTGGCGCGACAGGCTGTTGTTAGCCCAGGTGTAGGTCAGCACCGGATCAGCGGAGTAGCCGCGCAGTGCGAAGGGCTGGCCCTTGAGCGCCTTTTCCAATTCATGTGCATTGCTCTGCGCGCGGCATACCGCTGGCATTAAAAGGACTGCCAAGGTGAATAAGGTCCAGAATCTTCTCATGCACAAGAGTCTAACAAGTCCTAGGGAGCATCGGCCGTATCATTTTCTTCGATAAGGGAGGAGCTGGCGCCCACGATTTCCAGGTCAACTCCCGCGCTATCAGCAGGTTGCAGGTGAACTCGGACCGGCTGGCGCTGCCACTGGGCGGGTGCACAAACCGGCTGGGCGTGCTGCTGCGGACTCCATTTGCCAAGGCTGCGCTGCACCACGGCCCGCCGTGCGCCGACCTGCGCCACCACGGCCACCAGCGTCTGCGCCTTGGCGGTGGTGTTCACGCCGCAGTAGGCAGCATAGTCCCGGAACCAGACCGCCTCCGAGACGATGGGGTCAAAATCCGGCAGATGCAGCGCGGTGATGTGCCCGGTGCTGCGGTCCACCGTCAGCCAGGGACCCGGCTGCCAGATCCAGTGCGGGGCTTCGCCGGGGAGAGCATCGTTCAGCCGCAGCGCGCGCCGGATGGCGTAGGTACGGTCGGTGATGTCGTGCGCGTCGCCGGTGGTCCACTCTTTCTGATGGCCATCAATGATGAGCGGCCGGATCCTGAGCATGATGGCGTCGCTGCCTTTCAATCGGACGGCAGCGTCGGGCGGCTGGTACGCTTCTTTGCGCGCCACGCCCAGCGCGACGGTGTGCGGCTTTGACACCGCGAATGCCGGCATGACGGAGAGAAGGAGCAGAGCGATACAGGAAGGAAGCCGCATCGCGGAAGAGTAGCGCGTGGACACGGTGGAATGAAGTGATTCGGGTCACGGTTGAAGGTCGGCCCGGGCCATAAAGCTGAGGGTGTGCCTCTAGAGCTTGTTCAGCAATGGTGTAGAGGGAAACATTCCCCCAGGGGCTAAAGAGGGTGCTGCAAAAGTCCAGTTCTCTCCGGGAAGAGTCCCTCAGCGGCTAAAGCCGCATTCGAGCGATTGAGGTTACGGCGGGACTGAAGTCCCGCCCTTTCAAAGCGACGACTTTTTCAGCATCCTCTAAAGCCCATTGGCTTTTACGGTACTTCCGGTGTGGCTGAAGCCACGCCCTTTCAAAGCCGCTCTACACCATCTGTAAATTTGCTCTAAATCTTCTGCACGCGCTGTACTTCGCGCACGCCGGTCACGCGGCGCAGGTCCATCACCATCTTGTTCAGGTGGCGAACGTCCTGGGTGAGCACAACGAAGTCAACGATGGCGCCGCCGTCATCGCTCTCGCGCGATTCCATGTTGCGGATGTTGGTGTCGTCCGCGGCGATGATGGCGGTCATCTCTTTCAGCAGACCGGGGCGGTCGTCGCAGATGATGGTGAGGCGCACGGGGTAGGTCGTCACGCCTTCGGTTGCTTCCGGCGCAGACCACTCCACCTGGATGCGGCGGTCAGCTTCGTACATCAGGTTCTGCACATTGGGACAGCTGCGCGCGTGCACAGCCACGCCCTTGCCGCGCGTCACATAACCCACAATCGCTTCACCGCGGATGGGATTGCAACATCGCGCGCGGTAGACCAGCAGGTCGTCCTGCCCTTCCACCTGCAGCGACTCAGAGCCTTTGCCGAAGTAGATGCGCTTGACCGCGTCTGACATGCCGGGTACGCCCGGAATAGCGGTATCGGTCTCAGTCTCGGCGGCGGCCATGGTGGAACCCGGCTGCAGCTTGTTCAGCACCTGGCGGGCAGAGTATTTGCCGAAGCCGAGGCCGGCCATCAGCTCCGGCGGCCCGCCCAACCCATACTCACCGGCCACGCGGATGAAGTCTTCATCCGCAAAGCCGTTCAGGCTGACCTTGTACTTGCGGGCCTCGCGCTCCAGCAGCTTGCGGCCAATCTCCACGGCGCGCTCGCGCTGGTGCTCGGTGAGCCAGTGCTTAATCTTGTTGCGCGCGCGCGAACTCTTGGTGAAGCTGAGCCAGTCGCGGCTGGGAGTGTGGCCGGCCTGGGTGAATATCTCCACGATGTCGCCGTTCTTCAGCTTGGTGCGCAGCGGCACCATGCGGCCGTTTACCTTGGCCCCGGTCGTGCTGTGTCCCACCTCAGTATGAATGGCGTAGGCGAAGTCCACCGGGCTGGCGTCGGTCGGCAGCACGACAACCTTTCCCTTGGGCGTGAAGGTGTAGACCTCTTCCGGATAGAGATCGATCTTCAGCGTGGAGAGGAACTCGTTGGGGTCCGTCATCTCGCGCTGCCAGTCCACCAGCTGCCGCACCCAGGCCAGGCGCTGCTCATCCTTCGCGCTCACCGGTGCATCGCCGGACTTGTACTTCCAGTGCGCGGCGATGCCTTCTTCCGCCACGCGGTGCATCTCTTCCGTGCGGATCTGCACCTCGAACTGGTGCGAGCCGTCCACCACGGTGGTGTGCAGCGACTGATACATGTTGGGCCGCGGCATGGCGATGAAGTCCTTGATGCGGCCCGGCACGGGCTGCCACAGACTGTGGATCATGCCGAAGACGGCGTAGCAGTCCTGCACCGTCTGCGTGATCACGCGGATGGCCAGCAGGTCATACACCTGCTCCAGCTGGCCCGATTCAGCCAGCTTCTGCTGGATGGAGTAGAGCCGCTTGATGCGCGACTCCACCCGCGCCGTGATGCCGTGCTGCTTCAGCCGGTCTTCCAGCTGCTTGACCACGTGACGCAGAAACTTTTCGCCTTCGGCGCGGACCTTATCCAGCTCGCTGCTCACGTGGTCGTAGCTGACCGGGTCAGTGTAGCGGAAGGCGTAGTCTTCCAGCTCGCCGCGCAGCTTGCCCATGCCCAGCCGGTGGGCCAGGGGAGCGTAGATATCCAGCGTTTCGCGCGCGATGGCCTGCTGCCGCTCGGGCCGCAGGTGCTCCAGGGTGCGCATGTTGTGCAGGCGGTCCGCCAGCTTGATGATCACCACGCGCACGTCGCTGACCATGGCGAGCAGCATCTTGCGGATGTTCTCTGCCTGCTGGTCTTCGCGGTTGGCAAACTGGATCTTGTCCAGCTTGGTTACGCCTTCCACGATGTGGGCCACCTGGTCGCCGAACTTTTCGTAGATCTCGTCGATGGTGACGGGCGTGTCTTCCACTGCATCATGCAGCAGACCGGCGGCGATGGCGGTGGAATCCATCTTCATATCCGCCAGCACCAGCGCGACTTCCAGCGGATGGGTCACGTAGGGCTCACCGGACGCGCGCACCTGCCCGGCGTGCTGCTCCAGTGAGAACTCCCAGGCTCTGCGGATGATGTCCAGGTCGTCGGCGGGGCGGTTGGCCGTGACAATTTTAAGCAGTTGCTCGAACTTTTGTTCCACGGTCAGCGGCTTCGGGCTGCCCCCCTGGGGACGCACCGCACGCTTCACCGGCTCCGCAGAAGCGGACGATGCAGCAGCCGCAGGCGTTTCAGGGCGCACGGTGGACATACCTGATTATAGGCTCCAGATATAGACAACATTGCTGCGGCCGGCTTACTTCGCCAGCTCTGCCTCAATCGCCTTGGTCATCAAAGGATTATCGGGCGTGGTCTCGGGTGAGAAGCGGGCCACCACGACGCCGTCTTTGCTGAGCAGGAACTTCTCAAAGTTCCACAGCACTTCTGGCTCAACGGTCGGCGTCATGCCGAAGCCCTTCAGCTTCTCGCGGAACTCGCCGGGCTTCTCTGCCGTGGCCTTGGGCTGTGCTTCGGTCAGCGCCTTATACAGCGGATGCTTGCCCTCGCCGGTGACGGCGATCTTCTCAAACATGGGGAAGTCAACGCCGAAGTTCATGGTGCAGAAGCTCTGGATCTCGGCGTTGGTGCCGGGTTCCTGTCCGGCAAAGTCGTTGGCAGGGAAGCCGAGGACCACCAGACCCTTCTCACGGTAGGCCTTGTAGAGCGATTCCAGACCCTCATACTGCGGCGTCAGCCCGCACTTGGAGGCGACGTTCACGACCAGCGCGACCTTGCCCTTATAGTCGCCCAGCGTGGTCGGTTTGCCGGCCATGGTGGTTACGGGAATCTCGTACACGGAAGTTGCCATTGTCGTTCTCCTGAAAATTTGGGATTCGGTGCCCGGAGGCAGGGTTGCAGCCGCACCTCCTACTCTAAACCGTTTGCCGTCCCGGGGCGGCAGGGGGTCAGTTTGGTTTGAAAGGGACGAGCTTTAGCTCGTCCGAAAAATCAGGCCAAACAATGCGGGCTAAAGAGAGTGCTGAAAAAGTCAGTCCTCTCCGGGAAGAGTCCCTCAGCGGCTCAAGCCGCATTCGAGCGATTGAGGTTACGGCGGGACTGAAGTCCCGCCCTTTCAAAGCGACGACTTTTTCAGCATCCTCTTTAGCCCCGGAGGGATTGCCTCAGCGGCTGAAGCCGCCTTCCGTATGCGAGACTTCCGGCGCGGCTCAAGCCGCGCCCTTTCAAAGCAAACTGACCCGCTACCCTCAGGCCGGGCACTGGTCAGTCCAATTCCCGGCGAGTTACACTTCTTCCCTCAAAAGAATCTCGCCTGCGAGGATGAATGATGAAGCTTCTAACCCTTACCGCCGCCCTCTTTCTAGCCGCCACCGGAGCGGCCCAAGCCCAGAACACCTTCACCATTCAGAGCAAGGGCGCGCCCGTGGGCAAGTGCGTTTACTCCTTCGATAAGACGAAGGACGGCTTCAAGGTGAGCAGCCGCTACCAGGCGCGGGTTGCCAGCCAGTTTCAGACCACGGACAGCCTGAGCCAGTCTGGCCAGACCGTGACGGACGTGCAGCAGACGCACTCCTACAAGCTCGATGCCAATTACGCGTACACCGGCGGCAGCATTACAGACAGCACCAACCAGGTCACCCTGGGCTACAGCCCCAATAAGCAGCACACTGAGATGTTGCTGACGATGCTGCAGGTCGGCATTCAGGGCCCGTCAAAGGATCTGCCGCTGATGCCCGCGTATTTGGTTGCGCCGGGCTTTGACGCCAGCGCTCTGCAGAGCCTGCTGTACATGGCCACCAGCCATCCCGCGGCCGACAGTCTCTACTTCCTTATCGTTCCGCAGGATGTAAAGAAGGGGCCGATGAGCGGCCAGATTCGCTGGCAGGCACTGGCCGATACGACCGGCACGCTCGACGGCAAGACCATCACCGTGCACCACTTCGGCTTCACCTACGGCAAGCCCACGTACGACATCTATGCGGATGAAACCAACAAGCTGATGCAGGCCGATGTTTCCGCGGTGAAGGCGAGCATGGTGCGCAACGGCTTTGTGCTGACGGCGCAGTAGGGCCTTCTGTGCGACCATAAGCTGATGCCAAAGCCTCGTACAGAAGCACCCATTTCCATTGCCGCACCCGCTGCACACGGCCCCGCCGCCACCATCTCACGTCGCGCGTCTGACAAGCTGCGCACCGGATCGCTCTGGGTCTACCGCTCCGATGTCATGCAGCTTATTCCTGCGCTGGGAACCGCGGCGCCCGAGGCCGGCACGCTGCTGACGGTGCTGGATACGCGCGGCATTCCGCTGGGGACGGCGCTCTACAGCAGCGCGTCACAGATCGCGTTGCGGATAGTCAGCGCCATGCCCGCGCTGACCCGCGCGGCGTATCTGGATGATGTTCGCGCCCGCACGCAGCAGGCCCTGGCCCTGAGGCGCGAGATCCTCTCCGAAAGCAGCTCCACCAACGCCTGCCGCCTGATCTTCTCTGAGGCTGACAATCTGCCGGGCATTCTGGCTGACCGCTACCACGACCTCATCCTGCTGCAGCTGCTCACGCAAGGCACCGCGCAGGATGATGTGCGCGCCGTGCTGACCGAGGAGCTGCGTCGCGAATTTTCCCCCGCCGCGATCTGGGAGCGGCCCGACCCGCGCATCCGCGAGCTGGAGCAACTTGCACCCCCACCCCCCGGCCCGCTGTATGTTGCGGGAGAAGCGCGCACGGCCACGCAGTTCACGCTCAACGGCCTGCAATTCCGCTATGACGCCGCCTCCGGCCAGAAGACCGGCGCGTTTCTGGATCAGCGGCTTAACTACATGGCAGCCGCCAGCCATGCGCATGGCCGCGCGCTGGATGTCTGCACCTATCAGGGCGGATTCGCGCTGCACATGGCCCGCGTCTGCGAACGCGTGACTGGAGTGGATGCTTCGCGCGCCGCACTGGAGGTGGCCGACCAGAATATGGAGTTGAACCGCAGCCAGCTGCGCAACAACGGCGACGGTGTGGACTGGATTGAGGCTGACGCCTTTGAACTGCTGCGCGAGTATGAGGCGACGGGCGAGCGCTTCGGCACCATCGTGCTGGACCCGCCCGCGTTTGCGAAGTCAAAAAACGCGACGGAGGGCGCGCTGCGCGGCTACAAGGAGATGAACCTGCGCGCGCTGAAGATGCTGGAGCCGGGCGGCACGCTGGTGACCTGCTCCTGCTCCCACCATGTTTCGCTGGAGGATTTTACCGGGGCTATAGCCTCTGCCGCGGCCGATGCCGGGCGGCGCGTGAGGCTGCTGGAGCGGCGGGGAGCCGCGCCGGATCACCCGGAGATCGTGACTTTACCGGAGACGATTTATTTGAAGTGCCTGATTATAAGAGTGATATAGGCCATCAAGATATGAGTCTAATCCACTCATATTTGGCAACCGTGCTGCCCGGTTCATCATCTTATCCTTAAGATTGATATAGCCGATAGGTGCTCTTATAGACCATTGGGAAAAGGATGTTGTGATGGCTATTCGCTGGGAAAAACTTACTGTGAAGTCGCAAGAGGCGATGCAGGCCGCGAGCGGAAGCGCGGCAGACAACGGTAATCCGGAAGTGCTGCCCCTGCACCTGATGGCCGCGCTGCTGGAAGACCGCGAAGGCGTGGTGCTGCCCGTGCTGGAGAAGGTGGGTGTGCCGCCGCAGCAGTTGCTGGCCACGCTGAACCAGGCCATTGGCAAACTGCCGAAGGTGAGCGGCAGCGCCGCGCAGCCGAATCTTTCGTCCGCTCTGAACAAGGTGTTGGAACAAGCATTCAAAGAGGCTGACAATTTCAAGGATGAGTATGTCTCCACCGAGCATCTGCTGCTGGCGCTGACCACGCAGAAGAATGATCCGGTGCAGTTGGCATTGGCTGCGCAGGGCGCGACGCACGAAGCGATACTGAAGGCGCTGACCGTGGTGCGGGGCGCGCAGCGTGTGACGGACCAGAATCCTGAGGGAAAGTTTCAGGCGCTGGAGAAGTACGGCAAAGATCTTACGGAACTGGCGCGCAAGGGCAAGCTCGATCCGGTGATCGGGCGCGACGAAGAGATTCGCCGCACCATACAGGTGCTGGCGCGGCGCACGAAGAATAATCCGGTGCTGATCGGCGAACCGGGCGTGGGCAAAACCGCCATCGTGGAAGGGCTCGCGCGCCGCATCATTTCGGGCGATGTGCCGGAGATACTGCGTGACAAGCGCGTGATTGCGCTGGACCTGAGTGCGATGGTGGCGGGCGCGAAGTTTCGCGGCGAATTTGAAGAGCGGCTGAAGGCGCTGCTGAAAGAGATTGAAGATTCGCACGGCGAGATCATCCTCTTCATTGACGAGCTGCATACGCTGGTGGGCGCGGGCGCCGCGGAAGGCGCGATGGATGCGAGCAACATGCTGAAGCCCGCACTGGCGCGCGGCGAACTGCGCGCTATCGGCGCAACCACGCTGAATGAATACCGCAAGTACATTGAGAAAGACACTGCGCTGGAGCGCCGCTTCCAGGTTGTCTACGTGGGCGAGCCAAACGTGGAAGACACGATCGCGATTCTGCGCGGGCTGAAGGAGCGCTACGAAGCGCACCATAATGTGCGCATCAAGGATGCTGCGATTGTGGCTGCGGCCACGCTCTCGCATCGCTACATCTCAGACCGGTTTCTGCCGGACAAGGCCATTGACCTGGTCGATGAAGCGGCGGCGTCACTGGCCATTCAGATTGGCTCAGTGCCGGTGGAGATCGATCAGCTGGATCGCCGCGCCACGTCGCTGGAGATTGAGCGTGCGGCGCTGAAGCATGAGCCGGATGCAAATTCAAAAGAGCGCCTGGGCGAAGTGGAGAAAGAATTGGCCACGGTGAAGGAGCAGGCCACGGCTCTGCGGGCGCGCTGGCAGCAGGAGCGCGGCGCGATTGGCCGCGTGAGCGAAGTGAAGAAGCAGCTGGAGGCGCTGCGTTTTGACGCGGAGGAGCAGACGCGCAAGGGAAACCTGGAGCGTGCCGCGCAGTTGCAGTATGGCGACATTCCGAAGCTCGAAGCCGAGCTGAAGACGCTGGAAGCGCAGCAGGACACCAAGGGCGACCACGGCACGCGGTTGCTGAAGGAAGAGGTGGACGAGGAAGATATTGCCGGCATCGTCTCGCGCTGGACGGGAATTCCTGTCTCCAAAATGCTGGAAGGCGAGATGCAGAAGCTGGTGCAGATGGAGCAGCGACTGCGCGAGCGCGTGGTAGGACAGGATGAAGCTCTGGCCGCGGTTGCGAATGCGATTCGCCGTTCGCGCGCGGGCCTGAGCGATCCCAAGCGTCCCATTGGCAGCTTTATTTTTCTGGGGCCGACGGGCGTGGGCAAGACGGAGACGGCGCGTGCGCTGGCTGAATTTTTATTCGACGACGAGCAGGCCATGGTGCGCATTGACATGAGCGAGTACATGGAGAAGCACGCGGTGGCGCGGCTGATTGGCGCGCCCCCGGGCTATGTGGGCTACGACGAAGGCGGCCAGCTGACTGAGGCTGTGCGCCGGCGTCCGTATTCGGTGGTGCTGTTTGATGAGATTGAGAAGGCGCATCCGGATGTCTTCAACGTGCTGCTGCAGGTGCTGGACGACGGGCGGTTGACGGATTCAAAAGGGCGCACGGTGGATTTTAAAAACGCGGTGCTGATCATGACGTCAAACGTGGGCGCGGCGCTGCTGACCGGCGATGCGTTAGCCTCTGAAGAGGGCTTCGAAGGAGCGAAAGAGAAGGTGCTCGATGTGCTCAAGCAGAACTTCCGGCCGGAGTTTCTGAATCGCGTGGACGATATCGTGGTCTTCCGTCCGCTGGGCGAAGAGCAGTTGACGCACATCATCGACCTGCGGCTTGATGACCTGGAGAAGCTGCTGATCGACCGGCGCATCGAACTGGAGCTGACGCCCGAGGCGCGGCACCAGATCTTCCTGGCCGGGTACGACCGTGCGTATGGTGCGCGGCCGTTGAAGCGCGCAATCCAGAAGCTGGTGCAGGATCCGCTGGCCATCAAGATACTGGATGGCGAGGTGCTGCACGGCGACCACGTCCGCGTGGAGGCTGATCCGCTGAACAACCGTCTCGCGTTCGCAGTTTCCGGACGCGAGGCGGCGGTGTAAGCGTCGCGCGGCAGTATTCGCAGCGCAACCCCCTCGCTCCGGAGGGCGGAGATATGGGATTTTAGTGTCGCGAATGAGGCTGCTTGAAAGCGGGCTGAAGCCCGTACGGGGCGGGATGCGTACGGGCCGCGTCTCTGGTAGACTTGTACCTGCTGGAGCGGCTGTGCGCCTCTTGTCCCTGAGCGGAGAAGACGTGCCCCGGTCGATCTACCATCCGGCATTCCGCACACATTGTTCGGGGAGTGGCTCAGCCTGGTAGAGCACCTGCTTCGGGAGCAGGGGGTCGGAGGTTCGAATCCTCTCTCCCCGACCATTGAAAACATAGCGATTTCGCGCTAGCGAAATCGCCGCCGCGCTCAAAACGGTGTCACTTTTGAGGGCGGGGCAAAAAATCTTTGATGACGCAGCGGTCGATTGCTGGTATCTACCGCGCATCATCTTCCGCACCGCTCCTGCCGCACACTTCACACACATTCTGAACGTGGGCTATTGCTTCGCCCTCCCTCCGCTGTCGCTTCGGTCGGTCTCGCATCTC
>Ga0302267_10000100_pt1 | contig 102119 bp, 78 predicted proteins | sample III_Bog_E1_3_FD_194555 | JGI IMG/M metagenome (GOLD analysis project Ga0302267, IMG submission 194555) | Peat permafrost microbial communities from Stordalen Mire near Abisko, Sweden - III_Bog_E1_3 | ecosystem: Environmental > Terrestrial > Soil > Wetlands > Peat | place: Sweden: Abisko... | reverse complement strand
CTGCTGTGTGATTCCGGCGTGGACGGCGGCTCATCGTTCTCCTCGTTTCTGCCATCTTACATGGCGGTAAGAGAACGGAACTCCCACTTATCCCTCTGTCCGATTTTCCGGGACCAGCTCAATTTCCATAGTCGCCGCAACTGGCTGCACTTGGGAAGCAAAGAGGCGGGACCAAAGATCGCAGCCATCTTCAGCATCGTCGAGAGCTGTCGCAAACTGAATCTTCCTGTTCGACAATGCCTGGCCGACGTGTTGCCCGGTTTGGCCGACCGCGCCATTCAATCCCTTGCTGAATTGCGTCTTTCGAGGTCTGCTCGGCGTTCACTCACGTTACGGCCCGCATACTCGCCAAGTCACAGAATGACCTTCTACACCGGAGGCTCCAGCCGCTTCGTTACCTTCACGGCTGCTCCGATTGCTACCGGCTGGAGCGAAAGTTGCCGGGTGGGACTTGCACCCGCTGAAAAACCGTGCCTTGGCACGGCGCACAAAAAGTAAGTATCCTCCGGCAAAGCCGGAGGCTTTACGTTGTGAGCCGCTCAAAGCGGCTTGAGCGGGGACGCTAACGCGGCCCCGATTGGGTTGAGCCACCTTATCGGTGGCCGATCACTTCCACAGGTTCAGTTGGTCCAATCGCTCATCTTCCACTTCCTGATTGCGGATGTACTCGCGAATGATGCCTTCATCGCGGCCTACCGTCGACACCAGATACCCGCGCGCCCAGAAGTGCTGGCCTACATAATTCTGTTTCCGCTCTCCGTAGGTCCGCGCCAAGTGGATTGCGCTCTTGCCCTTGATGTACCCGACCACCTGCGACACTGCGTATTTCGGCGGGATCGAGATCAGAATGTGTACATGGTCAGACATCAAATGTCCTTCTTCGATCTTCGATTCACGTTGTTGCGCCAGATCGCGGAACACCTCAGCCAAATGCGGTCGGAGGGTTTTGTACAGCACCTTCCGGCGGCACTTAGGAATAAACACAATGTGATACTTGCATTCCCATTTCGTGTGGCTTAAGCTTGCATATTCGTCCATCCAGTTTCTCCTCTTCGTGTGCTTGGCGGCTCACGTTGAAGAGTTTCTGGATGGACTCCCGGAAATGTCAAACTGCTACTGCCACCCCGGCAAAGCCGGGGGTTCTCCCTTTGGCAATAGCACTTTAAGCCGAAGCAGCAGCCGGAATCCACCTATAAAGCGTCGGAATGGAGACGTTGAGGTTCAGGGCCACATCTCTGGGCGGCATACCGTTGGACAGCAGTTTTCTGGCGGATTCGATTTTACTGTCCGTCATCCGGCGCTTGCGGCCTCCTTTGCGGCCTAGTTTTCGCGCGGTTTCCAGTCCGGCACGCGTGCGCTCGATGGTCAACTCGCGCTCCATTTGTGCCAAGCTGGCCATTACATGGAAGAAGAACCGGCCCGAAGGTGTGCCGGTGTCGATTGCATCGGTGAGGCTCTTGAACTGAATGTCTCGCTTTTGCAAGGCGGCAACAAGATCAACCAGGTTCTTGACGCTCCGGCCCAGCCGGTCCAGCTTCCAAACAACCAGGGTATCGCCCTGCCGCATTGTCTCCAAAGCCTTTGAGAACTCCGGCCGAGCTGCACGGCTCCCACTCATCTTTTCTTGAAAGAGTTTCTCGCAGCCCGCTTTGGTCAGGGCATCAATCTGCAGATCGAGATTCGGGTCCTGGGTGGAAACGCGCGCATAGCCAATCAGCATAGAGTGCCTCTACTTGTTCTTTCGCAGTGGCAGAAGCCGGAGCCGGGTTCGCTTTGGGTCAATCGTGACCAGTGCTCCTTCTGCCAATTCTGCATTCATCTGTAGCAAAGCCTGAACGACCTGGTTTCCAATGGACGCGGGCCGTAGATCCTCTCCGCGGATCTGCACAACACTCGGCTTTTCCGTATTCGCCGTGGCCAGCGCAATGCCAAAGTCAAGGTCGTTGGTCAGTACGATGAATTCATGTTCTGCGGCCCAGATCATGAGGGCTGAATCCGGAGCGAAAGCCAGCCCGACCTCGGACCAGTGAAGAGCTTCGACGCCAGTGCTTTTCAGAAATCCTGCCCACTTGGGCGAGAGATTCATGTCGATCAGAACCTTCATGCGCTGGCCAGCATAATTTCACGTTCTTCGGAGCGCCATGCGGCATAACGCAGGGCCTGCACGATGTCCTCTCGTTCCAGGTACGGATAGTCACCCAACAGCTCATCAAAGCTGATGCCAGCGCTGATCTGGCCGACGATCATGCCGACGGTGACGCGCATACCCCGGATGCAGGGGCGTCCGCCCATCATCTCGGGGTTCTGTGTGATGCGGTCTAAATCTGCCATGGGGCACCTTTTCTCGAAACTCGTTGTCAGGATAGCGGTTTGAGAAGTGTATTTCAAGAAATAATTGCGAGAAGGCTAAGTGTCTGATTACACGTTTTCGCCGCGCGAAGACTTTTGTCTTCTCGTAATCCCTCGTTTGCGAGAGGAGCGCCAATGCCACGCCGTTCAATCCTGTCCGCCGCTGAGCGCGAGAGCCTTTTCACGCTGCCGGAGACCAACGAAGAGCTGATCTGGCATTACACGTTCAGCGAGTCCGACCTTTCCATCATCAATCAACGGCGCGGGGCTGCAAACCGCTTGGGGTTCGCTGTGCAACTCTGCTACCTGCGCTTCCCTGGAATCATCCTGGGCGTTGTCCATCCACCCACCGTTGTTGAAACTGGTTGCCGACCAGCTCAAGGTTGCGGCAGAACGCTGGGATGAATATGGGCAGGCAGATCACATTAAATAAAAAGCTCCGCAGTTGGAATGCATAGAAATTCTTCAAAAGGTATTCCTCCTGTGCCAACCAATAGCTTCTTCGGGGGAGCGTAGATCTTGTCAAAGGCCGCAATACCGGGCAACGTCGTTGGGCGATTTCCAGCTTTCACTTCCAAAGCGATAAGTTGCTTGCCTTTTCGCAACACAAAGTCAACCTCCTTGGCAGCCTCTCGCCAGTAGAAGAGTTCGAAATCACCTGCCAACGCGCTATTTGCAAGGTAAGCTCCGATTGCTGACTCAGCAATGCGGCCCCACTGCTCTGGATCCTGGCGAGTCTCGGTAAACGCGCCTGCCGACTGCGCCGTCATCAACCCATTGTTGAGCACTTGTAGTTTGGGGCTGGAGCCACGTTGGCGCACTGCTTCACCAGAGAATTTGGAAAGTCCGCAGAGCATTCCGGCACCCGTGAGCAGATCAAGATAATGCGCCAGAGTGGTGGTATTCCCGGCATCCTGCAACTGTCCCAGCTGACGGGCGACAATTAGATTTCCCGGTCGCATTGACTCACCATTATTGCTACTGAGCAAGGGGTCGTTGCCTCATTGAAAATGCTACCGAGATGGAAACATCTCGGAGGCAGAGATGAGGGGACAGATCAAATTGACTACACGTCGTGAACTGACAGCGGCCATCAGCCAACGTTATCGGGCGGCTGATCGAAACGGCAAGAAGTTGATCCTGGATGAGTTCGTCAAGGTGACTGGGTGCCATCGGAAGCACGCGATTCGCGTCTTGACTGCCCAGGGATACACCAAGCAAGGGCGGCCGGTTGGCCGCCGCATCTATCAGGAATCGGTGAAGGAAGCACTGATTGTGCTCTGGGAAGCATCCGACCGGATTTGCGGCAAACGGTTGAAGGCTTTGTTGCCGCTATTGGTCGAGGCGATGGAAAGGCATGGACATCTTCAGCTGCAGGAGGGTGTGAAAGAGCATGTGCTGGCGATCAGTGCGGCCACTATTGATCGAATGCTCCGCCCCGTTCGGGAAAAGGCCTCCGGCGGGCGCAAGAAAAAGTCTGTTCAGTTAAACCGTGTGCGGAAGTTGGTTCCGGTTCGCACCTTTGCTGATTGGGGCGGTGTCGGCCCCGGCTTCATGGAAATGGACATGGTTGTGCACTGCGGGGCACGGTTGGTAGGCAGCTTTGTGCACTCGCTGGTTTTGACCGATGTGGCGTCGGGATGGACCGAGTGCCTGGCGCTTCCGGTTCGTGAGCAGAGCCTCATAGTGGAAGCCCTTACTTGTCTGCGGCCCAGACTCCCCTTCGCCCTTCTCGGATTGGATACAGACAACGACAGCGCATTCTTGAACGACACACTGTGGGACTACTGTCAGGAGCACGGCATCATCTTCACTCGCAGCCGCGCCTATCGAAAGAACGATCAGGCGTGGGTGGAGCAGAAGAACGGAGCAATTGTTCGCAAGCTGATTGGTTATGGCCGACTGCAGGGGCTGAATGAGACTGCGGCATTGCGTCGACTTTACGAAGTCTCCCGCCTGTACATCAACTTCTTCCAACCATCGTTTAAGTTGAAGTCCAAAACGCGAGAGGGAGCGCGAGTTCACAAGAACTATGAGAGCCCGGAAACGCCTTATCGACGGCTGCTCATACGCGACGATATTTCATCCGAAGCCAAGCAGGCATTGACGCGACAGATGGAACAGCTTGATCCGGTGCTGCTGCTGAAAAGCATTCGCGAGGCGCAGGAGACGCTGATGGCTTTGAGCCAGGACAGGACTCCGGAGACGGCTGCACCCGATGTTCCCACCTTCGTAAAGAACTTGGCAACAATATGGCGCAATGGAGAGGTAAGGCCGACGCATCGTCAGGAAGCGAAGACGGGGCACTGGTGGCGAACGCGATCAGATCCCTTTGCGGCAGTCTGGCCAGTGTTGCTGGGATGGCTGGAAGAAAAACCCGATATGGAGGCCAAAGCAATGTTGCGGCGGTTGCAGGCCAGCGGCTTCGGCGAATTCCCTGACGCGCAGTTGCGCACTTTGCAGCGGCGAGTACAAGTATGGCGCAAGCAAATCGTACAGCAACTCGTCTACGGAGCAGAGTCGCAAGCGACACAGCAAAAGGAGATTTGACGCGTCGATTCCCAAACAACAAGGAGGCCGCTGCGCGGCAACGTCCAAGATGAGTTTTTCAAGGCATGGGGAAATCTATCCATTCGATGAGGGCGCGGCCACTCGGGCCAGCGCCCCCGCTCATCGTCTGGATGAGTCTCCAGTTGGCTATTCCTTGGCGGGTTGGTCTCCACCAGAGCCTGCCTCCGCTTCACCAACCACGACCAGTATCCTGCAAAATCGACCTGCAGTCGATTGGTTTTCAAGGACGCTCCGGCTCAAATTCCAGGAAGAAGCACGCGCGATTCTCCGGTAACATTTCTGAATGAGGCAACACGAAGGGAAAGAATAGTTGACGTCAGACACCCAGCATCTTCTGATAGGAGAGAATCTGGCCTGAATACTCACAGCCGAGTCGAAACATCTGGCGCAATAGTGCAGGCTTATCGACTCGGTTCATCAAGAGGATATCGCGCGCCAGCGTTGTCTCAATCAGTGAATCTAGAAGATAGCGACGCCAGCGCTCCTCATCGTTGATGAGCGCCGCGGATCCAGGGTACCCGCCAAAATATAGATACTGGTCCACCGTCAGGCCAAAAGCATCACGCATCTCGGAAAAGCTCCAATGCCCGATGCGCAGGATCTCAAACCGACCGGCCAGACTTTCCGACAATCCTTGCTGTACGAGCAAGGGGGATGACCCGAGCAATACAACTCTCAGGTCTATATTTCTGGCAGAATCTTCGTCCCAAAGACGTTTGACCATCTCTGACCATCCGGGCACCTTTTGAACCTCATCGAGAACCAGCAACCATCGCCCGGTTTGCCGACAACGGAGTCGCGCGGCCTCCCACTGCTGCTCGATCCAGATTCTGTCGTTGGGAGCGATCGAATCTGCTGAAGCGTAGGAAGCGTCACTGCCGAATGCGTCCATTACTTGTCTGGCAAGGGTGGTCTTGCCAACTTGCCGCGGTCCGGCCATGACCTGTAGAAAGCGGCGTGGCTCGGCCAATCGCTGAACCAGCTTGCGGAGGATGGGACGATTGTAGATGGCCATATTCTCTCCTTATCTCGTCACTCTATTGAGTAAATTAACTCATCGTATTGAGATAATCAAGATTAGACATCATGACAGTCCTTGGATAGCCCTTTGCATCAGGCACGGCCCCTCCTCGCTTTGCTTGGTATGTGCGCGCCGATTGATCATGTCATGCACCTTAGGGCGCGGCTTTGGGATCTCCTCCGCCGCGTCGGCCAGCATGGCAACGTAGGCACAGCGCTCGACAAGGATTCCATCGGGAGGATCATCAAGCGGCTGGTCAAGAGAGCGAAGCTCTCCGATCCGGGCGCCTACGGAGGCCACTCACTCCGGGCGGGCTTCGTGACCGAGGCCTCTGCCAATGGCGCTACTGACCGCCAGATCATGAAGCAGACCGGGCACAAGTCGATCGTTATGGTGCATCGCTACGCCCGCGAGGATCAGAAGGACCGACAAGCCGCAGTGAGCAAGTTGGGTCTGTGAGCCAACGGAAGGCTCCCCAAAGTGACCCTTTAGGATAGAAAACCAGTCCAATCCTCCCGACGAAAGGGGCGCATAATCCGACATGGACGAGCATCAAATCCGAAATGGACTGGATGATATTCCGAAATGGACGACACTAAAGCACCTATTTATGATTGAGAGTCGCCATCGCACTGACAGATACTCCCGTTGTCATGCTGATTGGTCCCCGCCAATGCGGCAAGACGACACTGGCCCGTCAATTCCTCGATGACCAGCGCGAATACATAACATTGGATGACGACACCGTGCTCGAAGCGGCTCGCCACGACCCAACAGGGTTCGTGCGCGGACTGGATAGGGTTACCATCGATGAGGTGCAACGAGCGCCAAAGATTCTGCGGGCGATCAAAATGTCTGTAGACGGCGACCGTCCTCGCCTAAACCAACGTTTCTGTCACTCGGGGCAATCAATTCGGCTCCAAACGCCTAGCTTATTGGAATGTACAAACAGTCAATCTGGATTTGGAGTCTGAGGATGATTGGTACTGGCGGGGTGTCTCCATATTTCAAGTGGTCTACCAGGATTGGCGTGGCGTTATGCTTGCACATAAAGCCGGGGAAAAAGGATCTCCAGCGAATCAGTCGGGAAGCGGAGCGAGACCGGCCCCTTCTGTGTTGCCGAAGCCAGCAACCCCTCGGCCACAACGTCGTTCAAGACGCGGCGAGCTGAGCGCTCCGGCAATCCAGTAATGCGCGCCGCTTCGCCGCGGTCATATTCGCCTCGCATCAGCGCCTCTTCAAGAAGCCGCAAGGATTCGGGCTTGAGAGTTTCGCTTTGCGCAATATACTTTTTGAATCGCCCCAGTAGGGCTTCGATCTCGAGTAAGCCGGACATGAACGTGACCTGGTCAAGACACACTTTCAGAAACCACAGAGTGAATTCCTTTAATGCACGTAAAGAGAGATTACCCCGCCCGTCCAGATCATTTTGGCGCGGCATGTCCGCATAATCCATCATTTGCTTGTACTCACTGCGACTTTCAAGCCCTCGCGCCAAACCGCGAGAAACGGACCAGAGACCGTGGGCACCAACTCCGGCCGTATGCGCCATCGCGTGACTCATGAGTCTGCTCACGCGGCCATTGCCGTCCGGAAACGGATGGATGTAGTTCAGCCGGTGGTGCGCTGCCGACAGAGCGAGGATACGAGATCCCTTACCTTGTCCCTGCTGACGATAACGCAGCTCAAAGTGCCTCATGAAATCCGGAACGCGGTTGCTCGAGGGTGGTAGATGCTGGCCCACGGCAACATCGTGTTCGGGCAAGGACCGCCATTTCCCTGGTTCCATCATGAACTCCCGACCCTCTCCCTTGATCAGCAACATGGACTCCGGAGCGTCTCGATAGAACTCTCGATGGAGGTAGAGAATGAACTCTGATGATGTTGGGTCGGGCAGTCGGCCGTCCGCAAATAATTTGTCCACTTCGGCTTGAACCCGCACATGCGCTTTGGCTTCGAGCTGAAGATCGCGACGCTTCTTATCCTGAGCGAGTTCTCCTGAAAGCGCGCGTTCGATGTCGCGTGGACGGGTGTGATGGCCTTCGATCAGGTTGCTGTAATAGGTGTTCATAATACGCACGAGATCGGCAAGATTGGACGCTGTCCGAGAATGCAGCGCTGAACCAAGAGTGGCTGCTTTAGCGGAGAGCTCCGCCACGACGTCCGTAATGTTCGCGGGGGCGTCTTCCAGCAACGCGGGCTCGATTCGATCGGCGGTTTCAACGGCTGACATGTACTCACCCTTGGCTTGCGACAAAATGGCCGAAGTTGCATCTTTTGACTCTACTCATTCTAAAATAAATAGGAGGCTTATCGGAAAAATCTGGCCGATCTTTTGGCCGATCCTGAATGCTGAACCGGCGCGACAGAGGACAAGGTGACACCAAAAACGGTGAAACCCTCTATTGATAGCACCCACGGTAAGGATTGCATCGCAAGCATAAGGTCTATATGGATCGCGTTACTGTAGCCAGCTACCCACGCTTTTAGAAGTTATAGGCCCAGTGCGCCCCGGTTTGCGGCAAAGCAAATCCGGGGCGTTCTGAATAATCAAAGGGAGTTGGGCCAGCCGTTAGAATTCCAGCTCAAAGTCTCGATAAACAGGACAGGATTATAGCTGTTCTCCGAGTCGAGCGCATACCACGCCATGGTGGTGTCAGAGATGGCACTTTCGCCGCCCGGGGCTATATACCGTGAACCTGACGATGCAATCGTGAGGCCAGAGCCATTGTCCATCATGGATGTCCCGTTATTGTCGACATAAGGACCGTCTATGTACTGCGAACGGCCGACAACGATGTGGTAGGTGCTGCTGGATCCGCTGCAGCACGAGCCTTTGGAAAGAAACAGATAGTAGTAGTCCTTCCCGTTGTAAACATGTTTGACGATGAACGAGTTCTCGACGACTTGTGACGTATCGCGCGCAATATTCGTTTTTGAGCCAGTTGGCTTGAAGGTTGAGCTATTGGCCTGAGTGATGTAGATCCCGTCCCAAGCGGATCCGAAACTTACCCATAGAGCGCCAGAATAGTCAGTCACGGGTTGAGGATCGATGGCGTTATACGCGGAACTACTGCTTGAAGTGATGACGGCACCTTGATCGACCCATTTTCCGGCGGAGATTCCCCCGACTGATGTTGTGAGGCCGATGGCTGATTTTTGTGAGCCAAACTGGGACACGGCATAGTAGCAACCAGTTGTACCGTCGATGTTTATGCATCCGGGAGCCCAGACCTGCGCCGGATCGGCGGATGGATTGTAAGTTTTCCACCAGCTGAGGCCGCTGCCAAATATGGCTGAGCCTTGGGTCCAGGCAGTGCCGTTCGATGAATATTTCACACCGATTCCGCCATCGGACGTCGTTTCCATGATCCAGTAGGTCGAGCCTTCCAGTTGGATATCGGGATCGTGGGTGGTCAAGGCGCCTGAGAGCGTCCAGGGCGTGCCCGCGATCGCCTCGGGGGTGGCCGCGCAGGCCAATCCCAGCGCAGCAATCGCCATGAATACGAAACTGTTTGCGATTTTCAAAGTTTTCTCCATCGTAACTTCCGTAAACCTGCGTGGATGTTTTGGGAAAAAGCACAAAATGCCAACAGGGACATTGAACAGTATTTCTTTTTCTCCGGCAGTCTCAGATTTTGTTCGTTGCGAACGGACGCTCTGTCCGATCAATTTGGGATGTCAAATGAATTACAGCCCATCTTATGCGTAAACGGTTACTCTTGTTGATGGTGGCCCTCCGCTTCTTGTCTCTATGACGATGGATGTCATGGTTCCTCTTGAGCGGGAGCATTTATTTCGGAACGATTTTGTGTGCGAGCATCGACTTTCCCGGCATTCCATCTTCTAACCCATTTAGATGGACAGATTTTCTTTCTGCTTTGGCGTTGGCTGGGCAGACTGTCTCATCTGCCATGCCACTCTGCGCAGAGACTACTTTGCCGAGTCTTGACGAAAATCAAGCGGTTTTTGCCGAGTTCAACCTGCTAGCCCAATAAAAGCGGAACGGATTCACCGCTTCTCTCTTGGACTTTAGAGGTCGCAAGGAAATCGTTTACTAAACTGACGAAGTTTTACTTTACGACTTTTGAGATTGTCAAGGGAAAAGTGAAAGTCCGTGAGCGCTATGCAGACCACATCTTGTAGCGCATGATTCATTGACGCTGATGCACACTTCCCGTCGCCACCCACCGGGGTAATGTGACAGGCTCTAGTTAACGTAGGGTGTGGCAGTCTCACTCCGTGCTGACAGCAGATTTTCGAAGTCATCGACGGGCAGAGGTCGGCTGGTCAGGTAGCCCTGATAGGCATGGCATCCCAGTTGCGCCAGGAAGATGCGCTGTTCTTCACTCTCTACACCTTCGGCGATCACCGACATTCCCATTGTTTTGCCCAGCGAGACGATTGTTTCGGCAATTGCTCCGCTGGACGGATCGGTCAGAATGTCCCGTACAAAGGACCGGTCGATCTTCAACTGATCCAGAGGCAGGCGCTTCAGATACGAGAGCGACGAGTAGCCGGTGCCAAAATCGTCCAGCGAGAAGCTGATCTCGTGTGAGCGCAGGCTGCTCATTTTGGCGATTATCTCCTCGATGTTATCCACCAACATACTCTCGGTTAGCTCCAGCTTCAGCCGGCGTGGATCTGCTTCCGTGCGCTGCAGTGCGTCCAGTACATGTTGCTCAAACTCCGGTTGGCAGAACTGTAGCGCACTGATGTTAACTGCGACCGACAGATGGGACGTCTCCGTACGGCGCGACCAGCGGGCAATCTGCTCGCAGGCCGACTCCAACACCCAGGCTCCCATATCCAGAATCAGCCCGGTCTCCTCGGCAATCGGGATAAAATCGCCGGGAGACAACACGCCACGCCGCGGATGGCGCCAGCGGATCAGAGCCTCCGTGCCAACAACTCTTCCATGACTGACCTGTGGCTGATAGTAGAGCAGGAACTGTTGATCGCGAATTGCTTCGCGTAGATCATCCTCCAGTTCTGCCCGTTTGGAGACGGCGGCCTGCAGGTCGGGTGAGAAAAAGCGCAATGTATTGCGCCCAGCCGCCTTTGCCTGATCCATCGCAATATCTGCCTGCTGCAAGAGCACGCCGGCCTCCAGCCGTTGATCTCCGCAAACGGAGATGCCGATGCTGCAGGTGCAGAGTACCTCGCGGCCATTCAATATGCAGGGTTGCGCAAGCGAAGCCAGCAGCTTGCTTCCTACCACTCGGGCCTGCTCGGTTGCGTACTCGGTCCTCTCGTTCAAGTCCTCGAGCATCACCACAAACTCATCGCCGCCGAAGCGGGCGACCAGATCCATATCGCGCACACTGTAACTCAAGCGGCGCGCCACCTCCTGCAGCATCTGATCGCCGACATGGTGCCCCATGAGGTCATTCAGTGTTCTCACATTGTCCAGGTCTACCAGCAGCAAGGCACATTTGCGGCTGCTACGATAACTCGTCTCCAGCGCCTGACGCATCCGATCGAGCAGCAATTTGCGATTAGGAAGGTGGGTCAACTGATCATAGTGAGCAAGATTCTCGATCTTCTGCGCAGCCTCGCGAGCCTCGGTCACATCCCGCACCACGCTCATCAGGCAGGGCTCGCCCTCGATCTCGATCTCCGATGCCGAGACCAGCGTCCAGAGCGTCTCTCCGCTCTTCTTCCTGAATTGCACGCTCTCATCGCGAAAGCTCTTGTGGTTGCGAATCAGGTCAATCAATCGCTGCCGATCCGCATGATCCACCCATATGCCGATATCCAGTGAACTTCTGCCTATTAGCTCCTCACGCTCATAGCCTGTGAAGTCAAGAAAGGATTTGTTGACATCGATGTAATGCCCATCGTTGGTGTGGCTGATGGTGATCCCGTCCTGAGTGGTCTGGAAGACGGTGCGATATCGCTCTTCGTTCATTCTGGAGGCGGTAATATCCCGGGTAATTGTAAGAATGCAGACCGCACCATCAACCTCGATCAACGAGGCGGACAACTGCCCCCAGAAGATTCCACCGTCCTTCTTCCGAAAGCGAGTTACCAGGTTCCGACAGTGTGATTCACTGTGAAGCGCATCCATAAGCCGCTGCCGGTCCGCCATATCCACCCAGATACCTAGATCCAGTGCTCTCTCGCCAACCAAATCTTCACGGTTGCATCCCAGGGAGACCAGAAAGGAGTTGTTGGCATCGAGAAACACGCCATCACTCAGGCGGTTGATACAGATCGCATCGAGATTAGTCTCAAATGCCGTGCGGTAGCGCTCTTCGCTCAACCGCAGCGCTTTGGTCGAGGCGGACAGCTTTTCCTCCGCCTGCTTGCGGTCGGTAATATCTCTGCCATAAACCGATACGCCGGTGGCCATTCCCTGGTCCAAAAGCGGATAAACGGACATCTCATAGATGCGCCCGTCGGACAGCACATACTCGCTGCAAAATGCGCCATGGGTCAAAGCGCGCTGGTAAAGATGCGGCCAGGCAGCGGCTCTTTCCGGCGGCAGAACGTCTGCCGGGTTCATCCCCACCCGAATCTCAACGCCAAAGCAGCTTTGAATATAGCGCGCGAAGTTCTTGTTGAAGACCAGCATGCAATAGTTCAGGTCGACCGAACCCCACATGTCTTCGGAGCTATCGATCAGAGCCAGCAAATTGGCTTCGTGCTGATTGTGCATTTTCGCTAACCTTTTTCGTACTATGCAGCTTCAGTGCCATCCCAGCTCTTTTGGGTTGATTAGGAACGAATGTGGAAAAGTGCTATTGCATAGTCTATCGGCTAGTCAAAGCTTTGCTTCACAGGAAAGTAGGCCTTCTCCTCTGATAATTCCTGTCTTTAAACGAGGCTCGCTTTTTCCGCCAGCTCACCGATCATCTCCAGAAGGCGATCTTTGCAGCGGCAGCTCATTGGTGCAAAGGAGAGGCCGAGCAGGTGCTCATCCTTCTTCAACCTGATCTCCGCTGCCAGACGAAACGGCTGTCCCAGACCGACAAATTCAACTTCTACGCGCGCATCCAGTGGCAGGTTGAAGGGGGTATCCGAGAAGAGGCGGCAGCCGCTCTGGCTCACTTCCAGCACTGTGGTTTTCAGAGCCAACCCTTTGTCGAGAATGACAAGGGTGGCAACTGTCTCCAACTCGTATCGGGGCAGCACGCGACGTTCGATTCCACCGGGAGGCGGATGATGGAGAACTACGCGCTGTTCCGCTTTGGAGCGTTTACGTCCGACGGATGGCGGCGGAACCTGGACCTGTCGTTGATGCGGCGCGGCAGAGGCCTTAACTCCTAGACTGCGCAGCATGGCCATGTCCTGTCGTGTCACATCGTCGAAATACAGGATGATGCTTTCATCGCACTCGCTGGAGATTGCCATTCCGGAAAGGGAGTAGATGATGTCCTCAGCGCGAAAGCGAACATTCGCACGAACTTTGTTGCACAGCAAACAGGGACCGTCGGATATGATCTGAGCCGAAGTAACGGTCAGTGAGCGCACCTGACCACGCATGACTGTTCCCTGTGCTTCCAGTGTGATCAGAACGGGTCGCTCGTCCCAATCCATCCCTGCCAACAGGCCTCGTTTTGTCCACAGCGGCACTAAAATATCTCTAAGCACTATCATGGCCTCATTTGCAACATGATGAATACCTCGGAATAAACTATTATCGTCCAACTTATCGAAAAGCTTTAATTGTCTCTCCGGCCTGCAAGCCAAACCCCGCGGAATTGATCCAGCGCGTAGAGGCCTTTGTGAACATCATCGCGCCAATATCCTTCTTCCACCTTCTTCAATCAACGTTTGCGATAATCCTCAGTCCGCAGCCAAAACGCCACTGTTTGTGGTCGGTAACGTCAGGAAATAGCCGGAAAGAGTAATATCACTTGGCTGCCAAACCGGATTGCGCTGTAGCCACTTTCCCGGAGAATACCGAATGTTGCCCCGTCGTCCCATTTCTGGAGACGAACACAGTTGCGATTTTATCTTCGAATTGTAGTTGATATCTTGGGTCAAGCCGAAGGAGCTGAGTCAGAGGGGAGTTGACAGGCCCAATCACCAATTTGGCATTCGCTAGTTCCGGGTCTGAGACCCAACGTGTCTGACCACCCCACGTTGCCACGGAATCGTCAATATGTTGGTCACCTTGCAACGCGGCGCGCCCATCGATACTGACTGGAATACGCAGAGACCATATCAAGTATCCTCCCCAGCCGTAATCATTAAATAAAGGGCCTTGAAGGCCTCGTTCCTTTACAAACTCGGCAGCGCGAACAGGCATGCTCTCGCTCAATTTCTCCTGCAACTTGTCATTGTTGATTTTCAGAACCAAACTTTCCGAAACCACGATCAATACCGCAACCGCAGCTATGATCGGCATCCAGGTCCGCTTGATTCGAAAGCCATTCATTTCTCTACCGGCAACACTGAGGGACAGTATGGCGCTGCCTGTGATAACCACCACCCACAAATCTCGTTGCGAGTGAAAAGAAACGTAAATCGCAAAAGCCAGTAGCGTGCCCAGGAATACCCCTTGGCGTATTCGCACCAGTGTACCTACAGCACAAAGAGTTATGAGGAGTACGCCCCAGTCGGAATATGAACGAAACGGCAGTGCCTGTAGTTCACTCACTTTGTTCAATACGCCTGTTTGCGTCGCAAGGTCATATGCGACCCTGTAGATATTCCATCCATAAGGGTTAACCCAAGTTGCCAGGACGCAGGCGCAGGAGATTAAGCCTAGTGTGCCAAAGCGCAAGCGCGTCTGGGCTGTTATCCATCTTCCGGCCAGAGCGCTTTCCACCAGCGCGATGACGAGCACCACGAGTCCATCAATAAACTGAATGTGTGTATTCGCCCACAAAGCAAAGATCACAGGCAGCCACAGCAGTGGTAGGCAGTGGCCAGATCGCCTCGCGTGCAAAAGAAGACCTAGCTCCAAAGTGAAAAATAGGATGGTGAATAACCATGGACGTGGGGTCCAGAGTGGCAAGAGGCAAAAGCAAGCCAGCACGGTAATCAGGACCGCATAACTAAAGTCGGTTTGCAGACTGCGGATCAGGCGATGCAAGGCCATCGTAATGGCTAGGCCCATGCCGGTGGTATATGCCATGATGCCGATGAGGCCGAAGCGTTGGAAGAGTTGTACGATCAGGAGGTCGAAAAGCCAACTATAGGCCGACCACGATTTGCCTGCTGTAAAGCTCGAGAAGGTATCAACACGGGGTACAGCGTGGTGCTGCATAATCCACTCGCCGGTGCGCAAATGCCACCACACATCCGGATCCGCTATGCCCATCCCGCGCAGACAAACAAAAGCCGGAAACGAATAGAGGAAGACGAGGATAAGAGCCTGAGCCCACGGAACACGCCAGTCTAAGTGTTTATGAACGATGCAATTCTCCGTTTTAGATGAATCTTCGCAACCGTCTTCTAATGCAGTCGTTACTACCCGATCGGGGTAGGACATCGGACATCTCCAAAATTAGTAGTGGCGTTGGCTGAGATTGTACCGCTATCCATGCAGGTCTGTACAAAAGAACCCTCAAGAGGCCTGTACGAACCAACGCACTGTCGAAACTTCCATACATTGTGAGAAAGATACGGCACTCCGGCAAAGTGTCGAATTGCCGCTGGGCATGCTTGCATGCCTAATCCCGACCTTGCTTTCACCAAGGGCAGTCGGAGTAACCCGCAGAACAGCGTCATTTGCTGACAGAAACGATACGGATATTCTGGACCCACTCATCTTCTATACTGGCATTGTGACTCCTCCAGCCAATCACGAAGTGCCAAGGCCTCATTATTGGGCTGGCTTCCAGGGTCTGTACGCAGGTTTCTATGCTTGGCTGTTGCGCCGCATGCCTAGCGAACGGCAGCGCCTGCTAGCCGTGACCATCCTGGCAGGCGGGCTTTGCGGACTGGCTGCTGTGGCCTTCCACCTGAGCATCCTGGGCCTTGAGACCCTCTTCATTGAACGTGCCAACACTGCCTCCGGGCATAGTTGGATATGGTGGACCATTGTTTCCCCCGCCATCGGCGGCCTGGTCGTCGGTGTCGGCCTTACTTACTTTGCCCCCGCCGCAGCAGGTAGCGGCATTCCTCAGGTGAAGGTGGCTTACACGCAGCGGCACGGTATGGTCACCGTCCGCGAGACTATCGGAAAGTTTGTGCTGTGCGCTCTCCAAATCGGCTCTGGCGCATCGCTGGGCCTTGAAGGACCGACTGTACAGGTGTGTGCGGGCGTCAGCAGTATGCTTTCCCGCCTGGCCCGACTCGGCCCCCAGAACGCCCGTCGCATGGCTTCAGTGGGCATGGCTGCAGGCATCGCCGCGGCCTTTAATGCGCCCATTGCCGCCGTCACCTTCACACTTGAGGAACTGATTGGAGACCTCGACCAGACCATGCTTTCCGGCGTCATTGTTGCCGCCGCGCTGGCTGCCGTTGTCGAACACTCAATCATGGGTTCCAATCCCGTCTTTCACGTGCAGGGCAACTACACGCTCGCCAAGTCTTCCTCGCTGGTTTGGTATGCGCTGCTCGGCCTGCTCGCAGCGATTGTCTCGGTCGCCTTCACGGATTCGCTTCTGGCTCTTCGTCTCTGGTTCCGACGGCTCACCGGCGTGCCTTGCTGGGTAAGGCCTGCCATCGGTGGCGCAGCCACAGGCGGACTGGCGGTCGTGGCGTTGCAGCTTTTCCATCTCAACGGCATTGCTGGCGACCCGTACAAAACCCTCACTCTTGCTCTCACCGGCAAAATGACGGTCACAGCCATGGCCGTGTTTTGCGTACTCAAACTAGCATCTACAGTTTGTTCCTACTCCAGCGGCGGATCGGGCGGAATCTTTGCCCCATCCCTGTTTATGGGTGCAATGCTGGGCGGATCCGTGGGCTATCTGGATGTGATCGTCTTCCACCACTCGACGGATTCCATCGGAGCATTCGCCGTGGTCGGTATGGGAGCCGTCTTTGCCGGTATCGTTCGCGCCCCGATGACCTCGATTCTGATCATCTTTGAAATGACCGGCGGCTACGGCCTGGTTCTGCCCTTGATGATCGCCAACATGAGTGCCTTCGCTCTTGCCCGCCATTGGCGCAAAACTGCTATTTACGAAGCCTTATTAGCCCAGGACGGAATCTTCCTGCACCACGAAGACCGACCGCTTGACCTGGGTGACGACGAACCTTTACCTGGTTTAAATGTCGATACAGCTCTCTGAAACGTTGCATGGATTATCCAGCCTGCGGGATCGGCTTTTGGCCAAGCCGTTTACAGATAGCCCCAGGTGAGAGCAATGTTGGTTTTAAGCCTGTTCGCTCACGATTGTCGCCAGTTGCCTCTGGTCTTATATCATTGCCAGAGCCCATCCCGGACAGTCTCCGGCGGTGCCCGGAGAGATCAATGGATAGTTCTCAACCCGTCAGTTTGCCCATGCTGGCGCCGGATCTTGCAGCTACATCTGCCAAGCCTTCCGCTCCATCTCACACGCTTTGTTCGCTGATGGTGCTGGTCAGTTTGGTGGGCTGTCTTGGCCTGCTCAACGTGCTCTTCGCGCTCTGGAACGTCTGGACGACCGATCCACTGCGCTCCATCGGTATGCTCATTCCCCCGGTCAGCATTCTGCTCACTTTGCGTGTCTGGCGGCAAATGGGCTGGCAGATGCGCGGCCGGGCCTGGGGGCTGCTGCTTATCGCGCTGGCATTTCTGCTGGACCTGAGTCATCAGTCGTTGGTCCTTAGTTGGTTTTTGGGCAAGGCGGCAGTTAACCTTAGTCCCTACACCTTACCGCTCTGGCTTTATGGCGGCGGATTAGTGCTGCTTTTTGCCGGTCCTGCCGTCTGGCGCAAGGCGTGGTTCCCTATCGGATTGCTGCTGCTTGCTCAGCCCGTGCCCAGCATAAGCACACAGCTCATCGATCTGCCCTTGCAGCATCTTTCCGCGGAGGTAGCCCGCGCCTTCGCCACTTTCATCGGATTCGCGCCCAATACGCCGCAGTTGCGGCTGATGTTCTCGCCTACCTTCGGCATGTTCATCGCTCCCGGTTGCGACGGTGTTCGCGGCGCAGTCACTATGGGTTACTTTGCCTTGGTGCTCGGCTATCTCAAGCGTGTCTCCTGGCCTCGGTGGATCACCTATGTAACAGGAGCTGTGCTGCTTGGCTATTTCTTTAATTTCTCCCGGCTTTGCATGTTGGTCCTCTACTATCGTGTGGCACTCGGGCATCCGGCCATGGAAAACGTGGCCAAGCAGGCCGACTATGTGATCGGCTCCTGCCTCTTCCTTATAGCCACCTTTCTCTTCCTGCGCCTTGCCTACCGGCGTCAGGACGTGCGCCCTGTAGAGCCTAGCCCCTTGTCGTGGCCCGCGCCGTCCACCGCACGGCTGATGATGCAGTGCGCAGTGTTGATAGCCATGACTGCAGCGACCCTGGCACTGCCTGGAGCAAGGCCACGCCATCTGCAACGCAACGCGATACCGACAGCCACGCTGTTGAGCCGTCTTCCTGCGCGTGTTGGTCCTTACGATCTCACCCGTTCCTGGTATGAACAGATGGATGGCAACGTTGCGGTGATCGCAGGGGCCTATTCCGCGCCTGGCTCCGATGAAGTTACTCTCGGTGTCTGGGTAGCGCCCGCCAGTTCTGTCCACAACATTCACGACTGTTATCTCGGCCGCGGTCAGGATCCCATCTCTGAAAGTGTGCAGCAATTTCCCACCGCATCGGAAGGCAAAGCCAGCTTCGAGATTGGCTACTACAACGACGGCATCACGGACAGTCTGGTTGCCAGTGCCTTCTGCTCTGCCAGTTCCTGCTCCGAAATTCGACAGAAACCAGCCGGCAACACACTTGGCCTTTCCATGCTCAGACCGCGCCTGAAAGATCTCACTCAGTCCGACGGCGGCACTGTTTCCTTCATGATTCGTGTCGAGGAGCCTCACACGTCTGACTCGCAAAAAGTCGTTGACCAGCGGTTGACCAACGAGACAACCCGCTTTCTCTCGGGTTTGAAGATCAATGCGCTCAGCCAGGCGTTTCAATAGAGATCACGGAATTATCATCCGGCGAAGTGAAGAATATTTTCAACTTGGGTTCCGTCAATGCAGCCCTTTTGCTGTGCTCAGGAAGGACAATCTCTTTGTTTCAGGAAGGCGGACTTTGATCCGCAAACGCACCAAGGGGCGCTGGCAACTGCCAGCGCCCCTTGGTAGGTTTGCGGGGTTTCTACTTGCGGCGCGCGCGATACCGCATCACCAGGGCGCCAGCACCACCCACCAGCGCCAGAACGATCGTGGGATCTTCCGGCGAGTCTTCACAGCCATGCTGGGCGCGCATCTGGAGACTGCAAGACAAAACAAGAAGCAGAAGAAAGAACGTTGAACGACGGAACATAAAGAACTCCTCAGATGGAAAGTTTTGCGTAGGTACTGACATCTCGGCAACGAAGCGGGAAGGACTCCATCCGTTTTCGCGCTGAACGCAACTGCGAACTGCGGCTTCTGCCTTCTGCTTCTCTTTAAAGGTGCAGAAGGCGTGGCGGCAAATGCAGGTTGTTCACTGCTTTGGCCGCCAGCCTGAGGATGGCGCTAAGGTGTCACGCCGATCTTGCCGTTGGTTCTCGCAGACAGCGGAGTAACCGCAGGGGTTGCGACGCCCACGACGTGGTAGATCTTGCTTGTACTCCCCGATGCTCCCAGCCATATGTTGCCGGAGTTATCGATGGCTACAGGAATGATCCCTTTGGGGAAGGCATACGCTGAAGCTGTAGAGTAAATATCGCCGTAACCAATGGTCGTTGCGGAAGTAGCTGACGAAAGCAGCGACCCTCCACTGGAGAATTCAGAGACTCCGGCATATGGGCTGGTGCCGGCGCTGTAATTGCCCACCCAAACGTTGCCGCCGCCATCAATGGCCACGCCGCCAGCTGAAGAGAGCGTCGATGCAAGACCAATGCCACTCGTGCCGGATAACGAATTGGCAATAGGCGTCACTGTGCCCGTTGACGAGACTTCCATCAAAGCCGAGATGTTCGACGAGCCGTTGTAGTACAAGCCCGTCGCCCACAGATTGCCGCTCGCATCCGCTGCGCCCATAAAGGGGCAGTAGTTCGATGTTCCGAGAGTTACAAGTGTCGATCCAGATGCACTAGCCGTTGTGGTGGCGGTAAGTTGCGCGCTGGTGGCGTGGATTAATGCGGCAGTAGTGGCTGTGCCGCTTGAGCAGGAGGTTCCCCAGTTGGGCAGGCCCCAAACAGCCTGACCGCCGTCCATGACAAGCTGATTCAGCGGCGGAGTCGAGGCCGTACCGTTGATGGTTTGAGAATCCTTGAATCCTTCATAGTAGTTGTATACAGTGCCTGAGACACCGTTCAACTCTGTGACGCCGGAGTGTGAGTTATCTGGTTCTGCACCGACAAAAACGTTATTGCTGCCGTCAATCACCAGGGAGCTGTCTTTTTCGCCAATGAGGTACGCGGTAGGGGTGCCAGTGGAGGAAAACTCCTGCAGCAGATTGGTGTAAAGAGTTGTACCAAACGTAGTCAGGGAACTACTTGTATAGGCGCTGAACCAGGCATTATTAGCGCTGTCAATCGCCAGATTGGAACCATATTTTCCGTTCGTCACACCTGTGGTAATCGAGCTCATGCTCTCTGGCGTGTCAGTAGTGCTGTCGGCATAGTAGTTCAGTGTCGTCCATGTGCTGCTATTTGCCGTGGCCGTCAACTGCGGAGTAAAACGCAAGGTGCCGGTGTGATCAAAACTGGCAACCGGAGAGGTCGATGAACCACCGCCACCGGTCCAGATATTTCCGTTGCTGTCGAAATCAAAGCTGTCCACTGCGTTCGTGCCTAGGGTTGCTGCCCATTGCACGGTGATCGCCGTATTCAACGGCGCGGCTGCAGTACCGCCGGTAAAGGCGCTGCCAACCGTGGCAATATTGTTGAATAGAGTGCTTAAGTAACCAGGTGTCTGCCAGAGTGAAGACGCAGGGTTGGGAATGGTGAGCATGTTGTAGGCCGCCTGGATGGTGTCCTGCGGATAATAACCAAGGCCATTCTCGGCCGCAGTCCGTGTCAGTGTAAGCACCGTGCCGCTTGTGCCAGGAGCACAATACGTTGCACCCCCAGTGGAAGCGTCATTGACGCACTCCGCAAGGATGTTGGCCAGGGTGTAGATCTTATAGGAATCAGGGGTAATCGCAGTGGTGCTTCCGAATGTGGTCGTAGTGTTGGTGAGGGCGCTCACGCCTGTCGCAATGTTAACCAACTGACCAACTTCATTGAAGGAGTTGGTGAGCCCGGTGGTGTTCGTAGACGGTGCGCCGATGTTCCAGGGCGGATTGCTGGTGCCAGAGAAAGGAGGCGTGTAGTTAGGATTGATGCTCATGAATTGTTGCAAGCCAGCCACGGATGCGATGGTCGTGACTTCATTGATGACCACACTCGTACTCGACGAGCAGGTTCCTGGGATGGCGGCCAGCAAAGCAATGTTCGAGTTGGCTCCGCCTCCGGTTTGGGCATTACCGCCTGTAGCGGTGAGGTAATAGCCGGTTCCACTGCAGGAAGTAGCAAATGAAAAGTTTCCACCGCTGTCGGTAACTGCGCTTGCCGTGGCAATATAGGTTGCGCCCGCGCCATACCCCGAAGCGGTTCCCGCCTGCCACAACTCGACAGTGGCGCCAGAGATCGGAAACTGTCCACCGTGCACTTTGCCGCCCAATGACGGTGCAGAAGCGCTTACTGGGTTAGAAGTGTTCATGCCGGGAACGGCGTTGCAACCGGAAAGGCAGAGCGCAACAGCCGCTAGCGCTGCTGTCCACCCGGCATGGAGTCTCACTGAATTACGTCTCTGGCTCATTGGTCAGACCTCATTTCATACACCAAATCAACTCCAAAGCACTTTCAAAAGTCTAACGATGCTTCGGCAGAAGATCTGGGATTGATTGGATGTTCGGATGAAAGTTAACGATAGGCTCTTAATCGTCAACAAGTTCTGCATGTTCGCCATGCAATAATGACCAGTATCAGCAACTGCCCGTTTGATGCAGAACTGCAGGAACAAGTCTTTTTGGTACAGAGAGGACTGACCACGCAATGCTGCGAAGTATGAAATTTAGTGGACCAATCATGCAACTGTCAATCGAAAACACCGTCCTGTAGCAATCATTCATCAGTAACACTTATGGTACTCATCGCGCTGGTTACCAATGGCAAAAGAGGTAATCACGATGGGTGGGGTTTGGCTCGACAAATCTTTAGCAGAGCATCATTTAAAGGCCATGCCGTTCCTCTCTGTAGCGCGTGAATCTGCACCTCGCAATGCAGGGTTGAACGAAAATGTGCCATTCTTTTAAGCGTAGCCGCAAGTGTATGGATGGCCCTCGAGGAGAGTTTTATGCGTAGAGGTTGGTTTCTATTCGGGTTGGCAGGTTGGCTGCCGCTTGCGCTGCTCTCTGGATGCAACGGAGCTTCGGTCATATCGAGTGGAGGCACAACACTCAGCGGTAGCGGATCGAGTTTTACCGGCAAAGTAGTTGCTTCCGGTATGCCTGTGATTGCCGCCAGTGTTCAGCTTTATGCGGCTGGTGCTTCCGGCAATGGATCGACGGGAACCGCTCTTCTGTCCAGCACTTTGACTACCGATAACAGTGGCAGTTTTACGGTTCCATCCGGCTATCCCTGCACCGGATCGGCTGAAAATATTTACCTGATAGCAAGTGGCGGCAATGCCGGTTCAGGGAATGCAGCCAACCCTTCTCTGGCCTTGATGTCGGCGTTGGGAAGCTGTGCGAAGCTTGCTACAGGGAGCGTGGTGACGGTCAATGAAGCGACGACTGTAGCCGGAGTTGCAGCCCTCGCCGCGTTTTACTCTGCTGGTGGCAATCTTGGTTCCACAGCCAGCAATACAACAGGCTTAGCCAATGCCTTTGCGAATGCTGGTTATCTGGCAGATGTCAATGCCGGCACAGTGCCTGGGAACTCGGCGCCATCCAATGTGACCGAACCTGTTGCCAAATTGAATACGCTGGCCAACGCAATTGCCGCCTGTGCGGCATCGGAAAGTGCCTGCACCGCGCTGTTGTCTGCGGCAACGCCTTCCTCTGGAAGTGCCCCAAAAAACACCCTGGATGCGGTTTTCGATATTCTGCACAACCCTGCCAACCAGGTGAGTGCGGTTTATGCGGTTGCCGCGGGAAACGGAACCTATTCTCCCACGCTGGCAGCCGCACCACCGGATTGGCTGTTGTCTGCCGCGATCTCTGGCGGCGGCATGGACTATCCCACGCAGTTGGTCATCGACGCCAATGGAGAGGCTTGGGTGGCGAATGACAATGCCAGTGTGCTCTCCGCTTTTTACCCTTCTGGAGCGGCTATCTCCGCCAATGGATATTCCGGTACCGCGGGCGAATCCTGGTCTGTGGCCGTTGCTCCTTCCGGTAACGTCTGGGCAACAAGTTGGCAAAGCCCGGGAAATGTAAATAGCGGATACGGGGGCCTGACGGAATTCAGCTCCAACGGCACGGTGCTTTCAGGGAGCAGTCTTCTCTATCCCGGCGGAATCAGTTGGCCGATCGCCCTTGCGGCGGATACCAATGGTGATCTGTGGATCGCCAACTCCTGGACAGTGAATGGAAGCAGTGTCACGCTTCTCAATTCTTCCGGCACCGCTCTTTCCGGCAGCAATGGATGGGGGCAAGGACATCTGGCGATGGCAGTAGCACTGGCTGTGGATGCCAGCCATAATGCCTGGGTTGCCAATCAAGGGAATGACACCATCACCCGTATATCCAGCGATGGTTCTTCGATTACCAACATTACCTGCTGTGACGGCCCATCAGGAATTGCTACTGATCAATTCGGATACGTCTGGGCTACAAATTATCACGGAAGCAGTGTCAGCCTGATCTCAACCAGTGGAAGTGTTAAATCCTCGGGAATTACCGGCGGTGGAATCTATTTTCCGCAGGGAATTGCAGTCGATGGTGCTGGAACTGCCTGGATTACGAATGTTCGTGCCAACAGCCTGACCGAACTGGCTGGCGGCGGAAGCACCGCGTTTGGGTCGGTATTATCTCCAGGCAGCGGCTATGGAACAGATGCCTCACTGCTTGAGCCCTACTCCGTCGCTATTGATGCCAGCGGAAACCTGTGGGTATCCAACAACGGTTCCAACACTCTCAATGAGTTTTTTGGCGTGGCGGTTCCAGTCAAAACTCCACAGGCAGGCGTCCCTCAAACTCCCTGATTTTGCATTCCATCCCGTCCAAAATGGCTTGACGATTCTGCGCATCACCCCCCATTTGCCGCCTCAGGCGTTGGGGATGATGAGCAGGATTTCAGTTCGGATGGCCTGTCCGTTTTGCGTCGAGGGGCGGAAGCGCCATTGCTGCAGAGCCTGCAAAACAAATCCGGAAAGCGGAAACTGTGCCGGATAGGCGATGGACAGATCTTCAAAGCTCCCGGTGCTGCTTACGAATCCATGAATGAGGAGCGCATCGGCGGAGAGCTGTGTGGAATCAAGCGACGGCACCACGATATCCACGGGCCATGGGGCGTCGATGTGCGCGCTGGAGCCCGTAATAGAGGATGAGGTGGTGCTGGGCAGCGCATACTGCAAAATCCAGTTGTGCGCCGTGCCAACATGCAGATAAACGGTATAGGCCAGACGCCCTGCCCAGGTGTCGGCAGTCTCTGGATACTGCTCTTCGATGGAATTACCCACTGTCACCATGTTGTAGCGGCCATTTTTTGCCTGGGTGATGTGCCGGGTAGACGTTGTGGCTGTTGCGGTCGGTGCGCTTTCGTTCGATGTTGCTTCGCTGTGGGCAGCATTGCTCAGCAGCGCAGGGTTCGCCGGGGAGGATGCGGAAGCCGAGGAGGCAGGGCTTCCAGCGTTGTCCTGGTTGCCGGCCGTCTCATTGAGATGTGGCAGCACGACGCTCCCATCGGTCATTTTGACGTCGGAGACCGAAAGAACGCTGGTTGGAGCCGGCGGTTGGTCTGAGATCGAGGGCGTTTCGGGAATGCTTTGCTGCGGCTCCGGGTTATGCAGCAGCAAGGGCGCTGAACGGGCCGGCTCCAAGGGGGAAATCTGCGCGCTCAGCTTGGTGGAGGCGATCTGCTGATCGGCTACTTTTGCCTCCTGGTTGGGCATATCCAGTGAAGCGTGCTGCAACTCGGCAGACTGCGCTTGCGGCGGATTGGGAACAACACGCGGAGAGTCAGTCGGATGGGTCCAGAGCAGCAGTGCTGGCAGCGGAATCTTTATGGCCAAGGGTTTTTGCGCAGGCACATCGGGACGGACAAAGGTCTGGCTGGCCGAACCTCCCTTTGCCTCCAGTTGCGGCTGCGGGCGTGCGGTGGAGGCGTGCTTTTGCAGCAAGGCCTGACGCATCCTCGCAATCTTGGCGATCTCTTCCGGCTGGGGGGGTGGAGTGTGCAACTCAAGGATGCGCAACGCGTCGCGCTCGGCAATGCGCGGCGTCTGAATGCGCGGAGTATAAATTATGCCCAGCGTGATCAGTGTTATCACGCCACCATGCGCTAAAACCGAAAAGACCAGCGACAACGGATTTTGTCGCAACTGCGGCGGATCATGAAAGAGAAGAATCATGGTGCTGGAGTTCATGCTCATACCTATTCACGAAATAGAGCGAGAGTGTAAGAAAAAAAGACCGGACAAATGCAGGACAGGCAGATGAGGCTGGCGTGGTTTGTCTGGTTTCAGAATAAGCCACGATGCGGTGCTTCTCGCAAGCGAAGGACGCATGGCCTGGAATGGATGCACTCAAATGGGTTCATTTAGACAATATATGTGTACATATGTATGCTTGTGGCCGGGGGAATGCGGATGATTCCTTGAGGAATCGCGAAAATAAGGGCGATAAGAATTTGGAGCTTGAATTGCATGCAAAGCTCCAGACCACTCACTTTGCTGGGCATTATAGGATACGGAATGAATCGAAGACTGCAGATAATTCTGGGAGTCGCATTGCTGGCTTCCCTGTTGGCGTGTATTTTCGTAGCACGTAATATGGGCAATAAATCGGCGGCAGCGCCCAAAATGGTGACCCAGAAACTTGTGGCTGCCAAGACAGACATCAAGTTGGGGACCATCCTGCATGACGCGGACCTGACGCTGGTGGATTATGCCGGTACGCCCCCGGTAGGCACCATACAAGAGCAGAACAAGCAAAGCCTGATCGGGCGCGGCGTGATCGCCGAGCTGTATCCTGGCGAGCCTATCCAGGACGCGCGACTGGCGCCGGCTGGAATGGGCGGCGGTTTGGCTCCCACCATCCCCTCCGGCATGCGCGACGTGGCTGTGAAGGTGGACGATGTCGAGGATCTGGCTGGATTCGTAACGCCAGGGATGCATGTGGATGTGCTGGTAATCGGCACCCCTCCCTCTACTTCAGATAACGCCAAGCCTGAAGTCACACAGGTGAGAACGATCCTGCAGAACCTGCAGGTGCTCTCCGCAGGCAGCAATATTCAACGGGACGCAGAAGGCAAGCCGCTAACCGTTCAGGTGGTCAATCTGCTGGTTACTCCGGAGCAGGCAGAGACGCTGAGCCTAGCCAGCAACCAGGCGCATGTGCAACTGGCATTGCGTAATCCGCTGGACACCAAGACGCTTGACGTCACGGGCGACAACCTGACGGCGCTGTATACCAAGAATGGGGTGAAGGTCGTGCATCTGAAAGTGAACAAGCCTGCTGCTCCCCATACGTATTCGGTAGAAGTATTTAATGGAACAAAAGGTAGTGTTGTGAAATTTCCTGCGCCCGAGGGTCAACTGTGAAAAACAGAATAGAGACTAGTGTTCTTGGCGGAATTGTTCTTCTTCTTTCATTCTGTTCAGCAGGGATCCAAGCACAAAGCGCCGCACCGGCAGGTGCAAGCGCCGCGATCATCTCTGGGCAGGATTCAAGCAATGACCTTTCGGTCGTCATAGGAAAGTCCGTGTTGGTGGACTTTGCGCAGCCGGTCAAGCGTGTGGCCATAGGTTTGTCAGAGATTGCCGAGGCCACGGCCATCAATCCCAACGAGATCATGGTGAATGGCAAGCAGCCAGGCCAGACCAGCCTGATTGTGTGGAACGCCAGCGGCGATCGGCAATTTTTCAACATTACCGTACGGCGTAGCATCTTTGAGGTCAATGACCGCCTCGACGCCATTCGCCGCGAACTGGCGGCAGAACTGCCGGGCCAGTCCGTCAAGGTCAGCTCGGAAAATGGTGCCATCTTTCTGCGCGGTACGGTGAAAGATCTGAACAGCTCGGAACGAGCAGTGCAGATTGCTTCGACAGCGCTGACCACCAAGAGCGAAGGCGTACAAAACGGCGTGCCAAAAGCTGGCGCATCCGGCGGCATAGTGAATCTTCTTTATGTGGATGTACCCGCTCCGGAAAAACAGATTTTGCTGAAGGTGCGCTTTGCCAGCATTGATCGCAGCAAGGCCAAGAGTCTGGGTGCAAACCTCTTTGATCTGGGCTTGGGCAATGCCGTGGGCGGTATTACCACCGGACAATTCACTGCGCCAGTGATTGCCGGCGGTTCGTCGAGTAGCTCAGGTGTGAGTTCAAGTGGCTATTCAGCGTCCATCTCCAATGAGCTGAATGGACTGTTCTATTTTCCGGGCTTGAAGGCGGGTGCCGACCTTCAGGCACTGGAAACCAATGGTGTTGCCGAAGTGCTGGCAGAGCCTAACCTGGTGGCGGCCAATGGACAACAAGCCAGCTTCCTGGCGGGCGGTGAATATCCCTTCCCGGTAGCGCAGGGCGGCTCGGGCGGAACAAGCATCACTGTACAGTGGAAGGAATATGGCGTGCGCCTCACCTTCATTCCTACCATCACGCCCCGCGGTACAATTCGCCTGCAGGTATCGCCGGAAGTCAGCTCGCTGGATACCGCAGATTCAGTCGAAGTGGACGGCTACGAAGTTCCCGCTCTTACCGTGCGCCGGGTGAAGACCGAGGCGGAACTGGCGAACGGACAGACCATGGTGATTGGCGGTTTGTTGGATAACCGCGAGACAGAAAGCTTCTCCAAGGTGCCATTTCTGGGGGATATCCCGGTACTGGGCAAGTTCTTCCAATCCATGTCCAGGTCTCGCACCAATACCGAGTTGATTGTGTCGATCACGCCCGAGCTGATCGATCCGATCCCTGCCGGTGTTGCTCCGCCGGAGCTGAAGTATCCCGTGAAGTTCATGAAGCCGAACTCAGATGTTCCAATGCATCAACCGGATGGCGCTGTGGCTCCACAGCCTGTGCCGCCCACCAGCATGCCCATTGAAAAACTGATTGAAAGTATGAAGCCACAGAAATCGCTCGAGAATGACGATTCCAACAAATCTGCGCCTTCCAGCAATTAAGTAGCTCGGAGCACGGTTAAGCAAGCGGCGCGCAGAACGTCCTGGGGTGAAACCAGACGTTCTGCGCGCTTGTTTTTACGAACAAAACATCTCGAGGAGTTTTTGCATGAGGTTCCTGCGCCGGTTTGATGATTGGCTTTGCAAGCATATTTGGCGCATGCAGAAGCATCCCGCTGTTGAACTGTTGACCGTTCTGAATGTGACGCGGGATAAAATCATCGCGGATCAGGTACTGCGGGCCAACACCAGTCGACTCCGGCGCAAGGGTTTGCTGGATCACCGCTCGCTGCAGCCCGGTGAAGGCCTCTGGATTCTTCCCTGCGAGTCCGTGCATACCATCGGCATGAAGTTTGCCATCGACATCCTTTATCTGGATCGCAAGCGTCGTGTTCGCAAGGTGCTCTGTCATGTTCCTGCGTGGAGAATCTCCTGCTGCCTCAGCGCATATTCCGTGCTTGAAGTGGCTGCGGGCACGATTGCCGCAACCGGCACGGAGCGGGGAGACATACTGCGCATTGAACCGGTCGCACTGCCCCAGGCATCGTAATAACCCGCAGCGGCTGGCTTCTATCTGTCGCGGACAATATCTTGAGCAGCATGCATGCGCCGCGTATGTCCAAGTGCATACATTTCTCAGGTCGCCAGCAGGCCTGAGGGGACAGGTCTTCGTCGTTGGGGTGGAGCGAGTGGTGACCTGCTATGGCGTCATAAAGTTCAATCAAGCATTCAGCGAGCTACGCATGACGCAGAAGTGAATACAATATTAACTTGACGAATGGCTAGTGTGTACGAAAATGCAGAAGCGTTGTGCGCCCCTGGAGCATAACTACCTTTATTATCAGCGAAAGTGAAAGAACAACAAATGGCACTCCGCGTGCTTATTACTGTGCATGCCAGCTCTGCTGGGAAATCACGCGTGAGGAAAACACAAGATGAACAATCTCATTCTCCGGGCCTACGTAAAGATTCAGAACTTGATGTTGCGCGAAGAAGGTCAGGACATGGCAGAATATGCCCTCCTGCTTTCTCTGATTGCAGTTGTCTGCATCGGCACGGTCTCAAAGCTTGCAAACGGCGTCACTGGCGTTATGAACAACGTAGTCAACGCCCTCTAAGCCGCAAGCATCTCCGTCCTGCGTCCATGCTGTCAATGTAGAAAACCCTCGGCCGTGGAGAGATGCACATGCTCACACCTGAGCATGTGCATCTCTCCACGGCTGAACCCCTCAGCCAACACCACGGAAATGTGAATAATGATAGATGGCGCAAAAATCACTTTTAAAGCCATGCTCGCTATAGTAACGGACAACGCGGGGCAGGATATGGTTGAGTACTGCTTGATTCTTGCTCTGATATCATTGGTTTGTATGTTCGTCGCGCATAGTATGGCGAATGCCATCGTTAACGTAATTTCGGGCTTTGCAACGCTTTAATCATCAAATTCCCAACCATGTTATATTTCAAGCGAGAAACTCCGATCTTTCAAGATCGAAGATGAGAGAGTTGCGTCCGGATGGCACCCCTCTGCAACCAGTCTTTTATCCTGCAGCATTGGCGCAGAAGTAGTAAATACAAAGAAAGGTAAAGAGGAGAAGCGCGATGCATTGGTTAGCCTGGTGGCCCACCGTGATCGTTTTGGCGATAGCGGTATATACGGATTTGCGCAGCCGGCGCATTCCCAACTGGCTGGTCTTTCCCTTCCTGCTGGCCGGCATCGTAACCTATGGCGTGCATGGGGGCTGGCACGGTCTGGGCCAAAGTCTGCTCGGTTTTGCCATGGGCGCATCGATCTTCGGGCTCTTTGCCTGGTTGGGTGGGATGGGCATGGGCGACGTGAAGCTGCTTGCAGCGATCGGCGCCTGGATTGGCCCGCAACAATTACTGATAGCTCTGCTCATGATCGGGATTATGGGGGGAGTAATGGCCATGCTTTGGGCGATCAAGGATGGCTTTCTAGGGGAGTTGTTCTCCAATACAGGCGCGATTCTGAGGGGCATGAGTAAGCGCGGGCTCAAGCCTCATCCGCAACTGGTACTGAGTAATCCCCAGGCTCGCAAGATGCCGTATGCGCCTGCCATTGCCGTCGGTACGTTGCTTTCGTTCTTTTCCGCTACGCCACCGCCGCATTTGTAAAGGGATGATATGCGCAAGAAGGCATTGAGACAAGAGAAAGCCGCCGGACGCGAGCGATCAAGCCGGGGAACAACAGTCATGCAGTGCGGAATGCGGAGTGTCAGTGCCGTTCTGCTTGCGCTTCTTCTGGGTTCGGTGCTGGCCAACGCGAGCGCCAAGCCGGCTTCACAAAGCAAGACCGTGTCAACCGCGGAACCAGGCGGGCCCCTCCAGAAGAAAGATCTTCCGGCTGACAAACAAGATGCGACGGCCCCCTCCTCCGCGGATCTTACTTCGCCGACATCCTCCATGGTGGGCGGCAGCAATGATGCTCTCATGCCGCGGATTGTGGTGAATGCCGTGCCGCCGGCGGTGAAAGCCGAATGGTCCATACACGAAAAAATACTGTGGGCGGCGACGCTGATTTTGACCGTACTGGGCTATTGCGGCGTGATTCTTGGCTTCCGGACACTGCGCCAGATAAAGCGCCAGGCGGAGATGAGCGAAGCAGCGTCAACGGCAGCGCTGGAGTGCGCAGCAGCGATACGCGCAGCCCACGAGAGGCAATTGCGCGCCGAGCGGCCGTGGCTTTTGGTGTCGGTAGAGCATTCCTCCCAGTCGCCGGAGGAGTTCGATATTCTGCTCAGTAACCGCGGCCGTTCTGCCGCCGAGATTATCAGCCTTCAGGAATGCATTGGGCTCACCCCACAGTGGAAACAGATCCCGTCTGAGCCGCAGTTCACCACCGAAATGCCGCGGGATAATGGCGTGCGCATGATCCTGTTGCCTGGCGAAGTCAGGGTGCTTCTAAGCTTCAATCGCAACGATATACGCTGGATATGCAAGTCGGAAGATTTGCAGCAGCAGGTGAAAAAACTGCTGCTCCATATTCTTCTTTACGGCAAGGTGGAATATCGCGCCTTGGACAACGGCGCTGATAGACAGGAGCATCGCACCGCCTGGTGCTGCCGCTATGTACATGGCGAGACAAAAAGTGAGCTGAAAGTGGTGCATCTGGAAAAACATAGCCAGCACACTTGAGCCTGTGAAAGCGCTCTAAGTGTCCAGACTGTCGTCTTCGCTGCCGCCATCAGTCTCCGGAGCATCGCTCAGATGCAGCAGACGATGCAGATAGGCGCGCGAGATGCGAAGACTGCGCGCTGCCAGGGTCTTGTTCCCGCCGTGCTCACTGACAGCCTCGAAGGCAAGCTTGAATTTGTAATCGCGAATACGCTGCTCAAAAGAGCTATTGGATAACTGCGCAGCAGGCACATAACCATCCTGCGCCGGCATATGCGGCAGGATGTCATCCACCGAGACGATCGTTGAGTCGGCAAGGATGATGGCGCTTTGCACCACGTTTTTAAGTTCGCGCACGTTGCCTGGCCAGGCATAGTCCTGAAGCAACGCAAGTGCCTTGGGGTCGAAGGACTCCACACGCTTTTCAAACAGGGCCGCGTAACGTGTCAAAAAATGCCGGGCTATTTCTGGAATGTCCTCCGCGTGTTCGCGCAGTGTGGGCACCTTGAGTTTGACAACATTGATGCGGTAGTAAAGATCATGGCGGAAGGTGCCGGCAGCGACCATCTCTTCCAGATTGCGGTGTGTGGCAAAAATGACCCGGGCGCGCAGCTTGATCAGATGATTGCTGCCCAGGCGCGAGAACTCCATTTGCTGCAAGACGCGCAGCAGTTTGATCTGCGAGTAGAGACTGATATCTCCAACTTCATCAAGCAGCAGAGTTCCTGCTCCAGCCTGCTCCATATAGCCCTGACGCTGACCGAAGGTGCCGGTAAAGGCGCCCTTTTCATGGCCGAAAAGCTCGGATTCTATCAGCGATTCCGGGATGGCGCCGCAGGAAACCGCGATAAACGGATGCTGGGACCGCACGCCGAGGTTATGGATGGCGCGTGCCACCAACTCCTTGCCGGTTCCACTTTCTCCCGTGACCAGAACGGGGGTGTTCAGACTGGAAACGCGGGCGGCTGCCCCGTAAACACGGTTCATGGACTGACTGGAACCGATCAGCTGATCGCAGCTGCTGAGCAGAACTGCTGGATTTTCCTTGTGTGGGACGATGCGCACTGGAGCGCTTGGCTCCGCCGGTGGCACGAGCAGTTGAGCGTTGCGCAGTTGGGAGGAGAGTTCCGAGAATATCGGGGGTCTGCCGCAGCATCCATACGCGCCCTGGCGAACCAATTCCTCGGCGATTATCTGCAATGGCGGATCGGCCATCACAATCACGGTGTCATGCGCCTCAATCATGGATTGGGCAGAGGATATGCGTTGCGTCAGGGAATCAAGCCCCGAGGAAAGATCCAAAATAATGGCGTGGTAGCCGGAAGCACTCTGTTTGGAGAACTTTTCCAGGCTGGGAATATGGATTATTTGAAAGTTATTGCCCAGGCCAGTGGCAAGATGCCTTTGCAATTCACTGTCTTTCGAGTAAAAACCAATGCGTATACACACGGCGACACTCTCGATCTTGGTAAAGTTGTCTCTAGCTACACCTCCTTCCTGAATAACAGAAGTGGTTCACCAAATAAAAAGTGCTTTGATGAAAAGAAGGATGAAGATATAGCCTTCTGCTTGTTCTTCTTATCAAACGCACAGTAGCACACCACCAAGTCAATAGACGTACAGGCACCTAGGTGCTCAAGTTGCTTCAATTTCTCTGAGGAAACGATATCTAAAAAGCGGCAACAGTGTCAACGCTCAAAAGTTTACACGTGTTTACACAATAGATACCACGCGGCACTGCATACACCGTAAAGCTGTTTCCAGACGACGCGTTACTGAATGTATGCACGTATTTACCGCCGCTTAATGTAGACTGAGCAGAAAACCAACCACTTACGCGCCACTACGCAGTTTGGAACGCAAAATGCATACATAGACGGTTACCCCTGTCTGACTGGGCGGAGATGCACCGTATGTATACATCGTGCACCAATGCGAAGCCCTGGAACGTGCCGAGCGCGGCAGCGTGGCAACGTCATGTGTACGAATCCGACATCTCTGGTATCACTATGTGGAACGCCCGTCAGGCGCTTCTGCAGCTGCCAGTCAAGAAAATCTGGGCGCTCATCAGCGAGCGGGAGTTTCGAAGATACGGTTACAGTAACTAAGGATATACCCCAATTGACAGTCTTCGTGAAATGCTCGTATTAAAAAGGATCGAAGACAAGAGATGATTGCAGAGCAAAAATGCTGAGGCTCGTTGGACACGGGAAACAGCTATACGCTCGAAATATCTGCAGTAAAAGCCATAAGAGACGCGGGGGAATCACAGACCTATGAGCACGAGTTACCAGTCGAACCTAGATGTTGTACCGGACACCTTGGGATCAGGCGTGGCATCGATCGCAGTGATCGGACCTGATGCAAAGTTGCGTGCGGCGGTCTGCGCGGCATTTGTCGGTTGTTATGACGGCGCAGTGCAAGAGTTCTCGTCGTATCCCACCGGGCAGGATGAAGTACCGCGTCTGCTTGGGCAAAATCACGATGTCGTGTTGATCGAGCTGGATAGTCGGCCGGAAGAGGCCCTGGAGCTGATCAAGGGGATTTGCGCCAAGGGAACAGCGACGGTGATGGTCTATTCGAATACCTCCGATGCCGAAGCCAGCGAGTCAGAGATACTGGGACGCTGCATGCGTTTGGGCGCGAGGGAGTTTTTAAGCCATCCGTTTACCGGCGCAGGCATGGCCGAGGCGTTGGTGCGTGCTGCGGCGCGGGGCTCCTCCGGGCGCTCAGGTCGACGCTCCAGCGGGCGGCAACTGATGTTTCTGGGTGCCAAGGGCGGGTGTGGGGCAACGACGCTTGCCTGCAACTATGCGCTAGCCCTGGTGCGCGAGTCACCGGGAAAGACACTGCTGATTGATCTGGATATTCCGCTGGGCGATGCTGCCTTGAATCTCGGGTTGACGGCGGAGTACTCGACGGTGAACGCTCTGCAGCACGCCAAGCGTCTGGATGCTCAGTTTCTGAAGCAGATGCTGGTGCGGCACAGCTCTGGCCTCTTTGTACTGGCTGCTCCAGGCAAGCTGCCCTCGATTCAGGTGCTCCCCGAAGCGGTGAATCATTTGTTGACAGTGGCACGGCAGGAGTTTGAGAACGTAGTGGTTGACATTGGCGCGCGCTTCGATCTGGCAGACATGGCGCTGCTGGGCAATGCCACGACGGTGTATCTGGTGACGCAACCCGGGATTCCCGAACTGCGCAATGCCAACCGGCTGATCACGCAATGCTTCGAAGGACGACTGAACAATATTGATATCGTGCTGAATCGTGCCGAGTCGCGGCGCGTAGGGGTAACGGATCAGCAGATTTCCAAGGCCCTCACCAAGTCTGCGAAATGGAAGATTCCTAACGACTACAACGCGGTGCGCCGGATGCAGAGCAATGGCGTAACGCTCGATCAAACCGAAAGCCCTATCTTTACGCTGCTTTCAGAGATGGCGCGCGAGACCTGCGGACAGCCGCCGGTCTCGGAAAAGAAGAAAAAGGGATTCAAGTTCCTGGGCATGGGCAAGAGCGACCTGGGGGATGACGCGGGTGATGGGAACTCGACTTCTTTGACGCGGCTGAACCTGAATGCGCCAGAGCATGAAGGCGAGGATGCGACAAAGTCGGGAAACCGGATGTCCGCCAAAGAGCAGAAAAATGGAGAACAGTCCCCGGTCGGAGAAAAACGCGTCTACAAAGGCGATACCTATGTGAAGGGCGAAGACGGCCAGTGGTACCTGGAAGAACCGGAGACATCTACACCTGCACCTGCGCCGGTGCATGAGAAGGTAACGCTGGAGTGGGCTACTCCCGAGCCGATCACCTATGGCACTCTGCTGGGCGATGTTCAGTTCAATGCTCAGGCCAACGTGCCCGGAATTTTTGTGTATACGCCAGGCAAAGACTACCTCCTGGCGGCAGGCACGCATACACTGTGGGTCAGCTTCATTCCACGCGAAGTCGATGAGACATCGGAAGCCATGCCGCAGACCTCGGTGACCTTGGTTGTGACCAAGACGACGCCGACGATCAACTGGGCACAGCCTGCGTCAATTTCGCATGGCATGCCCTTGACCAGCGCCCAACTGTGCGCCGTGGCCAATGTGCCCGGCACCTACGAATATAGTTGCGCGATGAACGAAGTATTGGCGGAGGGCGAGCATGAACTGCTGGCCGTTTTCACGCCCGAGGATTCCATAAATTACACCAGCGCGCACGCTTCGGTGCGTCTGCAGGTGACCAAGCCGGTACCAGCCCTGTTCTGGGATGATCCGCAGCCTATCCTCTATGGCGAAGGCCTGAGCGAGATCCAACTGTGCGCAAACTCTCCGGTTGCCGGCAACTATAGCTATACGCCGGCCCAGGGCACGGTACTTACGGCAGGGGCACATACGCTGACGGTGACGTTGACGCCGCACGACGGTGACAAGTATGCCCCAGCGCAGCACACCGTCAAGTTGGTTGTCGCCAAGGCACGTCCGCAACTGTCGTGGTCGCAGCCAAATCCTCTTGTTTACGGCGAAGCACTGGGCAATGCGCAGTTGAACGTCACAACGGTGGTGCCTGGATCGTTCCAATATATGCCTGCGGCAGGCGAGATCCTGGTGGCCGGCGAGCATACGCTGAGTTGTGTATTTACGCCTGAAAACAGCGCCAACTACGAGAGCGCGCGCGCCTCGGTGCAGATCGCTGTAGCCAAGGCAACGCCCAGTATCCAGTGGCCGGCTCCCGAGGTCATCGAATACGGAACCGCTTTGAGCAAGGCGCATCTGAATGCGACGGCTTCAGTGCCCGGCCGCATGCGTTATCTGCCCGGCGAAGGCGCTGTGTTGGGCTCTGGCACACACTCGCCGCAGGTGCAGTTCATGCCCAACGACACGGCCAACTACAATATGGCCCGGGCGGTCGTGGTGCTTACCGTCAATCAGGCAAAGCCCACAATTAGCTGGGATGTTCCGGCGCCGATCACCTATGGCACGCCGCTCAGCAGCGCACAGTTGAATGCGACGGCTACGGTTCCGGGAGTCTACCGCTATCAGCCCGGCGAAGGGGAGGCTTTGGCGGAAGGCGTACACCGTTTGACGGTGACTTTCAACCCCGCCGATGCAACCAACTACAAGCAGGTTTCTGCGGAAGTGGCATTGACCGTGCGCAAGGCAACACCGGCCTCTATTGCCTGGCCGAGCCCGGAGCCCATCGTCTATGGAACGGCACTGAGCGAAAAACAACTCAATGCCTCGGCCTCAGTACCAGGCTGCTTCGGCTATGTGCCGGCTCTGGGAGATATTCTCTCCGCGGGTCAGCACAAGCTGACCGCGGCTTTCAAACCGACCGACCCCAATCTGCCGTCTTCGCAGACCGATGTGATGCTCAAGGTACTGCCCGCCAAGCCGAGCATACAGTGGCCGCAGCCTCATCCGCTGAGCTATGAAATGCCCTTGTCGGAACGGGAGTTAAATGCGGTATCGAGCACTCCAGGCAGCTTTGTCTACAAGCCTGCATTGGGCGAAGTGCTCCCCTCCGGCGCGCATCGTCTGACCGCCACCTTTACCCCCAAGGACAAGGTGAACTATGTCAGCGAACAAATCGAAGTAACGCTGCAGGTAAAGCGGATCATGCCGCGTATTCAATGGAAGGCGCCAGCGGCGATTTCCTATGGAACACCCCTCGGCGTGGCGCAGTTGAATGCAACCTCTCCGGTGGCAGGAACCTTCTCGTACGCACCGTCAGCGGGCAATGTGCTTGCAGAGGGCACGCAGACGCTTTCGGTATCCTTCATGCCCCGCGATACGGTAAACTACACCACCGCGCAAGCAACAGTTTCGTTGGAGGTGCAAGGATTCTCGGCAATGGAGCATTTCCCGATGGAGAGCATGGAAACCATCCCGGTCACGACAGTGCCGGTTGTTCCCATACCCGCCCCGGAGCCTGTCGTGCAACCTGCGATTCTAACCGCTGTGGAGCCGCCGAGTGCTCCGCAGAAGTTCATACCAGAAACTCGCACCTATAAGGGAGCGGTCTATGAGAAGGGAGCGGATGGCCAATGGCACTTACAGAAGTAGAAAAGGCACAGCCTACGGTGCTACCAGCTAATTTTGCGTCGTGGGATGAAGGCGCGGAGGTTCCGGAGCTATTACCGGATGACTTCAGCGATTTTGATCAGGACGAACGCACGGAACAGACTCCAGCACCGGAGCCCGTCCCGGCGGTTGCTCTTGCCAAGGCGATCAAGGATCCGGTAGAAGCTCCTAAGCCAGAAACCAGAACAGTGGTCGTGCCGCGTCAGGCACCGGCAGCACAACGGACCAAGGCGGCACGGCTTCCCGAGCGTCCCGCGCGCGTTGTGGAACCGGTCAATCAGAAGACGCAGAGAAACTCTCAGCCGGAGATGCGCCGTCCGGTAGAGGCCGTCAAACCGCAGCTGAAGAATGAAGAACCGGAGTCCAAGAGCGGTGGCAAAGGCAAGCTGATTGCCGCATCGGTGGCGGCTCTGGTCATATTGGGTGGCGGTGCGTCTATGATGATGCACAAGTCATCCAAGCAGATGCCAGCCAACCAGTCTGCAACAATGGCTCCGGCATCCTCGACACCATCAACCACCGAAAAGCCTGCGGCGGGAAGCACTTCTGCGGCAGCCAGCACGGTAACGCCGGCCTCTGACAAAGATGCGCAACAAACACCGCAGCAGGATGCGCAGGGCAACACGGTGAAGTCGGCGATGATGACCCAGCAGTTGAATGCTCCGTCACGGATTGGATCGGATCTTGGCAAGGCGAATTCGCAGGAAGCTGCTCCGACCTCGCAAGCCTGGATCGACAACGGCAACAATTCTGGAAACGCCAATGTATTTGGTAGCCATCAAGGACCCAATGTAAAGATGGTTTCCGCTCCTTCGCAGGTTAGCGTTTCGGAGAAGGATGCAATGTCTCGGCTAACCTACAGAACCTCACCTGCCTATCCGCGCATTGCGCAAACCGCGCGCGTAGCTGGTGTGGTGGCGTTGAAGGTGACGATCAACAAAGCCGGTAACGTGGATAGCACCGCCGCGATCAGTGGCCCGACAGTGTTGCGTCAGGCCGCGGCCGATGCGGTAAAACAGTGGCGCTACAGGCCCTATATGGTGGGCAATCAACCGGTGGCTATGGACACCACTGTAAACATCGCGTTTAGCCTGCAGTAATCGTGCTAACCCCGGTCAACAATGTAGTATGTGCTGTACTTCAGATACGACGGAAGGATCATAGAGGAGATACTTCCTCGGGAAACAGCTTATGGAATTATTGAATTTTGCAAAGTACAAGGCTGAGCTTCATCGCAGTTTGATTGCGAAACTCGATCTGGAAAGACTGGCCCGCGCCAATAACCAACAGGCGCGGGCCGCTGTGTCAAATCTTATCCAGGAGTTGATCGCGGAAAATCGCGTTCCCTTGAATTATGAAGAGGAACGACAGATTCAGGAAGACATTCTGGACGAGGTTTTTGGACTTGGCCCGCTGGAAGTCTTGCTGCGCGACGAAACAATATCCGATATTTTGATCAACGACAAGGACCATGTATTTGTTGAGCGTGGCGGCATGTTGCAGCGCGTGAATACATCGTTTCGCGACGACCGTCATCTGTTGCAGATCATTGACCGCATTGTGTCAAAGGTTGGGCGTAGAGTGGACGAGTCGTCCCCCATGGTAGACGCGCGCCTGCCCGATGGATCGCGCGTGAATGCCATCATTCCCCCATTGGCCCTCGATGGCCCGTCCATGTCGATTCGCCGTTTCGGAACGGGTCCGCTGGCGGCAAACCAGTTGGTGGAGTTGAAGACAATTTCGGCAGAGATGATGGAAATTCTGGCTGCCGCGGTGCGAGCGCGTATCTGCATCCTGATATCGGGCGGCACCGGCGCCGGTAAAACCACTTTTCTGAATATCCTCTCGCAGTTCATTCCGCAGGGCGAACGCATTGTCACCATCGAAGATGCGGCGGAATTACGCCTGGCGCAGGAAAATATCGTGCGCCTGGAAACCCGCCCGCCGAATGTGGAGGGCCAGGGCGCGATTCGTCAGCGTCAACTGCTGATCAACAGCTTGCGTATGCGGCCTGACCGTATCATCATTGGCGAGGTACGTGGCGAGGAAGCCTTCGATATGCTGCAGGCAATGAATACCGGCCATGAAGGGTCGATGGCTACCATTCACGCCAACACCGCACGCGATGCCATCAGTCGTCTGGAGTCCATGGTCGCCATGAGCGCGATGAATCTGCCGGAGCGTACGGTTCGCTCGCAGATTGCCTCAGCCGTGGGTATCGTGGTGCAGGTCTCCCGCATGAGCGATGGATCTCGCAAGGTCATCAGCATCTCGGAGATTACCGGCATGGAAGAAAATGTGATCTCAATGCAGGATATCTTCCTCTTCCGGCGCAAGGGAATCGGTGCCAATGGCAAGGTAATCGGTGCCTTTGAACCTACGCGCATAAGACCGAAATTCCTCGAAAAGTTACGTATCGCGGGCATGATCTTCCCGCCCTCCATGTTTGAGACCATTTTGGAAGTAAACTGATCTGTCGGGAGAATGGCAATGCCGTTGCAACAAATTATCATCTTTGTCGGTGTATTTATAGCCGTTTTTTCGGCGGTAGCGCTATTGCTATCGCTTGGCTCAAAACCAAAAGGAGCATCCAAGGCGCCGGATGCAGCTTATGGCCTTGGCCTGAACGCGCGTGCAGAGGTCAAAGCCACGCCAAATGCGCCCTCTGCCAACGACCGCAAAACTAAACAAGAAAAATCCGCGGATCTGCAGAAAACGGAAGTCTTCAGCAGTGTGCCCTGGATCAATGACAAGTTGCAGGATCTGGAATTGGGCTCGCGCCTGCGCATGCTGATGTTCCAGGCCGACATCAGTTGGACCCCGGGCATATTTATTCTCTCCAGTACGCTCATGTTTGTCGCCAGTTGGGTGCTGCTCAGTCTAACGGTGAATTCTGCCTGGCTGCAGGTGGGGTTGGCAGCAATAATTGGCCTGATGCCGCTGTGCTTGGTGATGTTGAAGCGCAGTCGCCGTTTTTCCAAGTTCGAGGCTGGCCTGCCGGAAGCCCTCGATCTGGTCGTCAGCGCCCTGCGCGCGGGGCACAGTCTGAACGCCGCCCTCGGCCTGATCGCCCGCGAATGTCTGCCCCCTATCAGCAACGAGTTTCAGATTTGCTTTGCCGAGCAAAACTATGGCCTCGAACTGAACGAAGCGCTGGACAACCTGCTGATGCGCATGCCCCTACAGGATCTGCGCATCGCCGTCACCGCCATCCTGATTCAAAAAGAGACGGGTGGCAATCTGGCGGAAGTGCTGAACAAAACCACCGAGGTGATCCGCGAGCGGTTCAGACTGAGACGACAGGTCAAGGTGCACACCGCGCACGGCCGCATGTCGGCGATTGTAGTAACGGTACTTCCCATTGTGCTGCTGGGCGTCCTTACCATGATGAACCCGAAGCAGGAGAGTGTGTTGTGGACCACTCCGATGGGCTTGCATCTTTGCGCCATCTCCGCCGGCATGGCCGTGGTCGGCGCATTGATCATTCAAGTAATTGTGCGGATTGAAGTTTAAGGGGATAAATGTGGAACTTGCAATCATAGCGGGATTCGCGGTCTTTTTGCTCATCATGAGCACGGGCTTGTTATTGTTCCATCGTGCGCCGGCTGCAGCGCAGATCGCTACGACATTGGTGATCGCTGGCGAGTCCAGACGCAGAAAAAGGAGCGTGAAGCTGGCAGTGGCCTCACTGGGGCGCTTGGTGGAGCGCTTTGATGGCGTCGTCTCCCAAGGCAAAACCGCCAGCAAATCCTCGGCAACACGACAACGCTTGGTGAGTGCCGGGTATCGCAGTGACGCCGCTGTGCGCATCTTCTCTGGCGCGCAGACCCTGGTCGCACTGGGCCTGCCGATACTGACGTTGATCACCGGCCTGGCACAGCAGAATTATCTTGTCGTCCTGCCTTGCGCCGGTGTGATCGGCTACATGTTGCCCGATTTCTGGCTGGGTCGTATGGTTGCCGCCAGGCAAAAACGCATTCGCTTGGCATTACCCGATGTACTGGATCTCTTGATTGTCTGCGTGGAAGCCGGTTTGGGTTTGGATCAGGCAACCTCTCGCACCGCGGAGGAACTGGGCAAAAGCGATTCCCCGATTGCCGATGAGTTGAACGTGGTGGTCTTGGAACTGCGTGCGGGATGCTCGCGCGCCGATGCCTGGCGGAATCTATCCGAGCGCACCGGCGTACCCAGTGTGCGCAATGTGGTTTCGACGCTGGTTCAAGCCGAACAGTTCGGTACCAGCATAGCCAAGACGTTGCGAGTATACTCGGAGACCATGCGTACCCAGCGCACCCAGCAAGCGGAAGAAATTGCCGCCAAAACGGGAATCAAGATGCTCATCCCGCTGGTGCTCTTTATCTTTCCCGCGATCTTCGTGGTCACACTGGGGCCAGCGATCATCGGCATGATTGACACTTTTTCAAAACAACATTGAAGGAAAGGAGAGAAACAATGGACAGTACTACCCTGATTCGCATCGTTGCCGGAGTGGTGGCAGTGGTTTTGGTGGCGATTATCGTTATGCGCCGCCGCTCCCGCGCCAACTGACATGAAAAATCGACGGCATGGCGCGGATCATCGTTTATGATGCTCTTCGCCATGCTGTAGAAAGGACAATGATCTGGCGGCTGCCCGTTCTACAGAAGTGAGGAAGAACTGCTTGAGTAGGGATTCCAAATGCGGTCTTTGTAGCACTACAGCGGAAGAAGAGACTGTTGAGGTGCGCAAATGGCAATGTGGCAAAATGTTCTGCAGTTGTTGAGACAATCCGACGAGCAACGCCGGGCAAAGCGGTTTTATGATCCCTCTTTGGTCGCGCACTACTGGACCGGTGCAAGCCCCGCTGAAACTCCGGTAGGAGATATCAGCGCCAGCGGCTTCCATTTGAAGACCTCCGCGCGGATCTATCTGGGAACGATCCTGCAGGTGACCCTGCAAAAGAAGGACAATTCCGGGCAGGAGGAGTGGATTACAGCGCAGGTGCGCGTGGTGCGATGGGATGAACAAGGCATGGGTTTCGAGTTTGTGTTGCTGCAGAAATCCATGATTCATGACAAGGAGATCCCTGCCAATATCGCGGACCGCAAGGCCATGGAGATCTTTTTACAGGGAATCATCGATGAGGTTAGAGCGTAAAGCACTCCGCCTGCCCGGCAAGCGCCCGGCCAGAGCTCAGAAGTACTTGATAAAAGAGAATAGCCATCCTGAGCATGGATGCAATGATTGAGTCACCGCTCTAGTCCTGAATCGTCTCGATCGAAGTGCTGGTGAGAGTAACGGTTGAGTAGCTTGCGGGGAGTAATGGAATATTCAGTTGGAATGGATAACTGATCTTCACCTTGACCTGACATCCCTTGCTGTTTGCCACGCATGTGGCGCCATCCGCATTAGTAGTCATCTGGGTAACCGTAATATCGGCTGCCACCAGGTTGATGCCGCCGTGCGGCTGGCTCAATATGTAGTTCTGCACGTTGGTCGTCGTAGCCGCACAGCCATAGCTGCTCGTCGACGCGCAAGCGCTTGTCCAGTCCGAACCACGCACCATGGCATAGCGCGTCCCTTGCTGGGCTGCGGTTGCGACAAAATTGTTGGCATAGATGCACACGCCAAACTCAATGATGCCAAGAAGCAAGGCAAAGAAGACCGTGCTGGTAAGGGCAAATTCAACGACTTCGCTGCCATCTTCCTTACATACCAGACTCTGTACTCTGCGCATCTTGATTCCTCGATGGACTACTCACAGCGTGTATCTGTTGCAGCTAATTGCCGCGCACGGTGGCCGTATTGCTCAAAGTGATCGATGATGAACTGACCCCTGGCACAGGTAAAATCCAGTTGAATTGTGCCGAGGCTGTAACCTTGACCCTATGCACAACATTGGAGCCAACGGACGCCGGACAAGACGGAGTGACGGCACAGCTTGCAGAGTACAAACTGCCATCACTGCATTCACAGCCCCAGGTTGGCGTTCCGATAACCAAGGTCGTCAGATCTGGAGCGCTTTGCGTGGCTGCGGCGGTGATGCCCGTCGTATCGCTGGGGTATAGCGATCCATATTCCGCTCCCGCATGTGCGGCGTTCGCCACCTCAATGCCCTCATAGTACATGCGGCCCAGATCGACAACCCCAAACAATATCGGGATCAGTAAGGAAGCTACAATCGCCAGCTCAACCATAGCCCCACCATCGTCGGCTTTGCCAAAACGCTTGATAAAGTTCATCCCTTACTCCGCGAGTACGATGCTGGTTGAACCATTGGCTTTACCACCACTACCACCACCGGGGCAAACCCCGCCTGGCATCGAGGAACAACTGAGGGTTATGGACGCACCCGAATCCAATATAAGGGATTGCGCAACAATCATACCCATGGCGGAAACGCCGCTGCCGCTATTCAGCGTAAGCGTTGCACCGGGAAGATAGATTCCTCCCCCAAAACTCAAATTGGAGCCTGTATCCAGGTCCATCCCGGATGTGTTGCTCGCCGGCTGCCAGACCACCAACCCTGCGGTTGGACCTGTCGTAGGCGCGGTCAAATTCACCGTTGCGCTGCTGTTCGGTTGCAGCGTCCCATTCGCCATATAGAGGGTCACGCCCGTTCCCGTAACCGTAATGTCGCCAATATTCAGGCTGCCGCCCATGTAATACACGCCAGGGTCAAGAGTTACGGTGTAGCCGCTGCCGTTGAAGTTTATGCCGTTCGGATAATAGCCAGGTTGCAGCGTCGTGGTGCCCCCAACAGTGCTTACAGCTTGCGTGGTCCCTTCGGCGGGCGTTGAAAGAGTACCGTTGTTGATTTCGGCTAGAAAGGGATCCGCCACCGCTGTCACGCCAGTGGTGGGACTGGGAGTAATCGTTGCACCGCTATTCTGGACTTTTCCCACTACATCGAAGTAACTAACAGTCACCTTGCCGCTATTCGACGACACTGCTGATGAGGAGGACGAGTCGACAGTAATGCCGCATGTGGTACCGGCGGCGTCGGTGATGCCCCCGGTGCCCCCTTGAAGCGTCATGGTTCCCGTGGTAAGTATGCAGGGCCCATTGCCGCTTGCGACGGGCGTGGCTGCTCCGGCTTCAGCACGGGCGGAAATTTTAAATGTGGATATGCCCAGGTACCCCCCAAAGTAGGTCGGTACATTTTTGGTAACCACCGCCTCCACATAATTTATATTTCCGTTGTTGGGATCACTGGCGCCCAGCGCGCAAGGTGAGTTGTTGATCGTCAACAGCAGGCCTGACCCGGAGGCAGTCGCGCATTGTTGGAATACGGTCGGAGTTGTGCTGCCGCCCTCCGTCAACGCACTTTTCGCGGCGGCTTGCATCACTGCGCAGTTTGACGAGCCGCTACATGCTGTGACCTCCAGCGCTCCGGCGATGGCAGCAGCATCGGCAAGTGTCTGCAATTGGCGCTGTGTGTAGTAGAGATTGCCTATATCGATGGCTAATGCCATAATCCCCACCAATGCGGCCATACTCATCGCCGTTAGTACAAGTATATTTCCGCGTTCGTCTCTCAGAACTCTCATCGTCTTCATTGGCATCCTATTTATTCGTTCGCATCTCTAGGTACTCAAAGTCTTGCCCGGAGATCGAACAGGCCATTCACTGCGCCCATCAGACCTTATTTTTACCACCGGCAATTATACACCAATAAGTGCCAAACAATCTTTGAGCTAGTACCGTGACCGTGTGATTTGGTAATGAAAGTCCATTGAAATGGGTGCCCCAGGTCCCGATTCTGGGATCTGGAAAACGATAAAATCACACGGTCACAGCACGAGAGCACTTTAGGAGTTACCCCCGCGCAAATTGCCGATCATTTTCTCTCCTCGGCGCACAATGCAATCAGGGGCGTTCCCAGCACTTGGGCAGAGTGAGCACAACCAATCTTTCTTCTCGGATGCCTACCCCCTACCCCCCTGTAAAATATTTATCTAACTGAAATTAAACGGTAGAGCGGCTAAAACTCCTTCATTGAGGAAATCTCTCTCTCCGGGGAGCGACGGCCTGCAATGCTTCCATAAAGTTCACACTATTGATTCGGCAATGAAACAGGGACGACAAAAGATGCGTCACCCTGAGCGTAACGAAGGATCTGCATTGGAAAGATCGCCACTCTATAACATGCGATTGCTCTGGCTCCGTATAATGCCGATATGTCCGACGGGAACGCTACTTCCCCCTCTGCGAAAGCAAATTATGCCGAGGTATTGCTGGCCTTCAACTGTGCTATGGTGCTGGTGCTGGTGCTGGTTGCAATCAATCTCTGCGTCCTGCCATTGATCAAAAACATGTCCGGTACACGGGTTATCGTCGTCTATTGGGCGACCGGCCAACAACTGGTACACCACGGCAACCCCTATGATCCCCTGGCCCTGGGACAGCTGGAGCACGCTGCGGGCTTTACTGGGACAAGCACTTACTACATGCGCAATCCACCCTGGAGCCTGCCGTTGGTGCTGCCGCTGGGGCTGATTTCAGCACGGATCGCTGCCCTGCCCTGGTTGCTGCTGCTGCTCGGAATTCAGTTTTTTTCCGTGCGCTTGCTGTGGAAGATGTTGGGCCGTCCAGCCCACCGCCTGCACTGGCTGGGATATAGCTTTACCCCCGCCGTGCTCTGCGTGCTCATGGGCCAGACTTCCCTCTTCCTGCTGCTGGGCATGGTGCTCTTCCTCTCCCTGCACCGGACAAATCCCTTCTGGGCGGGTGCTGCCCTGTGGTTCTGTTCGCTGAAGCCCCACGTGCTGCTGCCCTTCGCTGTGGCGCTGCTGTTGTGGATCGTGACAGAACGGGCATGGAAGGTGCTGGCGGGCGCGCTCGCCACGATGGCCGCAAGCTGTGCGCTGACGGAATGGATCGATCCCTCTGCCTGGAGCCAGTACACACAGTGGGCGCACAATTCGGGGATCAGCCGCGAATTCATTCCCTGCCTGGCCGTGGTCCTGCGCAACAGCATCCATCCTGCCTGGAGTGGGTTGGTCTTCCTGCCCGCCGTGCTGGGCTGCGCATGGGCGGCGGTTTATTTCTGGCGTAAACGGGCACATTGGGATTGGATAGCCGATGGCGGACTGCTGACCCTGGTTTCGTTGGTTGTCGCACCCTATTGCTGGATCTATGACCAGTCGCTGGCCCTGCCCGCACTGCTCTTTGCCGCCTTCCATACCCGCTCGCGGCCGCTGCTGGCGACTGTGGTCGTGGCCTGCATCGCCATCAATTTGCAGACATATTGCGGCCTCCCTCTGTGCTCAGCCGCATACTTGTGGCCCGCGCCAGTGTGGCTGGCGTGGTACCTGCTGGCCAGACGAACGGCGCACACCGATCAAGCCGGTTTCATTCCTTTGAGTCCTCCACCGGCCTGACTGTAAGCGACTTGGATAATCCAGACTCTTACGCTCCCTCGGGATGGTTCATAGGTCCAGGATTCACCTTGTCGAATGCTTCTTTCGGCGATCAGGGTTGACCATACCAGGTGGACCGGCCGCCGCCATGACGCAGCAACAATCCCTTTTCAACCAGGGAAGTAAATGTTGCTTTGAGAGTGTTCGGGCTGGCTCCTGCCTCGCGCACCATGTCACGGCTGGTGACGCGACCATGATCACGCACATAGTCCAGAATTTTGACGGCCAGTTCCGGCAGAACGGCAAGCGCATTCTTCTCACGTTCCACCTTTATGGCAAGGCGGCGCTTTTGCTGCTGCAAGGCGCGCAGGAAAAACAGCAGCCAGGGTTGCCAATCCGGCTTTTCATTGCGGATGGTGCTCTGGGTCTGACGCAGGGCCAGATAGTAGCCCTCCTTGCTGTTCTCGATCACGCTCTCCAGGGATGAATAGGACACATAGGCATAACCGGCCTGCAACAGCAACAGAGTGGTCAGTACGCGGCTGAGGCGGCCATTGCCATCCTGAAAGGGATGAATCTCCAGAAAAGCGACAACAAAGACAGCCACAATCAGCAGCGGGTGAAGACGTGCCAACTGGCGGGCATCCTGCAACCAGGCAGTAAGCTCCTGCATGCGGCGCGGTGTGTCGAAGGGGGTAGCCGTTTCGAAGACAATGCCGATCATCGTGCCTTCAGGATCGAAGGCCCCAACGTCATTTCGTACGGTCTTGTATGCGCCCCGGTGCCGCTCGTCCTTGTCGCTGTGGCGCAGCAGGTCGCGGTGAAGCTGTTTGATATGGTTTTCCGTAACCGGAATATCCGCCCAGGAGCGAAAAACCGTCTCCATCACCGCGGCGTAACCAGCAACTTCTTGCTCATCCCGGCTGGCAAAAGTCCTGATTTCCAGGTTGGACAAGAGGTGCTCCACCTGGCGGTCGGTCAGCCTGGCGCCTTCAATACGCGTGGAAGAACCAATACTCTCAATCGAGGCGATATGGCGCAGAGCCTTTAGACGCTCGGGCGCAAGAGTTCCGAGGGCACGCCATGCGCCCTTGAACTCGTCAATCTCGGCAACCAGGGCTAAAAGCTCCGGTGTGATGTGGATGGTGTCTGTATTCATGATACCGGAAGGCATACCTGATTATACCCGATTACTTGCCAGAATAATTGCCCGATTATGCCTGATTGCGCGAGCGCGGGCATTCAACACGAATCCTTACCGTCTGTGAATATCTTCGAAGATCATCAAGAGTATTAGTGCTGAAAGACTCCCGGTTCAGTTCTTGCGGCTGTGAAGGTAGATCCAACCCAACTCACCGAAGGCGCGCAGAAAGTCAAAGGGACCGACCTTGGAGCCTTTGACATCTTCCCAGCGGGTCAGAGGGGTTTCGTAGATGCTTTCGAGCAGGCGCGGGTGGGTATAATTGCGGCTTTTTATGAAGCGAGCGATCAGTTCGACATCGAAGATCCAGCGCGAGTGGAAGGGTTGTTCAAGAATCTCGCGCAGCACCGGCGTGACACGAAAGAGCTTGGCGCCGCACTGCGTGTCGTAGATGGGTATCTGCAATACGAGCGAGGCAACGGTGGCAAAGCAGCGTCCAAGGTAGTGGCGGGCCGCCTGGCGATGCACTTCGCGGCCAAGCAACTTGACGCGTGCACCGAAGACCATCTCCAAGGCCGGCTTGCTGGCCAGGATCTTCAAAAAAACAGGGAGTTCTTCGAGGGGAGTAGCCAGATCCGCGTCCCAAAAGCCGATTATGGTAGTCCGAGGCAGCGATGCTGCCTGTAGAAGTCCCTGGCGCACCGCTTCAGCCTTGCCCAAGTTCACCGCCAGGTCAAGCACCATCACGCGGTCAGGATGTTCGCTCTGGATCTGGCGAAGAACACTCAGCGTGCCGTCGCGGCTGCCATCGTTAACGAAGAGCAAACCAATCTCCTGGGGATTGGTTTCGCTGAGAAAGCTCTTGAAGGCTGCCACATTCAGCCGCTTTTCTTCGTTGTAACAGGGCACCACCAGGGTGCAGTCAACGTCGATCTCTCCAACGGGAACCTTTGATAAGGTCATTCTTGCTTCCTTGCTCGATCAATTGGGGGATGGTATGCCTAGCTTGCCGTGACCGCCTTTTGCAGTTGGCGTAACAGGCCGTTGGGTTCTTCGACTCCGTAGGCGGCTATGCTCGCGGCACGGGCTTCGTTATCGGCAAAGGCGTAAATGCGCAACTCATCCGCGTTGCCTGAGGGACGAATGTGCGCCACATCGCCGTTATGGAAGGCAATCCGCACACCATCGGTGTAGTTCAGCCCGGTAATCGCGCTAAAACCGTGTTCCCTGCTGAAGTAAGCGCCAAGGCCCAAGCACAGGTTCTCAAGATCGTAGCACTGGGCGTCACTCAGGGTGAGAGGAGCACCAAAAGCATCGCTGGCAGAGATCTCATCTCCTTCAAAATGAACCGCTCGTATCTTGCTCTCGGAGGCACTGCAGGCCGCAACAATGCGCAGTGCAGTTGTACGCGGAAAGTTCTTCAACAGGGCGGATCGGCCAAAGCGCTGCGGCAATTGTGCCAGCAGTTCGCAAAGTGGCAGTTGCGCCTGCCGGGCGGCAAACAGGGCGCACAGGATCGGCAACACAGCGTCGCGCGTGGGTAGCGGCGTGAGCGAGTGTCCGTTGCGTACGAAGGGCGAGCCGGTCAGAAACCCGCCATTGGCCTCCCAGCCGCAGACGCGCTGTTTCCCGCGCAACAGCGCCTCTTCCATCCCCGCAATGACAAAGGGGGAACCGATGCGCGTCTTGGGTTCGAGCATGGCGGCCAGAGGGCTGCGGTCGATGGCGTCATTGCAACTGATCGGCACCACCACCGCATCGGCGCCCAGAAAATCGGCCACGATCATGCCCAGACGGTCCCCGCTGACGAACTGTGCGGAACCATCCTGGCGCACACCCAACACCAGTGGACGGTCACTGTCACCATCGGTCGAAACCAGCGCGTCGATGGGACCATGCTGCGCTGCTGCCTGGCGTACCATCGCATCGAGTTGTTGCAGCGAGGCGTCGTCGATATTCTCGGTGTCGATGGGAACAAAGCTCTCACTGCGCCCCACCGGGATGACTTCTGCGCCCAGGCTACGTAACAGCTCAACCAGCATGTCGCGGCCTACAGCCGAGTGCTGGTAGCAAACAAGGCGCAAGCCGGCCAGCGATTCGCCGGCAAAGAAATCCTGATAACGGGCCAAGTATTCTGTGCGCGCGCTATCATCCACCGCAGGCAACTCGCAGGGACCGGTCTTAAAGCGCCCGTACTCGTCGAAGAGCGAGGACTCAAACTCTTCGGAATAGAGGCGTTCGCGCGTTCTGGCCACGTAGGCGCCGATGGGCTGCTCGTGCTTCTTCAGCAGTTCGCCCAGACTGGTGTTGGTCTTGTAACCGTTGCGGTCAAAGGGGATGTGGCTGCCTGTAACCATAATGCTTCCCTTCTGACGGCGGATGGCATAGTTGGTCAGCGCTGGGGTCGGCAGAAATCCCAGAAAGACCGGCTTCATGCCCGCATCCTGGATGGCGCGCAGGATTGCCTGTGCCAGTTCACCGTTTCCAGAAAACTCCGCAATGAACTGCGTGGAACTGGGGCGCAGATCGCAGGCCAGATAAAAGGAATCGCCGGCCACGATTCCCCCCTCGGCCGCGGGCAGACTCTGTAAATAAAGGATTTCGCTCAGTGCGTTGATGTAGAGCTCAAGCTGGCTCATCTGGCTCACCAACCCCCGACGCCCGCTGGTACCAAACTTCAGTTCATGGGGCTGCTGGCGCAATACCAACTGTAACGAACTCATTCTTTTAAGGCCTCTATCGAACAGAATAAATGGAAGACTGCGAGGATTGTCATGAAAGCTGTCGGAAACCATCAGGAAACGCAGGAAACTGACCAGCGGCTTATAGAACTGCTTAATCTGGAGAGCGACATACAGCATAGTGCAATGCCTGCATGGTGTCCCGGCAGCTCATGACACGGAAGAATTCCTCACGGTGCATAGCGGTCTGCGAGCGTGATTCTCTGTAATGGTGTCTTAACTATTGATTGCTAGTCATATCGCTTTGACATCATGATTACTTTGGCGGACTTCCGCATCAGGCAGAATTCTGCCCTGTGATATTGCGAATGCGATTGATGATCGCATTCAAGTAATAATAGTTCTGCTAGTATCGTTTCATGCAGTAGGCATGCGGTTTCATGCAGATCGTGCGCTTGCCTGCATGGCGTTGCTTCCGCACAAATAGATACTACATGCAGAACTCTCCCATAGCCACAAGCGCATGTTTTTCAACCTAATAATCAAAGGATCGTTTATAGTGGTCATTACCATTCAACATTTCAAGCTGCCAAACGAGGTGCCATATCGTGCATGTCACGGACACCCCATCGGGGCCTATCGATGTAAGAATCGTCTTTGGCAGCCGTCTGGCTGGCGATTCTCTAACGCGCGACCTGAGTTCGCGCTCCAAAGAGTCCATGGTCTTTCGCTCCGTTACCGCTAACGAAGCGATAGAAGATCTGCTTGCTTCACCTCCGCGCATTCTTGTGACCGCGCTGCAACTGAATGGCGAGCGCCATTCAGGCCTGCGCCTAGTGACGCAGGCAGCCGCATCCTGTCCACGGTTGTTGCCCATCATTCTCGGTGAGTCTTCCGATAGAAACGATATCCTCGCTTCATTTCGCGCTGGCGCCAGAGGCTACGTGTCAATGCAGGACGCAGGCATCGACACAGTGTTGAAGGCCATTCGATGCGTTCACTCCGGGCAGATATGGGCTTCGAGTGAGCATCTGAATTACATTCTTGACGAGTTTTCAGTACTCAAGGAGCAACGCCATGAGCGTCCGCTGCTGAGAAATATCTTGAGCAAGCGCGAGATGGAAGTAGCCGACCTAATCATGGTAGGCAAGAGCAACAAGGAGATCGCGGCGCATCTGATCATGAGCGAGCATACGGTCAGAAATCATTTGGCCAAGATCTATGCCAAGATGGGCGTCGACAGCAGAGCCTGCCTGATTTGCCGGATCTACGAAGAGTTCTCCCCAGCTCAAGACGTCATTTCCAGTCCAGTACCGAATGTACAGGCTTATACGAATTAACCTAAACGCATCATGCCTGCTGCACCGATAACAGGCATGAACACACTGGAACAAACTACATCATCAGATCAGCAGGGGGATGGTTCTCATCTTTCAGAATGCTACATGGCGCCGCGTCCCCAGAGCACGGCAGGTACAGTGCCAAGTAGAATACGCATGTCGAGCATGAGCGACCATCTGTCAATGTAGTCGAGGTCCTGACGGACCCAGGTTTCGAAGTCGGTGTTGTTACGGCCGCTGATCTGCCATAAGCAGGTCAGGCCAGGCATAACGCTGAAGCGGCGCAGATGGCTGCTGTGCTCGAACCGCATCACATCGCGAACGGCGAGTGGTCGCGGACCAACCAGAGACATGTCTCCCTTGATCACGTTCCACAATTGCGGCAATTCATCAATGGAGCTTTTCCGCAAAAAATGACCGACCGGAGTAATGCGGGGATCGCGACGGATCTTGAAGACCGGACCATCAACCTCATTCTTGGCTTCGAGATTTGCCATCTGCGCTTCAGCATCAACCACCATGGTGCGCAGCTTGAAGATGCGGAATCTCTTGCGGTTCAGGCCATAGCGCTCCTGCGCGAAGAAGATGGGGCCCTTCGAAGTAAGCCGAATGGCGATCGCCGCCGCGGCCAGCAATGGGGAACTCATGATGATCAAGGCTGACGCAAATAGAATATCCAATGCGCGCTTGAAGATGCGGGTGGAATCCTGATGCACCATGCGCAGGATGGCGACCATGCCATGCGCGCTGGCGTAGGCGTCGACCTCGGCAATGCGCGTATCAAACATGTGCGCGGAGTGACGTACTTCCACGCCTATCTGTTCGCAGATGGTAATGGCGCGCTGTCCCTCGTTGTACATGGACTTCATCGGCAGCGCGCTGTAGGCGAGTTGTACGGGAAATACTTTGAGGATCTCGCGCAGGCGGTCAATGCCGCCCATGTAGAGTTTCTGCATCTGCGGCGTGCCGACAAATTCGTCGTCAACAATCCCTACCACGCGATGCGAGGTAGAGTCCATCAGTTCCGCGAAGAGGATCTGCGCTTTTGGGCCTGAGCCTACTAGTACGACGTCCCGCTTGTTGACTACGTAGGTTACAACTGCCCAGCGAACGACACAGGCCGCGGCCAGCAACATCGTGCTCATCACACTGGCAGCCGCAAAGAACGCGGCGCTCAGGAGCAGCGGGCGCGCATGAGCACCGTTCGTGCTTACAACGCCGTAAACCATCGCAGAGCAGCACAACGCTCCTGCCAGATTGGCAAAGAACTGCTTGCGCAGCAGATTGCGCCCGGTTGCCAGCCTGCCACCGGCTATCAGTTGCCAGCAGAAAGTAGTGCAGGCCAGCATCGCCATGTCAATCAGGCTCAACTGTGGTAAACGCCATTGGTATGGCGAGCCACTCAACGCCGCGGGATGCTTGGCCAGCCAGCAGATTGCCAGCAACGTTCCGGGGATTAGATCACGCAGGAAGATGTATAGGCTGACGCGCACCGCGCCCAGGTCGTCAAAGTGACGCAGTGCATAGTTCCATGAAAAGAGCTTGTTGCCTTCGCGGGCAGTAGACATTTCGGGAAGATACGGAGATTGTTGCGCCATGGCCTGGACCTCCATCACAAGAGAGGTTAGAAGAACGGAATTGTGTCGTAATGTAGCCCTATCGGGGATTACGATTGCATCAAGCGTTACGCCGGTTGCGTGACTCCATTCAATCTCTCTGTTTGGTCAAGGAGCTTCACTTGAGTTAGGGTTAACGCACGATGCCATCCCTTATGCGCACGACAACCCTGCATGCTACGGGCAGCGATGAAGCGTCTACCCGCGATCTCCCAGTTATTGCGGAAAGGCTTATCGATAGTTAATCACTGCACGAAAACAATAGCAATAGGATATACATACTAGTCATGAGCTCTTGTTTTTATAGTACAAGGCTGCTAGTAGTTCCGCAGGTTGGCGCATATAGATAATGATCTCTAATTGGCGCCGCATAGCGCTGAAACTATAGACATAACGCGATAATAACGTTGCCATATAGAGGCATATTCATGCCCTAACTCTGCCGGCAGTCATCTGCCATATGGGCACTGCGCCCTTTCTTTCGGACTATAATTCTCCATAATAGGGCCCTGAGTATCATGAATCGTGTTGATAATTACTGCACAAAGAGTCTGAAAGGTGGACTATGAGCAATGTTTCGGATGTGGCCATTGTCGGGGCCGGCCCCTACGGGTTATCTGTGTCTGCAACGCTGAGGTCATGCAACATTGAGCATCGCATCTTTGGCGTTCCGATGCAGTCCTGGGCCGAACACATGCCGCGTGGAATGCATCTCAAGTCAGAAGCCTTTGCATCTTCGCTTTACGATCCAGCGGGATACCTCACGCTGGAGAACTATTGCCGTGAGTTGAAGCTGCCTTATAAGAAGATTGGATGGCCCGTGCCACTCGCCACATTTGTGGAATATGGCCGTGTCTTTGGGCAGCGGCTGGTTCCCCATCTGGAAGAAACCGATGTTGTTGGCCTTGCTCAAGACGGCCCACACTTTGTACTGACACTGGCCAATGGCAGCCAGGCGCACGCTCGCCGCGTGGTGCTGGCAACCGGAATTCGCTTTTTTGAATATCTTCCGTCCCTGCTGAAAGATCTTCCCGCGAATCATGTTTCGCACACCTTTGACCACGCGGCACTCGGCAAGTTCTCAGGAAAATCAGTCGCGGTGCTGGGCGGTGGTGCTTCGGCGCTGGGCTTTGCGGCCCTGACAGCAGAGGCTGGCGCCGATGTTCAGGTTTTTGTGCGCGACAGGTTCGTGCAGATATATGATCCGCCAAAAGCCAAGCGGCCCTTGCTACAGCGTCTCCGCGCGCCCTGGACAGGTCTGGGACCGGGATGGAAGTCGTGGGCTTGCATTCAGTTTCCACTGCTTTTCCATCGGATGCCACAGGATATGCGTCTGGATTTTGTCCGCAAGCATTTGGGCCCATCCGGCAACTGGACAATCAAGAAGACGATCGAAGAGCGAGTTCCGGTTCACTCGGGCATGAGCTTGAGTGAGGCCCGTGTTCAGGATGGCAAACTGCATCTGGGATTCGCATCGGTGAATGGGATGCAACAGGTGACGGTCGATCATCTGGTCGCGGGAACGGGCTACAAGCCGGATGTCGACCGGCTGAAGTTCATCGATTCCAGCCTGCGCGCAAAGATCAAACGTCAGTCCGATGGGTCGCCCAACTTGACATCGCACTTCGAGTCATCGCTTCCGGGTGTCTATTTTGCGGGCGTAGCCGCGGCGGCCAACTTTGGCCCGGTCTTCCGCTTTGTCTTTGGCGTGGAATTCGCATCCAAGCGTATTGCGCGCCATTTGCGGATATCGAAGGCCTGAAGCCCGCGAAATCCTGGCCCAGTATCGGAAAGACTGAAGCCGTGGCCTTGCAAAACGAGGCTTGGGAAGTAGCTTCTATTTTAGTTGCAACACTGTATCGAGCGCCGTATCCCATGCCGGGAGTGAAAGCCCAAAGCGTGCGTAGAGCTTATCGTTCGACAAGATGGAATTGAGCGGTCGCTGGGCTGGAGTTGGGTACTCGGTCACCGGTATTGGATAGACAATGGGGATGTTGCCGTTCATGAGTGCTCCTGCCCGGTCAAAGATGGCCTGCGCAAAGCCACACCAGGAGACCGATCCGCCACAGGTCATGTGATACAGACCTGCCCAGCTTTTACTCTCGCCATACTTGCCAATACGCACTCCATCGACAATGGCGCGAGTACCGCGAGCCAGTTCGATGGTGCTGGTTGGCGAACCGATCTGGTCGTCAACAATCCTAAGGCTCTCGCGTTCTCGGCCAAGGCGTAGCATGGTAGTGAGGAAGTTGTTGCCCTCGGGGCCGTAGACCCAACTGGTGCGGAAGATCAGGTACTTGCCGCCCACGCGCTGGATCGCTTGTTCGCCGGCCAGCTTGCTCTTGCCATATGCATTGAGGGGATTGGGCAAGTCTTCCTCAACCCATGGGGCTGATTTTGATCCATCAAAGACATAGTCCGTCGAGTAGTGCACCAGCAATGCGCTGCATTCTTTCGCAGCCTCAGCCAGAACGCCGGGCGCCAGGGCATTGACCGTCATCGCCAACTCAACTTCAGATTCAGCGCGATCAACGGCAGTATAAGCCGCGGCGTTGAGAATGATATTGGGAGCACTGTCGATAACGAGCTTGCGCAACTGCTCAGGCTGGCTCAGGTCCGCGGAACTGCGATCAAGCGCGATGAGATCGCCGGCATTCGCAAAGCTGGTCTGCAAGGCGCGACCCAACTGCCCCGCTGCGCCGACCAGGAGTATGCGCGGTTGGGACATCAGGCAAAGACCTCCACGCCGCGAAGCAATGCGCCTTTCAAATCCTTTTCGGAGACGATGGCTTCTTCGGAAGTCACGCGCCACGCGATCGCCAACTCGGGATCATTCCACAAAAGGGTACGCTCTCCGGCGGGACAATATTCATCCGTGACCTTGTAGGCCAGGCTGACGGATTCGGTCAGCGCCTGAAAGCCGTGCGCAAATCCCACGGGAATCCAGAGCATGCAGCCGTTTTCGTCGGTCAGTTCCTCGGCAATATGGCGTCCGAAGGTTGGAGAGTTGCGACGCAGATCCACAACCACATCGAGCACAGCTCCACTGGCCGCCCGCACCAGTTTGCCCTGCGGTTGAATCATTTGATAATGGAGGCCGCGAACGACATTCTTTTTGGAGATGGAGAAGTTATCCTGCACCCAGTGGGTGGGCAATCCCGCGGCCGCCATGCGGCCAATGTGAAATGTCTCCCAAAAAGAACCGCGATTGTCCTTGTAGATCTTTGGCGTGATCAGCAGCACTCCAGGCAGCGCAGTTTCGGTAATCGTCATAGGCTGCTTTCCTCTCCAGCAAAGAAATGCTCATCTTTCAATGTCAGCAGGTACCGGCCATATCCGCTCTTGCGCACGGGATAAGCCAGCGCTTCCACTTGTTCGGCGGAAATGTAGCCCATGCGATAGGCGATCTCTTCAGGACAAGCGATCTTTAGTCCCTGGCGGCGCTCGATGGTTTGAACAAAGAGACCGGCCTCAAGCAGGGAATCATGTGTTCCCGTGTCCAACCAGGCCATGCCACGGCTCATGACCTGCACCTTGAGGTTGCCGGCATTCAGATAGAGGCGGTTGAGGTCGGTGATCTCCAACTCACCGCGAACAGAGGGCTTGAGCGATGCAGCGAGTTCACACACCTGCTTGTCATAGAAATAGAGGCCAGTGACGGCATAGCGCGATTTGGGATCCTGGGGCTTCTCTTCGATGCTGATAGCCTTGCCCCGAGCATCGAATTCCACTACGCCGTAACGTTCCGGGTCCTGCACCGGATAGGCAAAGACCGTGGCGCCCTGCTGCAAGGCCGCAGCCTTTTGCAGATTGATGGAGAAGGACTGGCCATAGAAGATGTTGTCGCCCAGGATTAGGGCGCTGGTGTCATCGCCAACAAAGTCGCGGCCGATCACAAAGGCCTGCGCCAAGCCGTCGGGACTGGGCTGCACGGCATAACTCAGATTGATGCCCCACTGGTGACCGTCGCCTAAAAGCTCGGCAAAACGGCCCGTATCGGCGGGAGTAGAGATGATGAGGATGTCTCGAAGGCCCGCCAACATCAACGTGCTGAGTGGGTAATAGATCATCGGCTTGTCGTAGACCGGAACAAGCTGCTTGGAGACTACGTGCGTCACCGGATAGAGACGCGTACCCGAACCGCCAGCCAGGATGATTCCCTTCATTGCGCAACCCTTTCCTGATAGTTCTTTTCGATCCATTCCAGGTATACGCCGGTGCGCACATTCTCGATCCAGTCAGCATGATCCAGATACCAGGCTACGGTCTTGCGCAGCCCGCCTTCAAACTTTTCGTCCGGCTGCCAGCCGAGTTCACTCTTGATCTTCTCTGCATTGATCGCGTAGCGGCGATCATGGCCGGGACGATCCGTCACATAGGTAAGCAGCTTTCTGCGCGGCTGAAGCGCGGCATCGGGGCGCAGCTCATCGACCAGATCGCAGATGGCCGTCACCACTTCGATATTCTTTCTCTCGCTGTTGCCGCCGACGTTGTAGGTCTCGCCCACGCGGCCCTGTTCGAGCACGGCGCGAATGGCGGAGCAGTGGTCCTCGACGAAGAGCCAATCGCGCACATTGCTGCCGTCGCCGTAGACGGGGAGGGGCTTGCCTTCCAGAGCATTGAGAATCATCAGCGGAATCAGCTTCTCTGGAAACTGAAATGGCCCGTAGTTATTGGAGCAGTTGGTGGTCAGAACGGGCAGGCCATAGGTGTGATGGTAGGCGCGAACCAGGTGATCGGAGGAGGCTTTTGACGCAGCATAAGGACTGTTGGGCGCGTAGGCCGTGGTCTCGGAGAAGGCTGGATCATCTGGGCCCAGGGTTCCGTAGACCTCGTCCGTCGAAACATGCAGGAAGCGGAAGGACGCTTTCTCGGCGGCATCCAACTGGGACCAGTAGCGCCGGGTCTGCTCGACCAAATTGAATGTGCCCTGCACGTTGGTGCGAATGAAGGCTTCGGGGCCAGTAATGGAGCGATCAACGTGGCTCTCGGCAGCAAAGTGCACGATGGCGCGGGGACGGTGCTCGCGCAGCAAGGAAGCCACCAGTTCGGCGTCACAGATATCGCCGCGGACCAGCATGTGGCGAGGATCATTGTCCAGCGCAGCAAGGTTGGCGGGATTGCCCGCATAGCTGAGCAGATCAAGATTGATCACCGGAGTTCCGACCGTCTCAATCCACTGTAGTACAAAGTTGGAGCCGATAAACCCGGCCCCGCCGGTGACTAGAATGGGATGCGCGTCCGTAGTCATTCTTCAGGGTGTCCTTTGTCAGCAGATTTCAGGAAATGTGCGGTTATTATCATCGAGTTGGATCGCAGCGAAGCCTCGCTTGCGGATCGACCGGAAACAGAATTACTCCCGGCTATTGAATTACTCTTATGGGCAAAGTTTACCATGGGCTTCGATTGGGTCAGACATGAAAGGACCGCGATCAGGCGTCACAAAGACAAAGGACGCGGCAGGGCTCTGCCCTCATGGCAGAACTCCGCCATGCCATTCCATCCTGTGCAGCTTCTACCTCTTCGATTTTCATCGAGCATGTGAGAGCCTATATAAGCAGCAAACAATATCACGCCGGGCCTAGTATCGTGACAGCGTGGAAGAATCTTTTCCCCGGTCTCCAATGCGAGACCGGGGCACCCGCACCCGTTTCAATGACAATTCGTTACCGATTCACACGGTCTTGGTACTAGAGCAAAACCAGAGTCACTTTAGCCTTAACGAATGCCGCCCAGGAGGTCTGATTGTCTACCACGCCGGAGAAGAGCAAAGCTTACCGGCCCGACATTGACGGGCTGCGCGCCGTTGCGGTCATTTCGGTATTCTTATATCACTTGGAAGCGCTGCGTGTAACTGGCGGCTTTGTCGGCGTCGACATCTTCTTTGTCATCTCCGGCTACCTGATTACTTCGATTCTGGCCGCGGAGCTGAGAACGGGGCGCTTCTCGATCGCCGCCTTTTATGAGCGCCGCATACGCCGTATCGTACCGGCCTTGCTGGCCATGCTGATCGCAACCACAGCAACAGCTTGGATCTTTCTGCTGCCCTCGGAGATGGTCTCTTACAGCCACTCCCTGCTGGCCGCGCTCTTCTCCGCTTCCAACTTCTTCTTTTACTCGCAGGCAGGATACTTCGATGCGCCATCGGCGAGCAAACCCTTGCTGCACACTTGGTCTCTTGCCGTCGAGGAGCAGTTCTACCTCTTCTTTCCGTTGCTGCTGGCTTTCATCTTTCGCTATTGGCGGCGCTCGCTGGTTGCGATTCTCGGCTTCATCTCTCTGCTCTCCTTAGGATTCTGCATCTGGGCCACAACCAATCATCCCAGCTTTGCGTTCTTCTGGCCCTTTACGCGCGCATGGGAGCTGCAAATCGGTTCCTTGATCGCACTGGTCAATCTGCCCATCTTCAAATCCCGTTTGGTCCGTGAAGCAGGCACACTGACAGGAATTGGCCTGATCGGCTACTCGCTGTTTGTTTACACGGCTTATATACCATTTCCCGGCATAGCGGCATTGCCTCCCTGCCTGGGCGCGGCTCTTATCATTGCCGCCGGCGTATACGGCACGAGCATGGTGGGCAAGCTGCTGTCGCTGCGACCGGTGGTCTTTGTCGGGCTTATTTCTTATTCGTTGTATCTGTGGCATTGGCCGGTGATCGTCTATCAGAAGATGGGCTTGGTTCTTTTTCCCGGCGCTCCACGGCAGGTTGAAAAGGGAATCACTCTGCTGATTGGCTTTTCCGTTGCGGTCCTCTCCTGGTACTTCGTCGAACGTCCCTTCCGCAAGCCGAAGGGGGGCAGTTCGCGGCCCAAGGTCTTTGCCTGGGCTGCTGCCAGCACAGCGGCAATGGCTCTGACTGCCCTGGTACTGCTGATGGGCAACGGCATGCCCTCCCGCTTCCCTGCTCGTGCTGTGCAGATCGCTTCTTATCTTGACAACCCAGATGGGGCTGATCGCTGGCACTACCGCGAAGGCGAGTGCTTTCTCACCTCAGCCGACAATTTGACGGACTTCAAGCCGGCAAGCTGCCTGCACAGCGATCCGACCCGCGAGAATATTCTGATTCTCGGCGACAGCCATGCTGCGCAACTGGATTATGGGTTGCAGACGACCTATCCAAACGCCAACTTCATGCAGGCAACAGCGTCTGGCTGCAAGCCTACTCTTCACCAAGGGCTCGACCGCAATCAGGTCTGCGTTCACTTCATGGATTCCATGCTAAAGGATTACTTGCCCAATCATCGTCCGCAGCGCATCTTTCTGGCGGGGCGCTGGAATGATAGCGATCTGGAACGCATCGGCGAAACGCTGGCTTACCTTAAGAGCCTGGGCATCAAGACCACACTCTTTGGCCCCATCATGCAATACGATATGCCACTTCCCAGGCTACTGGCGATGGCCATCAAGGCCAACGATCCGGATCTGGCTACCGCGCACCGGCAGCGCATCTATCTGGATCTTGATGCAAAGATGTCCGCGCTGGCAGCATCGAGCTGGGATGTCGAGTACGTCTCCTACTTCAAACTATTTTGCGCCAATGGCCCCTGCCAGCAGTATGCCGACAATCTGACCCCATTGCAGGGAGATATGGAACACCTCACCGGCCCAGGGTCGCTGATTATGGCCAGCCGTATCGGCGCGGTCGTTCGCCCGCATTGATCTGAATATTATCGAATCCTGGCTGGTTATTTAGCGACCAGCCAGGGGATAGCAGTTGGGCTGCGCGGCGTTGCGTGCCTTGCGCCATCCAAAGATGCGATCGCCCAGAGTGTGACGCCTTGCTGGCGGAAGCAGGTAGTAGAAGATAAACATCAATGGCTCACGCACTATCAGTCCACATCCCGCCGCGCTCTCTTTGAAGAGCATCCAGGCATCGCGAAAGGAGGCATTCTTTTGGGCGGCATCGGGAGCGCATTTCTTGGCGATGAATCCGCGATACCCGCGTGGTGTCATCAGATGCTTGCACGACTTTCCCCACTGATAGGAAGACTCCCAGTCGTAGCTCTTGCTGATCGTTGCGTGCATCCCGAGCATGTAGATAGATAGCGGCTCCGGCGCTGTGATCAATTGAACACCGGTCTGATCCATGGCCCGCAGCAGCCAATCCCAATCCTGAAGGCGACGCAATCCGGTGGTAAAGGGCGCCTGCATCATCAGTGACCGAGTGCAGAGAAATGTAGATGTTTGGAAGACATTGCGGCTGGTGCAAAATAGATATTCGCTGATGTGCTCGCCCGGGCGCGGAAAGCGAATCGGCCAAATCATATCCGGTGCATTTGGAGTGCGCACATAGAATCTTGAAACCACCAGATATAGATCCTCCGGCTTGAATCCCTCGGGCACGTAACTCAATTGACGTTCCAGCTTTTCAGGTAACCATTCATCGTCGTCGTCGAGCAACGCAATCCAGGGCGAAGCGGCGGCGCGAATACCCGTGTTTCGAGCTTCACAGCCTCCCTGACTCTCGGCTAGCGGAATCACACGAACCCGCGCATCTCCCAGAGCATGGAGCGCAACCTCGGTTTCCGCATCGGGACCATCGATAACGACAATAACTTCGATATCCCTTAGCGTCTGTGATAAAACGCTGCGCACCGCGGCGCAAACAAGTTGAGGCCTATTGCGCGTTGGGATAATGACGCTCACATGGCTCATAGAACATTCACCTTCTGCTGGATCGGATGCATCAGCTCCCAGCAAAGTCGCAACGGAAGGGCCTCTGTATTCGAGAAAAGCGATGCGAGTCTGGACAAGAGACGGCACTTGCTTTTTCGTTCGGCAATTTGGAAATGCAGCTAAAGCAGCGGTCCTTTGCCACTTGAGCCCCAGTGTAACGTATGTGGACCTTATTTGTCCTCAACATTGATTCGTTGCGTTACTGTTCACTCCGCGAGTGGCCGCCTTTTAGTTTTCAATGCGACGCTGCGTCATCAGAACAGTCATGGAGAAGGGCGGCAACGCGAAGATTGACTTGGCTGGTGTTACGCCTTTCTCCTCGCGCATGGCGATCTTCACCTGCTCATCGGCTTCGTTGTTGTCGGTAATGTGCTTGGCGGTCAGGGTCTTCACGATCACCACCCCCTGAGGTGCATGCGCTCCGGCAAGGCGTACGGAGCGCTCCGTCGTTCTGCTCAGATTGAAGAGAATCAGTGTGTCGGTTTTGCCATCGGTGAAGGCATAGCTTTGCAGTTCATGCGCCCCCGGAAAGGCGATATTGCCGTTGGAGCTTAGCGCCTGATCCCATCGAGGATCGTCGCCCTGTATATGAGTAGCAAGCATCGTTGACCGGATCGCCTGATTTGCCAACTCTTGCGCCAGGAACGACGGACGTACCTGATTGCTACCACCGCCCATATCCACGACGACGCCCCAGACCGGCGAGGTTTCATGGCTATCGTGGGTCCTGGTGTTGTTGAACCGATAATGATCGCCACCCAGCGCAAAGGTGTTCTGAATGATGATTCCGTCTTCGCGCAACATGAGCAGCATATGATCGATGGCGGCCAGTCCCGCACCCAGCGAGGGCACTGCCAGATTAATGCTCTCCTGCGAAACCGTGCCATCTACAGTGCCAATATTGGTCTCGTAGACGGCAAGCTTCATCGGACGTCCAGCATGGGCGACCGACTCTGCTTGCTGATGAACGTACCCGGCTGTATCCAGCATCTCAGGTTCAGCCAGCATGGGACCGAATATGTGTTCGAGGGAGCTGTCATCATTCATGGGGCCATAGAGATAAGGAGCAATATCGATTGTGTCAAAACCCTTGCCCTCAGCAAGAAGCTTCTTCGTCCAGTAGGGCGATACAGCCTGGGCATCTGCGATCAGATCATAATTTTCCGGAAAAAAGTAGGACGAAGAACGCAATGCTGCAAAGATCTGTGTTGCTCGATCCGCATAGGCCTCCGGGTCGGGAATGGATGCTCCAGCCTGCACGCGGTTCCACGCCTCGTTGCCATATTCAAGATGAATCACCGGAAACACTTGCGTCCATGGTTGGGCATGCCCCAAATGCGCTCTGATCGCCCCATATCTGGTTTTTGTGGCGTCACCGCCCAAATACTCCAATAAATTCTTTCCTTCTTCAGGTGACATTCCCAGTGGCATGGTGAACCATGGCTCAGCGCCAAGTTTTTCAGCCAATGTGAGAAAGTCCGCAAGCCCTATCGGCGTTTCCTGCGCATCGACCATGTAGCGGTTATAACCGGTTCGTTGCCGCGCACCTTCCGTGGTGAGCAGATTGTCGATGCTGCTGCCGAAGTTCTGACCGCTATCCATATAGCGCAGTACACCAGGATGTAGTCGCTGCAGCGCCTCTACGACCTCATCGCGAAAAGCGGTTCCATTCTCATGGGCAGGGGTAAGGCTAACATCGTCAAGCAGCACCTCGGCCCCGGAGACGGTGAAACTCAGAGCCACGGTGCCCGGCAGAACTTCTTCATGAGCGGTAATTCTCAATTCATAGTCGTCCCATGCAGATCCAAGCAGAACCGTCTTGCTGAGCAGTGGCGCTGTTACATGACCTGGGGTGAGACGCTTGAGTTGTACGCTTAATTGACGTGATCCTGAGACTCCACGGGCGCGGAACCTGAGAACATAGGAACCATTCATCCTCACAAAGATGCGTCCAACTGTTGAGTCGAAGTACTGGCTAAGCATGGCATGGCCCATGACCGGCGATGAAAGCCGCACGGCTTGTCGCCCCGCAGTATGCGGCGAAAGGTCTATGGTTTCCGCTGCAATGAGGCCGCCGCCCGCCACGTTTTCGCTCCACCCCACAGTAGCGCCGCCGAGACTGTGTTTGCGCACAACGATAAAGGTGTGCGGGGAAAGAAGCGTCCTTTGTGCAAAGCTGACCGTCACACCTGTTTTTGTTGCTGCAGAGACAGCGCTACTGTGCAGGATGGTTCCTCTTTGTCCGCGAGCAGCGCCGGTCAGCACTTCATAGCTGGCGCCATCGAAGAATCCTTCTGGCCAACTTCCCGAGGATGACGCATCAGTACAGGAATCTACCATTACTGTTGCGCACTCCAGAATAGACTGCCACTCTTCACCTTCGAAGCCCGGATTATGTGTGATTAAATTGCGCAAGATCATCCGCGAATCAAAGGATGTTGAAGCTCCCAGATTGATGCCTAGTCTCTTAACGCCACCGTGCAGCGTTCTGTCTTCGACCACAATCATAGATGACTGCTGGCCATGCAGTAGCCAGGAAGCGCACAACATCAAAGCACAAATCGATGTACGCCCATGGCGGTTGGGCGGCATCAGAATCGATACCGATGCCGCTAGCGTCAGCAGCAATGCCATTGCCAGGACCATCCGAAGCCTCCTTACACGCATGTTATCCCCTGCCAGCAACCATCAGGCTACCTTGAACGTACACCATCAATGATGTGCTTTCTAGCTATAGTAGAAATGTACTATACCGCATTGCGCAGTTCATGCCGCCATTGCTTTGTCCATGCATCTTCCGAACGCACATATCATTAGGATTCGCGATGAATAAATGATGAATGTAAATAATTGCTCTTTTGGCTGTTCACTGCGAGATTAATACGGTTTTCATTGCGTACTAGTCCATTTTGCGGCATAATACTGGACAAGCCTAGTCCATTTCTGAATATTGGTAACCTCAAGGCAGCACATCAGTTCGCCTGGAGGTTGCGCACTATACGCTATCGCGATCTACAAAGATAGCGTGTATTGGCATTCGAAACGTCCTGCGGAAGCTTATGCTATCTTCAGGATAATCAACTAATACTCACAACCAGTAAAGCTCCTCAGGACTTCTGTCTCTGCGGGAAAGCACTCCTCACTCACGCGGCGCGAGAACGACACAAGGAGAACAGCATATGATGACTCAAGAAGCGAGTATTCGACTTGCAATGGTATGTCCTCCCCTGATTGCCTGCGGCCTGACCAAGATGCTTCACGACAACAACAGGCTCGAAGTAGTACCGGAGATTTCTTCACTAAACGGCCTGCAGCGCTTGCTTGATTCGTCAAAAGCGCAAATCACCCTGATCGACTGGGATCTTGTGGCTTTGGCGCCGGGCATGGGAGAAGTCTTGCGCATGGCAAGATCGTCAAGCAGACTTCTGTTTCTAATGCAGGCACTGAACCCCAACGATTGCCGGGCCGCCTTTGAAATGGGCGCACGCGGGATAGTAGCCAAGGATAGTTCTACCTCTACGATTCGCGGCGCGGTATGGGAAGTGTTGCGGGGCGGCACATGGATGGGCGATAAGGCCACAAACACAACGCATGCTCCGTCGCTTGCTTCTCGTCCTTTCCGCGATCGGGTAGGCGACAAATTGAAGTGGCTGACACGCCGTGAGCGCGAAGTAGTTGAGATGGTCTGCCGAGGCTATCGCAACAAACAGATTGCCAATGAACTGGGCATTGCAGAGACCACTGTATGGCACCATCTGACCTCCATCTTTCGCAAGGTTGAGGTGGATGATCGCATGAGCCTGATCGTCTTTGCGCATCGAAATGCTCCACACATGGTAGCCAGGCAGGAAGTGGCACATGGATCAGAACCAGCGAATGCGGTCATGCTGTCTCGCTCCGCAAGCGTGCATGTCGGCCAGTATCACGGCCTCGATCAATCGTTTCTTGGGCCATATGCATCTGCCTCCTGATACTTCGAGAAGCGATACAAACTGAACTGCGCGACAAGGGACCCTTCCTGTACCTCATAGTGAGGTAACTGTGGGGAGCGCACGAGTGGAAGTGTCCTGGTCCATCGTATTCGCGACCGGGCATGTGCCATGCAGATACATCTCGCGCAGTTCAACTGAAACATTATTGAGGTCAAAGAAACGATATGGCTACTTCTGAAATATGGTCTAGAGCATCTTTGCCCCTACCTACCGCAGGGGAGAGTTTGGGCGTCATTCCCGCAAGGCAGAATAGCGCCACGCCGGGCGCGTCCACCTTGTGGATGGCTATGGACGCAATCACGGTATTTGGAGCATCATATCTGGCCGCGCTGCGGCAGTTGCATACCAGCCCTCTTGGTGCCTTGAGAATCGCATTGCACGGCACCATGATTCAGGACTGCTCCATGAGCATTCTTCTTGGGTTGTTGTGCGGATTTGCTTTTGTACTCATTGTTACCAGCCGCAGGCTTTTTCTGTATACGCCAGAGCGCGTAAGCAGCATATTACGCGAACAGCGTCTTAGCATACAGGCATGTGTGACCTCTGGCCTGCTGCTCACCGGAGCACTCTATCTGCTCAATGCAGGTTACATTCCACGCAGCTTTGTGTTGATAACCGTAGGTATTGTCACCATCACACTGAGCCTGCGCCGACTGGCATACCGATTGCTCCTCTATCGACGCCTGGAGCGGGGCATTGGCACTCGCAATGTACTCATTGTAGGCACGGGACCAGAGGCGCGGGCCCTTCGTGATCATCTGATGAGCATTCGGCATCTTGGCTACTCCTTCAAGGGTTTCATTGAATCTCCATGCCACGGCATCCGCACCGCGCCTCACAACGAGGATGTAGTGGGCACCCTCGACACGCTTTTTCAGAGTGCGCGCAAGAAGTTTGTGGACGATATATTCTTCACCACCACCTGCGAGCGGGGAATCATTCAGAGCGTCCTTGAGCAGGCGCGCAAGTATGGGATCAATTTGCGGATGGTTCCCGACATGTATGAGGGTCTGGCCTGGAATAATCCAATCGAGTACATTGGCCAATTCCCAACGATCCCTTTGCACTGCAAACAGGTTCCAGAAATCAGTCTGGTCATGAAGCGCACCCTGGACGTCGTATTCTCTACGACCGTCATATTGCTGCTATCTCCTGTTCTGCTGGCCATCGCCATTGCTGTACGGCTTGATTCCCGCGGTCCAATCTTCTATCGTTCCGAACGGCTCGGCAAGAAGGGGCGTGTCTTCCGTTGCATTAAATTCCGCACCATGGTGAGCGATGCCGAGAAGCGGCGCGCCGATATTCTGCACATGAACGAGCGTGAAGGGATTTTGTTCAAGGTGACCAATGACCCACGCGTGACCAGGGTTGGCCGTATTCTACGCAAATATTCTCTGGATGAACTACCTCAGTTCTTCAATGTCCTGCTCGGCGATATGAGCGTTGTGGGCCCGCGCCCCCCGATAGCAAGCGAAGTTCGGGAGTATAAGCTTAGCCACCTGCGCCGCCTCGATGTGATGCCTGGAATCACAGGACTCTGGCAGGTGCAAGGCCGCCAGGACCCCTCGTTTGACAGCTACATCTCACTCGATGTGACCTATATCGAGAACTGGAGCATCTGGCTCGACCTGGTAATCATCCTCCGCACAGTTGGTGTGGTCTTTGCGGGAACCGGTTCCTGAAATACGCGCAAGAAAAGATTTCTTTAAAGATTTTGCTCGCTACTGATTCTCTGAAATATCGAGCCGATAATGCAATTGATGCCTGTCTGAACTTTGATGTATGGCAAAGGTGCAGCTTTGCTTGGCTATTTTGTAGGGACTGCAAAGCATGACTCGCGCTCCATCTTTCACATGTGAAAGATGCGAACCGACACGCCACAGATGGCATTACGTGTCCTAAATAATCTACTAAGCACCGTCATTGCCGCGTTTTAACACACTGGCCAACCTATTTATAAAAACTTATTCGGACCGGCTCTGTCTTTATATCCTTATTAGACGTACTAGTACATAATGGAAGTAGAATCACCCCTTTGATCCAGCAAATAGATACCCCACGCAATGGTGTTCATCGACTAGTACAACAGTGTGGCCGACCGCAAACCTCAGGGCCAACATTACCCCGGGAGTTCGATCATGAATATTCGAAAATACGGAAGTCCTCACGCGGCGTACGTGTTGATGTGTGGAATAGTCTTCACCGCGGGATGCGGGGGCGGTTCTTTTGCGACTAATAAAGCAAATGCGCTTATCACCGGGGTTACGATTCCAGCAGCAACGACAGTCACTGTAGGTTCAGCGGCAAGGCTGACGGCCACGGTGCTACCCAGCAACGCAAGCGCTACAGCTCTGTCCTGGCAATCGAGCAACAGTGGCGTGGCTTCGGTCAGTGATGCGGGCGTCGTAACCGGGCTGGGCCCGGGATCAGCTCTGATCACTGCTGCCGCAACAGACGGGTCTAATGTAGTCTCGAATCCAACCTCCGTCACTGTTGTGCAACTAGTCACCAGGATTACGCTGACGACAACAGCGACCATCTATACCGGAGCCTCCGCAACCTTCACCGCGGCAGTACTGCCCAGCAATGCAAGTAATCCGGTCCTGACTTGGAGTTCCAGCAATACTGCCGTGGCTACGGTCAACGCATCTGGAGTGGTTACCAGCATATCCCCAGGGTCGACGCAGATCACCGCGGCATCCACGGACGGAAGCAATATCACGTCCAATGCCACTACGGTAACCGTAACGGTTCCGCCGACGCTGGTCACACAGATATCCCTGCCAACAGCTGCCTTCGTTGATGCCGGAAGCACAACGGCGCTAGCAGCGACCGTGTTGCCAGGAAGCGCAACGAATCCAACTCTGAGCTGGCATTCTAGCAACACTGCCGTAGCCACGGTCAGCTCAACCGGTGTAGTGACCGGTGTAGCCACCGGAGCAACTCAAATCACTGCCACTTCGACGGACGGATCACAGATATCGTCCAACATCTGCACTCTGACTTCTCGCGCCTCTTCGAGCGCGAATGCCATGGGCATCAACTTCGGTCCGGCACTCGATTACACCGCCAACCGCATCTTCACCGACGTCATGAAGACCTCGCGCGCGTGGACAGCGGTGGGAAGCTGGACATCGGTCATCACCGCGCTAGACGCAAACGGATGGCCAATGCAGGATGCCTCTATCGTGGTGTGGCAAGGCATCGACAACATGCAGGGCGCCTATGCGTTGAGCTTCAGTGGGCTGGCAACACTCAATGCCGGCGCCTGGGGCAGCATCTCCAATCAGACCTATAACGCGGCAACCAACCAGACAACGGCAACGCTGGCCTTCACTTCAAACGACTCAACATCCGGACTATTGCTGACATTCACCAACACCCAACGCACGGCGTCGAGTGCGACCAATAGCGGCATCACAGATATTGTTCTGATGCGCCCGACCGTAGCGGGTGGAAGCACTACATACACCAATCAGACGTTTACTACGCCTTTTCTATCCGCATTGAGCGGATTCACCGTATTGCGAGCCATGGACTATAGCGCGACCAATTCCAACACCAGTGTGAATTGGAGCGACCGTACTCTGCCGGGGAACGCATCGCAGCAAATCGGAAATCCAGCAGCTCCGGCGTCTACGAGTTGGGAAGGCCGTGGAGGCGCATGGGAATACGCCATCTTGCTGGCCAACCAAACGGGCGAAGATCTGTGGGTCAATATACCCGAACACGCCACCGACGACTACGTGACCAAACTTGCGCAGATGATTCAGTATGGGGCGGATGGGGTCAATCCATATACGAGCGCGCAATCCTCGCCAGTTTGGCCGGCTTTGACACCCGGCCTAAGGGTGTACGTCGAGTACAGTAACGAGCTGTGGAACTTTGCCAACGGCTTTCAACAGTCGAAAGATAACCACACGGATGCAGTTGCCGAAGTTGCGGCAGGCGGTTCGCCGCTCAACTTCGATGCTACAACCAATGACTATTTCTGGGCCTGGAGGCGTACCGCCGAACGCACGGTAGAGATCAGCAACGATTTTCGCGAAGTTGTTGGCGATGCGTCCATGATGACCCGTGTTCGGCCGGTGCTTATGTCGCAACTCGGCTATGCGAGCGGGCCTCTGTATCAGGCTATGCACCTGTTGGTCGACTTCTACGACAATGGCAGCGAGGTTGCTACTCCGCATCCTCCCTCGTACTACATCTATGGACTTGGCGGTTCGGCCTACTACAGCGCGACGGATCTGAGCTCAGTAGCCAACATCCTGAGCACCATGGGCGACGCACCTACAGGTGGCCTGAGTTATGCTACCGAAGTTCAGGAAGACGCGGACTGGTCACTGGCCTTTGGTGTTCATCGCATCGCCTACGAGGGCGGTCCGAGCATGCCTGCGACCGGAGACACGTCAAAAGACGCGAATCAGGCCAATGCGTGGGCTGATCCGGGCATGGAACAGGTAGTCGTCAACGAGCACAATGCGTGGAGTCAGAATGCCGGCGAGTTGCTGGTTTATTACGAGATTGCCGGAAACTATGAGTGGGGATTCACGAGCGATGTGATGACGCCTTCGTCGGAAAAGATGGCGGCTATCACCGCATTGAAATCGACACCGCGCGTCCAATCGACCTATGGCACACCGATTCCGGGAACCCTGTCTGCGTCGAATCCCGCAGTGCCTCCATCATGGACCAGCAGCAATCTGGCGACGATGTCGAGCCAGAGTTGGATGGGATTCTCGGTGCTGGTATCCACCGTAGATTCCTACAATGTGATTCTCAGCGCTGGCGCGACAACTGCAGGCGCACAACTGGAGATCTTCGTGGATGGCAATTCGATTGGCACAGCAACGGTGGCCAACACTGGCAGCCTGACAGTTTATGCCAATAGCCTCGCGCTGACCACTCCCAGCCTCTCTATAGGTAGCCACGGAATTGTCGTGCGCAGCGTCTCAGGCACCGCGCAATTGAACCAGGTCATCGTTCAGCCAGCATCCTGAGTCCTGCGCCATCCTACTCAGGGGATACCGCAGGATTCAGTTCGAAGACTTCATGCGTTTGAAGCACCGCCTGCCCTACCGGTTCAGTTGACGGCTTTGTACCCTCCGCAAGGCGCCGCCGGCTGCGGTAGAGGTCTCTGGTTCTGATCGAGGGTCGTTCTACCAGATGGTAGAACGCGATGCCCACAAGAAGTGTGGCAACGATGACCAGGGAGGTATTTACCATCCCCTTATGAAGATGCAAGACACTGCCCGCCAGCCCGCGGAAGGTGGGATCGACCGTGGTGTGGGTCAGATAAATGCTGTATGCGCATAACGCCACATGCTGGATGCTCCACCGCGCAATGCGAAGAAACCGTCCTTTCGGCTCCCACACCAAGCCATAACAGAAAGACAGCCAGGCCGCGTAACCAATCGCCAGAAGAGTGAACAGGACCATGTCGGGCATCGGTCCTTTCAATACAGGCAAAATGAGCATGGTTGCCGGGATGACCGGCAAAAGCCAAACCGACTTCTTCTGTAGGCGATCAAAGCTGGTACGCTCTTCGACGAAGAGATAGGCGAGCCACAAGCCTGCAATCATGGCCTCGCAGTGCAGATGCGTCATCCAGTACCAGCGATACGGCAGCGCCGCATAGCTCATTAGGATAATGCGCAGCACCAGCGGCACAAAAAAGACAGTGGGAAGGAGGTAGCGAAATGCGCTTCTGCCCAGCCAACGATCAATCACGAAAGCAACCAACGGGAGAGACAAATAGAACTGCTCTTCAACGCAGAGGCTCCAGGTTGGCCCCCAGGCATCCAAGCCAAGGTAGTTCTGCAGAAATCCCAGATAGTACCAATGCAAAGGGGGTTGTTGCGCGGCATAGGAAGAAATATGCCCGACGGCAATATACAGTAACAGCCCCGCCAGATAGGGTGGCAGGGTTCTCCACCAGCGCGCAACCCAGAAGCCTGCCAAGCTGAAGGTATGCGCCTTGGTGGTGCGAAAGTAAATGCGGCCAATCAGAAAGCCTGACAGCACGAAGAATAGATCGACCCCCGTTCCAAACTGTCCGAGGAGCGGAATGTGTTTCATGCTGATTTCATGAAATAAAAACACCATGAGGATGGCCGTTGCGCGCAGGACGTCGAGGCCCATATTGCGGCTCTCTGAGTTGGAACCTGTTGCAGCTTTATGATGATCCATTGAGGGGCTCCTTTATGAAGAAAAATCATAGTGAATACTTCGCGCATGCAACCCGCATTCTTTGTCAGCGCAAAATGCAGCATAATCGCGTACGATTTGTAACAGCACTTTATTTCCGATGCTGTTTTAGTCTGCTGTGGCTCCGTTGAAGGCCGGGTCATTGTTCTGTTTACCGCGCCAATCGGATTTGTTGCCAGAGACCACGATGCGCGAACGCGTCAAACGCTTTCCAAGAGCAATCCAACGCGATTCATAGAAGCGTGTGGAGCAATGAGCGAGCAGAAAGACGAGCGCGAGCCCTATGGGACGGCGCGCATATTTGAGCAACTTCGAAGCCGGGTCAAACCACCCTGTCATGATCACAACATGAATGACGTAAAGGCTGAAAGAGATTTCCGCCACATAGGCTAGCCAGCGCATCCGCAGTGGTGCGCACCATATTGTCCCGGAAAGAAACAGCGTGCTTCCTATCAAAGCAGCGCCCAAATAGGGGCGCAGATAGTTCATCCATACTCCGGCCGGGTGGCAGGCGATGAACGTGAGCGGAAGCAAAAGAGCCGGCAGAAAACGCAGGTATCGCGGCAGGGAACGTCCTTGCAAGGCGGCGTAGGTCAAGGCCAAAGTTGCACCCGCCAGAATCTCATCCGCCCGCTCATAGGGGACAATTGAAATGTATTTCCCGGTATCCACGCGCAGGAGAGTGACCAATAGCGCGAGCACTGGAAGCAGATAAAGGCCGCGCCGGGCAAAGAGCCCGAAGAGCACGGCAACCAGAAGGTAAAACTGCATCTCCAGGCACAGGCTCCACAGATGCATGGTCAATGGAACATGCCAGAAAGGCGGAAGGTTTGCATAGAAGAGCAATGTCGCCGTAAAGACCTTCCATGGCGCATGGACCAACGTTAAAACGACAAGGCTATACAGCCATGCGAGTGGAACAATACGGCAGACGCGGCGAATCAGAAAGCTGTTTACATTCGGTCGCTCCAGCAACGTGGTGGTAATCAGGAACCCGGAGAGTGTAAAAAACAGAACCATACCAAGTGCCGCAAAAGATTCATTCAATCCAAAGCGCGTAGGACCGAGCGGCTGTAGATGCGCGCACAGTACGCATAGAATGCTGATGCCTCTCCATCCATCCAGCACCTGCAGTCTTGGGCGGTGTTCAGCCCGTGGCACGACGGACAGCCCGGAATGAGCAGCCTGCGCGAGACCATCTTCAAGAGACAAAGCGGCATTGGCCTGCACGATGATCAAACCTCCACGTGCTGCTGGTTGTTCAATGGACAAATACAGTCGCTGACGGGGAATTGTCTCAGTTTAGCACGCAACTAACTTTATGCCATGCCTTCATTGGGCACTTGCTAACACATCACATAGCTATTGCAAAGAGTTGGATTGTGCGGCATGAATTCGCCATTGCTCCTACGGTCTCGATACCAGTCAATATCCATTTCACAAACTGTTCACGGGTGCGGAATTGGGTGGTTACCATTCCGAGAGGTTGGCTTTATCAATCTCGCCGGAGCGCGCATGTGTCTGAAATCAGTACGATTGATCGTTAGTTTGTTTTCACGGCCAAAACGAATCAATGGCGTCAACACCTCAGCCATCGTGTTGATAATACGTGGAAAAAGCGATTCAATCAGACGCTCCAATCAATTTACGGAGTAGGCCTCTCAATCACATTGTCCTATATCTGGACACAGTACATGCGTAATCTGAATCAGTTACCTAAAGCGCCGAAGAATAGAGAGAGGTAAATATACATGGCTACTACCGCACATCACTTGAGCCTGCTGTCTTCTTGCGCGCCGGCTGTTCCCGCAGCCATTGCAAGCACCAATCGCCGTCGCAAACTCTCTCCCCAGGCTGGTCAGGCGCTCGAAAAGCTCAGCCATGCTATTGAATATCTCACCGACGAGTACATTCATGAGAACGGCCCGATGTCTGCAAGCGATGGTTCGATCAAGGCTGTACAGTTGCTGATGTCGCTGAATCGCCAGGTGTACATGGAATGCCCCGTAGTTCCCTCTTTCCGCGATCGATGCCGCTCATTTATTCACTCCTGCCTCAAGTAGAGAGTGAACGCCTCAAGGCCCTCCCGGACTTTGAAACCATCGTCAACTCGCAATAGGGGCAGGAATCTGCCACCCCTATTGCGGGTAACATATATTCTCTCGGCGGCACACTCCCCGGTTATCTCCACTTGGTGCGCTGTTTTACACTTTGCGCAGAATTGCTTCGTATCATGATGTGTTATCCCCTACAATGCATCCATGAACTGGCCCGATTCAGTGTGGTTTCAGTCCCCTCTTCCCTACCTTGCCATGATGCTGCTGTTTTATGCTGAAGCCGCAATTCTGCTCCGGCTAGCGCCGCAGTTACGACTCGAGATGATAGGGGACGAAGCCAAAAGGAATTTCACACCACAGCTTGAAGGTCTGCGCGGGATGCTCGCCTTCAGCGTTGTGGTGCATCACTGCGTGGTCTTTCATGTTTGGCGCACAACAGGCATGTGGCTCGCTTCCGATTCTGTGCTCTATCTCAATCTGGGCGCTGTGCCTGTCTGCATCTTTTTCTTTTTGACCGGATACCTTTTCTGGATGAAGGGCATCCGTCAGCCGCGCATCGAAATGGGCAACTACCTGCTTGCGCGGCTACGCCGATTGGGCCCTGTGTATGCTTTTGCCATTGCCATTATCTTCCTCCTGGTTGGCCTGCGTTCCGATTTCGCGCTGCACACTTCGCCCATAGCGCTCGTGGGGAATATGTTTCGCTGGCTTCTCTTTGGCTTGCAGATGCCTGACATCAACCACGTGCGCGACACATCGAAGATGATCGCAATGACCCCCTGGACGCTGGCCTTCGAATGGGGCTTCTATCTGCTGCTGCCCATAATGTCCTTCTTCTTTGCGCGCCGTTCATGGGGTTTTCTGTGGCCAATCGGCACCGCATCTCTTCTGACCGTGGTTGCGGAGCACTTCAAGTTTGGCGCGACGCCCGGAACTCTCAGCAGTTTCTTGTTTCTCTTTATTCGCAGCCTGGGGTTTCTGTTTGGCATCGGCATGGCCGCTGCGGAGTTGCACCAACGGTTTCCCAAGATCGATCTTTCTCGAAGCCGATGGGCCTCCGCGACGAGCGCCACGCTGCTGATATTGGTTACTGGTTTTCTCGGCACTCAAACGCCCGATCCCGTCAAATATGTTCTATTGGGCGTGGCTTTTGTGCTTTTCGTCTTTGGAAACCGCTGCTTTGGCCTGCTGACGGCAAGGCCGATGCTGCTTATGGGGAAGGTAAGCTACAGTTCTTATCTGCTGCATGGTCTGGTACTGTGGTCTGTGATCACCGCCATTGAGCATTGGACTCCGATCTCCGCACTTGCGGCACCTGCCTATTGGGGGTTGATGGCAGGAACTGGGGCAGTCGTGCTCGTGGTCTCGGTGATGTCCTATCGCTTGCTGGAGTTCCCCTATTTCAAAAAATAAGCTACTCGAATCGAGCAGAGCTCCAAGCCCGATTTGGCAAGTCAGTCCGCATTGCGGGACAGCGAGTTGGCAAGCTTGCGAGGTTCTGCAACTCAACCTTATTGAATTGATCATTATGCCAACGGTCCAACCCAACAAAAAGCCCCCTGTTGAACTCGGTATGCGGAGTTCGGCAGGGGGCTGATTGGCAGGCAGGAGTGCATTACGGAGTGGTGAAACTGGTCAGAACATCTGTGATGGCTCCGTTTGTTGCATTTTTGGACCAAACCATCAGGTAGTAGGTGGTCTTGGTCGTTAGGCCGGTCAGTGTGAAGGATGGAGATGCGGTCAGCGTGGTGACACTGGGCGTAGTTGAGCCGTAGCTCTTAGTTGTGCCATACGAGATGCCGTTGCGACTGGCAAAGCTCGATGTCCAAGAGATGGTGGCAGTTGTTGCAGTAAGTCCGCTGACAGTAATCCCGGTAATCGACGGCCCAAGCGTAATGGCTATGGTTGAGGTGCCTGCCACGCCTGCGGTTTGCTGGCTGGTTGCTGTGACTGTGACGGAAGCTACGTTCATCGGAGCCGTGAGAACGCCAGCCGAGGTGATTGTCCCCGCACTTGTGGACCAGGTCACGGCCGTACTGAACTTCCCTACGCCTGTAACGGTTGCGGCACATGCGGAGGAGAGGCCCGCATAGACTGCTGTGGGCGAGCAAGCGACGGCGACACCGGTCACCAAAGCCGGTGTGGTGATCGTGGTGAGTTGCGAAGTGACCACACCCGTGGTGACGTTCTCGGACCAGATCATCAGATCATAGGTTGTTGAAGGCGTCAGGCCGGTCAGTGTGAAGGACGGCGAGGTGGTGGTAGTGGCGACATAGGCCGTCGAGCTGCCATACTTCGTCGTTGTGCCATACGAGATGCCGTTGCGGGTGGCGAGACTTGATGTCCAGGAGATGGTTGCGCTGGTTGCAGTCAAACTGCTAGTGATTCCAGAGATCACCGGGCTATTTGAAACCGCAACCGTAGCCGAGCCGGAGAGGCTTGTCTTCTGCTGGCTGGTGGCCGTTACCGTGACTGTGGTATTGCTCGCCGGTGCGGTGAGCACGCCAGTCTGCGTGATGGTTCCCGCGCTGGTTGACCAGGTCACCAACGAGCTATAGCTTCCTGTACCGGCAACAGATGCGGCGCAAGCCGTTGTCGCGCTCTGCGAGATTGCCGAGGATGCGCAAGTCACAGTCACCGAAGTGACCGCCGAGGCTGAAGAAGGCGCGGTAGTAAAGCTGAGTGTTTGAGTACTGACGACCTTGGTGACCGAGTTCTCCGACCACACCATGATGTCATAGGTGGTGGCAGGGGTCAGCCCGGTAAGGGTGTAGGAGGGCGCAGTGCTGGTGGTCGCTGAATACGCGGTGGTCGAGCCGTACTTGGTTGTCGTTCCATAGCTCAAGCCGTTGGAGGTGGCAAAGCTGGAAGTCCAGGAGATGGTTGCAGAGCTTGAAGTCAGACCGCTTACCGTTACCGCGGAGATAGCAGGAACAATCGTGACCGGAATGGTCACAGAGCCTGTGATGGTTGGCGTTTGCTGACTGGTTGCTGTAACCGTGAGAGAAGCTACATTGGACGGTGCGGTGAGAAGACCGGCCGCAGTGATCGTTCCTGCGGTTGTGGTCCAGCTAACGGAAGAACTGTAGCTACCGATGCCGGTCACCGTCACAACACAGTTGGAAGAAGCACCCGCGACCAGCGCTGTGGGCGCGCATGTAACCGCAATTCCGGTAACCGCCGATGTGGAGGCCGGGACATTGATGGCGTAGGTAGCCGACTTCGTGCTGTCCAGAGTGGAGGTTGCCGTGATGTGCGCTATTGTCGCGGTCGCCAAACTGGCCGGTGCGGTATAGACGCCAGCGGAGGTAATCGTGCCCAGATCAACGCTCCAGGCTACGGTGTTGGGATAGAGTCCCGTGCCGGTCACGGAGGCCGTGCACGTTGTCGCAGCGCCGGTGTCTACCAGAGCCACGGGGCAAGAGTCGGTCACAGCGGTGATGGTGGGCGCTGCCGTGGTAATAACGGTCATCGAGTAGGCAGGCAGCGTATAGGTTTCGCCTGCCGTGAAGGTTTGCGAGGCGGTTGTAGCCGCTACCACCGCGCCGGCCTCGTTGTTGTCCGTGATATTGGTCGAGGTCAGCGTCTGAACCGTGCCGCTTCCATACGGAGACTCAGTTCCGGTAAAGACTACTGGTAGGGCCGTGGTGCGATTCAGATTGAAGAGCACCAGCTTGTTGGTCGTGCCATTGGAAAAGCCGAAGGACTGAATGTAGTGCGCCGCGGCAAGGCTGACATTGTCGTTGCTGCTGGTAGCCTGCGCCCAGGTAGGATTGGCGCCGCTTTGCGTGGTTGCCAGCAGGTTGGAGAGCATGGCGCTGTTGGCCAGTTGCAGGGCCAGAAATGTGGGACGCTGCACCTCCAAGTTGCCCATGTCCACCACGGTGCCCCACAGCGGAGTGGTCTCGCCGGAGATGGCGCTATTGGAAAAGGGCACATTGTACTCACTCAGCTGGAACATGTTCTGGTTGATAATGCCATCGTCACGCAGCATCAGCAGCATATGGTCAACCGAGGCCAATCCCGCGCCCAGCGAGGGAACAACGCTGTTTATCTGGGCCTGCGTCGCGCTGCCGCTGTTGGTGGAGAGATTGGATTCGTATACCGCCAACTTGGCATTGGCCGCGGCTGCGATAGCCGCTTGCTGCTGCATGGTTCCGGTGGAAGTTGAATCAATCAACTCTGGCTCGGCAAACATCGGGCCGTAGATGGCCTCGTTTGAACTGGCATCGTTGAAGGAGCCGAAGAGATACGGAGCGGCATCAATCGTATCGTAGCCGGAGGAAGCAGCCAGAGCTGTCTTGCTCCAGGTGGGATTGGACTCCCAGCCGTCCATCACCAAATCAATGACCGATGAAGAATAGGATGCCGAGGCGCGAGCGGTAGCAAAGATGGTCGCGGCACGCGAGCCGTAGGCCGTAGCATTCACCATATTGGCGCCGGGGTTCGCGGTGTTCCACACTTCGTTGCCGAATTCGAGGTGAATCTTGGGGAAGACTGAGGTCCAGGGTGCGGTCTGTCCCAGGGAAGCGCGTAGCGCTCCATAAGTTGTCGAGGTTGAGCCGCCCAGATAGTCCATCAGGTTGCTCATCTCCTGCGTGCTCATGCCGGCTTGCATGGTGTACCAGGGCTCTGCGCCGACTGTTTGGCAAAGGACCAGAAACTCGTGCAGGCCGATGGGAATGTCGTCCGACTCGCTGTTGTAGTTGCTGTAGCCGGGACGAAGACGCGCGAAGGCTGGAGCCAGCATGTTTTGGAGCGAACTACCGAAGTCATCGCCGCTATCCATATAGCGCAGAATGCCGGGATTGAGGCTTTCAATTGTGCTGACAACCTGATCGCGGAAAGCAGTCGGGTTTGTAGTAGAACTGCTGACAGGCGTCAGCGCAACGTCGTCGAGATAGACACTGCCGCCAGTTACGGAGAAACTGAGCCCAAGACTGCCGACCTGCCCAACCTCGGCAGCGGAGAAACTCATACTGTAATCCTGCCAGGAGTTGGTCAGAGTGATCATCTGCGACAAGTACTTGGCGACACCCACGCGCTGCACGATCACACAGAGACCGTTGTTGCCGCCCACGCCCTTGGCACGGAAGGTCAGCGTGTAGTTTCCGTTCAACTGCAGGAACGAACGGCCCACAGTGGTGTCGAAATAGCTATTGATCGCAGCCGATTGGCCGCTGCCTGAAGCATTGATGGCCAAAGCCTGCTTACCCAGTGTCTCGCTCGACAGGTCGGTGGTATCGGTGGTGAGCGTAGCGCCGCCGGCAGTGGTGGTCCACCATCCCGCGGCAGCGTTTCCAGGAATGGACATGCGCACAACCAGATAGTCGCCCACCGCGGGTGCAGTCGTCATCGCCGGAAAAGTCACGGTAACGCCGACGGCGTTGCTGCTACTAGCCACAGTGCTCGCAGAGATTGTGGCGGTTTCTCCATTGGCCGCGCCATAGATAAAGGTGGCTGTTGCGCCTTCAAGAAAGTTAGCCGGCCATACGGTGTAGATGTTGTCGTCGGTACAGGTAGTGGCAGTGACCGCGGCACAGTGCAGAATGGATTGCCAGGTCTCACCCTCGAATCCGGGATTGCGAAAGGTCAGATTCTTCATGATCTGCCCAGAATCCCAATAGGTCTGGCCACCGAGATTCATTCCAAACCGTTTCACTCCGGCATGCTTCACGGTGGCGGGAACGGTAATGGTGGTTGGAGTGGTCTGTGCCGTAGCCACGGAGGCCACAACCAGAATCGTGAGCAGCAAAGCGCTGGCTCGGCGAATGATCTTGCTCTTGATAAGAATGAATGGAGTGCTCAATGAGCTCATACAGCGGCCGTCCTTCTCAGTGAAAATGGGCCTGCTCGCTTGCAATGCGCAGGGAATTCCCTTACAAAATTGCTCACTTAGCCTTTCAGGTGAAAAGTGATTTGGATCGCTTGCACCAACCTCATCGGCGTTACTGATGATTACCTTAGAAACCATTAGTACCGTGCCTATTGTACTACTCCCGCAATGAAATGAGGTTTCCCGGCGGGGGAAGCCAAGTATCCCGCGATGTGATGCAGATCACAGCGTTTCCGTGCTTTTTTGGTGGCAGCCAAGTCGCGAGACTGACTACAAAGTCTCGGAAAACGCCATCTGGGCCTGCTATTTTCCTGGTGTTCAGCGGAGCGATCGCTTTCATTGAACCTCACTCGGTGCGTCCCGCGTGTGCGTTGGATCACATCTCCTCTATTTCTGAATGAATTTCAGGTAAATTGTTCATATTACTGATACTTCTTGTTGATCACGCGAGAGAGAAAGAGACACTGAGCTCCTGATGCTCCGCAAAGGAATAGCGGAATCCCAATTTCTGATTAAACTCAAAGTGGCCCTGCACGTGCAGGCAGGGGATTTTTAGGAGAAGCGAGCTTAGAACACGCCGGAATCTTGGGGAAGACAATACGGAACCAGGCTCAAGGAACGGATAATTGCCAATGGGCAGATCGGCAACAGTCGTTACATCTGTGAGTCACCTCATACTTGCATTTGAAATGGCTACGCACGTCATCACAGGGCGTTTTTGATTCGCTTAGGCTGCGGCAAGGGAGGACCGGACCCGCAGCGGTTCCATTCAATCAGTCAATCAATCACCAAAAGAGAATTGAAGCTTCAGTGAGATCGATACATTCATTTACGCTGCAGAAAAAGGCGATCGCGCTGGGCGCGTTTGTGATCATCCTTTCCAGGCAACTCAATATTAACCGGGATGTAATATCCCATCCGTTCCATGAGGCCGCCATGATAATCGGCCTCGAATTGAACCTATCATAACAAAGATGAAGGAATCCATGTGCATTTTACGATAAGGATCATGCAACTTTGCATGCAGAAATGCTCATTTCATGCTTGATAGACAAGCTACCACTGCCATGGGGGTTCACGCTCTTTCTCTCCATCGACATATCCAACACCGAAGTGATTCTTTATAACGCGAGATATAGACCTATGTGCTCTAGAATAGGAGTACCTCCTCTTTTTTAAGCGTGGCTTTGCATAGGCCGCGCTGGCACGGCGCAACTTCACAGCAGATCATCGCCGGAGTCTGGTCTTAGTGCAGCAGAAACCAAAGCATGTGGTAGGATGAACGTCAAGCCGCGCCGCAAAGAACGGCTCAACATTCATTCGCTCCCGTCAATCTACACACAAGCCAATACTCTGAGAATACGGAGGCATTTCGTTGCCACGTCGCCGAACAATTGCCTATCTACTGAGTGAATACCCGGGCGTCTCCCACACCTTCTTTTTCCGGGAGATTCAGGCGCTGCGCGAACGGGGAGTGCTGATCAAGACAGCATCCATCAACAGCGTGGTGGAACCACCGGATGGCTTTTCCAGCGCGGAACGCGCGGAAACTGCTCAGACCTATTACATCAAGTCTGGCTCGAAGCTGTTAGCCCTGTTCCGCGCACTGGGCATTGCGGTTTGCAACCCCGGTGTGACGATGCGTGGATTGCGCGAGGTATTTCAGCTTGATCCGTTGAGCCTGCATGCGACAACCTTCGGTTTTCTTTACCTTATTGAAGCGTTGCTGCTGGGCCAGTGGATGCGCAAGCAGAAGTGCTCGCACCTGCATGTTCATTTTGCCGGAGCAGTAGCCACGGTAGCCATGATTACCGCGGCGTCATGGCGCATTCCATACTCCATGACGGTCCATGGACCAGACGATTTCTATCATATCGACACTTACTATCTGCGCCGCAAGGCGGAAAGTGCATCATTCGTTCTCTGCATCAGCAACTTCTGCCGTAGCCAGTTGGTGCGGCTTGTGCCGCATAGCCTCTGGAATAAATTTCATGTTTGCCCACTGGGCGTGGATGAGACGATCTTCTTTCCCGAACCCCGAGAGGCCAACGATATATTCCGTCTGGTCTCGGTGGGCCGCCTTCACCCAAGCAAGGGCCAGTCCGTTCTGCTGCATGCGGTGAAGCAACTCGTTGACCGCGGTTTTGCCCTGCATCTCGATCTGGTTGGCGGCGGTGTAGACCGCGTTCATCTGGATCGCATTGTTGCTGAGGAGGGCCTAGGCAGATTTGTTACGCTGCATGGCGCACTTAGCAACACCAGCACGCGAGCACTGCTGCAAGGCGCCGATCTGTTCGTGCTGTCCAGTTTCGCGGAAGGCGTTCCCGTAGCGTTGATGGAAGCGATGGCCAAGGAAATCGCTTGTATCGGCACCGTAGTCGGCGGCATCGCAGAGCTGATTCGCTCTGGAGAGGAAGGCATCCTGGTAGCCCCCTCTTCTGTTGAAGATCTGAGCGATGCCATCGCCTTTCTCATCGAGCATCCAGAGCGCAGGCTTGAATTGGCCAAGGCAGGACGGGCCAAGGTACTTGCCAAATACAATCTCAGCCGCAACGCTGCCCTGTTGGCGGACATCTTTGCTCAATATGGATTGGAGGGTGGAACGGATGACGAATGACGTGAAGACACGATTCAAGGCGCTGCCCGACATCTCTATCCTCATTGTCTCCTTCAATACCTGCGCGGTGCTGCGCGAGTGTATGGAGTCGATTGTCGCGGCCAAGTCAAGCCTGTCACTGGAAGTCATTGTTATCGACAACAACTCACGCGATGATTCGGTGGCCATGGTGGAACGCGAATTCCCCTGGGCAAAGATCGTTCGCAGCGACACCAACCTGGGCTTTGGCAACGCGAACAACAAAGCGCTAGAAGTCGCAACGGGACGCTACATCGTGCTGCTCAACTCGGACGCATTCTTGCAGCCCGATTCGTTGTCCCTTTCGATTTCCAAGATGGAAGCCAATCCAGGCGTAGGTCTCGCAGGTGGCCGCCTTGTGGGCCGCGATGGAGCATTACAGCCCTCCGCCAGACTTTTTCCCAGTCTGCTCCGACAGCTTATCGTGATGTCGGGTCTGTCCACCCGTTTTCCTAAATCGAGATTCTTTGGGCAAGCAGACCGCACATGGGCGGATCCTATGGTTGACGCCGCGGTGGATTGGGTACCCGGCGCGTACTCCATCATTCGCCGCGACGTTCTGGATAGAATGCCGCTCTTCGATTCGGAGTTCTTCCTCTACTACGAAGAGGTTGATCTTTGTTATCGCATTCGCAAGGCGGGCTATCTGGTCATGTACTGGCCTGAGATCGTTGTTACCCACATTGGCGGCGAATCTTCGCGGCAGGTCAAGACGCTGGAGATGTCGTCCACGGGCGCGCAACTGGTGTTGTGGCGCATGCGCAGCACGTTGCTCTACTATCGCAAGCACATGAGTCTTCGCACCCAGGCTATACGCTGGCTTGAAGTCTTCTGGTACCGGCTTCGCGCACTGCGCAATCGCCTGCGCAGCAGCGAAGAGGCCGCGGCACTGGCGCGCAACCAGACTCGGCTCGCTGAGATGATGCAACAAGCCTGGCGAGAGACCCACGGCGGGCGCGTATCGCCTCCACAGCCCTGGTAGTTTCTATTGGTTGCTACGGAAGGTGAAGCTCCTGCAATAAGCCGCATCGAGAGGTCGATGCGGCTTTTCTTTAGCGCGGCCGGATGCGGGCGGGAACGCCAACCGCGATGTGATTGGCGGGAACATCTGCTATAACCACAGCATTCGCGCCAATGGCTACATCATCCCCAATAGTGATAGGGCCAAGTATTTTTGCGCCGGCGCCGATATCCACACGATTGCCGATGGTCGGCGATCCGCGCTGCTTGGTGTGACGCAAACCGATGGTTACACCGTTGCGCAATACCACATCGTCACCCAGAACGGCATCGCCGCTCACCACGATATCGAAGGAATGCTCGATGATCAGCCTGCGCCCCACACGCGCTTCGCAAGGCAGCTCCGTTGAGGTGACGATCTCATTGACAATCTTGAGCAGTTTGTAAAGCAGCGAAAAGGGCTTGCGCAGCAGAGAGTTCTTGATTGTATAGCGCCAGTTGCCGAAGCGATATACAGCCATCGTCCACAGTCCGCGGCGGGTCAGATCGCCGTGGTAGGTTCGCCAGTCTTCTTTCAGGTTCTCAAACATGATCTGGCCTCATCAGCGTGTGGTCTACAGTTTATCAATGATCATCATTGGTCAGCTTTTGTACTCGATGATTCCGGCCTTCTGTTGGCTGCGTTCACGCATCCAGTAGCGCATCTGGCCGAAGAGCAAGGGGACATGTTGCAACTCTGAATGTATGCCATAGGCGATCGCCTGCGACAGGCTCTTCGCTTTGCGACGTACTCTCCATGCTGGACGGCTCATCTGCAAGAGTAGCAGCGCGGCAAATGCGATTAGTGGAAGCCATGAGTGCAAGCCGATGGATGCGGCGATTGAGGACGGAGCCAGCAACATCCACAACAATCCATGCTTCAGGTTGTGCAGGCTCTGCGTCTTCCAGAGCGGATCGCTGGTTCGTGCATAGATGGAAGAGACTTCGGCGTAGGCCCATCCGGTACGCAGCGAACGACGCCAATACTGGCGAAAACGATGCATTGCCAGATCGTGTAGCGTCATCGGCGCGTTGATGTGCAGAATCCGATAGCCCAGTTCCCTCATGCGGCGGCACATATCCGGTTCTTCACCGGCAATCAGATCTGGATTGTAGCCTCCCACTGCCCGCAGAGCCTCGGTGCGCACCAAAGCATCCCCGCCAAAGTAGAGCGTGGGTCCGTAGTGCTCGCCCCAATCGACATCGAAGACGGCGTTATAGAGAGAGCCTTCTGTATCCATCTCGCGGCGGTCACCGCAGACGCCAGCCACCTTGGGGTCGCTCATCTCGACCATTGCACGACGTGCGAAATCAGGATGCAGGATTGTGTCGCCATCGAGAAAGAGAACAAAAGGAGCTTCGGTATGCGTCCATCCGGCATTGCGTCCGCGAGCTGCGGTAGTAGGACCATCGATCACCACTGTACGCACGCCCATGCTCTTTGCCAATGCCACCGAGTCATCACTCGATTGCGAGTCAACATAGATCACTTCAACCTGACTGGGCGGATAGTTCATGGCCTGAATGGACTGCAGGCATCGGCGCAGACGGTCCCCCTCATTGCGGCCAATCGGCACGATCGCAATGCGCAGCAGTTCGCTTTCCGTTGTGCTGCATTCTTTCATAGCGTTCTCCAAGCGGTTGATCATCGTACTGCGGTAGTAAGAGACTCTTGCTCGATCCTGCTCATCAGGTCCTCGGCCAAGGAACGCTCAAAAAGCGTTTCCAGTGATTTCCCTGCTCGTTGCCAGGTGAACTGCTGGATCTGGCTGTGTCCCTGTTGCGCAAGGCGAATGCGCAAGGGCTGATCCCGCACTAGCCGTACAATGTTTTTAGCCAGCGTTGCCGAATCTTTGATGGGACTGAGCAGCGCGGTCTGTTCATGCTGGGCATAGGCTTCGTGCCCGCCAATATTGGTAACAGCAAGCGCTGCGCCGCACATCTGAGCTTCGGCCGGCGGCAATGCCCATCCTTCCGCCCAACTGGGCGAGATGAAGATAGCCGCCTCATTGTAAAGCTCATTAAGCTTTTCCTGCGTGGGCTGATGGTAAAAATCAATGCCGTCCGGCAAATCGGCGGGACGTGGCGCAAGACTAAAAAGTGTCAGATGAAGGTCTGGAATCTCTTTCCGGGCAGAGGAAAATGCCGCCAGTCCTTCCGCGGAACCTTTCCAGTCAACGACGTGATAAAGCATGATCAGACGCTTGGGGTCGCGTTCCTCAATCGGCTTAACCAGCTTGAAACGCAAAAAGTCCAGGCCGTTCCAGATCAACTCACTGCTCTGCCCCTGCTCAGTTGCCAAGCGCTGCAACCAGGGTGCTATCACAATCTTTCTGAGTGGCGCGGTCCAGGTTGCGAAAACGCGCTGCTCAGGGCCCGTGAAGGTTTCAAGATGCTGAATCAAGTAGAACTTCTTGCCTTTGTTGGCGGAGTAGGTCTGAATCCACTCAGCAGTCTCCCAGGCGCTGGCGACAACTACATCCGCATCGGGAACATTTTTCTCATCGAGGGAGAAGACCCATCTGACATCAACCTCGGGGTGAACCCGGAACCAGCTATCGGGGCGATACTGCCGGGTAGACCGCATCTTTACGTAACGTCTTATCGAACGCAGAATTGCCTTGGGCCCTAGCGAGGTGAGTGGCTTGTCCACGAGCAGGCGGTTGGGATGCAGGACAGTGACCCGATGCCCTTGCGCCGCCATGAAATTCGCATACTCATAGATCACCTTGATTCCACCGCACGGCTTGTCGCCGGGGATCGGCAGCAGGAAGGTGATGCGAAGTTTGTGCGAACTTACGGAAGTGGTCATAGCGCTCTCTCCAGTTTGATACATTGGCGATTGCCTTCGGTCCTATCGCGTTTCTTTGTCAGGGAAGAAGTGCGCGACACGACGCCTCACCAACTCCGGCTCCATAGTGGGGTCATATCCAGAGACACCGCGCTTTTCAAGCAAGTCGAACCATGGCAATTCACGCGTATTGCGCACGCGCTTCTCGACCAGATCCTTAACCGTGCCGATCACCTTGGCTGGAACTCCGCCAACCACCGCGCCCTCGGGCACATCCTTGGTGACTACGGCGCCCGCCGCCACAACCGCGTTGGGTCCAATGGTGACGCTGGGCATGATGATGGCATGGCGACCGATAAAGCAGTTGTCCTTGATGCGAATCGGACCCACACCCTCGATGATTGCATTGTAGGCCCGATTGAGCATGGCATTGGAGCCATCGTGCCCGATTAGCGTGCAGGTTGCAAAGTGCACATTGTTGCCTAGAGCGACATACTGCGGATCGGTAAACTTGGTGGTCGGCAGAATGCTGCAGAAATCACCTTGCTCATGAAGGAAGTTGCGGGCACGCAGAAGGCGCGCGTATTCGGAGCCGCTCGGACGGCATATCCAGACATAGAGCGTCTTAAGCCGTCCCGTCTTGAAAGCGATCATGCGGAGAATCTTCTTGATCATGTTGTTTGGCTCACTATTCTTGAGGTTCTGAGCATGCGGTTACAGCCCCTTCGGGAATGACTCACTACTGCTTGCGAGAGGCTTTCCTTGATCCGGATGAAGCAGTTTGGCGAGTAATGCTGCGCGTTTGCGATGCATCTCCTCATGGGTCATGGAGCGCGCCTCGGAAAGACAACGTAATCCCATCTTGGCCAATTCGTCACGAGTTACGCTTTTTAGCAATTCCGCCAAGGAGTGAGCATCGTTGGGGGCGAAGAACCTTCCCGTCTCGCCCTCGCGCACACAGGAACGAAGTCCCGGAGTTGATGACGCCAGTACTGGGACAGCCTGAGAATAGGCATCGAAGACCAGCCGGGGCTGCTCATCGCTGATGCTGGGAATGACAACAGCATCGTAGCCTCGCACCTGCAGCAGAAACGGTTCGCCATAGGGTACGACACCGAGCGTGTTAATGCGGATCGACCTGCCGGTTAGCGCCTTGAGTTCATCGCAATCCTTGCGCTGTGGACCATCTCCCAGGATATCCAGGGCGATTTGAAAACCTTCTGCATTCAATTGCGCCATAGCATCGAGCAACACTTGCAGGCCTTTTTCCGCAACCAGGCGCCCGGCAAAGAGAATACGCAAGTGCGGGAGCAGGCGCTTGTTCTTCCATAGCGCGAGGGCAGCCAAATCATCGAGCACGTTCTCTTCGTCGATCCATGAAGCAGGGATGACATGGCCACGCGGTGAATTGCCGCCCATCATACTCCGTCGGTATTCGTCTTGAGTAAAGATCGTCAAAGAGGCATTGCGCACGAACCATCTGCCCAGCACCTCCTGGACGCCTGCGCGCAGCCGTTTGCGCCATCCCGCCGCAAGACCTGACTGCAGACGCCACGGCGCGGACTCGACGACAATGACCCGAAGTTTCCCGCGCACAATTGCAATAGGCAGCACTAACCAGCCCATCGGAAATGGCCATCCAGCGATGGTGCTATGCACAACTGTGGCGCGTCCCACGGCCAGCCATAGCTGGCGAAGAATTACGGGCAACTTCTTCAACCCGTCCTTGGCGCTGCGCTGTACGGGCATCTCAATCACTTCGAAGCGCAAGTGGTCCAACGAGACCGCATCGGTAGGAGGTTCGCGCAACAGGCATGGACAGGCAATCATCAGGTTGCCTAGATAGGCCAGATGCATGCGCAGATCTTTCTGCCATAGTTCATTGGCGAAGAGGCTTCCTGCGCTGTTGCGATAAAAAGGCAGCAACTGATCGATGACCAGCAGATAAGGTTCTTCAAACCTCTCCGTGGAATAACCTGATGATGATGCAGGTTCCAGCAACTGATCGACAACCGATATTGTGCTCGACACATCCATCGCTTTCGCCTCGCATCAAATCCGGTGAGTTGCCTGTGCGGTCGTTGAAAGGATCAGATCAAGCGCCGGACGAGGTATCCCGCGGCCAGAACGACTAAAAATACGCCAGTGGCGAGCGCATCCTGACGCCATAAGCTGACCTTCTCGCGGGCCGCGCCGATTTCCAGAACAATATAGAAAGGGAAATCGCCGGCGGCAACAGTGATCACTGCGCCAAGCAGTCCGCCATAGTGAAAGGCAATGGGCAGAGCCACAAACATGGTGACGCAAAAGCAGGCGGTGCCGATGGCGTTATACTTGGGCTTTTTCAACGAGAAAAGAATGTCACCCGTGGTGCTGTAAAGCAACGTGTGCCACAAGCCCAAGGCCAGAATGGGAACAATCCATTGCGCATTCTGATAGCGCTTGTCGTAGAGGACATGAACCAGCCAGCCGCCGCCATTGACAACCGTGCTGACTACAACAGCGCCGCCGCAGAGCACATAAAAGCGCAGCCTGAGCACCTGCTCGCGAAACTCGGGAAAGGGCAACTTGGTGAGCTTGGAGACAAATGGAAATGCGACGCGGTATGAGAATTGCTGGATCACCTGCCTGGGTATGTCGGCAATGGTGAAGGCAATGTTGTATACACCGAGAACCGTAAAAGGAACCAGTTTGCCCAGCATGATGCGGTCAGCCTGGGTGCCGAAGAAATACAGGCCGGTGCCTATAAAGATCCATTTGCCAAAGTGAATCAGGCTGTGAACAGCATCCTTGTCCCACGCCAATACGTTGCGTGAGCCTGGCAGGATTCTGGGAATGTGGCTGACGATGCTTTTAGCGCCGGCACTCGCCAATGTACCGGCAACCAGCGCCCAGACACTGGGAGAGAATTTGGCCCAGAGTACAGTAACGCACATGCCGAAGATCTGCGTGGAGAAATCAATTGCCAGCAGGCGGCGTACACCGATGTTGCGCACTGCCCGCATCAGATTTGTGCTGGCAAATCCGCTCACGATCATCGATAGGCTAAGCGCCGGTAACAGCCACAGAATGCGGTGATCATAAAAGCGGGAGAGTGGCCATGCCAGGCAGGTGGCGATGGTCCACAATGTCAAACCACGAATGATCTGGATGGTCCAGGCAGTGTTGAGGAACTTGGGATCGTCGCCGCGCGGAGAACTGACGATATTCGGCAGCAGGCCCACATCCGAGAGCAGGGTCATGCCCATGGTGAAAGTCGTGGTCAACGCCACTAGCCCGAAGTACTCTGGAAGAAGCAAATGGGTCAGGATGACGTTGTTCGCCATGCGCAACATCTGCGTGAGGCCATAGGCCAGCGCGGTGAGCAACGTTGCGTCCAGAGCCCGGCTCTGCAGTTTGCGGTGCTCTTTGCCAGTTACGTCATAGTGTTCCTGCGCTGGCTGAACCGATGCCGCCGTGGAGTCAGCATCGGTTTTGCAACTTGTGGTTTCCTGTAGTAATGCGCTGGACTCAGACAGAATGGCGGTCTCCGGGAATGGGTCATCTTCGACAAGGAGTTGCGTTAGCTGCTCCGGCACTTGCCTGGAAGCAACTTCCGGTGCGCTCGGCGACTTTATGCTGGCGCGCTGGGATGTTTTCCTGGCTCGTGTCACGCCGTCTCCTGTCCTTCATGGGCTCGCGCGGTGCGCTCAACAGTATTCCGTGCCGCATGATTCTGACGCGACCAGGCTTCGAGTAAAACCAACCTATCAGACCTGTGCGTATTCGCGGACACTTTGCAGAATCTCGTCTTCCGCCCGCTTTTCACGGATCTCCGAAAGAACTACTGCGACGCCCGCAATCTTGATGCGCTCCAAAACTCGCGCGGCACGGACCAACTGCTTCTTGGTGACTTTACCCGACTCGACTACCAGCACGGTAGCATCTGTATGACGCGCCAGATGCTCCGTATAGGCCGAAGCAAGGATGGGCTCGGCAGCAACCATGATAATGTCGAAGGCATCGCGATTGCGGCGAAGGATCTCGGTGATCTCGTGAGGAGATGCGGCGATCACCCGCAGTTCATCTGCGGCAGCGCTACGGCCAGCGGCCGGACCAACTCCGAACTCCTTGCGCTGGGCAAGCAATGAACTTCCAGCGGTAAGGCTGACATGAGCCGCTGCGGATGATTTCTTCTCCCAGCTTTCCACCGTACTCACCGCCGCATCGTCCTTGGCATTCGTGGTGCGCACCAGGATAACCAACGATGAAAGGCCATTCAATGCCAGTTCTTCGCCCAGGCCGATCACGATATCGCGAGGTCTTCCCTTGCCTGCCGAAGAAAACAGAAAGGTGCGCGCTCCGCTGCGATGCGCTTTATCGATGCCGCCCATCAGGCGCAACATCTGATCCTTACCAAAGGCCGTGGGAAAGTCCGCCTCATCAAGCAGCAGTCCGATAGGGGGGAAGCCAACGATGGTGCGAATGTCAGAGCTGCTATAGATGTTGGTCTCGGATATGGTAGCGAATGCCGCCGCGGCGAAACCCGCAAAGAGACTGAAGAAGACCAGACCAACGCCCAGGATCGCTGTCTTCTTGAGGCTAGGTGCTCCAGGAGGCAGCGCCCAGGTGACAATGTGTTCAGAACCGGGCGATGCATTGTCGAGCATCAGGTTCTTGATGCGTGTATCAATCGCGTCATATTCGCCCTGAAGGCGGGTAATCTCGTCGCTGAGGGTTTCGGCGCGCTGCAACTTGGGCGTCGCGGATACTGCGGCAGCCTGAGTGTGAGACATCGTGCTATTCAGTTGTGCTTCCAGTTCCTGCGCCTGCTGACGATCGGCCAGCATCTTCTGGCGAAGGTGGTTGGCAAGAGTATCCGAGGAGCTCTTTTGCAACTCATCGAGTTTTTGATCGATAAAGTTGAGTTCCTTCTGAGACTGCTGATAAAGCGGATTCTCTGTGGTCAACCCGTTCATTTGAAGCACCAACTGCTCGCGGCGCGTGGTCAACTGCGTCTTCATACTTGTGATACTGGGATCGAGGTTAACCTGCGTAGCAGCTACATCGTTGATGGCAGCCGTACCACCCTTGGTCCTGGCATCATTAAAAGCGTGAACCTGAGCATTGGCTTCAGCCAGCTTTTCCTGAGCTTCCGATAGTTGCTCGCGCAACTTGTTTAACTTCTCATCATAGGGGTTCGCGTCAGTCTTGGGGTTAAAGCTCACCATCCCAAGATTGCTCATCAACCCGCTCTGCTCATTCAGGTCCTGTGCTAACTGTGCGGAGATCGTCTTTTGCGCGGCGGTCAAGGTCGTAATGCGGTCCTGGATACCATAGAGTTCATTGTTGCGCGCGCTTTCAAGATAGCCGCGTGTGATGTCATTGACAAACTCGGGAAGCCCTTTGGGGTTCTTGGATTGCAGAGTAATCGTAAGCTGGTAGCTGTGCCCAACCTGCGCCACCTTAAGTTGTTTTTGCAAGCGAACAACAGCATTGTCAATGTTCTCCTGCGGTAGCATCCAGAAACTTTGGTTCTTCTGAATTGTCTCCTTGAGCGCATCGTAGCGAGTAGCCTCAACGGTCTGTTGCTCGATGAAGGCATCGTAGCTACGATCGTATTCGCGGTCATCGGTATTCAGTTCATGCGGAAAGACAGGCGAAACATAAACCACGCTCGAGGCGGAATAGATGGGCGTCAACATGCCGCTCAGCTTGAGCGCGGCAGTTCCCAACAGAAGTGTAGCCAGGGCGACCGCAATGGCCAGCTTGGGATGACGGCGCAGATATAGCGCAGGCTGAAATGCCGATTCCTGCTCAGAGAGAGTAGGAGAGGCGGTCACGGGCAACGGTCGTTCGATGATCGCGGTCATTTCGCTGGCAGTATTTGACATATTCCTCATCCTTTTCTGGTTCGTGGTCAGGCTCTGTTCAGGAAGAGAATCATGAGCCTAAATCAAGGTCTACAGAGCCAGGTGTTCGATCTCTTTTGCCGGAGTCCAAGTTGTTCAGGCGTTCAAGAAAGCGCGCAGCGTTAACGAGTTGCCGCTAAAACGCCCACCGTACCGATTTGAGCCATCGGCGCAAGCTGCTGCATGACATATCCAAAACGAGCCAGGCCACTGCGTGGCACGTAGACGATGTCTCCCGGAACGAGGCTTACTTCACTGCCCTTCGGCCGGATCAAATCCTTGAAGTGTACATACGCAACGGTCCCTTTGTTTGGGTTGAAGATATGAATCTCCGGATTGCCCGCCTGTTCGGTGATGCCGCCTGCATCCGCAAGCAGAGTGACCAATGTGGAATCTTCCTTAAGAACCACAGGACCTGGATTCTTCACCTCTCCCAGTATCGAGATGAGCCGCTCGTTATCCCCTGGGACATAGATGGTGTCATTGCGGCGCAAGCGAATGTCGCCAGACTGAGCAACCTGCTTCAAGTTGATCTCGCCAATCTGGTTATTGCCGCGATAGATGTAGCACATCGTCGGCATGCGCTTGTTCTTGTCGCCCGACAGCAGTGCCCCGCCTCGGGTCACCGCCTCAAGCAAAGTAGGTGATCCATCGAAGTACTGCGGTCCGGGATGCTCAATATCGCCCAAAAGCAGGATGCGGTTCGATCCGTACTTAGTCACCGTAATGGTAGCCGCGGGCGTCTCATAGTATTTACTCAGAGACTTCACAATGGCATCGGAGGCATCGTCCCGAGACAGCCCACCAACAGTCACACTGCCGGCAATGGGCAGCGTGATGCGGCCATCAGGACCAATGGTGTGCAGTCCAGAGAGTTCGGGCCGTCCAATCACGGTCAGCGTAATCTCATCGCCAGAGCCCAGTTCGTATTGGTCGCCATCTTTTGGCTGTGTCGAGGCCAGTTCACGTAGCGGAGTCATTTTGAGTGTAGGCGACGGAGTTTCTGTTTGGCCCTGCGCGGCAAGGCCGCAGATGGCCATCATGCCCGTCATGGCCATGACTACGAGATGCGACGCTTGCATCTTAGTGCAGACAGGTATTGATAACCTCAAGAAACATACCTCCGGGGAAGATTCAAAAGACTTGCCCAGCTTGAGAATACTAGGAAAGCGCTGTAAAACCTATGGGAGAAACCTGCCATCTGGTCAAACAATATGGCGGTCTTTATTGCCTTTCGCTACTCTTGTTTATTTCGACTCTTTCAGTCCGTATCCAGGCTGCCCTGCCTCCCGCCATACGCAAAGTCGAAGGCATCATTAGAATCTTTTTTACCACATAAAATGGAGCATAAAGCAGGGACATGGCATCGCCCGCGGGGTCCGGACTCATCCCAATGACGACCGCCAGATGCAGCATAATGATAGCGGCGGCAGCAGCGAGATACAGATGCAGCCAGAGAGACCAGAGCGGAATCAGCAGGCAGAGAAGGGCTACCTCGAAGGCAATTGGTATTCCCGCCAGGTCCAGGAGCGGCTCGATGAGGCGCAGATCGCCGCGTAGCACTCTGCCGGCCATGCGAGGCGCTACTGCAATCAACATGCGCAACCTGCCTCCCTCCCAACGAGCCGTCTGTGTAGCCAATGCGCCACTCGAGCGCGGCGCTTCGGAACTCACCAACGCCGATGCAACATAAGCCACGCGGATTCCGGCAATTAACAGGGCGAGGTGAAATTCGAGATCTTCGACGATCGATTTGGCGCGATAAGGCACTTGTTGCAGTACCTCGCTGCGGAAAGCAAATCCATTTCCCAAAATGCCCGACGACAGACCAAGGCGCGAACGCCCCAAGGGCCTGATGCCATTCATGCAAAAGAAGGCCACTGCGCGAAGCCTCGATTCGGCGCGAGTATCCAGTCGACGGAACTCATAACGGCACTGCACGACAGACGCATTGCGCAAGGCCATACATGCTTCCCGCACCAGGCTCATGGATACTTCGGAGTCCGCATCAACGACCAGAAACGAATCCGCTCCCAATTCCTTGGCCGCGTACTGAAAGCCCTCTTGTAGAGCTTCCCCCTTACCGCGCCTCGCTGGATCATCCAACTGCAAAACACGCGCCCCGGCCTGCCGAGCGCATGATGCAGTGGCATCCATGCAATTGTGGGCAATCACAAGAATGTCGATGATTGGCCTGTCTGCTTCCTTATATCTTTCGGCAGAGACTCTGAGACTTTCTACACATTTCGCAACCAGCAATTCCTCATTATGCGAAGGCACGATAATTGCCAGATGCCGTATAGCTGGCAGACTTGCCCGGGCACTGCTTCTTCCACGCGGCACCATCACCGCCACTGTCACCAGAAGCAGCTCCAGCAGTAGTGGCAGGGTCACCAGAACAACCAGGAATCCGGCGGCAAGCAGTAAGGCGGATGCGGGCAGTAGTGGCATATTATCTTTCTTGACTCCTTCAGTAGATCAAAGTACAGTCTCGTCTCAAAACCAGCGGGCCGATGACCTGAATTGACCTGCTTTCTGGAATCTGCAATGAAAGTCCAATTTGTTCCTTCTACTACCGATGCTCTACTTGAGGCGATTGATTCTAAACCATGTCCAGGCTAGCCAACTTTCGTAGGCACTTATTTAAGGTATCACTCGCCAGCACGATAGATGGCGCCAGCCACTCAAAGCACTACCTCCTCGGATCCACACAGATAAATGCCGTGAACAGGCCATTAAAGATAGGAAAACGACCTATTGATCGATACAATCATCCTCACAAGCAGCAAGCAACCCCAGTCTGCGCAATTGCGATACAGCCCTTTGCGGTGCTGACTATACATAGACTCGTCCCAGTTGAAATGGCGTCACCCTCTCAGGAGCAACCAACACAGTCTCCGTTGCTTCAGCTCCCGGACGCAGCGACTCGGACCAGCCGATGATCATAAACAGCAACTGCATGAGTGGCTGGCCAAGAAAGACAGTCGAAAGCGTCGAGGCAGAGGCAATCACCGCCCCGATCAGGCAATATGCAAGAACAATGTCTTCCCGCCTCTTAAACCGTACTGCATTTCGAGTCAATCGTACCAGCGCGCCGATAATCATAGTCAAGAAGATCGTCAGCCCGAAATAGCCCTGAGCGATCGTCAGACGTATATACTCGTTATCGATAGACGCCTGAGTCTTGCCATACCCCCAGCTATCGACGGATACGGAGATTGGCGATCCCCATCCCCATACGCCACCAGCTCTAATCATTGGAATATATGTGTCGATCAATTCCCTGCGATAGACCGCATTGCGCTGGTCCACATCGGCATTCAGATCTTTGGCTTTTCCTGCGTTCGGATCAGTGTATTTGTACAATACCGCCCCAGTCAGCGCGGCAAAGATCAGAGCAATCGTCAACATGCGAGCAGCAACGCGCTTGCGGTTATTAGCCAGCCCGATAATTGCGACCATACCGCCAAGTGCGCATCCGATCCACGGGCCACGTGATTGCGCGATCAAAACGCCCAGCAACACAGCCAACAAGAAGTAGATCTGCTTGCGTTCGGGCTTGGCGCGAAGCCCATTGACTCCTTGCTCAGACCGGCGTCGATCAAGCAGCCAGAGTTGAAACATGACGCCGATCGTGAAGACCATTCCTGCAACGATGGCGTGACCATAAGGTCCAGCCACGCGCCCGAAGCCCCATCGCATCTGCCGCCCCCATCCCACCGAAGCATGAGTAATAGCGGTTACGAAATTCTGGAAGGGGTTTGATGTCATGCGGAATTCCCAGAGGCTAAAGATAGCAACAACCGCCAATGGATAGACTACGCTCTTGGCAAAACGGACTCTCATGCCAGTTTGCTCTATCAGCGTACGTCCAATGTAATAGGGGCAGAATATGGCGAATGCCGTCTGCAATGTAGCGTAGATTGCCCACGTAAACGGGTGATGCATAATGTCGGCGATAAAGGCGCTGAATAGATTGGCGAAGATGCAAAAGTCCAGCAACGTAAAACGCATGGTGCGGTATTGAGTGACAATGCCCGCTGCGGCCAGAACTACTGCCACTAGCGTCGAGGCATCAAGCGATATGCCGTTCACCCACACGCGCCAATACAAGGGCGCCAGCATCAGGCAGGGCATATATACCTTCATCAATACCGTGGCTGGCTTTTGCGTAAAGAGCATCGCAAGGGCAATCAGCGCGGGGATGAAGAGGATGAAATTGATCATGTGTTCCGCCTATTGCTGTCTGATTCATTCACTGCATGCGTCGATCAGGATCGAAGATCGTGCCACGGTATGCCATCCGCGGAATACTAGTCGGCGGCAGGATTTAGTGCCGCCGCGCCAGGCAGATAATTGGGTACGATGCGCAGATTACGGTCAAGCAGCGTTGCTGTCAATACCCTTCGCACTGCTTTGCCTACTCCAGTCAGTGATAATTCCAGATCCTCGGACCGCAGACGCGCATTCACGCTGATCAAGGAGCCCATCGCTTCAAGCCCCAACGAACTTGTGGCTGAAAGATCAAGAATCACTGAAGATCCAACCGAAGCTGCATCCCTGGCCATGATTTCAAACTCATGAACCATCGCGCCCGTAAAATGCCCAACAGGCTTGACCACTAATGAAGTTCCATGATGAAAGCTGGATAGATGCTGTGGGCCAACAGTACTCGGCTGAGCAAGAACCGCCACAATCTGAGCCGGCAGAAACAACATCGCGCCGGTCAGATTAGAAAGATAGCGCCCACCCAGTCGCCGCGGCTCCTTATAGAATCTGTAGAGCCACTCAGCGCCAATCTTCTGTACCCAACCGGGTGCCCTGCTTACGCTGCCGGCAAGAAAGTCCAAACATGCACCAACCCCTATCGCGACGGGAACTTTCAAGCGATTACTGTGCATTGAAAGCCACTTTTCTTGCTTGGGATTGCCAAAGGCCACCAGCAGAATGTCTGGATTGGCTTGCTCAATGCGCGCCAGAATCTCCTCGTGGTTCATGGTTTCAAGTGCAGCCGGAGGCGGCGAATAGCGGCCAACGATGCGAGCTCCGGGATAGTTATTCACTATCCACGCGGCTGCTCCGGACGAAGAGGCTTCCGAAGCTCCAAGCAGATAGATGCCGTATCCCTTTTCAGCCGACAGGCGCGCCAGTCGCGGCATCAAATCAATTCCGGTAACGCGCTCCTTCAGCGGCATGCCCATCAGCCGGGTGGCCCACACAAGGGGCATGCCATCAGCAACTACCAAAGAACAGCTCTGCAAGATCGACATCAGATGGTTGTCTTTTCCAGCCTTGATCAGAAAGTCCAGGTTGGCGGTTGCTACCTGATGAAAGCCTTTGCGCTGAATCATCAGATCCAGTCTCTCAACCGCGGCATCCATGGTTACATTGTCGATGGGCACTCCGAGAAGAGCCAGTCTGCGATACGGATTGGTCATCGAAATCCTCCACCTAACTCGTCATATGGACATCCATTGTCCTTTTTAGTTGCAGAGAGCGCTTCGTCATTCATTGCGTAAAGCAGATGAAGTGTGTACGCACAGGGATCTCGGCTATTATCTTTGAGAGTTGCCCTCATCATAGCGAGATATCCGCTCCTTGCAAATGGCAGGAAGAAGGGCAGTCAGGCAGAGAAGTAACTTATTGGAGAGATTACTAAAAGAATTGGCAGGGGCTATCAGCTTGCCTCATCCGGCACTCGTCTGAACTTCAGCAGTGATGTCATATCCGCCTTGAATTGCGCATACAAACTGTCGCGGCGCGCCAATTGCATTAATCGACAAGAGAGTTGGGGGTCCTCTTGAGGAGCGTCATGTGCAGGAGAATCGAGCATGGGGTGCATCGGATCAGCCTGCCAACACTGGGGAAAATATATTACAGCTCTGTCCTGGTGCAGTGCTGCCTGCGCTCGGGGTGAAATACCCCTCCAACGGCGGTAGTATGCAGCAACAAGATCATGTTCTGGTCCTGCATTGAGGTGGCACGGAGGAGCACAGCGGGAGTTGATCTCGATCAACGACGCGTCGCCGCTTTCTTCATCAAGAACAAAATCGAAGCCATGAAAGCCGGAGAGTCCCAACTTGTGCACCATGCGGCGCACCGTCTCTTCCATCTGTTTGTTTTCAAAGATGCGCACAGATGCCGCCGGTCCGGTCAGTCCGGTCGTGTTGAGTACCTGAACCGAGATCAGAGCCAGCACTTCCCCCTCCCAGCATGAGACCACTGTATTTGCTGGCTGGCCGGGGGCAAAGCGTTGTACCGATATCGCACTTCTGGGCCGTCGAATAAGGTCACGCAACCAGAAGCGATTGCCGTTGACAAACAGTTGCTTGAGCGAAGAAGGAAGATTGCGCCAAACTCCGGCCCGTTGCATAAAGCTGCGAGCTTCCCTGACGGAGCTGACCAGCGATACGCCTACGCCACCCCAACTGTGATCTGTCTTCACCATCCAGGGAAAGGAGGTGCTGTTTGCCAGTAGATCAAAGTCCTCCAGCTTTTCAATTGCAGCGGACTCCGCAGCACTCAGCCCCTCGGCACGAGCGGCACATTGCACCGCATGGCGTGACGCAAGAATGGGGAAGGATCGAGGATCACCTAGCGAACGCTCGATGATCTTCGCTGCCACATCGCCATCCTCTCTTTTTGTCAACTCCGCGTAGAGACCATGCATCTGATCCAGGGCGCCATCGTCACAAGGAAGCACAATCTGTGCGCCACTCGCCCTTATAGCGCGTAAAAGCGCTTTTTGCGGACGGAAGAGACTGAAGCGATAGTGAGCGGATACTGATTGAGTATCTGCGAGCGGATGCGCATTCGAAGGATATATCGCTGCCACGCGGCATCCCGCCTGTGCAAAGCGAATCGCCATACGCGAGGCTACAGGCCAGTTGATGGTGCTGGCCAACAGAATGGTATGTGCGACATCCGCCACCTTGGCGTCTGGCATGAAACGCACTCCTCGGTTCTGCAGTGGTGATACTGTAGTCTGAATACCGGGTCGGTACCGTCCAGGCGCTTATGAATATGGGCTATTACCACCATAGTATCCTCCAATTCATTTGTCTACTAATATTGTCCATTTTCCTTTATCAGATATAGATAGGTCGAGTAGCCCAGAGGAATTGCACCTCCAGGCCCTCACGCAACGGTACGTGAATCTCTCAATTCATACCGCTCCTATCGTTCAGCCAGTGTTGGTCGGGTAATCCTTCCGAACCAACACCCCAAGTTCGCCGCGCCGAAATGCTCCGATAAAGCCGGTGAGAATCAGGGCACAATCACGCGCACCGATCATCCTTCCGCCGTAGGCAGATCACATTAAATAAAAAGCTCCGCAGTTGGAATGCATAGAAATTCTTCAAAAGGTATTCCTTCTGTGCCAACCAATAGCTTCTTCCGGGGAGCGTAGATCTTGTCAAAGGCCGCAATACCGGGCAAAGTCGTTGGGCGATTTCCAGCTTTCACTTCCAAAGCGATAAGTTGCTTGCCTTTTCGCAACACAAAGTCAACCTCCTTGGCAGCCTCTCGCCAGTAGAAGAGTTCGAAATCACCTGTCAACGCGCTATTTGCAAGGTAAGCTCCGATTGCTGACTCAGCAATGCGGCCCCACTGCTCTGGATCCTGGCGAGTCTCGGTAAACGAGCCTGCCGACTGCGCCGTCATCAACCCATTGTTGAGCACTTGTAGTTTGGGGCTGGAGCCACGTTGGCGCACTGCTTCACCAGAGAATTTGGAAAGTCCGCAGAGCATTCCGGCACCCGTGAGCAGGTCAAGATAATGTGCCAGTGTTGTGGTATTCCCGGCATCCTGCAATTGTCCCAGCATCTTCTGGTAGGAGTGAATCTGGCCTGAATACTCACAGCCGAGTCGAAACATCTGGCGCAATAGTGCAGGCTTATCGACTCGGTTCATCAAGAGGATATCGCGCGCCAGCGTTGTCTCAATCAGTGAATCTAGAAGATAGCGACGCCAGCGCTCCTCATCGTTGATGAGCGCCGCGGATCCAGGGTACCCGCCAAAATATAGATACTGGTCCACCGTCAGGCCAAAAGCATCACGCATCTCGGAAAAGCTCCAATGCCCGATGCGCAGGATCTCAAACCGACCGGCCAGACTTTCCGACAATCCTTGCTGTACGAGCAAGGGGGATGACCCGAGCAATACAACTCTCAGGTCTATATTTCTGGCAGAATCTTCGTCCCAAAGACGTTTGACCATCTCTGACCATCCGGGCACCTTTTGAACCTCATCGAGAACCAGCAACCATCGCCCGGTTTGCCGACAACGGAGTCGCGCGGCCTCCCACTGCTGCTCGATCCAGATTCTGTCGTTGGGAGCGATCGAATCTGCTGAAGCGTAGGAAGCGTCACTGCCGAATGCGTCCATTACTTGTCTGGCAAGGGTGGTCTTGCCAACTTGCCGCGGTCCGGCCATGACCTGTAGAAAGCGGCGTGGCTCGGCCAATCGCTGAACCAGCTTGCGGAGGATGGGACGATTGTAGATGGCCATATTCTCTCCTTATCTCGTCACTCTATTGAGTAAATTAACTCATCGTATTGAGATAATCAAGATTAGACATCATGACAGTCCTTGGATAGCCCTTTGCATCAGGCACGGCCCCTCCTCGCTTTGCTTGGTATGTGTGCGCCGATTGATCATGTCATGCACCTTAGGGCGCGGCTTTAGGATCCCTTCTATTGTCCCCTGATAGCAGGAATCGCTCCAGCGATATTCATCTCGCACGTTACGGCTAATTCGGGAGATTCACGGTATTCTGCTGCGTGGTGGACGCGGTACCAACCGGTAGTTGGATGAGTTCACAGCAGGCGGGACGCGGCCGGGAATGCTGCCTCGCATTTCATCCTCACCACTATTTGCCTATGTGTAGTTTTAAAAATCAGAGGTTCCGCATACAGCTAAATCACGGGACGTTGGCATCATCTCCGCAGATCTCAAACAAATCCACTCTTTGGGAGCCCCATCCATATATTTTCGGCTAGTCATATAGTACCCACTTTAATGCACTGTGGTAATCGATTTTATTGCGTCACTAGTTACCTTCCAGAAATCATCCTTTGCCCCCTTCTCAGGATTTGGGACACTTCATGTGATTCTGGCATTCAGATCTTGCCTAGGCAGTGTCGTCATGAGATTCTGATCCATAACATGAGGCATCGAATGTGTACTGCGGCAAGGTATGAGTCAGCACGCTTTGCGTAGCGAGTGGCAATTCCGCGCCATTCTTTGAGGTCACGAAAGGCGTTTTCCACCAAATGTCGCAGTTTGTAGAGGTGTTTATCTGAGCCGGTCCCGGTAGTTTGGACAGTTTTTCGGCGTTCTTAAGTGGAAGAACTATTCTCGTGGTCGTCGGGGCGGTGGTAATGTGGAGATCGTTTTCTGATCTCCAAGGTTTGTGGGAAGGGCGG